>Ga0207155_1246_pt1 | contig 10273 bp, 11 predicted proteins | sample Alteio_BWMinHeat_26_FD_153515 | JGI IMG/M metagenome (GOLD analysis project Ga0207155, IMG submission 153515) | Enriched cells from forest soil in Barre Woods Harvard Forest LTER site, Petersham, Massachusetts, United States -... | ecosystem: Environmental > Terrestrial > Soil > Temperate forest >... | reverse complement strand
ACCACTTACCTATTGCGGCATCAACACGATTGGCTTGCGCAGGCGTGGCTTCGATGCCGATAAGATTACTGAAATCCAGGAAATTTATCGCTACATTTTTCTAAAGGGTCTAAATAATTCAAAAGCACTGGACCTGGTAGAAAAAGAATTGCCGGAGAGCAAAGAACGAGATCATATTCTCGGTTTCATAAAAGCTTCAGAGCGAGGCATCATGAAGGGCTTCTCTTCAGGTACTTCTACTTTTGAATGAAGGTCGTAGCCGAAAACCTGGGCAAGCGATTTAATCGCGAGTGGGTATTCCGAAATCTTAATTACGAATTCAATTCTGGAAACTGTTACGTGATCACCGGGCCAAATGGTTCTGGCAAGTCAACATTAATGCAGGTTCTGTGGGGGCAGATGCAGCCAAGCGTAGGATCAGTGAAATACTCAGTGCCAGATCCTTCTGAAATTTTCAAATCAGTTGCCATCGCAACTCCGTATATGGACTTGATTGAAGAGTTCAATTTGGAGGAAATGATCAATTTTCACTTCAAGTTCAAAAAATGCAGAATACCTGTAGAGGAAGTTTTACGAAAATCAGAACTAGAATCGTCAAGACTAAAATCTATCTCCTCCTTCTCTTCAGGGATGAGGCAACGATTGAAATTGGCGCTTGCATTTTATTCCGGGTGCCAACTGCTTTTTTTGGATGAGCCCTGCACCAACCTCGATAAAAAATCCATTGAGTGGTACCACTCTAACCTAAGCAGGGTACCCAGGGAAACTTTAGTGTTTATTGCGTCTAACCAAGAGATTGAATATCCAGCAACGGCCGCGAAAATTGATATTTTAGCTTACAAATAGGTTACTTCGACCCTTGAGAGCCCATTAAACTACTTAAAAGGGCCTCCTATCACATCATAAAGGCTTTTTTTACCTATTTGATTTTTGTATGTTTAAGCCGCATTTTAAAATAAAATTATGAAGTCTGCTCGCATTTTGACAACTGTTGTTTCTCTTGGAGTTATTCTAATTTTTTCGGGGTGCGGTGGAAAAGGTACACCTGCCGAGAGTACGCAGGATAAGCAATTAGGATTGTTAACGCATACCTGGAAGGTGGCAACTGTGAAACAAGAAACCACAGACGTGACCACAGCCTGGGCAAATTTCCAACTAACAATATCAGGAACCAAAGGTGCTACTACTTTCAATTATAGCTCCGCAAATCGCCCATCAACATTCGGGCCTTGGGCATCTAGTGGAACATTGACTTTCGGGACAGACCCTGTAACGCAAATGATTCGGGAGGATAATTTAAACATCACCTACACAGTTACAGCCACTACTCTACAATTAAATTTCAATTATACAGGAAGTGGCTACCAAGGGCCACGCTTTAGCAATGTTACTGGTAATTGGCAATTTAATTTCACTAACAACTAAACATTCCTACATTATTATTGGCTAATTTCGCCTCGGCAAATCGGCACGACCAGCTCCTGCTGAACTCCCCCAGGGCCGGAAGGCAGCAAGGGTAGGTGGTTGTAGCGGTGCGATGTTCGGTTTGCCATTTTTTCTTACGATTATTTTGATTCACCTGATTCTCAGGATGAATAAAAACAAACAGCCTCAAAGGATGCAATAAGTCAGCATCCGGTTTCCAGAGTCCTATCAAACCACTAGATTTGCAAAAAAACTTTAAATAGTCTCTCTCTATGAAATTTTTTATCGATACCGCTAACCTAAATGAGATCAAGGAAGCCTATAACCTTGGTGTGCTCGATGGTGTTACTACCAATCCTTCTCTTATGGCAAAAGAGGGAATCGCTGGTGCAGAAAAAGTGAAAGCCCACTATAAAGCAATCTGCAACATTGTAGATAACAATGTAAGTGCAGAAGTCATTGCTACTGACTTTGATAACATTATTGCTGAAGGCAAAGAGCTGGCAAAAATTGACGACAAGATTGTGGTGAAAGTGCCTATGATCAAAGACGGTGTAAAAGCGATCAAAAAATTTTCAAGCGAAGGTATCCGCACTAACTGTACATTGGTATTTACTTCAGGACAAGCTTTGTTAGCAGCTAAAGCTGGTGCAAGTTATGTTTCTCCTTTCATCGGAAGGCTTGACGATATCTCACATGATGGTCTTGAATTGATTTCTCAAATCCGTTTGATCTTTGACAATTACGGCTATCAAACCGAAATCCTTGCTGCTAGCGTTCGTCATACCATGCATTTGATCAAATGTGCTGAAATTGGAGCTGATGTAGCGACCTGTCCTCTCAAGGTAATTACAGATTTGCTGAATCATCCGCTTACTGACTCCGGGCTTGCTAAATTCTTGGCCGACCACAAAAAGGCAAACGGCTAATAACTGAAACAAATCGTAAATGGTTTTTTCTTCTGATCCAGTTTTACGAATCCACGAAGCAACTATTTTTCAGGGCCAGAACTCTGTCTTGGACAACATCAGTTTTGAGATAGAGAAAGGAGAATTCGTTTTTATCATCGGGCGAACTGGCTCTGGGAAATCTTCACTTCTCAAAACCCTGTACGCAGATCTGCCTTTGCGATTGGGTGACATTGATGTAGCCGGTTTCAACATACGCGGAATCAGAAGCAAAGATGTGCCGCTCTTGAGAAGGAAAATTGGAATTATCTTCCAAGACTTTCAACTTCTCCCTGACAGGACAATCAGTGAAAACCTCACTTTTGTAATGAAGGCCACAGGTTGGAGCGACAGCGCCAAAATGAAAAACCGACAAGCCGAAGTGTTAATGCAAGTAGGGTTAGGATCAGTCGAAAAGAAAATGCCACATCAACTTTCTGGTGGTGAGCAGCAGCGTGTGGTAATTGCCCGTGCATTAATCAACGAACCTGTATTGCTGATCGCTGATGAACCAACCGGTAATTTAGATCCCGAAGTGTCGCACGGCATCTTGAAAGTTTTTCAGCAAATCAATAAAAGCGGAACAGCCATTCTTATGGCTACGCACAGTTACGGACTGATTAGAAAATTTCCGGCAAGAATTCTCAAATGCGATGAAGGAAAACTCCTGGACTCCAGGAAAGAAAATTTTGAATTGAGCGCGGAGTTATAATAAAAAAGATTAGCTCTGAATTTTCTTCTCTGTTAATTTACTAGAATCCGGTTTATCCAATTTATTCAGTTGTTGGTTAATCAAATCAATGCGAACCAATAAATTCAACACTAAGGCATCTCTAACATCTTGAGATGGTTTTCTTTTCATTTCATCTTTGAGAACAAGGTACATCGCTTCCAATTTTTTTAGGTTCTGTGTAATCTCATCCTCTGTAAGTCCAGTGGAGGATTGATAACGATGAACCATATCCATTTTCTCGCTGATCTGAGAACTATAATAAGTTTCGAGATCATTGAAGCCTTGAATTTCTGCAATCTCCTGTTTGTTGGGTCGGGAATAGTTTTTAGAAATCAAAAGGTAGGCCGACAATCCAAAGAATATAATTGCTGCAGCTCTCCATAAATAAACAGAGTTCCAGAAAATCTGCTTTGAGGTTTTCGGCAAAGCATTCTCAATTTTCCCCCACACATTTTCCGGTGGCATTTGATCATCAAATGCTTCACGGTTTTTTTGAACGAATTTTTCTAATGAATCCTTCATGATCAAAATGTTTAATTCACTGAGAGCCCGTTTCCAATATTTCCTTCAATTTCTTTTTCGATCGGTTAAACTGCGACTTGGAGGTTGATTCTGTTATTCCTAAAATTTCTCCAATTTCCGAATGATCATATCCTTCCAACAAATACATCGATAACACAACGCGATAACCATCCGGTAATTGCCCAATCGCCTTCCTTACTTTTTCAACAGTAAATGGAAAACCTTCCAGTTCATCAACAGCTTCCTCCTCCTGTACGTCAAAGCCTGCATTTTCAGGCATTCTTTCAAATCTCCTGCGCCTTACCAAATTAATAGCCTTATTTACAACAATGCGCTTTAGCCACGCACCAAAGGCTGCATCACCGCGGTAAGTTTCCAAACTGTTGAAGGCGCTGATGAAGGCATCCTGTAATACATCCTTCGCTTCATCACCGTTATTCACAATCCGGTAACCAACATTGTACATGGCCCTGCTGTAGAGTTTATACAATTGATAATACGCCTGCCTATCGCCATCGCGGCAGCGCTCAATCAAATGATCTACATTATGATGGGCCTGATAATCCAAACACTATTGTTCCTGTATTATTAAAGACAACCCTTGTTTCAAAAGGTTGCACGCTATTTCAATTTCGCAACATTCTCTTTTGCAAGAGCAAAATCAGGGGCTAAAGCCAATGCTTCATCATAAAATTTCTTAGCTGCCACTTTATCACCCTGCTCTTGAGCCACTAAGCCTTTCAAATTCAGCAAAGCTACCTTCATTGGGTATTCCTTTTGTTTACCGTTGGCATCATTGTAGTTAACTTTCAGCGAATCCAGAGCCTTATCTGCCATTAGAATATCAACAGAAGTGCTACACTCTTTGTATCTCTTCAGCCTGTATTGCAAAAATGACATCTTGTACAAAACAGTGGGATTATTTTGCAACAGAAATAGACTCTCATAATATTGCAACGCGCGATCAGGAACACCGAGATTCTCGCATCCAATTGCTGCAATTTCCAATGCCTGAATATTCTTAGGATTGCGTTTCAATAACTCCTGCGATACCAGAACTGCAGGAGCAAATTTCTGACTTTGATAATAATAAACAGCGAGATCGTAAATGATTGAATCATTGCCTTGATTTTCAACAATCAAATCATATAATGCGTCTTTGGCCACCTCCTGATCGCCCCACTGTAAGGCTAGTGAATATTTCATTGCATAATGCCGAGTAAGAGGATTCACTTTTGGAACCGTATCTTTTGGTACAACTGTTTCAGCTTTAGACTGCGGCACGGCAGTAGTCTCTTGCTTGGCAGGCTCCTTTTCATTTTTCTTTTTCTTCTGCGCCCAGCCTGTTGCTGTTATTGAAATCAGAATCAGAACAAATACACTTTTTCTCATAAAACTTATGGGTTTACATTTTGGTTAATCAATCCTTTTTCTTTTGCGATTTTCATCAAAAGCTCCAGCGCTTCTTCGCGCGAGTTTTTTATTTCGCCTTCAAGGATAGCTTCCTTGATTTGCTCTTTGATGTCGCCAATAATTCTGCTCGCTGGCAGACTAAACATTTTCATAATTTCATCACCGGTAATGGGGGGCTGAAAATTTCTCACCTGGTCGCGCTCCTCCAACTCCACCATTTTCTTTTCTACCTTCTCAAAGTTGTTTAAATATTTTGCAACCTTGTCGGCGTTTTTGGAAGTAATATCGGCACGACACAGCATCATTAAAGCATCCACATCGTCACCGGCTTCAAACAACAATCTTCTTACGGCAGAGTCGGTTACTTCTTTTACCAATGAAATCGGGCGCAAGTGCAGTCGTACAAGCTTCTGAACAAAATCCATCTTCTCATTCATCGGCAATTTCATTCTGCGGAAAATGCCCGGAGTCATTCGGGCGCCTTTGTCTTCATGTCCATGAAATGTCCACCCCACTTTCGGTTCAAATCGTTTTGTCAATGGTTTGGCGATGTCATGCAAAATAGCAGCCCATCGCAACCACAAGTCGTTTGAAACTTTACCAACATTATCAAGCACTTGCAGTGTGTGATAAAAATTATCCTTGTGCGCTTTGTTATCAACATATTCAACACCATGCAATGCAATCATCTCCGGAAAAAATTCCTTCAGCAATCCGCTTTGAAAGAGCAGCTTGAATCCATATGATGGCACTGGTGACAAAATGATTTTGTTCAACTCATCGGTGATGCGCTCCATCGAAACAATTTTCAGACGCGAAGAACTTTTGATGATCGCTTCGAAAGTGTTGGCTTCGATATCAAAATTCAGTTGTGAGGCAAAGCGGATCGCCCGCATCATGCGCAACGGATCATCCGAAAAAGTAATTTCAGGATCGAGCGGAGTTTGAATGATTTTCTTGGCGAGATGAGCAACACCGCCAAAAGGATCGATCAAATCGCCATAGTTATTCTGGTTCAGGCTGATGGCCATCGCGTTGATGGTAAAGTCCCTCCGCTTTTGATCGTCATCAATAGTACCATCTTCCACAATGGGCTTGCGTGAGTCCTGGCGATACGATTCCTTGCGTGCGCCAACAAATTCCAGATCAAAATCCTGGTACTTGATCATGGCCGTACCGAAATTCTTGAAGGTGGTGACTTGCACGTCGCCAAGTTTTTTAGCCACTGCCTCGGCTAACTCAATCCCGCTACCCACACAAACAAAGTCAATGTCCTTGCACGGCCGGTGCAGCAGCAGGTCGCGCACGTAGCCGCCCACGGCATAGGTCTCCAAGCCCAGCTTTTGAGCTACCTCGCCGATGAGCTTAAATACGGGAATATCCTTTAAATCTTCGCTGAAATTCATTTCTGGCTGAGTCGATTTTTCTAAACCGACAAAGGTAATGAGTTTTGACCTCTGCTTCAGACTTGGGCCAAAATCGACAAATTCAAAAATATTTTTTGCATAACCCGGTAGCAAAGTTATCTTTGCACCCTTATTTTAAAGGTCCGGTAGTTCAGCTGGTTAGAATGCCTGCCTGTCACGCAGGAGGTCGCGGGTTCGAGTCCCGTCCGGACCGCATAGATGAAGCCTCATTTGGGGCTTTTTTTATGAACCATTACGTTTACATAATGGAAAGCTTAGTCGATGGAACTTATTACAAAGGTTACTCTAACGACTATGAGCGAAGATTAGCTGAGCATAACGCAGGGTTGAGCGAATATACATCGAAAAAAGTCCCATGGCATTTGATTTATGTTGAATTGTGTGGCGATAAGTCTGCAGCTCTTAAAAGGGAGAAGGAATTGAAACGCGCCAATAAAAACTACTTACGATGGCTGCTAATTCAAGATTCAAATCTTCTGATAAGGTTCTAATCGCCTGCCTGTCATCTCGCCTGAGGCGAGACGGGTTCGAGTCCCGTCCGGACGCAAAAACAATCAAAAAGCCACTATTCATAGTGGCTTTTTTTGTTCTTTTTTAGAACAGCTCGGATTACAAGCATGCCCTGTAAGTTCATAAGTAATAACCCGTATGCCTAGTGGGAATTGTTGGTATGCGTAGTAGACATTGCTGGTATGCGTAGTGGACATTACTGGTATGCGTAGTGGACATTGCTGGTATGCTTAGTACTAACACCTTGTATGCTTACTCCTAATTACTTGTATGCGTAGTCCCAATTGCTTGCATGCGAACTTCTATTACCCTACATGCTTAGTGGAAATACCTCAGGTGCGTAGTCCTAATTGCTTGTATGCGAGGTCCTGATCTCCAACATGCGAACTCCTATTGTCTCACATGCTTAGTGGAGATACCGCAGGAGCTTAGTCCTAATTGCTAGTACGCTTAGTAGTAATGCCTTGTTCGCATACTCCGAATACCCCACAGCTGGCGCAAGTCTTGTGCGCTGAAATTGCACGCAGCTGACTTGTGCCGTCTTCAAACATAACTCAATTCAATCAAACTTTTCTTTCCACTATAATAATGGGAAGCACTGCTATATGTCCAATCCTCGGCTTTCTCCACAAATCCCGCGCGCACAGGATTTTCATGAACATAATCCATCTTCTGCCGCAGGATAGTTGAGCTGCCGCATTCAATAGGGTGATTGTCTTGTTGCCACAACTGAAATATTTTATTGTTGCTATTATTTTCGCCCGCTTTCCGAAATAAAGACAACATCCACTCTCTTCTACTCTCCGGCTCTTTCTTGATAGCCTCTAACAATTTAGAAGAAGTGAATTTTTTCATGTCGCGCATGATGGCTTCTAGTAAAGTATCTGAGTTTTTCGATATAATCATATGAACGTGATTGGTCATAATGACATAAGCATGGATAAGTAATCCTTTTTGTTGTTGACAATATCTCCAGCTTTCGAGAAGAATGTCTTTGTAAACATTTCTCGTAAAAAGATCAACCCAATCAACTACGGCAAAGGTTACGAAGTAGCATGCGTCTGGATCGTGAAATTTGTATTTAGTACTCATGGCTTAAAGATAGCAGCCTTAGATTGTATGGCACAAGTCACGATCAATTCCTTCGCTCGATCCTAAGAACTTGCGCCAGTTGAGGGTTTAAAGAGAAAATGAAAGGAAGGAGTGGGTTTTTGTTCAGTCACCGGTCTACTAATGCTTCCTTTTCTAAATCCATTTTAAACTTGGAGTTATTAAAATAACCCGACACGATCGTACTGTCATTAAAAATCAATGAGTCAAGCCTGAAAAAACCGTCTTTAAGCGACAGCTTTTTTTCGTCAATTCTATAACGCTTGCGCAACTCAAAATTGCCCCCCTCTTGACCAATGGATATTTTTTCCACATAGAGAGAAACATGTTCTTCACTTGGTATTTCAATTATCCTATAAAAGACCTCGTTTTGAGAATTCCCATCCACAAATACTCGCCCAGAATAAATCTGTGATAACCGCAGGTAGTTCTGAATTTCAAATGAAGTATCCTGAATTGATGAATTCAAGATAGATTTATTTTCACCTGATTTTGCGTTTTGGCAATTACAAAGAGCGATGCAGCAAAGGGCTGAAAGAACTATGTTTTTTTTAATCATGATTTGTGTGGTATTTGATGATTCAATTTTAATCAAGAAGCCATTTTTCTATTTAAAAATAACCGGAATGTTTGGATTTGCTTGGAGAATCTTTACAATAAATGATAGTGCTTGATCCCAAGTCATAAATTGGTTTTTGTTCTTTCCGTCATCGTTCTTTTCTTCCTTTTTTGAATTTAGATCCGCAGAAGTTGGCTTGTAAGTTTTATCAACATTTTTGTCCTTTGAGTACTCTTCAGCTTCCTTGCTATTTGAATCCGCATCTAAATGGAAATGGCCATCACTATATGCGCCTTCTGGATCATATCTAAGCCCAACTTCTTTAGCCGCTTTTTTAAGATCCTCAACATCTACGCCGTCTGGATTTAAGAGGTCAACCGCCACTCCGCCGTTCTCCTGCAAATGCTTAGAGTTCTTCGAGGAATTTGCGATCTCTTCATCATTTGTTTTGGAATAGACTTTGTCGTCTTTTTTATATCTGTCACCGCCGGAAATTTGAAATGAGTATGAATCTCTATCCTTTCCTGAAATTCTGGCGACCGCAGCATCAAACAGTTTCAGTTTATCATAAAAACCTTTATTACTTAAAACATAATTATTAGGATTAATAATCTTTTTTCCATCAGGATCTATGTATCTAATTGGATTGTCAGCAACATAAGCATATGATGAGATGCCATAGTACACATGAGATTCCGGATCAACCACACCCCATCTTCCAATCTCTGGCATATACATCCGTGCACCATAATCGTACCAATCTAATGAAAGATCATTTTGTAATTCTTTTCCATTGTACAAGAAGTTCTGTTTCACTGCATTCTCTCTTGTATAAGAATTAAACGACAAACCAAACGGATAAAAATCTTCCTGTTGCACTACGGGTAGTGAATTGGTCTGCGTCACTTTAAAGTCATCGAAGTAGACTTCCACAGGGGTTGAACTTTCGTTGCTCAGGTAAATATAAACATAACCGGGTTGTGTAATTGTAAGAGGTGAGGGCATGGCCACATATTCGTGCGGCACATCGGTGCCATTCTCTTTGCCTACTGTTGTAATTTGTTTAAAGCCTCCTGTAACAAACACATAGTTCCTGTCAAACACTAGCCAATTGAGATACGCTTTGGGTGCGCCATCATCGGTCTTGCCTAACAAACTTCCAAAGCCTGTGGGAAAACTCGAGGTGCTCGTGGAGTAAGCTGTTCCATCCACTACCACTCCGGCAGTATTTGCAGCAATCTGTCCCATCAATGTACTCAGCGCGGCTGTCCAGTTGCCGCTGTTGGGGTCCACATACTTGGCGTACACTTCGGCATTGATCACATCGCCTGGCATTACGCTGACGGAGCGCGCCAATCCATAAATCTCATTGGTGCCTCCGCTGAGTCGCTCGGAGTAGCCAGTAGTTGTGCTGTTGCCGTTAGTGTGATCAAAGATGGCGGCATTAATCCTGCGCGCGTTGGCATAGCGCACAAATTTATTTTGCTCTACGTTGATGTTGGCATCTTCATAGGTGGCGGTGTTGGCATCTGTTAGTGGTGTAGTAGTGAATGTCAACCGCACATTGCCCAGGTGATCTTTTAAATGATATTGGTATTCGGGTGGTGTAGAGGCTGTACCTCCGGGT
>Ga0207155_1244_pt1 | contig 10276 bp, 7 predicted proteins | sample Alteio_BWMinHeat_26_FD_153515 | JGI IMG/M metagenome (GOLD analysis project Ga0207155, IMG submission 153515) | Enriched cells from forest soil in Barre Woods Harvard Forest LTER site, Petersham, Massachusetts, United States -... | ecosystem: Environmental > Terrestrial > Soil > Temperate forest >... | reverse complement strand
TGATTTTCAGTTTGTTTTTGGACTTGAGATTCAAAAGCCTGTTTGACGGTGAATGGCGTGATTGGTTGATCATCCGCCTCAAGTCTTAGCTTGACCTTATTCAAGGCCTTCATCACTTTATCAATCTCACGAAAAATTTCTCCGCCCTGATTTTTTGGAAGGCGATCATTGGCATCCCATTCTTTCGAAGCGATGCGATGACCGGTATAAATAATCTCTGTTTGATCGCTTTCGTAAAGGCCGATGTAGATCGGATGAGTGGGTCCCTTGCCACGTTTCTTGAGCAAGAATCTTGTTTTCATGGACCAAATATACAAGTGGTCAAGGTGGTGGTCAAGGTTTAGAAGGATTTAATTAGTTCTAATGGAGATTGAAAATGATGATTTTGAGCCGAAAAGCTGATTAAAAATATTATTGGGGTTCGCTCGGAACCTCTGAAAGCCTTGAATTCGCAAGAGTTCAAGGCTTTTTCATTCACCACTTACACCTTCTTCAAAAATTTAGATTATGATTTTGAGCAGCACTTTTAACCCAAGTCTTCGCAATTTAAGTTAACTCAAGTGGTTCCTTGAAACTCATTAAGCCTATATATGTATACGTCGTAACCCATATTCTTGGATTTCGTAGATCACGTAAGCGAAGTAGATAGGTGCACATCATTTTCTTAAAGCCAAAACAAAAGCGAACCTTTGACCCTTTGTTGGTAATTTCAAATATGAAGAAGTCATTCGTTGTTTTATTGCACATCGGTTTTTGGGCAGTTTATTTCTTGCTAGTGTTAATTATGGTGAGTCTTTACTATAGGAGCGGCCTTTATGCAAGTAGCCGGGAATTGCGAATTATGATTGCTTTGCAGAACATTTTCCTTTTTGCATTAACTCCTTCCTTCATTTCATTTTACTTATATTATTTTCTTTTGTTCCCTAAGTACCTTCAGCAAAAGAAGTTTTTCCTTTCAATAATTGTTGGCCTGCTTATTTCTTTAGGAGCAGCTGTGATGGCGTATATCCTGCATCGGTATTTAATAGAATCGGGTTACGTTGTTGATATGGATCAAGGTGGCAAAAACGGAAGATCTACCGCCGTCAGTGTAATCCTTATTATGACCTTTATTGGTGCCGTGTGCGGATCCGTGGCATTGGTCATCAAAGGATTTGTCACTTGGTTCAATGAAATTAAACTGAGAGAGATCTTACGGGAAAAAAACCATGAAATGGAAATGGCGTTGATCAAATCACAACTCGACCCTCATCTTCTGTTTAACACCATCAACAATATTGATGCACTAATTTTAAAAGACGCAGTGAAAGCTTCAGACTATTTGAACAGGCTATCCGATATAATACGCTTTGTGCTTTATGAAACCGCCGCTGATAAAATCCTCCTTTCTCAAGAAATCGAATACATAGGAAAATACATCGCATTGCAAAAAATAAGGACAGCGAACGAAACGTATGTACACTTTAAAATAACCGGTAGTATCGGAGACAAACGTGTTGCTCCAATGGTTTTTATTCCCTTCATCGAAAACGCCTTTAAGCATACAAATAATAAAAAATTGGAAAATGCCATTACCATCAGGATCTTTATAAAGGATGAAACCATACAACTGATATGCGAAAATAAATACGAGCCAAAGTCGGTTAAGCAACCTATTGGAGGTTTAGGCAATGAACTTGTTCGAAAACGGCTGGACCTTATTTATACAGGAAGACATACGTTGGAAGTAAACAGGAATGATGAACTGTATCATGTCAACTTAATAATTCCCAATGATTAAATACACCTGCATCATCATTGAAGATGAGCCTTTGGCACTTGATAAGACAAAGGACTTTGTAAACAAAGTTCCTTTTTTGCATTTAAGTGCAACGTTCGACAATGCCCTTACCGGGCTTACTTATTTAAATAACAACAAGGTAGATTTGCTTTTTCTGGATATCAATATGGATGAGCTTTCTGGAATAGAATTACTTGAAAGTTCAAAGATAGGCAGCCAGGTAATAATTACCACCGCCTACCAGGAGTATGCTTTAAAGGGTTATGAATTACAGATTACAGACTATCTTTTAAAACCATTTACATTTAATCGCTTCTTACAAGCTGTAAATAAAGCTCAGGAAAACATAGTTCATTGTGCATCGGAATCTCAACCGGACTTCATTTTCGTAAAGACAGAGAATCGATTGGAAAAAATCATGCTCAATGACATTGTGTACATTGAAGGGATGAGGGATTACCGAAGAATTCATACAGTGAATAAAAATATCAAGGTAATGACCTTGCAGAATTTCAGTGAGCTTGAAACTTTAATCCCTTCCAGTATAGTGTGCAGGGTGCATAAGTCATTCATGGTTTCATTAAATAAAATCGAATCCATTGAGCGAAATAGAATAAAAATTGCAGACCAGTTAATTCCGATTTCTGAGACCTACAAAGAGGCATTCTTCAAGCTCATTAACAATCAGGTCTGAACCTAGACTTATTTGGCAGATTGAAATCACCAGTACGCAGACGCGTTCCCTTGCTTTGCATAATAGAATTGTAGGGCCCCAGACGTTCCTCTTCATTTGTTCAAAAAAGAACAATGATGAAGAAACACTTACAAAAAGGACTCATACTAGGTATGATTTTTTTAGCCGGCAACACCTTTGGTCAAACAGAAGCTGGTGGAGCAGAAGCAATCAAAGTTGGTAAAATGACAGAGCAAACCTATATGGATCTCTTGCTTAATGTCGTGGGTACAAACTTCAATTACGGAAAGTCAAACAGTGCCTTATCGGATTATAAGAAATCGGTTCTGGGTGCACAGGTTGGAGTGTCATTCCAAGCAGGCATTACGGCGAAACTTTCGCTTGTATCCGAGTTGTATTTTATCATGAAAGGGGGTGAACTAAAAGAGAACAATCCCCTTACTGCTGCCAAGACTACCCTTCGCCTGTATACATTGGAATTTCCTGTGTTGGCTCGTCTTCATTTTGGCAAATACTATCTGAATGCAGGACCATCCTTTGCCTATAACCTCTTTGGAACCAGGAAAACAGAGGACTTATCTGCAAACTTGTCATTCAATAATTCAAGTGAAGGGTTTAAACGCCTCGATGCCGGCATTCAAATCGGGGGAGGTTATAGATTTAAAGTGAAGCGAAGAAATGTTTCGTTGGACGTGCGATACACTTATGGCTTAACCAATGTCTCCAACAATCAGGAGATATATAATAGATACTTAAATGTAAGTGTACATTTTTCTAATCCCTGGAAAAGAAATCCATTGGGAAGAAATAAAAAATCATAAGACGAAAATATCTAGCATCTTTTAAATCATAGATAATGAAAACAATAGATTCAAATAAAAATACCGTTATCGTCACAAATGCATCAAAGGAGTGGACCCCGACGAGTTCACACAGGAAGACTTCACTAGTCGCAGGCTTGCTCTACTTACTAACTTTTGTCTCAATTCCGACCCTCGCTCTTTACAGCCATGTGCATGGTGAAAACTACATCCTTGGCTCTGAGCCAGACACTCGTGTTATCATTGGTGGTGTCCTTGAGATAATCGTGGCTCTCGCTGGCATTGGCACCGCTGTTGTGCTATTCCCTGTGCTCAAAAAACATAACGAAGGCGCAGCGTTGGGTCTTGTCGCGGCCCGAATTCTGGAATCTGGCACCATCTTCGTTGGCGTGGCGTTCATTTTATCGATCGTAACCTTACGGCAGGTCGGAGCTGGAGCAGATGCGTTGGTCACCAGCCATGCGCTGGTCGCTCTTTATGACCGCATCTTCCTACTCGGACAAAGCTTCATGCCTGCTGTATGCGACCTATTGTTAGGAATCCTGTTGTACAAGTCACGACTGGTGCCACGAACTCTTTCTCTCATCGGAATTATTGGAGCTCCACTTCTCGTTGCTGGCTATATCGCTGTGCTTTTCGGTTTCATCGGAAGACTCGCGCCTTTGGCAGCACTGTCGGCAGTTCCGGTAGCTTTATTTGAGATTTCACTAGGCGCATGGCTTGTTGTTAAAGGATTCAATTCAACACCTGCCACTATCGCTCCTGTTCAAAATTTATTTCAGCTGGCAGCCAACATCAGGCCGGCTACTCGGGAACTTTCGAATTAGAAAATGGCAAATTTAAATCTACTCGGGACCTCTGAATTGAAAACCCGTTGCACTTTCGTATAACGGGTTTTCTAGTTATTATCCTTGATGTATTTTAAGAGGCACTTCTATGTGATAGGAAACTCCCTTGCCATTTGATTCAAATTTGATTTTACCTTCCAGGATTTGTATTCGGGACTGAATATTTAAAAGGCCATTTCCTTTTGAAATAGAATTGGCTTTGAACCCTACTCCGTCATCTTCATATCGGATTATAATCAGACTAGAGGTATAATTTATATTGATCGTAATTTTATTTGCGCTAGCATATTTTAAGGAATTCGTTATTAACTCTTGAGTGATCCTGAATAAGTGAATACTTATCTCGGGTTGATTGACTTCGCTGCCCAGCGCACTCAATTCAATATTGATGTCAAATTGGTCTTTGATTCGCTGCGCGTATATTTTAATTGCTTCAACAAGCCCAAATAGTTCTAAGTGTGCTGGCGAAAGGTTCGTAATAATATCTCTCGTGCCCTGAATGGTTTCCTGTAGTGTTGCTTCTATGATTGAAGCATTTGGTTCGTTACTTTTTTTGAAGAAACTGTTTAGAAAAAGTTTTATTGCTGCTAGATTGGTACCCACGCTATCGTGTAGGTCCTTTGCAATTCTGCTTCGTTCCGACTCTAGTGTTTCCAGTTCCGCACGAATTAATTTCTGTTGCTGCTCATTGATAATTCCTAATAACTTTTGTTTCTCCCTAAGCAGGTGAATTCTTCTTCGATAATAGAAATAACCAAACATACTTAATGTAATGAATATGGCAAGTTGAACACGCCAGTTCATTAGCCATTGAGGAGAAATGTTAATCGGATGCTTAAGGGCTGAAATCCAATGAAAATTGTCAATTGAATATTCCAATTCAAGTGAGTAGTATCCAGGGCTTAAAGAAAAGAAATTAATGCTTCTCTCTCTAGCATAATTCCAGGTACTTAAAGAAGACAATCGGTATCTGATTAAAATATTCTGATTCCTCAAATCGATAAACCCAAAATTGACTTGAATGTTATTTTGATCATAACTCAGTTCATTTAAGCGCTTCAAGCTATCCACTTTGTTATTAATAAGAACATCCTTGAGATAAAAGATTGGAGCGTCTTGTTTTTTATCTCCAAGATGGGTTGGTAGTAGAGAAAAGCCATCATCATAAAAGGCCCATACGTTGGGCTTCGAATAGCTTAGATTGACTATACGGTTGCTGGGGAGCCCGTTTCTTTTAGTGTAAAATTGAAAGGATGGAGAATTGAGAAGTAAAGATTGCACCTTCGTTGCCGCTAATCCTTTCTCAGTTCCTAACCACAATGTGGAATCCACTATTATAGCGGAGTAAACATCGTCAGCAACGAAATTTCTTTCCGAATAATAATGCTGATAAGTCCAATCGTGTTTATTGACAATATAAAACCCGCTTCCCAACGTGGCCATGAGAATTGAAGAGTTTCCTAAGTTCAATACTTTTGAGATTTTAAGATCTTCTAAGTATTTCGGAATTGGGACGGGCTGAAAGGAGGACGTAAACACAGTTAGACCAAGCCTGCCATACAAGTAGAGATAATTATCAACACTAGATATGAACCGCTGATCCCCTGATCTGGAAACAAAGACTGTGTCTTCATTGGTATCGAATTTGAAAATCCTTAAGCCCGAGAGGCCCCAAGTATATCCTTTGTTGTCTGGTGCAACCCCGCTTAAGCTTATACCGCCTAATGTATTTATGTGTTTGAATGCGGAGTCTAAGATATATGTTTCAGCACTAGTAGATATCCAGGTTTGGTGTTTAACGTCTTTGAAAATTGACAAGATTGAACTTTTGAACTTCTTTTGACTTATCGTTTGACCCGTCTGTCCAAGTATGGTTAAGAGGCCTGCCTCATTACCGATCATTGTTCTGGATCCATCTGCGAGTACGGATCTAATTTTAATATGCGATGGCATATTCACCTGTAAGAGCTGCAATTCAGGAATGTAATAGACACCGTTTTCGAGCGTACTTACCCAAAGCCCATTTTGCGAGTCACGACACACACTCGTTACAGATCTTGAATCTAGGAATGGAAGATGGAAGGGGGTTGTATCATTGAAGTCCTTATAGCGCTGCAGGCCCTTTCGTAAATATCCAATCCACAAGCTTTCTTCGTTATCAATATACACGCTAATAATTTGGTCTTTCGCTTGAAAAACTGGAGTAACTGATTCTTCATCAATTTTAAATATTGTTGCGCCAAGAGAAAAATAGTATTTGCCTTTGAAACTGAAAGTACAAGAGATAGGATGTGTCTTGGTTTTGTCAGTCATATTAATTGCAAAATCTTTGCCGTCCAAGGTTACCCTTTTTGTTAACTCAGTGTCCCCCAGGTGACAGACTAACAAACGATTTTCAACTTGCTTCAACCTCAATTGGCCGGGTACCATGGTTTCGACTTGAATCTCTCCTTTAAGATTAATTTTTCCCATATTATAACTTGAACCTAACCACACATTGTCAGTCGAGTCGATGTGTAAGGAAAATAATAATCCTTTATCGCATAGTTGATGTAACGTATTATTAAACTGATAAGCATAAATCTGCTTGTTACTGTAGTAGCATATTTTTCCAGTATAAGTCCTGAACCAGATTCGGCCTTTGGCATCTTCAACGATACCGAACACGACCGGATCCGTTAACCCATTGTTAGTATGAAAAGTCTCCATTTGATTGCCATCATAACGCACCACGCCATTGTCTGTGGCAAACCAAATAAAACCCTTTCTATCTTGATATACCTGATAAACTTCTGAACTAGGCAATCCTTCGGGAACGGAGTAGTGAATAAAGGAATGCTCCTGAGCGAAAACTATTTCAATTCCTGCAAAAAGCAGGAATGCCAAAAAATTTATCTTGATTTTTGAAATCACAGGAATAGGATATGGGTATCGAAAATGCTCAATTCTTGGGACAGTTTAGACGTAGAGATAAGATAAATCCTTTTGAGTCAGTTTTTGCCTTTATGTATTATTTTTTTAATTGCTTAATAATCTTTTACCATGGCAAATGATCAACCTCTCGAATTCGGCACACCGCTTACTTCATCCGCCATTAAAGTAATGATGCTTGGTTCCGGTGAGCTAGGAAAAGAGGTGGTGATTGAATTTCAACGTTACGGAGTGGAGGTAATTGCAGTAGATCGGTACGATCATGCTCCGGCTATGCAAGTGGCGCATCGAAGTTATACAATCTCCATGCTCGATGGAAAAGCACTTCGTGAAATTATTTATAAGGAGAAACCGAACTTCATTGTTCCAGAAGTGGAAGCAATTGCCACGGATACTTTAGTGGAATTGGAGAAAGAAGGATTTCGAATAATACCGACTGCCAATGCCGCACGCCTTACTATGAACCGTGAAGGCATTCGCACACTGGCTGCTGAAAAATTAAAATTAAGAACCTCACCGTATCGGTTTGCTGGATCGCAAAAAGAATTTGTAGAAGCGGTGAAACAAATTGGGATTCCCTGTGTGGTGAAACCTATCATGAGTTCATCAGGCAAGGGACAAAGTGCGATTAAATCAGAAGCTGATATTGACAAAGCGTGGATTTATTCCCAAGAAGGATCACGCAGCGGGGGCGGACGAGTAATTGTAGAGGGTTTTATTGATTTCGATTTTGAGATCACGCTACTCACTATCAAACATATAGATGGCGTTTCATTTTGCGAACCTATTGGCCATAGGCAAGAGCACGGCGACTATCAAGAGTCATGGCAACCACATCCGATGACTGATAATGTATTGAAAACCTCGCATGACATCGCCAAAAAAGTTGTAGACGAATTGGGTGGTGTTGGAATATTTGGCGTTGAGTTTTTTGTGAAAGGGGAGGAGGTCTATTTCAGCGAGCTTTCACCGCGTCCTCATGATACCGGCATGGTCACGATGATCTCGCAAGATTTATCAGAGTTTGCATTGCATGTACGCGCGATTCTAGGTTTACCAATTCCAGTAATTAGGCAACTTGGCCCGTCAGCATCAAGCGTTGTATTGGTTAGAGGTAAATCCCAAAATGTAATCTTCTCAGGATTGGAAGAAGCGCTGAGAGAACCTGATACACAACTTCGATTGTTTGGCAAACCAGAAGTAAATGGTGAACGAAGAATGGGGGTTGCGCTAGCGAAAGGAAATTCAATCGAGGAGGCTCGTGTCAAAGCAAATCGTACCGCAGCTTGCGTGAAGTATACTTTGTAAAATGCCCATGCGAATCAGGTGCCCAAACAAACTATTTCTCACACAACAATTAAACTTTCCCCATCGTTATAGTGTCTAACTCGTGGATTCTTTTGGACTTCACACAATGAAAATGTCAACCGGCAATGCAGACCCCGGGCACGATAATTGAGATAGTTCCAATGTCTGTTAAAAACATTAACATGAAAACAAAATTGAAATTAAATAGGACTTTATTGTTTGGCCTTTTATTCACTGCATCTACTCTTTCTTTCTCTCAATCATATCAAGATAGTTTGAAGAAAGATGATGACGACATCATTGCATCGATTGCTCCTTATTCGAGCGATGTTAGGGATGCGATCCTCAACATTTCGCAATACCCGCAGAATATTGTTAAGATAGAACGTATTCAAGCGCGTACCAGCCAATCCTTTCAAGATATGGTTGCTGCCTATCCAAGAGAAGAGCAAGAAAAATATTATGAACTGGCCCGTTATCCCGAATTGATTCATCAACTGGTAGATGGACCACCAAAAACACTAGAACAAGTAAAGCCAACACTGACGAATTACCCGAAAGAAACGGTTGATGCCGTGACTGCCTTATTCCCAATGCATTTGGCTGACATCAAGTCGATGGACAAGACCTATCAAAAATCGCAAGAAGCATTAGATAAAATTATTAATGATCTCCCCAGTGATGCACAAGGTGATTTTAAAAAAATAATTGCTATGCCCGAGGTTATGAATTTACTCACTGAACGAATCGATTTAGTAGTGAGTTTGGGTGAAGCTTACAAGAATGACCCTATTGGTACAAAGGCGAAATTAGATACGCAGAGTGCGCAGATTAATTCTGAAAATCAAAAAGATCTGGATGACTACAAAAAGCAAGTGGAAAGCGATCCGCAAATGCAAGATGAGATGAAAAAGTCTGCCCAAGAATTTGCTGACAGTTATTCAGCCAATGGAGAAGAACAAGGACCATCTGATGCTGTATTAAATCAGAATCAGCAACAACCCACTGTGGTGAATAATTACTACGGCACCAATTATAATCCCAATCCTTATCCTTATTGGTTTGGATATCCTTATTGGTACGATTATCCAATGTGGTATCCTCGCCCACTTTATTATCAAACTGGTTTTTATCTCGGTGTTGGAGGAAACCTGGTTGTCGTAGGCTTGCCATCGCGTGCTTATTCCCGCTGGTTTTTCAATTATGGTTACCAACGATACCCGCGTTATTATAGCTATTGTAATAATTTTTATAGCGTTCATCGTACCTATGTCAACCACACAAATGTCTATAGGGGTTTCCATAACAACGTTAATAGACATTTCTCAACGATAAACCACGAATCGAATGCCAATCGCAACCCCAGCACTTCGCATAATACAAATAGTAATCGTACATCTTCAGTAAATCGAAACGCGATCCCCAATCACAACTCGAATAATTTTAGAAATTCAATAAACACGCATTCGTTCAATCGCCAAGGCTTTTCCAATTTTCATGCTACGCAGTTTCACCAGCAAAGTTGGGGCGGTGTGCGAGGTGGCAGCAGCGGCAATTTTGGTGGGGGCGCTCACTTAAGCGGTGGAGGTCATGTCGGTGGTGGCGGCCATGGAAGGAGATAAAAATAAAAAATATAAAAAGTCAAGTTAACTTTATAAAAAAAGGAAATGAAGAGGTATTTTATCGTAGTGGCATCAATTTTATTTTGGTGGGCATGCGAACCAAAACCAAATGCAAATGACCTGGTTAAAAACATGGTGGTAACAACGGACTATGATAAAACCACAGACTTTACAAAGTTTACATCCTATTATTTGCCGGTAGATACGATCAGCTATTTTACCAACTCCTCTGATCAAGTTGATACACTCTGGTGTACGACGTGTACAAACAA
>Ga0207155_1243_pt1 | contig 10348 bp, 10 predicted proteins | sample Alteio_BWMinHeat_26_FD_153515 | JGI IMG/M metagenome (GOLD analysis project Ga0207155, IMG submission 153515) | Enriched cells from forest soil in Barre Woods Harvard Forest LTER site, Petersham, Massachusetts, United States -... | ecosystem: Environmental > Terrestrial > Soil > Temperate forest >... | reverse complement strand
CCGTGGCGATAACCGCACCAGCGTAAGCATGCCCCGCAACGATCACTGGGCCCTGAGTTCGTGCAATCGATCGCTTCAAGGCTGCCGCGTCGTCGCTCAAAGATGTAAGGGGGATTGGCGCCGCAATCACATTCAGGCCGCGCTCCTCAAGCGGACGCACGATTGCCTGCCAGCTCGAACCATCAGCCCACGCTCCGTGGACCACTACTACTGTGGCGTTCTCAGAAAAACTCATAATGCTCACCCTTTCTGGCAATTCAAAGTGGAAGATACGAAAGAGACTCCGGTGCCCCGTCAGGCAAAGAACTTTATGATTTGCTGCGCAATGAATTCGCACGAATCTTCAAGCGCAAAGTGGCCGGTATCGAGCAAGTGGAGCTCCGCTTTTGGAATATCTCGGAGGTAGGCTTGCGCACCCTCAACGGTGAAGAAGGGATCATTCTTTCCCCACACGATCAGAGTCTTCGGCTGTCTGCTGCGAAAGAATTCATGCCAGCCGTCGTAGAGCGCGAGATTCGATTGGTAGTTGTGAAGCAGGCTGAGTTGGATGGCATCGTTGCCGGGCCGATCAAGGAAGAGTTGATCCACGGTGTATGAGTCCGGATTGATCAGCGAAACATCCTTCGTCCCGTGCGTGTACTGAAAGATGGTGGTTTCTTTCTTGAGCAGGTCTCGCACAGGCTTCTCGGTCTCTGGATTGCGATTCACCCAGAAGGGCTTCATTGGGTCGAAGGCCGCTCCGATGCCCTCCGCATATGCGTTTCCGTTCTGCACCACGATTCCTTCGATCGCATCCGGGTGTCGGGAGACAATGCGATAGCCCACTGGTGCGCCGTAGTCTTGCACATAGATGCTGAACCTCTTTAGACCGAGGACTCCGAAGAGCAGTTCCTCGATATAAGCAGCGACATTATCGAAGGTGTAATCGAACTTGCTTGCATCCGGGGCATCGCTGTAGCCGAAGCCAAGGTAATCCGGCGCAATCACGTGAAATTGGTCCGCCAGCTGCGGAATGAGGTCGCGGAACATATGCGACGAACTTGGGAAGCCGTGTAGCAGCACGATGGTTGGAGAAGCTTTCGAGCCTGCCTCGCGATAAAAGATCTTGAGGCCGTGAACGGTCGCGTGTTGAAACGTTGTCATGGTGATTTCCTTTCGGTTGATGCAAGGTCCTGCTTACAGAAAGTGAGATTACACAACACCGTTAAAACATGCAATAACGGTGTTATGATTATTCAGGATATTTTGCAGAGAGGGTTTATGCACGCTGCTTCCCAACAGGTGAACGAATGGATCGATGGGTTCCTATTCGTGGCAAACAAGCCAATCCTGGATTTGTTGAACACAAAGCCCGTCCTGGCAGACAGGCCCACGGAGTTGCTTCCGGATGTTCGTGCACTCGAAAGGTGGTTGATCGCTTCGGGGATTGTGACATCGCCCAAGGCTAAGGCCATCGTCCGAAACTGGCGCCATTCAACCGAGGCAACTGCTTTCCTGGAACAGCTAGTTGCATTCAGAGAGAGATTGAGGGAGGCCGTCATGCGGATAGAGAACGGATCATCGCCAACCGATGCTTTCCTCGCCGAAGTAAACTCGCTGTTGCTTCAGCATCCTCGTCATACGTCACTTCACAAACGAGACGGGATGGTGGTTCGGGGGCCGTTGTTCGAGCCTAGTAAGCCCACCGACGTCTGGGAGCCGATCATCGATGCCACGGCAGATCTTCTTACTGAAGCGGAGTCGTCGCGCATTCGCAAATGCGAATCGTGTGTAGTTCACTTCTTTGACACGAGCAAGAAAGGCTCACGCCGGTGGTGCAGTATGAACATCTGTGGTAACAAGCTAAAAGTAGCTGCTTACCAGAGAAGAATGCGTGGAAACAATGCCACCACGAACTAGCCTTGCCGACTGTTCGGGGACGATCGCACGCGAGCTACTGTGAAGGATCGAGTCCACCTCAGAAATCGAATCCCGGTCAGGCTTCACAGATCGATGACGACGTCGCGAATGGGTTGTGAGCAGCAAACGAGAAGGTTGCCGTCGGCGGGCTTTTCGAGTGGTTCCGGTCCGTAGACGACCGCCCCCGAAACCAAACCGCTCTCACAGCTGTGACAAACACCGGTCCGGCACGACCAACGGACCGGGACGTCGCACACCTCGGCCAGTTCCAAAATGCTCTGGTAGGCTGACGCCTTCCAGTGTGCGGCGATGCCACTGCGCGCAAACGATACCAGTGGACCCGTGTTGGCGTCGTCCTTGGGCAGATGCGGAGCTCGTGTCGCTGCACCGACGACACCGGGGGTCATCGACTCGCTGCCGTTGAAGATTTCGACGTGAATCCGCTCCGGAGTAACGCCCAGCGTTGCGAGCGCCTCTTTCATGTCTGCCATGAAGCGATTCGGCCCGCAGAGATAGACGTCTGCCTCTCGTGGAACGCCGGCCTCGGCGAAGGCCGATCGCGACAGGTGACCGGTCGCGTTAAAATCCTTGCCCATTTTGTCACGCGAGTCGGGCCGACTGTAACAAACGTAGCTGCGGCCGTGCGTGAGCGCGAGCATGAGGCGGCGAACTTCGGCGGCGAAGGGATGATGCTCCCGATCGCGAACTGCGTACAGCCACAAGACCTGCCGTGTCGAGTGCGCCGCCGTCAGTGCGTACAGCATCGCCAGAACCGGCGTCGCCCCGATTCCCGCGCTGAGCAGCACCACCGGCCGCTCTCCCGACCGCAGAATGAAGCTTCCGCGCGGCGAGCTGACGTCGAGAGAATCGCCCACCCGCACATGTTCCCGCAGATAAGTTCCGGCCGCCCCATTTGGTTCGATCTTCACGCTGATTCGATAGCGCTCTGTTGAGAGGGGACCCGAAAGCGAGTAGCTGCGAAAGAGCGGCGAGCTGCCTGCGGCCGGTTGAAGACGCACGACCACGTACTGGCCGGGAATCGCCGTTGGCAGCAGCTGACCGTTCGGGCTCTGCATCGTCAGCGAGAGGACGTCCGCGGACTCCTGATCGATCGTCGTCACTGCAAGCGGCCGAAATCCTGGTGAAGCCGGATGCGCAGCTGCTTCCGGCACGAGCCCCGCATTACCGCTCATGTGGCTCTGCAGTAACGCCTCAAACGACGAGCGCCATCCGGGTGAAAGCGCCTCGATCCGCAAGGCGCGCTCCAGTCGATCGCGCGCATGATCGGGCGAATAGAGGAGCGCGTTGATCTCTGCGACGGTCATTCGCTCCTTCCCCTCTCCCGCCTTCACGATTTCGTCGCCGGGGCCGACCTCGCCTTCCTGCAGCACGCGTAAGTAGAACCCCGGCCGTCCGCTCGATGTCAGCAAGGCCGGCATCCGGGGCTCGTTCATCCGAATGCCGACGCGATAGCAGGTAACGCGAGGTTGCGTGACCTCGAACAGCGCGCTGCCGATCTGATAACGGTCGCCGATGCACACGGCATCGTCGGGCAATCCTTCGATGGTGAAGTTCTCGCCGAATTGTCCGTGGACGAAGTCGGCCCTCCTCAGTTGCTCCTGCCAGTGACGATACGATTCGATCTGGTAGACGAAGACGGCGCGCTGCTCACCCCCGTGCCCAGCCAGGTCACCTTGACCGTCTCCGTCCAGATGCAACCGGCCGACCCGACAGCGGCCACGCACTGGATCCTTCCAGATCGCGGTGTGCACAGTGCGGCCCTTCCACTCGATGTCGCGCGGAAGTCCGACATTCACCGATAGTAGTCGAGCCATGTCGCCCCTTTTGGTAGGAACCGCCCCCTAGCTGGCAGGCGGGAGCGCCTCGGCGACGGTGAGGTCGCGATCTGGGCCGTGGGGAATCACTGTCTGACCCGGCTCAAGATGGAGCTGAGTGCCATCGAGTTGTACCGAGACGATGTCCGGTTCGAACGACACCAGGCCGGAGATACGGCCGACCTGAGGATAGGCGTCAGGATAGGACCATGCCGCGAGATGTGCGCCACCGATGTCGTAATAGCTGCACAGCCCTTTGTACGGGCAGAAGGTCTGGTGTTCCACGGGCGTCAGCGCAGACTCATCGACGTCGGCGCGTGCAACGTACCAGCGTGGCGCGAAGCCGGACTCGAAGAGGACTACCGGTCGCCTAGTGTCGGCGATGATGCGGTCATTATGGCGGACCACCAGTCTACGGGAGGCCTGGCGGATATCGATGCGGTGGTAACTGTCAGCGGCATGGCCCACGATCCGTTCATCTTCCTCGTAAAAAGCGTCCATGGCCGGCCATGCGAACGCGACCCGTGTCCGCAGCTCGCTCGCGTAGACGGGCAGGTCGACGTGTTGCCACGCTCCTCGCTGAGCAGTTTTCTCGCCAGTCCGGACGGTGTACCACGATGTTAGCCCGAGGTCGGGGTGCCGGGTGGTATGCTCGCTGCGTTGTAGGGTGTCTGGAGAGACGTCGGCCTCCGGGAAATAGGCCATCGGATAGTGGCCGGGTTCGAAGAGCAGGAGGACGTCTTCGCTATCGGCGATCCAGCTTCCGCCGAAGCGTACGCGCATGCGCCGGCGCAACGGCTCGGCGTATAACAGTCTCTTGGGCAGCGGTTCTGACACGAGGAACCGGCCGATTGCTCCCGGTGAGAGCGGACCTTGTTGCCAGGAAAGTCCCACTACTTTCCCCTCCTATAAGGCTGACCACCCGCGATCACGCGCTATGAACTTATCGGACCCTCCGACCGCCGACTGAATGCTACGCTGCGGGAAAAGCGACGGTCAATGCGACTTTCTTGGGACGAGTCGGGTTGGCCCTCGTATGACCTGGGGATTTCATTGGGTGCCCTGACGGTCGCGGATTCGGCCAAATCCCATGTGATCGCCAATCCTGAAACAATCTCTGAGTTCAAGAATATCACACATATCTTAGATATGTGGAAGTTCCCCGGGAACAGCGCTGCTCTCATACTGGTTGCCGCAAGGGCTGCGTTATCTTGGCATCCTTGGGGCTCGCTCTCGCACCTGCGAAATCCTTGATCAGATGGATGTCCCATTTGACGCTGCCAGCGTGTACGCGCCCGCGGGACTCGATATAGGGTCGGAGACGCCGGAGGAAATTGCGCTCTCCATTGTGGCTGAGATTCGCGCCTGTTTCGCGAATCGCGGAGGCGGTTCATTGCGCGACCGTTCAGGAACCATTCACCTGCGACTTGAACGAGCGCAGGCCGAGACCCCTCTCGCCTCCTAATCGCATAACAGTGACTGCGGCGCATCAAACCTCTGCTGCCCGAGCCACAAATCTGCTCCCGAGTTCGATGTGGTCTTAGAGTGGGCTTCCGACCGAACGTGCCCGCTGCAGGTGAGGGAAGAGGGCAGCAAAGTATGGCCAGCCGATCACTACGTGAGCCTTCGGTCACGAGCGATTGCGGCAATCCTCAGGGCAGAGGCAAAGGCGATCGATTCAATATTGGATGGTCTGCGCGGCGGCCTGCCCACCGCTACGCGAGCACGAGCACGTTAGAACCACCTACCACAAGCCATGCCAACAGTGTTCCAAAGGCTTCGGCAGCCTTCAGAGGCGGCGCAGCAGCGATCTGATCCGCGTGCTTGCATGAGCTGCCTCAAGCCGGATGCGGTAGAAGAGCGCCGATGATGGCGAATGCCTTGCCTTCTTCCACATTGGGCACTCGAGCGGAAATGGCAAGGATGTAAACGCAGCGAAAGCAGCCGCACAAGCGGCAGGATACGAGGTTCGATAGATGCCGAGTCCGCATTTTCTTGACACCGAATGAAGTGGAGTGTGCGTGTCAAAAGCATCCCCACTACCGTCTGCTCCTGGTCCATTCCATAACGGTGACCCCTGACTCCGATCCGGTCCCTCAGTCGGGCATAGAGGTGTGGAGAGAAAGCTTTCGACCTGACAAATCTCGGCTAAGAGCTATCTGCTATAGCTACCGCATGCCTGTGGGTGCTCTTGCGCTCAATCCGCGAGAGATTCAAGACGATTACTTCGAAATCGTTTCTATCACCAAACCATGTGAGCCATTGCGGACGTAATCTCTGCCGCTCACCGTCACCCGCTCTCCGGCAAAGGGTAGCAGTCGCGGGTTCTGCGAATAGGAGGGTGTCCGACTATCAATCGGCATGAAGATTGTACCGTCGTCACGCAAGATAACTAGGGGCGAGCCATTCGTCGCGCAAGCCTTGGCGCAGGCGGTACTCACGGGCTTGTCGATGTTCTTGGTGTAAGCACACGCAGAATCGACGACCCATCCTGAGATCGTGATCGGCTTGCCCGACTCGGCGCCCACTGCGCAGTTCGCGACAGCAATCATGGTTCCGATTGAAATCAGGTACAGAATCTTCTTCATTGCGCCTCACCTCCAGTAGAAGTAATGATACAAATCTCGTCGTTTGAGAAATGCTCCATTTGAACCCTCAGCCGCCTTGTGACTAGAAGCTTGAGACGGATGAACCAGCAGCCTTGTCTGCGGGTAATTGCACATCTATCACAGAGTCAGTCGGGTTCCCAGAAGAGACACTCTCGGTGCTCTCCGAGTTCTTTGGGGGAAGAACTTGCGGCTTAAATTGATTTGGAAAAGTGAAGGAACGTTTAGAGAAGTGGTTGTGAACAGTAGCGGAATTGGGAATATAGGTAGTCATGTCAGCTCCGATCGTGCCGTTACGTATGAACGTGGGCTCGTCTAGAGCGTGTGCCTTAAAACAGGAGGCGAGTCAAAGTGTTTCTTGATTCGATGATACGCGGTTCTTGGCAGACGGGCGCATTAGGCCACTAGCGAAACCGCTACCCTCGACAGGCGAGAAGAACTCCCCAAAGAGGCTTCATGATGCGCAGTGTGCAAATGTTCGGTCTTGACACGAACACTCCAGAGTAGCAACATACTAACCGCTCGCGGAACCAGTGGCTGCACGGTGTCCAATGGTCTCCGTCTAAGCCTGGTTCCCACGGCCCCCACCGGTCCCCTCCCGGCATATCTTGCTGAACAGACCCGCCAGCCCAACTCACTGACCAGTTGTCCGGCAATAGCCAAGCTCATCACCGAACAGGAGGATGAAATGCAAGCCTATTGGCGCGCAGTGTTGGTCCTCGTCGTGGGCGTCCTGCTCTTCTCGCTGGATGCCTCTGCCCAAAACGCACTTACCCCTCTTCAAAAACGGCACCTGTCTGGGTTCGCCTCACATGAGGTTGATCTTCAGACTCCGCCGCAGGCCAACCTTCTGGCACCGCTGAATAACGCTCCCAGCTTGTTTCTTTCCATGCCCACGTTTCCAGCGAATTACTTCCCGGCTGCTGGGGACGAGTGCAAGGAGAAGATAGGTACGAATGTCAAAGTCAACCAGAACTGCCTGAACCTTAGCGATTCGGATCTCCAGGGTCGCGGCCAGGCAGCAAACGAGACTACGATCGCCCAGGACCCCAACCACCCCAACCATCTCGTTGCCTCCAAGAACGACTACCGTAGAGGGGATGGGGCTTGCATTGCCGCTTACAGTCTTGACAACGGCCAGCACTGGGAGGACAGCGCACTCCCAGTGGGCTTCACGCGCGGCACCGCGTTCGGTAGTGTTGCACGAGAGTACTGGCAGGCATCTGGCGATCCGTCGGTGGCCTGGGATACTAAGGGCAACGCATATCACGCGTGCCAGGCCTTCGAACGGGGACTAGGAACCACCAACAATCCCGACCTTTCAAGCGCAGTCTACGTCTTCCGCTCCACCCTCAACAATGGAGCCTCTTGGAACTTCCCCGGCCGGGCTGTAGTAGAGACCTACACCACCACCGGCGCACCTTTTGAGGACAAGCCGTACATGACCGCTGACAATCACACGGGCAGCCCCTTCCAAGACCGAATTTACGTGACTTGGACGGAGTTCGCCGCGGACGGCTCCGCTTACATCTGGGAGAGCTATTCACAGGACTATGGCGAGACCTTCAGCCCCCGTGTGTTGGTGAGCCGGAATAACACCACGCTCTGTACGAACACCTTCGGTGCTGGGACGCCGCAAGGCAACTGCAACGAAAACCAGTACTCCCAGCCCTTCACCGGCTCTGACGGGGCGCTATATGTGGTCTATGCCAACTTCAACAACTCGTTATCATCGCTGACTGACAACCACAATCAGGTCCTGTTGGCCAAGTCGGCCGATGGCGGAGCCACATTCAGTGGACCCGTGCTGGTGGCTAACTACTACGACCTGCCGGATTGTGCCACTTATCAGGGGCAGGACTTCGGGCGAGCCTGTGTCCCAGAAAAGGGATCCAGTATGAACTCCGTCTTTCGGGCTACGAACTACCCAGTCGGCGCAGTAAACCCGAAATACTCGAATGTGGTTGCTGTAACTTTCGGCTCCTACATCAACGTCCACTCCAACGAGTTAAACGGCTGCATCCCAGCTGGGGTCAGTTCGTCTACCGGTAATAATCTCTTCACCGGGGTTAAGACTGCAGGAGCCTGCAACAATGACATCCTGCTGAGCGTGTCGAACAATGGAGGCGCAACTTTCACCGGAGGAGCGACCGACCCCCGCGCGCTTACCACTGTCAACCAGGCCCAGGGCCAGGGTGTTACCGACCAGTTCTGGCAGTGGGCTGCGTTTACTCGATCCGGTGCGCTCGCGGTTTCCTACTATGACCGGAAGTACGGCAGCGATGAGACGACCGGTTCTAATGACGTTAGTCTGTCTTGGTCGTTCGACGTTATCCATTTTGGTACCGTGCGCGTGACATCCTCATCGATGCCTACGCCGACCCAGTTCCCAGACTCGCAAGGGAACAGCGTCTTCTTTGGCGACTATTCTGGCCTTTCGGCGGTTGGCGACATCCATCCGATTTGGATGGATACGCGCAATCCGGATCTATTCCTGTGTCCTGGTACGGGCGCGCCGGGGGTGCCGCCGGCGGTCTGTACGCTGTCAGAACCTAATGGCCTTACGGCGAATACTCAGGACATCTTCACGACTACTGTGTCGCTTGAGGACGACCAGCACTGACGTGCTGACAGCTTGGTCGCTAGAACGCACCTGAGATTCGATCTTAGAGGAAGAAGGGGGCCCATTCCGACAGATGCCCCCTTTCTTTTCGCCTGGACTGAGGCAAGACGAGCGGAACGATAGAGGCGCAACATGTGCTCGTTGCGCACCCGTCGGGACGCTATGGAGAAACTGTACTTCAGCGCCCGCGGCCGCCAGCGAGTCCATATCGCTCAGAAGGGAAGACATAATGCGCCGGAACGGCTCTAGTAAGCTGGGACGCGCCGAACGCGGAGGCCCGATGCAATCTTGGTCACGCCGTGGTCACGATGGTCCAATTTGAATTCTTCACCGACGACAAGGGGAAGGGCTCATATGTGATCCTGCACCAGAATGGCTGGATCAAAAAGCCTCGCGGAAGTAAATTCAGCTGCAATCTTGGGAGTCTTCTCGATGGTGGCGTCAAAGCCTCGGCTCACAGTATGACAGTGATCGCGTAGGCTTCACAGCAGGCATGGTTACCGGAATCCAAGGATGGGCTTCGAATTTCCAAATAGTGGCAGATCAATGTTCCGCGACCTGCCGATAACGACGGGGAGTGATTCCCAGTAGCCGGACGAACGCGCGCCGCATAACGTCGACGCTGCCGAATCCGGAAGCCGATGCTACCTGCTTGAGAGCTCTATCCGTGTGCTCGAGCTGACGACGCGCCGCTTCCACCCGCATCTGAAGTACGTACTGGGACGGTGTCGTCCCAACCTCTCGAGTAAATACTCGCTCGAAGTTTCGAGCGCTCATCGCCATCCGATCCGCGAGATCGTCTACCGACAATCTCGCCTGAAGATTTTCAGCGATCCAGATCTGCAGCTCACGAATCGACGTCATCTCGGAAGCCTGAGATGCAAGCGAGACACTCACCTGCGGTTGTCCACCCGGCCTGCGCAGAAACAACACCAGCTCGCGTGCTGCTTCGTGTGCGAGACCGGCGCCGCAGTCTTCTTCTACCCAGGCAAGTGCAAGATCGATGCTCGCTGAAATTCCAGCTGACGTATAGATGTTCCCGTCCTTTACCCAGAGGGGATCGTGCTCGACACGAACGCCGGGGTATCGCGTTGCAAACTCGCGGCCAAACTTCCAATGTGCAGTCGCTCGTCGCCCATTCAGCAAACCCGCCTCCGCGAGAAGAAACGCCCCAACACACACAGCGCCGAGCCGCCGCACTTCGACCGACATCTTCCTCAGCCAGGCAGACAGTTTCGCGTCACGCACCGTTCGAGTGCCGAGTCCGCAGACCAGGAGCACGGAGTCGCACACCCCTGCGACTTTGTTGAAGTGATGCTTGGCCATGAAAGTCAACACGCCGCCCTCGCCCTCGACCGTCAGACGGTCGGCGTTCGTGACGACTT
>Ga0207155_1240_pt1 | contig 10382 bp, 10 predicted proteins | sample Alteio_BWMinHeat_26_FD_153515 | JGI IMG/M metagenome (GOLD analysis project Ga0207155, IMG submission 153515) | Enriched cells from forest soil in Barre Woods Harvard Forest LTER site, Petersham, Massachusetts, United States -... | ecosystem: Environmental > Terrestrial > Soil > Temperate forest >... | reverse complement strand
ACAAAAAAGTTAAGTAGTTATATTAATCTCGCGGCCGCTGATTTATATGCCAATGGAAACCCTTTGATTATTGCAGGAACTATTACCGGTGGATTACATATTTTGAAATCTGACAGCGTCGTAATAAATGAAAATGAAAACGCTGTGGCTATCTGGCCTAACCCGGTTAGCCAAAATGCAAACTTCAATATTAGGGCAACGCAAAATTCGGTCGTCCAGTTTTTTACTATAGTCGGGCAGAAACTAAACGAACCAATTGAAGTTCCGGCCGGTGAAACTACCCAAGTACCACAGGTGCTAGGCCCAGGGCTTTACATCGCAAGAGTAAGTTGGTCTGGTAAATCACAATCATTCAAACTAATAGTTCGATGATTGCTGAGTTTTAAAAATTCATTCCATTGATCAGAATTTTGCATTTCAGTAAATCCTTTTGCCCTAATATTGCGTATTGATCACTTAAGTTCGCCACCTATGCCTGAGAAAAGCAGTATTTTCGACATGATTGGCCCAATAATGATTGGCCCATCAAGTTCGCACACTGCAGGAGTAGTGCGAATTGCGCGAGCAGCTGTAAAAATTTTAGGAGGAATTCCCGAGGAGGCAGAGGTTATTTTTTACAACTCTTTCGCCAGAACCTATGAAGGCCATGGTAGTGATAGGGCAATTTTAGCTGGACTAATGGACTTCGAGACCGATGATAAAAGAATTAAGGAGGCAATTGAGATTGCAACCAAAAGCGGTTTAAAATTTCATTTCAAATCGGTAGGTAATGCATCAACCATGCACCCTAACTCAATTCGATTGAAATTAAGAAAAGGGCAGCGGGAAGTTGAGGTGTTAGGCGAGAGCAAGGGCGGTGGAATAATTAATGTAGCTGAGGTCGATGGATTTAAGGCGGACTTTTCTGCGAATTTACATACGCTTATTATTTTTGCCGATGATGTTAAAGGAAGTATAGCATTTGTTGCCAACGTGCTGGCTCACGACGATTGTAATATTGCAACAATGTCGGTGTCTAGAAAGGGCAAAAATGATACAGCCTGTCAGGTGATTGAAATGGATTCGGGCATTAAGCCCGTAACATTTGACTATTTAAAGAGTCTAAGTTGGATTAAAGAAGTTATTTATATACCCCAGATTTGATATGAGAAAATTACTACTCCCAGTCTTCGCAATTCTGTTGAGCTTAACGCTCGCGAACGGACAAAAGATGACGATGCAAGAATGTGTAAAAATAGGACTCGACAACAATCTGAGCGTTAAACGCGGTGTGTATAATGTTGAAAGCAATCGTGTGGGGCTACTTTCAGCAAAAGGAAATTTTTTGCCGACACTTAATTTCAACCTTTCGGGGAGCCAGAATTACGGTCGAAATCTTAATCCGGTAACATACCAATATTTTCAAGGAGTTACCCAAACGGTTAACCCTTCGCTCACTGGCAATTTGTTATTATTTAATGGACTTCGCCTTCAGCATACCTATAGGCAAAATAAAATGAATGTACAGGCGGCAGATCTGGATCTTGAAAAAGCAAAAAACGATGTGATTATAATGGTGGTTCAGAACTACACAAATGTTATCCTGAACAAAGAACTTTTTGAGAATGCTAAGTTTCAACTCAATTCCAGCCAGCAACAACTGGAGCGAATAATAAAACAGGTTGAAGCTGGAGCGCTTTCCAAAAGCAATGAGCTTACTCAGGAGGCAACAGTTGCTACAAACGAAACTAACCTGATCACCCAGGAGAACCAATATAATCTTTCTCTCCTTACGCTAAAGCAGTCCATGCAGGTACCGGCATCAACACAACTTGAAGTAGTTGTACCAGATATTGCGATGGAGGATTTAGCTATCACTCAAACTCCCGAGGAAATATATGCGATCTCGACACAAACTTTACCTCAAGTGAAAAGTGCTATGCTAAAAGTAGAAGCAGCACAGTTTGCAGTTAGGGCAGCAAGAGCAGCTTACTACCCACGAATTTCTTTTACTTATGCCTCAACTTCGAATTACAATAGTGCATCGGATAAAGCGCGCTATGCAGTTGATCCGAGTGGAGCGCAGGTCCCTCAAACCATCGGCTATGTAAATAGTGACCCAACCCTTCCTGTAATTACACAAGTGTCTCAGGTGATGCAAATTTCTGACGCCTATCATGTTAAAGATCAGTTGTCGGATAACCTTTATAAAAACGTAGGATTAAGTTTATCAATTCCTATTGCCAATGGGTTGCAAACTCGCACGAATGTGCAACAATCCATCATTAATCGCGAATTAGCCGCTATCACAGTTAAAGAAACTGAAAACACTTTACGCCAATCAATTGAAACTGCATACAATAATGTGGTTGCTGCTGCTAAAACTTATACAGCCGCCATTAAACAAGTTAGCGCTAATGAAGAAGCATTCCGCATGGTACAACAGCGCCAAGAAAATGGTGCTGCCACTTATATAGAATATCAAGTGGCATCCAATGATTTGTTTTCAGCAAAATCATCGTTGGCACGTGCGAAGTACAATTTTATTTTCGCGAAAAAGATCCTCGAATTTTACCAAGGAAAAACCATCGAATATTAATTTTTATAACTTCTTAATTTACCCCACACCTCCAACTTCTATGGCTAAACAAAAGAAAAAATCTAACCGCTTAATGTACTGGGGAATCGGTACCCTCGTTTTTCTAATCCTATTTGTAATTATCGGAAAGTCCGCAGGGTGGATTGGTAAGACAAAAGAATTAGAAGTTGAGTTAGCAAAAGCAAAAAAAGTATCGATCACGGAAAAAGTAAGTGCATCAGGCACTGTCCAGCCGGTGACTGAAGTAAAAATTGCTCCTGAAGTTTCGGGTGAGATTACCGAACTACAAGTGGAGGACGGCGACTCGGTGAGGATGGGAGAGCTTTTGGTGAAAATTCGCCCCGACATTTTGAAAAGCCAGTTGGAACGGACTGAGGCATCGCTCAGTCAGCAACGTGCCAATGTTGAATCGAGCAAATCGGCTATCTCGGTGGCAGAAGCCAATTTCGCGAAAGCAGAATTGGATTATAAACGCCAAGAGAAATTGCATGATCAAAAGGTAATTTCTGATGCCGATTGGCAGACAGCTGTGCAAGCTTATCAAGTTGCCAAGAACAATTTGGCGTCGGCCAACCAAAATTATGAGGCTGCGAAGTTTGTGGTGAATAGCACCGAGGCTTCCGTAAGAGAAGCACGCGAGAATGTTAGGAAGACCACAGTGGTCGCTCCGATGAAGGGAGTTGTTTCCAAACTAAGTGTAAAAAAAGGAGAGCGCGTGGTGGGTACAGCAACGATGACTGGTACTGAAATGCTAAGGATAGCAGATTTAAATGTTATGGAAGTTCGTGTTAATGTGAATGAGAATGATATCGTGCGTGTACACTACCGCGATACCGTATTAATTGATGTTGATGCATATTCTAATGTGAATAAACAATTCAAAGGGATCGTTACCAATATAGCCAATACGGCAAAGGATAAAACATCAACAGATGCAATCACAGAATTTGAAGTTCGTATTTTAATTCTTCGTTCTTCGTACGAAGACCTTATTAAGAAAGGAAATAAATTTCCATTTCGCCCAGGTATGACTGCCAGCGTGGAGATTATAACCAGTAAAAAGGATAACGTTCTTTCTGTTCCACTGGCTGCAGTTACTACACGAAATCCCGATGAAAAGAAAAATGTACAACAACCCGGAAACAATGATGATGAGAAAAGAACAGTGACCACCGCAAAAGATAAAGCGCCTGTTAAAAAAGAAGATAAGGTGGTGGTGTTCCTCAATGACAAGGGCCTAGCTAAAATGGTGGAGGTAAAAACGGGAATCAGTGATTATGATAACATTGAAATCCTTACTGGTATCTCCGATAGTGTTGAAGTAATTACAGGACCTTTCCTTGTTGTTTCCAAACGCTTAAAGAATGGCGACAAAGTAAAACTTGCTAAAAAGGACGACAAGAAGGATAAGACGGCCGAAAACAAATAAGTAAGAACGCTGAAGTTCTAAGTTTAAAGTTCAAGGTATGAAGCGTGGCTAAATCGCTTTTTACTTTGAACTTTTTACTTTCTACTTTTATACTATGATCAAACATCCATGGCACGAAACACCGATTGGTGAAAACCCACCTGAATTTATCAATGGCATTGTAGAAATTTCTACGGGCATGCGCACCAAGTATGAAGTGGACAAAGAAACCGGTCTGCTCAAGTTGGACCGTGTGCTGTATTCTGCTGTGTATTACCCCGCCAATTATGGATTCATTCCTCAAACGTTAGGTGATGACCACGATCCGCTCGACATCATGATTCTTTGTCGTGAGCCGATTCAACCACTTTGTTTAGTGCCTGCCCGTGTTATTGGTGTGATGCGTATGATTGACCAAGGCTTGGGAGATGAAAAAATTCTTGCCGTTGCCGACAATGATGCCAATACCAAACACCTTAATGACATCAGTGAATTGGAAAATCATTTCAAACTAGAGCTGAAAGAATTCTTTGAGAGTTATAAAAAACTCGAGAATAAAATTGTGACAGTTCCTGATTTTCAGGATAAACAAACAGCCATGAGTTTAATCCAGAAAGCGATTGTTACTTACAGAGAGGTTTATAAAAAATAATGCCGCCTCGCTTTCAATCTTTTCTCATTATTCAAACGGCCTTTATTGGCGATGTAATCTTAGCTACCGGGTTGATTGAAAAATTGCATCAGCATTATCCGGAGGCCAAAATTGATTTTTTGCTTCGCAAGGGAAATGAAGGCTTGCTGACTGAACATCCGATATTAAGAACTGTTTTAATCTGGAATAAAAAAGAATCCAAGATTCCGAACCTGTTTAAGATTGTCAATCAGGTGAGGAGCAATCGCTATGATTGTGTAATTAACGTTCACCGGTTTGCAAGCTCTGGTCTTATCACCGCTTTCTCGGGAAGTAAACTAAAGATTGGCTTTGACAAGAATCCTCTTTCATTTGCATTTACTAAGACAGTCAAACATCAGATTAGTGATTTGCACGAAGTGCAACGCAATCAAAAATTGATTGCAGAAATTACGGATATCAACTATGCCAAGCCAAAACTTTATCCAAATGAGAGAGACTTTGAAAAAGTAAAGCAGTTTCAGAGTCAGCCCTATATATGCATTGCACCTACTTCGGTTTGGTTTACTAAACAATTTCCTGCCGAAAAATGGATTGAATTTTTAAAATCGGTAAGAAATAAAGTTGATAAAATTTACTTACTGGGAGCGCCTTCTGATCATTCGATTTGTGAATCAATTCGCCTGGCAGCGGCCAATGAAAAGGTAATCAATCTTGCTGGCAAACTCTCATTCCTAGAATCGGCAGCGTTAATAAAAAATGCTACGATGAGTTTTGTAAATGACTCTGCCCCGATGCACCTAGCCTCAGCAACCAATGCACCTGTTACGGCTATCTTTTGTTCAACGGTTCCTTCGTTTGGATTTGGTCCGCTTTCAGATCGATCAATAATTATTGAAACAAAAGAGAAATTAGATTGTCGCCCATGTGGACTTCATGGATTTAAAGCATGCCCCAAGGGACATTTTAAATGCGCGTATTCGATTCCAAATGAATCGCTTATCAAGCAGTTGTGATTTATTCAATGATAATGACAATCAAGTCCATTACATTGGTCATCGTAGGTCCGGTGATAATATGCGATCCCGTTTTCTCGAAAAAATGAAATGAGTCAAAGTTGTCTAGATATTTCTGAATATCAATTCTAATGGCAGCGGCCTGTTCAAGCGTATTTGAATCTACTACAGCCCCTGCGGCAGAGGTGGGGCCATCACTGCCGTCTGTTCCAGCGGAGAGCAATGTGACCCCGTTTTTATTTTTAAGTAACGAGGCAGCGTGCAGCGCGAGGTGTTGATTTCGTCCACCAGTTCCAGAACCATTTACTTTGATTGTGGTTTCACCACCGAATAACAGACAACAAGGTTTTTCAATGGAATCATCATTTTTAAATTTCAAAGCGGCGTTGACTAGTTGCTCAGCAACTTTGATCGTGTCTCCTTCTAAAGTTGACGTAATTATGATGGGATGCAACCCAACAGTTTTCGCCTTTTGACTCGCAGCATCCAAAGCGATTTTATTACTTCCAATGATAAGATTTTTAGTGTTTTTAAAAATTAAGTCTCCTGGTTTAGGAGTTTCTGCATTTAATTTGTTCACGCCATTTTGCAAATGGTGAAGCAATTCGTGCGGAATCTTAGAAAGTAGATTATACTTTTTAATAACATTCATTGCATCATCGAATGTGCTAGTGTCAGGTACGGTAGGGCCGGAGGCGATTACATCCAACGGATCACCAATCACATCCGATAAGATAAGACTCACTAAAGTAGCAGGGTGTGCAGTTTTTGCGAGTTGACCTCCCTTTACTTTTGATAAATGTTTTCTTACCGCATTTGTTTCTTTTATATTAGCTCCACTCTTTAACAAAAGATCATTCGTGATGATTATATCGTTGAGCGTACAGCCTTCAGGAAAATCGGCCAACAGCGCTGAACCGCCTCCGGAGAACAAACAGATAACTAAATCTTTTTCTTCAGCCTGTGCAACAATCTCTAGAATTTTTTGAGTTGCTAAATATCCGTTGTTATCAGGAACGGGATGGCCAGCCTCTGTGACGGTAATATATTTAAGCTCAGCTGCATGACCATACTTCACAACAACATGTCCATCCGTAATTCGATCACCTAAAATATTTTCAATCTCTTTTGCCATCATGGTGCTGGCTTTTCCAGCGCCCACAACAAAAACCTGATTGATTCTATCTAAGGAAAATTGCAAGGAAGAAATAGAAAGCGTTGAATCTTCGATTTTAACTTGATTGCGAATCAGCTTATTAGGTAAAACACTTTCTACACCTGCCAAAAAAATCTGCTCCGCAATAATTTTATAATCCATCTCTTGCAGTTAGGATTATAAAAAGAAAAGAGAAGCAATCCATATACAAACGAAAACAGTTATTCCCATGATCGCGGTAGCAGTTGAGAAAACACGTAAGGTCACATCAGCATGAATATCGGAAAACTTGGTGATCACCCAGAAGTAGGCATCGTTGGCATGAGATAATATCATAGAACCTGCGCCCATCGCCAACATAGTAAACAGTTTTCCGGATTCAGAATCCAATCCTAGTGAAGGAAGCATCGACACGATGATAGAACCAGTTGTAATAATGGCAACGGTAGAAGATCCCTGAGCTGTTTTAAGAATGGCAGCAATTCCAAAAGGAATAACAAGTCCAAGTCCGGTTTTGCTTAATGCGATGCCAGTCGCGGTGCCGAAGCCTGTTTCTTTAATGATCATTCCAAACATACCGCCTGCTGCTATAACAATTAAAATTGGACCCGCCTTTTCTATGGCGATTTCGAAAACGCCATTTATGGTTATCATTTTTTTATTGTTGAGCAACAACATTGCCAATGCAACACCGATCAGCAAAGCAATCACAGGTTGTCCGGTAAAGACAAAAAAATTTCTCAAAGGAGACGAAGCTGAATGTATCATTGTTAGTAACGACCCAACTGTTATCAAGAACAACGGAACTACGATTGGCAAAAATGATGAAACAACTGAAGGGAAGTTTTCCTCATCTCTTGGTAATGAATTTTTAGTTTCCTCGGCAGGCGGATAAGCCTTGCCATTCGTCATAAACTTTACCCAAAAATACGATACTACAAATCCAGGTATGGCGAATATTGTTCCTAAAATGATGAGGTTTCCAATATTAACATTGAGAATACCTGCAGCAGCAAGTGAGCCAGGATGAGTAGGAGTTAAGCAGTGAACGGAGTACAATGAGCATCCTAATACACAAGCGATCAGTGGCATCGCTGTTTTTGTTTTTGCACTTAACGATTTCGATAAGCCACTCAAGATGATAAAACCTGAATCACAAAAAATTGGCAGTCCTGCGATAAAGCCGGTAATACCGAGCGCGGCTGCGGCCTTGCTCTCGCCAGTTTTAGATAAAATGTAATTTGCTATCGTTATAGCAGCGCCTGTCTTGTCGAGGAGAATGGCGATGATCGTACCGAGGATGATCAATAAACCGATGGATGCCATGGTATTTCCAAAACCATCCTTCATGATATTGATTACATTTTTTTCTGGCATGACAGCAAGAGCTAGAAATAGTGACACCAAAAAAAGAGCGATGAACGCATTGAGCTTCCAGATAGAGGTAAGTAGAACGACAAAGGCGATACTGAGAATGACTAAGGATGACATCGCAATCGTGCTCATGCTCATGGATTATTTATTGCTCAATTGTCAAGGGTCAAAATTCTTTTCATTGTGTCTACAAAGTGTTTTTTTAAATCATCAGGATCGGAGTATACAATTTGATAGTTACTTATTCCAGAAACTGTACCTGAGTGCTCAGCATTTTTTTGTCTGATATAAATGACCGGCTTGTTCATGGCTATTGCATAACCTACTTCTACTCCAATTCCGATTCCTTTATCGGAAGTTTCTGCAATTAGCAAATCGCAACTCGCAATGTCAGCCATTACCTGTTGCATCATTTCTCTTTCCTGAGTTAAGTCAAACCTGTAATTGTCAACGAAGACAAAAGGCGCTACTTCAAGGTTTTTTAGAACCTCAATAATTGTGTCGAGTTCTCTGTCTAAGAATTTCCGCTTGGCATAACTTACAGAAATGTATGCTTTCATATTTTAAAATAACTTCAATTGTTCATATACCTTGTGAATTGGCAAGCCCATTACAGTAAAGTACGATCCAACTATTTTTTCGATCGCCACCATGCCTATCCAATCCTGCGCTCCATAGGCTCCAGCTTTATCAAATGGTTTGTAATTGTCAACATAAAATTCAATTTCCTCATTCGTGAGGTTTTTGAAAGTCACTTCAGTTCTGTCTTCAAAGCAATCTGATTTTGTACTGCTTAATAAGCAGACGGCAGTGATCACAGTATGTGTGCGACCACTCAAATCGGTGAGCATTTGAATTGCCTCTGCGCGGTCGGATGGTTTGTTTAATATTTGCTTTCCTAGAATCACTACTGTATCGGACGCCAGAACAACTTCATCTTTAATTTTTGGAAGCAACGCTTTCGCTTTTTTTTCTGCGAGATAGGAGGGAACCTTTTCGATGGGCATATCGGCAGGAAAAGATTCATCGATGTGCGGTGGATCGATGGTAAATTCCAATCCAATTTCTTTTAACAAAAACTGCCTGCGGGGTGATGCAGAAGCAAGGATTAGTTTTCTCTCGTTCATTCAATTGAATAATTGTATTTCTCTGCGAACCTTAGCGTTCTCAAAGTACGAGGAGAAACTCGCAGAGGTTCGCAAAGTTGGTTCATTGATAAACCCTCACATAGTCCACCAGCATCTGTTGCGGCCAAATGTTTGGATCAATACCTTTGGCTCCTCCCCAGTTCCCGCCTACGGCAACATTCAATATCAAATGAAATCGTTGATCAAACGGCCAGCCTTTAAAATCATCGGCAGGATTTCTTTTTACGGAATGATAGATTTTCTCATCGATGTAGAAATCAATTTGATTTTCTTTCCAGTCAATGGCGTAAACATGAAATACATCCTGACAATCAGGAACGGTAAGCTTACCTTCTTGTTGAGTATGTTTTACGTGATTGTATTTTTCGGAATGAAGCGTGCCATGAATGACTCCAGGATCATAACCAACATGCTCCATAATGTCAATTTCACCGCTCGTTGGCCAGCCTCCATATTTCCAATCGGTAGAAAGCATCCATATGGCTGGCCAAGTCCCTAATCCTCGTGGCAACTTCGCACGAACTTCAACTCGACCGTATTTCCAATCGCCTTTATTTTTTGAAACTAATCTGGCTGAAGTGAATTCCTTTCCTTCGAGTGGCGCTTTTCGAGCTTCGATGATGAGATTTCCATTTTCTTCCCTCGCATTCTTTGAATCGCGAGTATAATATTCAGCTTCGTTGTTTCCCCAACCACTGCCGCCAAGGTCATATCCCCATTTTGTGGAATCGGGTAGACCATTGTGCTCAAACTCATCTTGCCAGACCAATTTCTGTTCTGATGGATAAGTGAATTTCAAACTTAAGATGGCAATCATTCCGATGAGGAAGAAGCCTAAAAACTTAAATCGTATCATATGTAACATGTTTATTGTGTTATCATCGAAAAATACAAAGGCATTTGCTAAGAAAGGCCCCACTCGTGAAATATTTCAATTTTGTCGGTAACCTTTTGATAATTCGTTAGTTTCCCTTACTGAAAACCTCATTTTGGAAGCGCTTGCTGATAATTACTTAATGGCAAAAGTGCGGGACGGTGACCCCGAAAAACTTGGCCTACTGTATGAGCGGT
>Ga0207155_1239_pt1 | contig 10488 bp, 8 predicted proteins | sample Alteio_BWMinHeat_26_FD_153515 | JGI IMG/M metagenome (GOLD analysis project Ga0207155, IMG submission 153515) | Enriched cells from forest soil in Barre Woods Harvard Forest LTER site, Petersham, Massachusetts, United States -... | ecosystem: Environmental > Terrestrial > Soil > Temperate forest >... | reverse complement strand
AGTCTGATCCGTTACAATTGCGATTCCATTCGCAACAATGGTAACACGTCTTCCAATTAAAGTAACATCATACGACTGCCACTCACCAGCACCTTTCGCCGCCATCTGGTTAGGCTCGATAAATCCATAGACGCCTCCGAAAAAAACATCGCTCGGATCCATTCCCTTGTTATCGGTAACTTGAAGTTCATATCTACCTCTAAGATAAATACCACTATTGCCATTTTTCGGGCAACGAAATTCAATATGCAATTGAAAATCCATGAACTTGCTATCCGTAACAAGATTCGATACAGGCTTGGGGCTTTTTAAAATCCCCTCTTCAGCCACCCATTGGTTTTCACCCGTCGCATGCCATCCAGTTAAATCTTTTCCATTGAAAAGTTTAATTGGCTTTTCCCACTTAGGATTCATATCATGATGAAGTGCGGGTGCCCTTGATGCAGTCCAAGAATACGTTTTACTGTCAGTGAAAAATATTGTTCCTTTTAAATTCTCACCTTCAATTTGTCCTTCAAGTTCAAGATTAGTATTTCCTTTTTCCCACTGCGGTGGAATAGCAAATGAAAACTTTCCCTCATTAAATTTCACCTCAGAGATTGGCCGAGCACTTCCACTCGGGCCAACAAACCGCCCCACAAGAGTATGATTTCCCGAATGCTTCACCTCCAGCCAGGATGGAACTTCCTTCCCGTCTTTTGAAATTACCATGTCCCAACGTCCCTCAATGAGTTTTGAATCTTGAGCAGAACTTAAGGTTGAAAATGCTGAAAATAAAATCAGTAATGCAAATATTTTTTTTGATTTCATTTAAAATAGAATTGATGATTTACTTTGTTTAAAACGTAAACTTAGACGTTCCTCAAATCTTATCCAATACGATTATTCGAGCGACGGAAAATTTTCAAACGGCCGTTCTTTCAGATCATACTGCATGATAATGCGCGCACAAGTATTCCAACGAAGAATCGCATCGTTGTTGTATGGTGGAGCAAATGGTTGCGCCTTCTCAAAAAAATCCATCGCTTCAATATACCATTCATAAGCATCAAAATTAGAACCTGGGTTACCAGAATTAAGCATAGCTGTGCCCATACGCTCGCGAATGATTCCTGTATAATAAAGTTTCGAATATTCATCCTGTAAACTATTCGCTAAGTCATTGGCATGTTTCGCAGCAACACTAAGCGACTGCGCGAATTGGTCTGTCAACGCAAGTAATAGAATTACTTTTGCTTTGTGATTTGCTTTATCAACATCCAGCACATCGAGGCAAATGCTTTCAGCCAGTTTCGGCTGATTAAGAAGCCTGTACTGATCAGCCTTACTTAATGCCCCTTCAATTCCATCGCGCGACAAGGCTTTCAATTTGAAAGTCGTGGGTGCTTCTGTTTTGACTTGGTTCATATTATTTGGATTAAGATTTCTTTGAAAATAATCTGAATAAACTTTTTATTGGATCATAAAATTTATCTGCAACTCGTTCTTTTAACGGAATGATTGCGTTATCAGTGATTGTTATTCCTTCAGGGCAAACAGTGGTGCAACATTTGGTAATATTACATAAGCCTATGCCGGCGGTATGCTTCAAATCATCTCTCCGGTCCTCAACATCAAGTGGGTGCATCTCTAATGCTGCTGTGTAAACCATGTGTCGAGGGCCTGCGAATTTCTCGTGCAACATATGCTCGCGTAGCACGTGACAAACATCCTGACAAAGAAAACACTCGATGCATTTTCGAAATTCCTGAACCCGATCAATGTCGCTCTGCGCCATTCGCCAAGTGCCATCGGGTGCATCGGGTTTGCGTGGCTTAAATTTCTTGATACGCTTTTTAGTCTGATAATTGATTGAAACATCAGTTACCAAATCCTTGATGACAGGAAAGGCTCGCATCGGTTGAATCGAAATTGGTCTATCCGCTGGCATGTCTTGCATGCGCGTCATGCACATCAGTTTCGGGCGACCATTAATTTCTGCTGAGCAAGAGCCGCACTTTCCCGCCTTGCAATTCCAGCGCACAGCAAGATCAGGGGCGCTTTCTTCTTGAATCTGGTGAACAGCATCTAATACAACCATTCCCTCGCTGATGTCTGTTTCGTATTGTCGAAACTCACCGATTGAGTTGTTTGAACGCCAAATATCGAATTTCACTTTCATTGTTTCATTTGACTTAAATCAAACAATTGAAACGTCATTGAGAGCATCTGCATTTGTGCGATGGCGCGAAGCAATCTTCGATTGGGGATCGCTTCGTCCCTCTCACTTTCCTTTGCTGGTTCTCGCGATGACGACTAACTCGCTTATTTCATCTCATCAATTATTTGTTGAAGGTCTGGCCGCATACTCAATTTAGCTTTTTGTTTTACTTCAATTGTTTCGAAGCCCGATTTTATTATTGAAATATTCACATTGCCAAATTCATTGCTTTTCTCAGGGAAATCCTCGCGAAAATGCCCACCTCTGCTTTCTTTCCTTTCTTTCGCAGCTCTTGCAATGGCCTCAGCAACGGTGATCATGTGATTCAATTCGAGAGCGCCATGCCAGCCAGGATTAAAATTGCGGTTGCCATCGCAACCTACATTCTTAATCAAAGCTTTCATCTCTGTAATTTTATCGATGGCAATTGTAAGATCAGATTCAGTGCGGGTAATGCCAACAAAGTCTTGCATGACTTCCTGCAATTGCGATTGAAGCTGAAAAGCATTTCCATTTTTGGTTCCTCTTTCAAACGGAGCTAATGCCCAACTCATAATTTCTGAAACTTGGCTTTGATCGATTATTGTCTCAGAATTATTCTTTGCATACTCCGCGGCAAACTCTCCTGCCCTTTTCCCAAACACTAATAAATCAGAAAGTGAATTGCCACCTAGACGATTTGCCCCGTGCAATCCTGCAGCACATTCACCAGCTGCAAACAAACCGGGTACGGTCGTCATCTGTGAATCAGCATCTACTTTTATTCCACCCATCATGTAGTGTGTAGTCGGACCAACTTCCATTGCTTCTTTTGTAATATCCACACCAGCGAGTTCTTTGAACTGATGATACATGCTCGGCAGCTTCTTCTTGATATGATCAGGTGCGTTTGAAATTTTTTCTTTGATCCATGCAATGTCGAGAAACACGCCTCCGTGTGGTGATCCTCTCCCTGCTTTTATTTCGCGTGTGATGCAACGAGCTACATGATCACGTGTTAGAAGTTCAGGTGGGCGCTTGGCATTCTTATCTCCTTGTATATAACGCCAACCTTCTTCTTCATCAGTCGATGTTTGATTACGGTAATTTTCAGGAATGTCGTCAAACATAAATCGCCTGCCTGAATTATTTCGAAGAACGCCGCCTTCACCGCGAACACCTTCAGTGATTAAAAGTCCACGCACGCTTGGAGGCCACACCATTCCTGTAGGGTGAAACTGAACAAACTCCATGTCGATCAACTCCGCTCCTGCGTGAAACGCAATGGAGATTCCTCCACCTGTACAATCCCAACTGTTGCTTGAGATTTTATAGATACGTCCCATGCCACCGGTGGTAATAACTACCGCTTTTGCTTTGAATACTTTAAACGATCCTGTTGCGCGATCATACCCAAACGCTCCTGCAATACGATCACCATCATTTAATAAACTGACAATAGTATGCTCTTGGTAAATATCTATGCCTTGATGAATTCCGTGATCTTGTAAGGTTCTGATCATCTCAAGCCCGGTGCGATCACCAACGTGAGCGAGCCTTGGATATTTATGGCCGCCAAAATTTCGCTGAAGAATTCTTCCGTCTTCGGTGCGATCGAATACGGCTCCCCAAGCCTCAAGTTCTTTCACGCGATCAGGAGCTTCTTTCGTAAACAACTCTGCCATTCGCCAGTTGTTGAGATATTGTCCTCCGCGCATCGTATCAGCAAAATGTACTTTCCAGTTATCACGATCATCCACATTGGCAAGTGCTGCAGCAACTCCGCCCTCGGCCATGACAGTGTGTGCCTTGCCAAGCAATGATCTGCAAACCATTCCCACCTTCACTCCTTTTGATGACGCTTCAACGGCAGCACGCAACCCTGCTCCTCCCGAGCCTATTACTAACACATCATATTGAATGATTTCGTATGCAGCCATTTAAAAAAATCTGAAGTCAGTCCAAATACCCATGGCACACATTCTTATATAGATGTCGGAGAAGGCAACCCAAAACAAACTGAACCACGCCCAATTGGAATGGCCGCGGTTCAGGCAACTCGAGCAGTCATACAATTTCTTTCTTACAGGAGAGCTTGAAATCTGATCTTTGATTCCTCCTATCATATGTCGAAAAGAATGACAACCGAAAGTATATCCACCAAGCAGTGTTGCGTTGATTGCCAACACAAAACTTCCTACACCTAATCCGAAAACTTTTTCACCCGATGCATCAACAAACCACAATCCTTTCCATGCATCATAAGTAAGAAAGAAAACAAAGATCACCGCGAGATACATGAAGTAGCGATGAACGTTTTGCATAATCAAAGGAAAAGAGTTTTCTCCCCAATATGTTTTGCGAGGCTCCGATACAGCACATGCAGGTGGATCTGCCCAAAAAGCTTTGTAGTAAGCACCACGATAATAATAACAAGTGAAACGCATTCCACCCGGAGCCCATAGAATTAACAGCGCCGGTGAGAATGGAAGAATCAACGGCCACCATGTTGGCTTAGGGCCTAACAAACTGTGAACTGAATTACCAAAAATTTCAGGAGAATAAAAAGGCGATAAATATGGACCAAAAGAATAATAGGCACCTTGAAACGCCGACCATGTCGCGTAACCGATAAATGAAGATAGGCACACAAATACCACGATAGGCCGAAGCCACCACACATCCCTACGCATTGTTTGAACAATTGCCATAGTTCGGTATTGTACTCTACAACATAGACAAAAACACTTATAAAGTCAACCGAAAGTGTGATGAGAAGCGCTTTGCGCTAAGAATAATTTTATGCTAAGGAATAATTTCAAAAAGTAACAACTGCATTTTCTCCAAGGGAATAAAGTTATTATCAGAAACGAATAATAAAGTTTTGTGTCCATTGAGAAGATCAGGACCAAAAGTTACTCCTTCTATGTTGTCGATAAATATTCTTAGATCATCCATGTTGAGTAGAAGTTTTTTTGAAACAGCAAGATCAGGCGGTGTTTCTTTCATCGACCTAATACTCTCAACATTCGTTGCCTGATTCAAGTCAGTGAGAAATATCTTTATAGTACAAGCTATGTTGCCGGTTGAAAACGATCGCTCAACTGTTAATAATTTTTTATTTCCGAGGGAAAGGATTTCCGAAATACCATTTATCTTAAATGCTGATGCTGGATTTGCTGGACTTGCCACTGGCTCAAGGCCATAAGCGTATTGTGTCAAATTCCTTTTTGTTGATACATCATAACTTAAAATCCGTGTCCAGGATTTTGTTGGTGTTACATCGGCCAGTGGACCATCTTCATACAGTGGCTCCTCCATAGCTACAAAAATAGTTTTGAAATCAGGATCAAATGCGATTCCTTCAAACCCTCCGTTTTGATGAGGACCACTTTCTGTAGCTTTCATTGAAAGAATGGAAGGAATCGGAAAAGTATCGACAAACTTTCCATCGAGATCAGAGATGTTGATGGATGGGTTTATAAGGACCGGAGGGTTTGATTTCACTACTCGCTCCCCTTCGCTCGTCCAAATAATTTGATTTGTCGTTGGGTCAAATCTTAAAGACTCCGGATCGATGGTGCGCGAAAGATCCTGCTTCGCAGATGGATAAGTTTCACCGCTTTGTTGAAGCAAAAATTTTACATCCTGAAACACAACAGTGTCAATTCCTTTTTCCGTGATTTTGATTTTTGCCGAATAAAATCTTGCTGGATTAATAGCCGAACGATCATCGCTAATGAAATAATAAATGTCATTTTTTTTATCATAATCAATACCTGATAAACCGCCAACAGTCGTCTCCTTGAATTTTAAATTGAAGGAGATATCGTATTCACTAATAAATTTCAGCGACTGAATGTTAATGCCTTTGGAAGTTTGACAATTTCCTGAAGAAGAAAGCAACAAAAAAAAGAAGACAATACTTTTACAAAATCCAAGCATAGCTCAAATCAATTTAAATTATACCTAGGGTGAACTCCTAACGCAGCAGTAGCCTTTGCGGACGTGCTTATAAATGATCTTCGAGTGTGTTTCATCTTTGCAAATGTTTCTTAATGATGTACTAGATTCAAATCTGAAAATAATATGTCGATTTACCATTACCATAAAAATAAAAGGGCCTCATATAATGCCCTCTTAACAATTCAGTAATTTTTAAACAAGATTAACGTTTGGGAAATTTGTCAAATATTTTACTAATAGCCTTTTTGAATTGATTCTCTAGTTGATCAGGATTATCTTCATCCAGAAAATTCACCGCCCAGCCTCGCCAAACCAGGTTATTTGTTTTTGAATCCATCAAGTCGATGATCAACGTTCCTTCACGGAACTCTCGAACATTTACATTTCGGTCAACCCAGTCTCGTCCATAACCTCCAAACGGCTCGGGGTTTATAGCCGATTTGTCTTCTAATATAATATGGTAGTGTATTTTCAGTTGAGGGTTTTCCGCATCAAATTGATAGCTGTATTTTTTCAGCTGCTCATTAACATCATTTTTTATTCTCTTGTCGTTGAGTTCATTGTAATAAAGAGGATTATTTTTTATCTCAAGTTTCTCATCGTTAGTCCAGCTGAACGAAGAGTAATTTTTTACTGAAAGGTCGCGATCAAAATCAGTATATACCTTCATGGTACTGCAACTCGAAAAAGAGATCAAAGATGCCGCGTAGAGGATGATTCGAATTTTCATTTTGTATACATTAAATAAACACTTCTTACTATACGGCTCAAAGTGTCCAGTTTTTGTTATTCTTAACAAAGCTACCACTTACTGGAGTGATAAAGATGACCTAAATCAGTTTTATACCTGAGCAATTCCAAGTAACTTCGATCTCTCACAAAGATATCTTTGAAACAATAAAAATCTTTTTTCTTATGGAAAAGTATATCACCGCAGAGGAAGCAGTAAAAGTTATAAAATCTGGCAACCGCGTTTTCGTTCATGGCGGAGCGGCAGTACCTCATCACTTGGTTGAGAAAATGGTGGAGCGTGCACCAGAGCTTTTCGACGTTGAGATTGTAAGCGTAAGCCTGCAGGGAGAAGCTCCTTTTGCCGACAAAAAATTCAAGGATAACTTTCGAGTCAATTCGTTATTTGTTTCTCAAAACGTAAGAGAAGCTGTGAACGATGGCCGCGGTGATTATATTCCGATCTTTCTCAGTGAAATTCCAAACTTATTCCGAAGGAACATTCTCCCATTGGATGTCGCGTTGGTGCAAGTTTCTCCGCCAGACAAACATGGTTATTGTTCTTTAGGAGTCTCGGTGGATGTAGCTGCTACAGCTATTAAGACTGCAAAGCACGTTATTGCGCAAATAAATCCTCGAATGCCCAGGACATTGGGTGACGGTATTGTGCGAATAAATTCTTTCAATGCTGTGGTTTATCATGAACAAGAACTTCCTGAAATAAAATACAACGCGAACTTTTCCGAAATCGCTTCACGCATAGGTGCGCATTGTGCTGGATTGATTGAAAATGGCGCAACTATTCAGGCAGGAATCGGCACTGTGCCGGATGCTGTGCTTGCTTCTCTTGTCAATCATAGAGAGTTAGGTGTTCACACAGAAATGTTTTCTGATGGAATTATTCAGCTTGTAGAAAAAGGTGTAATCACCAATCAACATAAGAAAAAGCACAAGGGAAGAATTGCAACGGGTTTTTTGTTAGGAACAAGAAAACTCTATGACTTCGTTGACGACAACCCTTCTGTCGTTACACTTAATATAGACTATGTCAATGATACTTCCATCATCCGCACTAATCCGAAAATGACGGCCATCAACAGTGCTATTGAAGTGGATATTACCGGTCAAGTTTGCTCAGACTCTATCGGCACTTATCATTATTCTGGTGTGGGAGGACAGATGGATTACATGCGAGGTGCGGCATTATCTGAAGGAGGCAAACCCATCATCGCACTGCCTTCTACTACGGCAAAAGGAATATCTCGAATTGTTCCAATGTTAAAACCTGGAGCTGGAGTAGTTACAACGAGGGCGCATGCACATTACATTGTTACCGAATATGGCATTGCCAACCTGTATGGAAAAAATATGAGGCAACGCGCTGAGGAGCTTATAAAAATTGCACATCCCAATCATCGTGAAGCGATCAGCAAGGCAGCCTTCGATCGATTCAAAAATTATCGATTTGAACAAACGTTGTATTGATTCTAAGGCACTAAAGTTACAAGGCCACATTCCAACGAATCACTTTTTCAAGATGCGTTGGTTGTGTCACTGTGATTTTACCGCTCTCGATTTCGATCATGCCTTCGTCTTTGAAATCGGAAAGCACACGTATTACCGATTCCGGTGCGGTGCCAACAATTTTTGCCAAATCGTCACGGGAAACTTGAATTTTAGAACTCGAATTTTTGAGTTCCACTAGTTTTAGAAGTGCCTCAGCAATGCGTTGCCGCACTGAATTATAGGCAAGGTTCAACAATTGTTTTTCTTTGTCGGCAACCTTCTTGCACAATAACCCGATAAAACTTGCCGAAACATCCTTTTGATTAAACAGCAGGGCGATAAAATCATTTTTTGGAATGATCACTAATTCCGAATCTTGAAGAGCAACCGCTGATTCCTGATAATGTGCATTTTCAAGTATCGGTTCAAAGCCAAAGAAATCATTTTCCTTGTATAGGTTCGTGATCAATTCCTTACCGTCCTGATTGGATTTAAATGCCTTTACGTTTCCGGACTTTACAAAAAATACGGAGAGAGGTAAATCACCCTCCATGAAAATATCGGATTTCTTCTTGAAGACTTTCACCTTCTTATCCTTACACAGATCGGCCAGATTCAAAACCTTTTGAGCATCTTCAATGAACGATTCTAATCCTTCCGATGAGCTCTGATATACCTTAGATCGAAGAGCATATTTATGCAGTCTCGTTTCAACCGCATTCAGCAGTTCAGTATCGTCGAACGGTTTAGTTAAATAGTCATCGGCACCGAGATCCATTCCCTTGCGGATGTCTGTCCGTTCTGTTTTCGCTGTTAAAAAAACAAAAGGAATCTGAGCCGTTTCAGTCTTTTTGCTAAGAATATGAAGCACTCCATATCCATCCAACTCCGGCATCATGATGTCACAAATAATCAGGTCTGGATGTTGCTCTTGTGCAAGGGTCACCCCTATCTTTCCATTAGGAGCTGTAATAACTTCATAATTAGCGAGGGAAAGAATCTCACTCGTGTTCTCTCTGATCTCTGTGTTATCTTCTATTAGTAATATTTTTTTCATATTTAAACTCTTAGGCTTCGGATATTGGCAAAGTTATAATAAACGTACTTCCTTTGTTATGTTCACTCGAAAAAGTCAATGTTCCATTAAGCAATTCTGCGTAACGTTTCACAATGGTCAGGCCAAGGCCTGTTCCCTGAATGTTCGAAACATTACTTGCTCTAAAAAATCGTTCGAACAAATACTTCTGATCTTGTTCAGGAATTCCTATGCCCTCGTCTTTTATGCTGATGTTAACTGACTTTCCATTAGTATTGACTGCTACTACTATTTTCCTTTGCACATCTGAATATTTACTAGCGTTCGAAATCAAATTAAATAAAATGTTACGTAAAATTCTGACATCAGTAATAAGGGCAATTTCATTCGTATTAAAATCAATCAAGATTTGTTGCCCCTCTTTAAGTATAGCCTTCATTTCTTCTCGAATATCTTCAAAAAGGGTATGAAGATCCACAGGCTTACGTTCAACATCAGTTTTTCCTTCTTCCAGCTTTCCTAGAGAAAGAAAATCGTTTAAAATAGAGGTGAGATGATTTACAGATGATCTGACTCTCTGGGTGTGTTTATCAATCTTTTCAAGTTCTCCTTTTTGTTTGTATTGTTCAACCAAAGCAATTGAGCTTAATATTGAACTAAGCGGAGTTCGAAATTCATGTGAGGCAATGGAAACAAATTTCGATTTTAGATCATTCAACTCACGTTCACGCGCCAATAATTTCCTAATCTCTTCTTCAGCTTTTTTTCGCTCGAACACTTCACTTTCAAGTTTCTTAATCGATAGATTCAAATCTTCAGTGCGAGCTTGGACTTTTTTTTCCAATTCTGATGCATAGACAATGAGTTGCTCTTCGCTTTGCTTAAGAGCTATTTCCGAATTCTTTCTCCAGGAAATATCACTAATGAAAGCGATAGCAATAAAGTTGCTTTTTGCTTCGGAGTAACTCAGGCTAATTTCTACAGGAAACTCCTGGCCATTCTTTTTTAGAGCTGATAGATCACGACCAAATCCCATTCGCCGGGGCGATGGGTCGTTATTAAATCCCATGCG
>Ga0207155_1237_pt1 | contig 10696 bp, 14 predicted proteins | sample Alteio_BWMinHeat_26_FD_153515 | JGI IMG/M metagenome (GOLD analysis project Ga0207155, IMG submission 153515) | Enriched cells from forest soil in Barre Woods Harvard Forest LTER site, Petersham, Massachusetts, United States -... | ecosystem: Environmental > Terrestrial > Soil > Temperate forest >... | reverse complement strand
GCGGACTCGTTGAACCCGATGACGTGGCCCACGAACGCCACTTCGATGTCCCAAGCGCCGACCGGCTGGAGATGTAGACCCAGAAGATAGTGGCCCGTCCTTCCGTCGAGCGCTGTCACGGTCAACGTCCCGGCCTCGGCATCGTATCGCAGCCAGTCGGCCTTCGTTTGCGACTTCCTCATCGGGGCGCCCTCCTCGGCCATTGCTGATGTACGCTAGTTCACTCAGCGTAACAGCCGGATTTGTCCGAGACAAGAGCCGGCCCTCCGTTTGTTTTGGGGGGTTGATTCGCGCTTGTCCTTCGTCTATCTTGGCAGGCGATTTGGGCGTTGATTCGTAATCAGGGGGAGACACCAATGAACGTGCTGCGTCTAGTTTTGGGAGCGTGCGTGGTATTGGCGCTGGCGGGCGTGTCGGTATCGGGCGACAAGCCGAAACCGCCAACCAAGGATGAAAAGAAGGACGACAAGAAGGACACAAGCGAGTTCAAGGAGAAGATTCTCGGCACCTTTGAAGTTATGGACGAGAACTCCATAGATAAAGGAACGCTCGTCACCTTCCTCAAAGGCGGAAAGATCACGATGAAGGGAAAAGGCAAGAAAGACAAAGTGGACTTCACCTACAAGCTCGACGGCGACAAGCTCACAATCTCATACGCCAAATTAGCTTCGCCCGCCTATACCATCGAGAAAATCACGGACGACGAATTACTTATGAAGAATGTTGCGGGCGGAGAGGTGAAATGGAAGAGAAAGTAAGCGGTTGCCTCAATCAGCTTCGTCGTGGATCAGGGGCCCAAGTACATGAGCTTGGCCCCTCGTTTCCTTTTCCATCTCCAGGACTCCCGGCTTCCGGCCGCTCCACTGCCGCGACTGCTGTCGCCGCCTCAAAGTCACCCGCAAATATCCAAGCAATCACTCGGAACGCCTCTGTGCGATCTCGCCAATGAATACGCTTGACGGGTTGGCGTCGTCGACGACGTTGGAATTGGCTAATCGCGTCACTTTTGGCAGAGGCCAACTCAATGGCGGGATTCGACATCGGTGGTACATGGGAAGGCGAGTTTTCCTATGACCCCTGCGAGGCTGTCCCGCAGAAAGCTCCGGCCAGGTTTTCGCTGACGGCGCGGGCAGGGTGGTTCGGATTCTTCAAAGGAGTGATCCAGGACGATCCGGAGCGAGAGGCTCCGCAGCCCGCCACGGTTCGCGGACGGTTGAAGGGACTTGTCCTGACGTTCAAGAAGCAGTACCCCATTTTCTTCGTCCGCCACGCCGGGCGAACCATTCCGCTTCGGGAGTGGATCGAATCCGAACATAGACTGCCGGTAGACCAGGACCTACCCGGTCAACGACTTCTATACGAGGGCGAGTACGACGCTGCGGAAGAGTCGGTGTCGGGCACTTGGCGGCACGGACCTCAACGAATTCGATTCCTGAGCAATGGTCGGATGGGTTGGGTGGACTTTCCGGCGGCAAGCGGCCGTTGGAAGATGCGCCGCCAGTCGCCGACCTTCCGCTGACTTGGAACAAGCACATACAAATGCGCGATGAGTTTTCTCCATCGGTGAAGGAACTGCTCGCGAAGCGAGTCGGCTACCAGGTGGATGGCGTTTGGATCATTCCCAGAGACGAGCCCTGATGGTGCCTGCCGACCGGGACAACCAATGAGAAGAACGACCGCCAAAGCGAGCGGCGCGACCGGCCGGACTAGGGACGCATTCGGCGCCTGGTGGGACATATCAGAATTCCGCGGTACGAGTCACGGCTTTGACGTGATCCTCGGCTGGCCGAGCGGCAAGCGGCGCGGCACGGGAGGCTGCGGGCGTCCGCGAGTGGTCCTCACCAAACCCCTCGTCGAGCACTTGGAACGGTTCCGCATGAATCCGGGAAAGGCCGACTTGCCCTTGGGATGGTCCGCCATCCGCCGAATCCGCGAGAAGCTGGACCATCACATCAGAAAGGACATTCGACGCTGGTGGGAGTCCCGTGGCAAGGATCTGGCCGCTCTGTCAGGGTTCAAGTTCGCCAAGAAACACGGCAAGAGTCCGCAGGCCGCCCACCGCACGGTCCGCATCCTGCTGGAGAACCGGCACAAGCAGAAGATGTGGTGGACTTCCCCTGATGTTCTCGCCGTGCTGGCCTCAGAACGCCCCGACGCGGAGGTTGCCGCCGCCCTCGGCGTCAACCCGAATTCGCTTCGCCGTCTTAGGTCTGCGTGCCGGAGGATGGGCCTGGGTTCGGTCGCTCCCCGTCAAACGCCGAAACTCTGGTGGAAGGCGCCAGAGGTGCAGGCAGTCCTATCGTCGGGAAAAAAGTACCGGGACATGGCCGCGGCGCTCGGCATCGGGATGGGGGCGCTCAACTCAATCATCCGCCAATCGCGGCACGCGGGGCTCGGGCCGGCGCGTCGATACCAGCATTGGTGGAAGACGCCAGAAGTGCAAGCCGTACTGAAGTCGGGGAAGCAGTATCGAGAGATGGCCCGTTAAGGCTCCTCCGCCCGTAGCTCGTCAATTCGGGAAGCGAATTGCCGGGCCTCGACAATCTCCACATGCAATTCACCGTCCCAGTGATAACGCACCAGGCCCTTCTTGTCGATCAGGTAGATGCTGGGCCAGTAGTGATTTTCCCAACGATTCCAAATCGTGCTGTCGGTATCGATCGCAATGGGGAATTCCAGTCCGTTGGCGCGGGCCTTGGCGCGGACGCGATCCACGTCTGCCTCCTCGGCGAACTCGGGTGTATGGACGCCAATAATGGTCACTCCATTGCCCGCGTACTTCTTTTGCCAGTCATTGTAGACGCGGTAGTTGTGGATGCAGTTGATGCAGCCGTTGGTCCAGAAGTGCACGACGACCACTTGGCCGCGGAGAGAGGCCAGCGTCAACGGCTTGCTCTGGAGCCATTGCGTGTCGCGTGGGAATTCGGGTGCGAGCTTCACTTCCTGCTCCGGTGAACCGGCCTCTTCAGGAACCGCCGTGCGCCGGAGGAAGATACTGCCAACGCCCAATGCTAGGGCGGCGAGACCAACGAGGACAACACCTTTCCACATGACTCTCCCCTTCTCCAAATGTCGATGGAATAAGTTAAGGCTCACAAACCCGCATACCAGTCGTAGCCTCGGTCGGCCCAGTAGTCGGGAGGCCGCTGGTCTTGGAAGCGTATCAGGCCAATGTGCTTCAGGCTCTTGAAACCGTATTTGACCGCCAGGTAGAGTCGCAGCGGCGCCCCGTGCTCGCGGGTCAGCGGCTGCCAATTCATCGTGTCGCACAGCAGCGTCTGCGGGTGTAGGGCACTGGCCATGTCCAAGCCGACGTAATAGTCCTGGTCCGGCGTGGCGAGGTAGACATAGCGATACAGATCGCCCGGGTTGTTGTCGGGGTCAGGAGCGCGGCCGCTCCGCGTCGCCAGGCTGAAACGCTTCACCAAATCGAGGAAACGCACGCCGCCGAAGTGCATTACCTCGGTCCAGCCCTCGACGCACTTCAACTCGGTCACCAGGTCGGCACGCGGCAAGTCTTGTACCGCGCGCACGGTGATCGCCTGCTTGGCGTCGCGGCCCTCGTGCTCGACGTGCACTTGCCAGGCGGCGGCATCGACGTTATCGGAAAGTCCGACCAAACCATTCGTGCGCGCGGGACCCTGCACCCTCTCGTCCGGGAAGGTTGGCGCCAGGCGGCGCGGAGAGAAAAGACCCTCCGCCAGCCGCTGGTTGAGTCCGAGCGTGCGCCGTAGGGGCCACGCCAACCCGTCCTCGGGGGTTGCCCTCGTCAGCCAACGCCAGGCGCCGAGGCCGGCCAGCGCTGCCGCGCCGCCGACGAGGAAGCTTCGCCGCGTGAGGCGTCGCATTTCCAGCTCCGCGGCACTGCTTAGCCGCGCGGACGCGAGCTTGAGATCAGGCATGGCTTGTGTCCTCCGTCAGGACCAGCTCGTAGCCCGTGATCATCGCTCGGAAATTGTTCCAGCCGGCCCGGATCACTTGGGCGATGTGAATGAGAAAGAACAGGACGTAGCCGGCGGTTAGTGCGAAATGCTCTGCCCGGGCCCAAGCGTACCCGCCCAGCACGCTCGTCAGCCAGCTCAGCTGAGTCGGTTTGTAGATCGCCAGGCCGGTCAGCAGCGAACCGGCGCCCATGAGGATCACCCCGGTGTAGGCGAGCCGCTGGGCGCCGTTGAACTTGGCCCGCGGCAGCGGCCCCTTGTGCAGCCGGAGGTCGTGCAGCACCACGTTCCACGCTTCGCGCGGCGTGTACCGGTTGGGTAAGAGGTGGCGCCACTCGCCGGAAAGAATCGTGTAAACGACGTACAGGAACCCGTTCACGGCAAAGAACCACATGAAGGTGAAGTGATACGCCATACCCATTGCCAAGCCGTGTTCCAGGTCCAACGCCCGGTAGAACCAGTCGGGAAAGAAATGGAAAAGCGTGATGCCTCCGACGCCCACGTCATAGACATCGTTGGCCCAATAGATCAGCAGGCCGCTCCAAATCATGATGCTGAGCACCGGGACGTTGATCCAGTGCATCCAGCGGACGGCCCTGGGGTGTTTTTTCTCCAGCCGTTGCATAGCCGTCCGTCCTTTGGGGCCAAGGGAATGGCGCCGCCGACCCTGGCAAGCCGGCGGCGCCCGCTCATCACGTGCGCACGTCGTGGGTTACTTCTTGTCGTCCTTCATCTTGTCGTCTTTCATCTTGTCATCCTTCATCTTGTCGTCCTTCATCTTGTCATCTTTCATCTTGTCATCTTTCATCTTGTCGTCCTTCATCTTGTCGCCGGCCATTTTCTCGGAGCCCATCTTGTCCTTGCCGGTGGTCGTCGATGAGCCGCAGCCCACGATGCCCACGCCCAGACCCAAAACCAGGCCCATCAAAGCCACACCGACCCATTGCGAAATCTTGCGCATTTTGAGACTCCTTGTATTGTCCTCAGCGGGAATGACCTGCCTCCGACCTTGTCCCTGCCCGTCCTCGGCGGCCGACGCGCGAAAGGCTGGCCGTCGAATCGGACCTACGCGGAGGCTCATATGCAGTTGGATGTCGTTCGCGACGGGAGGTTACAGATTATTTGAGGATGGGAAGGAAGCGAGATGAGGTCGGCGTTCCTGAGAGATCAAGAAGCCCGCGGCCGAGCACGAAGAATGGCCTGCACCAATTCCTCGGGAGCATCCGCTGGGGGCGGCGCGTCCTCGGGAGCCGCCAGCGCGGCCCGCTCCAACTGAATCGTCTTTCGATAGCTGTCCAGATAAGCCACGCACCAGGGGCACTCGGCGAGGTGCTTCTCGAACTCCGCGAGCTCTTCGGCGGGCAGGTTGCCGCCCAGGTATTCGTGCAGAAACTCAGTGAATTCGCGGCAGTTCATACTTCGCCTTCGCGGAAATAGGGGTCGAGAAGCGAACGCAGGGCCTGGCGGGCGCGGTGCAGGCGCGTCTTCACGACTCCGGGGCTGGTGTCGAGTATCCGCGCCGTCTCCTCCGTGTCCAACTCTTCGATGTCGCGCAGGAGCAAAACGGTACGGTAAATCTCCGGCAGCTGGCTCACGCAGCGCCTCACCACCTCGCACGACTCCTGTTGTTGGACAATCCGTTCCGACGTAGCCTTCCAGGGTGTGGGCGGATCGATTTGGTGCTCGTCCTCGCCGAAGTGGGGCAGCAACTCTTCGATCGACCGCTCCGGGTGGCGCCGGCGGCTGCGCAACCGGCCCAGTGCCGCGTTGACGACAATGCGGTGCAGCCAGGTGCCGAGGCGCGACTGCCCTTGAAAGCCGGCGATGCCCTTGAACGCGGACAACAAAGCGTCCTGCACGGCGTCGCGGGCGTCCTCCTCGTTTTGGAGGATGCGCCGGGCGACCACCAGCAGCCGGCCGCAGTACGCTCGGGCGCACGCCTCGAAGGCATCGTCGTCGCCGGCTTGCATCCGCGCCAGCAAAGTCGTCTCGTCCGGGATCGTCGCGGACGGGCCGGCTGGAGCCATGTCTTCCATAATGGAGCAGCGTACCAGTTGTAATAACCGCGAACAAGAGCGTGGCCGGCGCATCCCGACCCAGTCTGATCGAAGAATTCGCTATGCGGGGCTTATACGGGAGCAGACGAACCCCAATTCCCTGCGGAGTCCAGCAAGCGGCAGAAGCAAGCGACGTGATGGGTCGCCCTCAATGGTCGATCTCGACCTTGGCGAGCGTCGCCTTGAGGTCCTTGATCAAGTTTCTCCCGGCGGAGGCAGACCCTCTCTTGTTTTCACAAAGCCCCTGGCGAATCCTCCGCTTCCCACGGGATCGTGAATCGCGTCCCAGGAACCACAACACCGCCACGTTGACCAGGAACGACTGAGCCGTAGCGCTCGGCGAATACTGAGGGAAGAGGCCGAGCCGTCTCCGGTGCCAGCCAAAGGCGCAGCAGGTGACGTTTACGCTCCGGCTCCGGCCAATCCTCGAAGGCGGTGCGATCGTGCAACAAAGTGTGGTTATGTACGAGTTGCACGTCGCCCGCTTGTAACTTCATTTGAAAATGCAACGCAGGATCGTTGGCCAGCTTATCGAACAGGTCCAAGGCCTCGATCTGCTTCGGCGTCAAGGGGGGAACCTCGGGAAACCGCCTTGCCGATTCGATGTAACTGCGCTGGTAAACGGTCGACAACAAACCGGCACGCCAGTTGAACACGGGAATGCAAAAGAACGGTTTTTGGCCGCTGGGCACTTCACCGCGGCGATCGGTCTCGATGCGCTCGAAGAGCACTCGGGTCAGATTTGGACGTCGCTTACGCATCTCATTAAACATGGTCACGGAACTAACCAAGCTCGACAGCCCTCCCGATTTGGCCGGATGCAAGCACAGCAGGCCAACCACGTCACAGGAATCGGTGTGGTAGTTCTGCCGTTCTCTAGTCTGGTAGATACGAACGTTTGGGTCCTGGCTGGAGAGCCCCAAGTCTTTCACATGACCGAGGAGGTGTCCTTGCCTATTCTGTGAACGCAAGTTCCCCCAGTGCAGGCCGAGTCCCAAGAAGGCGATGGCCGACAAACGCCGGCCCCATCGCTCGACCGGCAGACCGCGCAGCAGGACAAAGCCCCGACCTTCCAGGACCTCGTGGAGGACGCGGGACAGGCGTTGTTTCAGCGTGGGTAAGAGGAAGTCGTCGTGGCTCAAGGTCTGCCAGTCTACTTCCACTCGCGCTAGCCGTTGCCCGGCAAGCTCAATCTCTGCAAGCTCAGTCGGTGACAAAACCTCGATCCATTCCGCTCGGTCCGCAACGTCGGGACCGTACCAAGCAGAGGAGCCGCCGATCGCGAGAGGCAATTCAATCATGAGTCATCGTCTCTTTATCCGCATCCCGCGTTCCACTGGGCGCGGTCCTCTTACACTGGCCTCAACCCGAGCGCCCACTGCGTTACGTCAGGTGTGATGGATTGGCCTCACTCTGGCAGCCGCTTTGCCTTCAAAGTTTCCCTTCCTCCTCAATGGTCGATCTCCACCTTCGTCAGCGTCTTCTTCAAGTCCTTGATCCCGACCTCCGTGACCTTGGTTCCCTTCAGGTGCAGCGTCTTCAGCTCGGCCAGCTCCTTGACGTGCTCCAGCCCCTTGTCCGTGACCTTGGTGTTGGACAGGCTCAGCGTGTGGAGTTTCGTCAGCCCCGCCAGGTTCTTGAGGCCGTCGTCGGTGATCTTGGTCCTGTTCAGGCTGAGGCTCTGGAGGTTTTCCAGCCCCACGAGGTTAGCCAGGCCCTCGTCGGTGATCGCCGTGTTTTGCAGATAGAGCTTGCGGATGTGCGTCATTCCCTTGAGCGCCTCAAGGTCGGCATCCTTCACGGCGGTGTCCGATAGGTGAATCGTCAGGTAGTCCGTCTTTCCGACCTTCTCGACCTCGACCTTGCCGTCGAGCTTCTTGACGGCGACGAGGAGCTTTTCGAGCTGGGCGTCGGCGGCGAGGGCAGGCGAGGAGGTGACAACGAACAGCGACAGAGCGAGCAGCGACTTTTGCATGGCAGCCTCCTTGAGTGGAACACAGCCGGCACGTTGGCATACCGGTCAGTTGAATGGTATGGGAATGCACACAAATCGTAAACCCAGCCCCCTTGGGCAGGTGTCTATGACCACGAGCCGGGCTCCTGACCAACGGCGAAATTGCTTGTGGGCACCAGTCCGCTACCGGTACAGTACGCTTCAAGGTAGGAACCCGGCCATCGAACCCCCAAGGCGTTTCGTGTAAGGTGCAGCGGTTCAGTTCAACGTGAGCTTATCTCGCGTGCTCCGCCCCGCCGCCGCACGCACCGTACTGCTCCGTGCGGGCGGAGCACGCGAGATAGACTCCTCCACGTCCGGCAGAATTGAAGGGTCAGACATGAACAACCTAGAGCAGCGGCTTGGGCGGGTAGAGCAACAGCTCGGTGACTTGGCGGAACCGTTACGCCTGCCTGCGGCGTCGCGTGGCGTTTTCGGGTTTCAACGATTCACCGGCCGCCGCGGCAGGTAAGCCATTGCGCTCGGCCACACATGGATACTTTGCATGCTGATAGCTGCCATAGCCTTGCAAGTCCTGCTTCTCGCGTACCATCAAGTTACAACACAGGTGGACCTTTTCCCCTTTAATGGAGCGCGCTTCTATAAGGGGTGGGAGAAGGTCTTGGAGTGTGGCGTAAACGGGATACTGATGAGCCTTGCCCCCGTGGGCTTTGCGTTTGGAATCCGTGGATTGATGTGGTTCGGTGTTTTCTACTATTTCGTCCTGTTTGCCGAGGAGCTTAGGGTATGGTGGGTCCCGTATTTCTTTCGGCCAACACAGAGCTGGCAGGCAGCCTATGACCGGCTGCATTCTCAGACCATCAAAGTGCTGCCTGCGCGCGGAAACAATCCCGTTCCCAATTTGGAACATACCATTCTGCATGTATTAACGTTGGTCACAGCTATAGCGACGTTGTTCGTGTTTTGTTCTCAAGCATAGGTGCTGCACGACGAAATTAGTCCAGAGACGGGGACGGGGACATCCAGGAGATGCGCGTCCTTTCTGAAAATCCCACGCTGGGCACATCGGAGTCTCCTTGCCGCATTAGCGACATTCGAGGTGCATCTGTCGGAGACCGGCCGGAAACGAAGCTCGTTTCGACACGGACCGTTCTCTTCTATGTCGCCATGCGGAAGCGGCCCGCCTGCCGGATCAGGAAAAGTGCTGTGAATTTCGGCTCTCGGTTCGCGCGCATGCCAACGGAGGCGTCATCGCGCCGTTTCAATCCTTCCACCCTGCCACCGCCAATTTCCGCCAATCCCGCCCGTTGGTGATCCATCGCTGCCTTTTGCAGCCAATGCGAGTCAATGATGTCCGCCATCTGAAGGCCAACCCCGCCGAAGCATTCGCGGGTTCCCAACCCGCCGCCTGCTCCCTGCCTCCCCGCACGCCCAAGTCGTTGCACCCTTCCGTGCAACGACCCATTTTCGTCGCCATAACTCCTTGGCGCTCTACATGGTCTGAACTCGACCGTGCGTGGGGGGTGCGTTTGCAACGACCCACATGGTGATTCGCGCTCCAACAAATCCACCGTCCAAAGCCGATGGGCGACAATGCGGACCTTTGATGATCAATGCGTGCCTTTCCCCGCCATTCCGCGTCAATGACCCCCGCCAAGCAAGCCCTACACCGCGCAGGGGGGGGTGTGGCCACTTTGCACACAAACTGGTCAAACTTTGACCACCCTCTTGACCCTGGTGACCAACCCTGATGACCAAGTGCCGACCCTGATGACCACGAACAATTGGGCAAGAGGGTGGTCAATAATCGTACACTTGCCCTACACGCAAGGAGTGCACGGACGGCGGCGCTGACGGAGGCGGAGGCGCTCCGCGCCGCTCTGACCGAGGTGGTCCGTCGGACCGGGCGGCTGATCGCCTCCTTGCGGCGGTTTCAAAAGCAGCGGCGGGCGCTGCACTCTGCTTGGGCCAGCCTGAAGGATCTTCGTCTCGGACCTCGGGAGTAACCAATGACCGGAACCCTGACCGCACATCTGGGTGATCTGGCGGAAGCCCTCCACGACCTGCGCCACCGCTTCTGTCTGGCCGCTCGGGTCGAGGTCGCCCGCGCGATCGGCGAGGCGTTGTGCGAAGTCACCCGGGCGATGATTTGTGGCCCAAGTCGTTTCCAGTCGACGCCACGCTCTGGCTACTCCAATTGGGACGATCGCTGGCAGGATCCGGACCCCGATCCGTGGCGTTCCCACGACGCGCAATCCCAGGAGGACGAAGTGAACGATGAGAATGGAACGAGTTCCATCATGTTGCCTCCCGCGTTGGTGGCCGGCCTGGGCGCGGCGCGCTGGGGTTTCATGCTGACGCGGCGGATGGGAGTAGCGATCGTGATCGGCCTCCTCGTCGTGCTCGCTACGCTCTCTGGCGTCCCCGCGATCAAGACGCTGCTCGAAGCCTGGTCGGCGGCCAACGACCTTCTGAACTACCCGCGGCCAGGTCCGTTAACCTGACCGTGATCGCTCCTAACGCATTCCGCACCACGCGCTGCGTGTCGTTCGGAACCTGCAAGCGCAGGTTCCTTACCGTTCTTTCGTACGCTCCATTTCGCATCCGACCATCTACCTCACCACGAAGGAGAAACCCTTGACCTCTGCAACCGTCACCAACGGCAAGGCGCAGGTTCAGGTGACGCGCTGAACGATGCGTCGAAGACAGGTCCCGGGTGCACTACGGCTTCCTGGCGGTTCCCA
>Ga0207155_1236_pt1 | contig 10719 bp, 8 predicted proteins | sample Alteio_BWMinHeat_26_FD_153515 | JGI IMG/M metagenome (GOLD analysis project Ga0207155, IMG submission 153515) | Enriched cells from forest soil in Barre Woods Harvard Forest LTER site, Petersham, Massachusetts, United States -... | ecosystem: Environmental > Terrestrial > Soil > Temperate forest >... | reverse complement strand
CGGAAGACAAAGATGAAGTTTACATCCGCGGCTTCTTAGGCAAAATGCTTTTCTCTGGTGAGGAAGTTTTCAAAAAATGCAGTGTGTTATCGGGTGGCGAGAAAGTGCGCTGCATGATTTCTCGTTGCATGTTAGCGGGGGCCAACTTTTTAATTTTGGATGAACCCACCAACCATCTTGATCTTGAATCGATCCAGGCATTTAACAATGCATTGAAAGATTTCCCGGGCACGGTAATATTCACATCGCACGATCATGAGTTCACTCAGACGGTAGCCAATCGCATTATTGAAATTGGACCAAACGGCTTCTTGGATAAACTCATGACCTACGATGAGTATATCTCCAGTGAAAAAGTAATGGAGCAAACGGAAGCGTTGTACGCGTAGTTTCGTTATTAGTTGTTAGCTATTCGTTATTAGCATTCTGTACCCGTACGACTCCATTCATCAAATAGTTCTTTTTCGGGAGTGAGCAAAATTTCTCATTGCAGAAACATCCGATTATGATTCGCACAGTTTATCTCTTTGTCTTTGTAGCAATTTGTCATATTGCTATTTCACAAACTCCTAACCTTCCAACTCCAAAAGAACATTTCGGTTTTTCTATTGGGGATGATTATAACCTCGCTACTTATACACAGACTGAAGCTTATTTCAGAATACTGGCGGCATCTGATCGTGTGAAGTTGGTAGACATTGGCCTCACTGAAGAAGGAAGGCATCAGTTAATGCTTATCGTTACTTCGCCAGAGAATCATAAAAAATTGGATCGCTACAAAGAAATATCTACCATGATGGCTCGTGCAGAAGGTGTGAGCGATGAGGAAGCCAAGGCAATGGCAGCAGAAGGAAAAGCGGTGGTATGGATTGATGGTGGACTTCACGCAACAGAAACAGTTGGTGCAAGTCAATTGATTGAAACTGCTTACGAATTGATTACGCGAAATGATCCAGAAACTCTGAGAATACTTGACAAGGTGGTGATCCTTCTTACACACGCAAACCCCGACGGCCAAGAGCTGGTGTCAAGTTGGTATATGCGCAACCCCGTTCCTGAAAAACGAACGATGGATAACTTGCCAAGACTCTATCAAAAATATGTTGGTCATGATAATAACCGCGACTTCTTTATCATGAACATGAAAGAAACACAAAACATGGGACGCCAATTATTTGTGGAGTGGATCCCTCAAATCATGTACAATCACCATCAAAGTGGTCCGGGTGGTTCTGTTGTTGCTGGTCCGCCTTATCGCGACCCATTTAATTATGTATTTGATCCAGGCATGATCACAGGCATTGATGGTGTTGGAGCTGCTATGATTAACCGATTGAATCTTGAAAACAAACCTGGTTACACGAGATTAGGCGGGTCAGTTTTTTCTACCTGGTATAATGGAGGCTTGAGAACTACAACTCACTTTCATAACATGATTGGTCTGTTGACAGAAATTGTTGGTAGCCCTACACCGGCAGAGATTCCGCTTGTTGCCGCGCGTCTCATTCCCAACAACAACACGCCCAATCCAGTAACTCCACAAATGTGGCATTACAAACAATCCATCGATTATTCGCTATCACTCAACTACGCGGTATTGGATTATGCTGCGCGTAATAGCGATCATTTGCTTTACGGTATTTACCGTATGGGAAAAAATTCAATCGAAAAAGGAAGTAGTGATTATTGGACGCCTTACCCAAGTCGAATTGAAATGATATCCACCGTTTACAAAAGCAAGCAAAAGAAAGATGAAAAGAAACCTGAGAATACCTATCAATCGAGCATCATGGGCGGTTATGGCATTCCTTTAAAATATTATGACAGTCTTTTTAAAGTTGCAGACAAACGGGATGCACGCGGTTACATCATTCCTTCCGATCAGCCTGATTTTCCAACAGCTGTAAAATTCATTAACGCGTTGATCAAAACTGGAATCAGAATTGAAATTGCAAAATCTGATTTCTCTGTTGGAAAGAAAAAATATCCAGCTGGATCTTATATTGTAAAAACTAACCAAGCATTTCGTCCGCACGTGATTGATATGTTTGAGCCTCAAGATCATCCTAATGATTTTCAATACCCAGGCGGTCCGCCTATTCGTCCGTATGATGCGGCAGGTTGGACACTCGCTTATCAAATGGGCGTAAAATTCGATCGCTTTCTCGAAAATTTTGATGGACCGTTTGAGCAAATCAAGTATGGCCAATTGCAAAATCCTAAAGGAACCATGGACGCCACTGCTACAACAGGTTATACTCTGAATGCTAAAGCAAACAATTCGTTTGTTGCAGTAAACGACCTTTTGAAAGAAGGTGTAAGTGTATACCGTCTTGCCGAAGAACAAAATGGCGCGGGTACATTTTATATTCCTTACAGTACAAAGGCAAAAAGTGTTTTAGAAAAAGAAACTGACCTCGGTTTGAAAATCACGGGCGTATCTAAAAAGCCAACTAGTGCGATGACGAAAGTTTCTACTCAGCGAATTGCTCTATGGGATTCTTATGGTGGCTCAATGCCTTCAGGATGGGCGCGTTGGTTGATGGAACAGTATCATTTCAAAGCTAATGTTATCTATACCAAGGATGTTGACGCTGGCGGTCTTCGTGACAAGTACGATGTTATCATCTTTGTGACGCGGGGAATTCCTCCGATAGGAAAGGAAACACTTGACGAGTGGGAAGCCAATCGAAAAGAACCCAAGCCGGAAGAAATTCCAACCGAGTATCATTATACTATGGGAAAGATTACTCCTGAAAAATCTATTCCGGAATTGAAAAAATTTCTTGAAGCGGGTGGAAAAATTATTACCATCGGCACGAGCACCAATCTTGTGTATCATCTCGGTCTACCTGTTAAAAATGCAATGACAGAAATTTTCAATGGCCAGGAACGCAACTTACCCAATGAAAAATATTATGTGCCGGGCAGCCTTCTTCGGGTACATCTCGATTCCACGCAAAGTGCAACGTGGGGTATGGCCAATAAGACCGATGTTTATTTTGATAACAGTCCCGTTTTCAATGTCGCGCCTGAAGCCATTCTACAAGGGAAAGTAAAACCATTGGCATGGTTTGGCGATGAAAATCCGTTGCGCAGCGGATGGGCTTGGGGGCAATCCTATCTGAAGGGCGGAGTAGTTGCGTTTGAAGCTCCTGTCGGGAATGGAAAATTATATGCTTTCGGACCTGAGATCACTTTCCGCGCGCAAGCACAAGGAACTTTCAAATTGCTATTCAACGAACTTTATTTGAACGGTGAACCGCCCAAGAGAATTGATTTTGTAGAGTCAAAGAAATAATTTCAGGTAAAACTATTTTTTCCTCGTTAACCAAAGCAACGAGTTCAGAACAAGCTGGTCTTGCACCGCATTTCCAAAAGTGTGCGATAATTCTTTGTTAGTATGATGTTCGTAGTCGATGTCGTTGTGGCCCATGTTGAAATAGATCATACGATAGTTTTTGTTCGTCCAGACAACTGGGTAATCTCCTTCATGCCAAATCTCATGTTGCTTTGGTCCGGTACCTAACGGGAAACTCGATGGATCGATAGAAAGAAGTACTTCAATGTTTTTATTCTTTCTCAAGTCTAAATTCCATCGATACCATTCATTCGGTGATGACTTAAATGTAGTGGGGATATTTTTCAATCCCGGATGATCCTTTGCATCCACCTTCAAAATCGCAGAGGTTGGTCGCCAGGTGTTGCTCTTGTATTCACCAGCTCCAATAAATTCGTTGTGATACCAATCCCAGTTTTGAGGAACATCCGATGGTGTAAGAGCAAATGCAGCAAAATGAAAACCCATCCACGCACCATCTGACTCCATGTATTTTTGAAAGGCTTCTCGTTGCTCCTTTTTGTCAGGACGTGTATCAAGAAAGATTACCACCTGATATCGCGAAAGAGTTTGGCTGTTTAAATTATTCCAATCATTCGTCGAATCATAACGAAAACCAGTTTCACTCGCCATTTTTGAAAACCATTTATTGGCTTCATGAACGAAACTGATATGAGCCTGATCATTTTGCGCAGTAAAAAAACCGATAACATTAAATTGGTTTTGCGCTTGAAGTTGTGAAACGATCAGATAAAAAGAAATGGCGAATGTATAGGTGCGTTTCATAATCATATTTGAACAGTTTCAGGAGCGACAACTGGCTTCATATTTTTCTTCAAACTAAATCTAGCCCACACAGCGCTTATCAGTGTGAGCACAGCGCCCAACAACATGGCAGCTCCAGGAAAATAAATCGGTGCATCAGGTTCAGTGAAGTAAGCGAACAAGCCATTCATAATTGGTGGGCCTATAATCGAAGCAGCGCTCATCATACTAGTAAAGCCACCTTGCAATTCTCCTTGTTCATTGGGTGGCAATACTCCTGACATAATGCCTTGCAAAGCCGGTCCGGCAATTCCGCCAAAGCAATACACTACCGTGAACGCATACATCATCCAACCTTCGGTAGCGAATGCATACAGTAAAAACCCTAGTGCATACAATGCCAGTCCGAAATACACACTGCGTTGCTGACCGAGTTTAGGAATAATCAATCTTATCAAGCCTCCTTGTACGATTGCGAACACGAGTCCAACAACTCCAAGCGAAATACCAATCAACCGTGGCGTCCACTGAAATTTTTCGATAGTGTAGTACGACCAATTGCTTTGCACTGCATGTGCTGAGATATAGACAAGCGCCAAGGATACAAATAGCCCTAAGACAACTTTAAATCGAAACAAACTTTTGAATGTACCGATTGGATTGGCTCGTGCCCATGTAAATGTTCTCCGGTTTTCTTGTTTGAGTGATTCGGGCAAAATAAAATAGCCATACAAAAAATTTAGAAAGGCTAGTCCTGCGGCAGCAAAGAAAGGAACACGAGAACCGAAACCACCAAGCAACCCGCCAATCACTGGTCCTATGATAAAACCAAGGCCGAAGGCAGCTCCGATCATTCCAAAATTTTGTGCTTTGTTTTCAGGCGTGCTGATGTCGGCAATATATGCTCCTGCCGTGCTGAAGCTTGCGCCCATCACACCTGCGATTACACGACCTACAAACAACCAACCGATGGTAGGAGCAAATCCTTGAAAAAGAAAGTCGATACCAAATCCTAATAATGAACCGAGTAATACCGGTCTGCGACCGTAACGATCACTCAATCCCCCAACAATAGGAGCGCAAAAGAATTGCGTAATGGCATAGGATGAAATCAACCATCCCCCATAAGTAGCCGCAGCACTTACTGAGGACAAGTTATCACTGCTACCTCCCAGCAATTCACGAACAAGATTGGGCATGACCGGGATGATAATTCCCCAACCAGTAACATCTATTAATAAGGTGATGAAGATAAAACCGATGGCAGGACGCTTAACTGGCATAATAAAAATTTGGGCGGAAATTACTAAAATACGTTGGTTCACTCATCTTATATTATCTAAAAGGAGGACGATTTACGAGATAAGAAGTACGATTTGTTTATGGTCAATCTTGTAATTTGTTATCTGTAATTTTTAATTGAAAGTGTAACCTTTCATTAACCACCCGGTAACTAACACGAATTTTGAAAATATCCCGCGTCTTGACCACCGATGAACAGATCATGGAAGCCGTGAAAAACGGTGAGCTTCAGCAGGCTTCGGTGCTGTTTGATCGGTACAATAAGCGGATCTTCAATTTTCTGCGGCAACTGACTAACGACAGCATGTTGGCCGAAGACCTGGCACAAAATGTATTTCTGCGGTTGATCAAATACCGAAACAGCTATCGCGAAGGCAACCGGTTTCAATCGTGGATCTACCAAATGGCGCGCAATGTTTTTGCCGATCATTATCAATCGAACAAAAACAAAACAGGAAGCCACATTGACGTTGAAAAAATGAGCGACCATATTTCAGATACGGAAGATAACCTGGACGAACGCGAACAATTGTTGCATCGCTCGCTGGCCAAATTGAGCGATGAGCAACGCGAACTACTGGTGCTCACGCGCTTCCAGCATTTGAAGTATGAAGAAGTAGCTGCGATCATGGACACTACGGTGGCCAACATCAAGGTGAAAGTGCATCGCGCGATTGGAAAGTTGAGAGAACATTATTTTGAATTGGAAAAAAGTTAAACGCTATGGAAAAAGAAAAATTGGAAAGCCTGTTGATCGATTACATCGATGGCAATCTTAACGATGCTGAGCGGGCAATGGTGGAGAAAGAATTGCAGAACGAGAGCACAGCAAAACTTTATAACCAATTGAAAGAAGTAATTGATTTGATGGGCAATTCCAAGGCAAAAGTTCCGGGTGTATCGTTGAAGCAAAATTTTGAAAAAGCATTGCAAGCAGAGATTTCAAAATCAAAAAATCCACATACTGTGTCGACACAGACAACGGGTAAGCAGATTTTCTTCCAGCCTTGGGTGTTGCGCGTGGCGGCAGCTGTTGTCTTGTTGATCGTGGGAGTTGTGATTGGTGACAAGATCAGCACTAATCGCCAACATGCGCAGGAGTTGGCGAAGCTCAAAGAAGAAGTGGAGAATAATAAGCGAATGATGCTCTCGATGTTGGAAAATCAACAGTCGGCAAGCCAGCGGGTAATGGGCGCCACCGTAGCCTACGAACTGCCAAAAGCCGATGATGAGATTGTCAATGCGTTATCCAAAACATTGAATGAAGATCCTAACACCAACGTACGTCTTGCTGCGCTCGAAGCACTGGGAAAATTCTATCAGCAAGGACACGTACGCAAAGCATTGGTCACTTCACTCAGCACTCAAAAAGATCCAGTCGTGCAGATTGCGCTCATCCGCTTACTTGTACAGATGAAAGAAAAACAAATCGTCAATGAACTGGAGAAAATCACACGCGATGGCCAGGTGATGAAAGCCGTAAAAGATGAAGCTCATTCGGGAATTTTAAAACTTTCGTAGGAACAAAAATTGAAAACAAAAACATTAAATAAATTAAGTCATGAAAAAGTTAGTATTAGTTATCGGAATAGTAATTGCAACAATCTGTGTATCGGTTGCCCAGGAATTTAAAGTCGCCAAGAGCACAGGTCGTTTGGAAATTTATATCGGTCGCGTGACAGTAGAAGGATCAACGGGAAATGAAATAGTTTTCACATCGAATGATCATAAAGACAGAGATGAAGACGATCGGTCAAAAGGTCTGCGCGCCATCAGCGGATCAGGCTTGGAAGACAACACAGGTCTTGGCATCAATGTTACCGACAAAGGCAATGTGATAGAAGTTCGTCAATTGAAAAAGATGAATTCACCCAATGTGAAAATCCAAGTGCCTAAAGGAGTGACCGTATATTACCAACACGAGTCGCAATACGGTGGGCAAGCAAAATTCAAGAACCTGGAAAACGAAATCGAAGTATCGGCTAATTATAATAGTGTTGAACTCGAAAATGTAACAGGACCCGTGACTGCGAAGAGCGTATACGGTCACGTAGAAGCCGATTTCAATGCCAACGTGAAAGGCCCGATCTCAATCGTTTCGGTATACGGTTATGTTGATGTAACACTACCTGCCACCATCAAAGCAGATCTGAAGATGACAACATCGTACGGTGAAATCTTTGCCGCTCCTGAATTCAAAATCGAATACGAGAAACAAGGAGACATGATTCACTATGACGATCGCGTAAATGGAAAATTGAACGGTGGAGGTATGAAAGTTGACCTCAACTCAAGTTACGGCAAAGTTTATCTCCGCAAAAAGTAATGAACCTCTTTGCGCCTTTGTGTCTTAGCCGTGTAAATAACCGCAAGGACGCAAAGGCACGAAGAATCAAATGATTCAAAATCTTGAATAATGAAAATAAAATTGTTTCTTCCTCTGCTGTTTGTTGGAGTAGGAGTTTTCTCACAAACTCCTATTAGCAAGACAATAGCAATCCAATCGGGCCAAACGATAACCATGCATTTCGATTATCCCAAATTAATCAAAGTCAGCACATGGGATAAAAATGAAATCTCCATCACCGGCACCATAAACATCAATGGGGGTGAAAATGACGATGCCTTCTCACTTGAATCATCTTCTGATAACAAAGTAGTTTCAATAACGGGTGAAATCAGAAATATAAAAAGCCTGCCACATCGAATTACGGTTTGGCATAACGGGCAAAAGATGATGTTCAGAACAGAAGAAGATTATAAAAAATACGAGAGCGAGCACGGTCACAATTATAATCAAATGAATTGGGGAACAGACTTCGATATTTTTCTGGTGATTAAGGTCCCGAAAAATGTGGAGACCAAAGTATTGTCAACGTACGGCACTATCGAAATAAAAGATTTCACAGGACCCTTAGTAGCAGAATCTACTTATGGCGGCGTAGATGCTGCGCTTAGTGAGAAGCTAGTTGGAGATTTGAAAGCCGAAGTGAGCTACGGTGAGATTTACACCAACTTTGATTCTAAGTTTACAGGTAGTGAATTTAGGGATTTTCATACGGTGGTGAATGCAAAGCCAGGCAACGGGCCGCGCTATTCGTTCGAATCGAAATATGGGAATGTGTATTTGCGAAAAGCATTTTGAAACGACTAATCGTTATTCGTTAATAGTTATCTGCATGATTGACTATTAACGAATAATTGATTTTAGATTTTATTGTACGATAACTGATTTGATTTGTCCGGGCAAGTCTTGGTTAGTGATGGATTGTTTTACATTATTTTTCCAATATGCGGGATAATAGTTTTCATGACCGCCAATGTGCACATCAGTTCCTTTCACAAAAATAGAATTAGCACTGGACATCGATGTGCCATCTGTCAGGGGAATGGCAACACCATTTTTCCAATACACAGCTTTAAAATCATCTTGGCCTGCTATATAAACATCCGCTCCTGAAACGAAAATTGAAAAGGCAATCGCGTTGTGATTTCGACTCGGAAGTGGTATCAGCTCACCATTCTTCCAATAACAGGCATTTATGGAAGAAGTATCCTGCTGTTGAAATCCGCACAAGTACACATTGTTTTGATTGACATAAATAGCCAGCGCACGGGTGTCTCTGGCATGTTCTCTAAAAATCAAAGTGCCGTTCTTCCAATATTCAGCATGTTGTTCAATAAGTTTATTAAGTTCAGTTGGTGCAGGATCGTAGCTGCTGCTTCCGGAAATATATACATCATTGCCTTGAAGGGACATGCCTGTGGGTTCAATGTTTAAGGCCGTGTCTGTGATGGCATTGGCAATTCCATTTTTAGTATAAAACCATTTTCCATTGGAGACGTCAATATAAGTGCTGTAGAAGTCAGAGCCTTGTGCAGCGATAGTTGGCACTTCACCAAATGTGCCGGGGAGAATTTCTTTACCATTTTTCCAAACCACTCCTGTATTCGGTAATAAAGTCCAATCCCACCCACCGATCCATATATCAGAACTGGTCACAGCCATACAGTTTACTTCGGAAGCTTCACTTCCATCTGTCAAGGGAAAATAGTCACCGTTTTTCCAATAACTCGCAATGGTTGTTCGGTTGGAATTTTCAATTGCACCTGCCAGATAAACGTTACTGTTTGAATTAGGAGATTGCGTCTCTTGGATGCAGGAGTATGCAATCAACGAAACGAACATAATGTGATATGGTTTCATGAGATTTGTTTATCACATAACGCGCTCAAGAAAAAAAGATACTGTCTTGTTGAAATTTTTTTAGCTTGAAGGACTTCTCAAAACTTTAGCTATTTTAATCGGTCATAAAAATAAAGTTGATAGTCGCTCATCAATTTCGGATGAGCAATCTTCACCAGGTCTTTCAAAATCAAATCGGGTCTTAAATATCCTAATTCTAAAAATTCACTTCCTCCCTTCGCTCCTTGTCGCTGATTATAAGAGTAAATATTTTTTTCTTTGAAGGGTTTGAAGAGTGCATAGCGTTTTTCTGCAGTCTCAATTTCCTTCAACGATTTAAAGGCAGCCACACCAATCCACAAGTCAGCATCTTTGGCCTTAGTAAATACCGACTCAAAACCAATTTCTAAAAAACCATTCGATTCGGTATCACTCCATAAATAATTGCAACCGGCATCCTTTAATAAGGTGGCTGCATAATTTTTACCGCCTGGCATAAACCAAGCATCGCCATAAACAATGCCACTCATTACTGTAGGTCGCGAAGTGCTTTGCTCAGCAAGCTTTTGCGTTGTTAAGTATTGTTTTTCGATAAACTGGAAAACAGAATCCGCCATCTTCTCCTTATTAAAAAAAAGTGCCATAAACTTAATCCATTCCGCACGTCCCAAAGGATGCTTCTCTAAGTACTCAGCATTAATCACAACAGGCACGCCTAATTCTTTGATCTTCTTCAATTGGCCTAAATCGCTGTTCATCGCGTATCCCATTACAAGGGAAGGCTTCAACAAAAACAATTCCTCAATCTTCATTCCCTTATCGATACCCAGGTCTTTCACTTTCCCTGCATCAATTCGTTTCCTCATCTTTTCCGAACTGATATAATCCGTGGTTGGAAATCCGATGAGCTTATCTGTTTCATTTAAGTAATCAAGCAAGGGAATGTGTGTGGTAGAAGTACACACGATCGATCGAATCGGAATGCTAATGACTTCAACATCTGATTCGTGCTTCGGAATTTCGTTTCCTTTCTGCACCAGTAAATATTTATACCCTGACTTTGCGCCTTGATAGGGATAATTCACATCAACCCATTTGCAGCCGAGCGAATCTTTCATGGAAAACC
>Ga0207155_1235_pt1 | contig 10743 bp, 13 predicted proteins | sample Alteio_BWMinHeat_26_FD_153515 | JGI IMG/M metagenome (GOLD analysis project Ga0207155, IMG submission 153515) | Enriched cells from forest soil in Barre Woods Harvard Forest LTER site, Petersham, Massachusetts, United States -... | ecosystem: Environmental > Terrestrial > Soil > Temperate forest >... | reverse complement strand
TTCCGGATAAGACTCTCTCTGTCATGCCAGCGTGCTTTTAGCTGGCATCCAGAGCCACCACAAATTTATAAACAACGTTATGACAGTTAAGGCTATTCTGGATGCCAGCTAAAAGCACGCTGGCATGACAGATTTCCTTATCCGGAATGCGCGTTTGGAACGGGATCATTTTCGCTGATGCTCCCACAACACTTCTTCACAGTTTTCATTTTTAGCTAAAATCCGTGCTGCAACAAATAAAAAATCTGATAAACGATTCACATACCTAAGGCTTTCAGTAAATAATTTTTCTTGTTGATTTAATGCGACTAAGCAACGTTCAGCGCGCCGACAAATTGCTCTCGCAAGATGGCAGTTTGCAGATGCAGGTGTCCCGCCAGGTAGTAAAAATTCTTTTAACGGGGGTAAAGTTTCATTCCAGTGATCAATTTGCTGTTCCAGCCAAGCAATTTTTTCTGCCGTAATAACAGCTCGGTGTGGCGGGCATAATTCGCCGCCTAAATTAAATAAATCATGCTGTATTTGTGTTAATAGCGCATGCATTTTTTCGTCGATGCCTGCTTGCGTCAAGACTAATCCGAGCGCGCAATTTGCTTCGTCTAAGGTGCCGACTGCCTCAATTTGCAGAGCGTTTTTCAATAATCTATTTTTTCCATCTAAACTCGTCGTGCCATCATCCCCTTTGCGAGTGTAAATTTTAGAAAGACGATATCCCATATGCTTCACTCCAAAATAATGGAATAATGATACCAGACATTTTATTGATATGGCTGTTTATGCTGCGTGAATTAACGATTACTGACTTACCGCAAGTTTTAGCGATTGAACAAGCGACCCAAAAAGCGCCTTGGTCGGAAGATGTGTTTACTCGTTGTTTGGAAATGGGTTACAAAGGTTGGGTGTTGGCGGAGTCTGACCAAATTACTGGTTTTTTGCTGATGTCTTTTGTCTTGGGCGAATGCCATATTTTGAATTTGTGTGTGCATCCTGATTATCAGCGCAAAGGCTTAGGTCGTGAACTATTGCAGCATGCATTGCTACAAGCGAAACAAAAAGGCGCGGGTATTGCTTATCTTGAAGTGCGCCGCTCAAATAAACGTGCTATTGCACTTTATAATCAAGCGGGTTTTGTGCAAATTAGCGAGCGTAAGAACTATTACCCTGATCCAAAAGTGCGTGAAGACGCATTGGTGTTTGCGAAGGATCTGGGGGTAGATTAAACAGATTATGAGTTAAAATGTGAAGCATATTTATCAAGCAGCACCCTGATCATTTTCTGGTACTGTGTATGTTTCTGTTCAGCTAAATGTTTGAAAAAATCCACGCTAGATTTACTAAGCATCAAGGTCACTTTGACTGACTCTTCTTTGAGTACGAGCTCATCAGGCGAAGGCAAGAAATCATTGACGACTTTTATTTTGCCAATAGGCTCATTCGTATATTTTACTTTCTTTTGCTTCTTCATAAATTCTTTTCCCCTTTCGCCAGTAACCAGCGCCGATGATACGAATGATATTGCCTCTATAAGTAAACCTAACTGTCATTATGCCATTGTTCACGTTGCCAAAGCAGTAATAGCGTTTTTCGTTCTGGCTATGATCAATATCTTCTGCAATCACACGCTCTGGATCAATAAAAGCATGTTGTGCCTCAAAGAAAGAGACTCCATGTTTTAGATAATTTAATTCATTTTTGCTTTCGTCCCATTCAAAGCTGATTTTCCCCATCGTTTTTTCCTTATGTTCTTATAATATACCATATTATTATAAGGCATTCTATATGTATATAAGTATGGTGTTTCTATATAACATTGCGAAGAACCTGGGGGTAGAGTAGAATCGTCCTCTTTTATTGAATAAATCACACCTATGGCTGACCTGACTAAAGAACTCGCTAAACGTCGCACGTTTGCAATCATTTCACACCCTGACGCGGGTAAAACCACGCTAACTGAAAAGCTCTTGTTATTCGGGGGTGCGATCCAAATGGCGGGAACGGTAAAAGGCCGTAAAGCATCACGTCACGCGACCTCTGACTGGATGGAGCTTGAAAAGCAGCGTGGAATTTCTGTGACCACCTCGGTGATGCAGTTCCCCTATCGTTCACACATCATGAATTTGCTGGATACACCAGGTCATGCTGATTTTTCTGAAGATACTTATCGCACCCTCACTGCCGTTGATTCAGCATTGATGGTGATTGATGCTGCAAAAGGGGTGGAAGAACGTACGATCAAATTGCTCGATGTGTGTCGTTTGCGTCACACGCCGATTATTACGTTTATTAATAAAATGGATCGGGATAGTCGTGATCCAATCGAATTACTCGACGAAATTGAAACTATTTTAAAAATTCGTTGTGCACCGATTACTTGGCCAATTGGCATGGGTCGTGATTTTAAGGGCGTTTATCACCTTTATGAAGATGCAGTTTATCTTTATGAGCCAGGTAAGAATGCAGTTCAACAAGAGAGTAAAAAAATTCTTGGTTTGGACAATCCAGAATTGGATGCATTGATCGGTGATTTTGCAAAAGAAATGCGTGCGAATGTTGAATTAGTAAAAGGCGCGAGTCATGAATTTGATCGTGAAGCTTTTTTACAAGGTAAATTGACACCGGTTTTTTTTGGTTCAGCGATTAATAATTTTGGCGTGCGTGAATTATTGGATGCGTTTGCGGAATATGCTCCCTTGCCGCAATCTCGTGAAACGCATGATCGTTTAGTTGAACCGAAAGAAGAAAAATTTTCAGGTTTTGTTTTTAAAATTCAAGCCAATATGGATCCTGCTCATCGTGACCGAATTGCGTTTTTACGCGTGTGCTCAGGACACTACACGCAGGGCATGAAAATGCATCAAGTCAGTTTGGGGCGTGAAGTGAAAATCAGTCAAGCACTGACGTTTATGGCATCTGATCGCGAACATGTTGAGGAAGCGTGGCCAGGCGATATCATTGGTTTATATAATCACGGCACCATTCAAATTGGCGATACATTTACTGAAGGTGAAAATTTAAAATTCACCGGTATCCCTTATTTTGCACCAGAATTATTTCGTTTGGTGCGATTAAAAGATCCGCTGAAATTAAAAGCGCTGCAAAAAGGGTTGAAACAATTATGCGAAGAAGGTGCGACACAATTATTTCGTCCACTCAGTAGCAATAATTTAATTTTAGGTGCTGTAGGTATGCTGCAATTTGATGTGGTGGCATATCGTTTGAAGCATGAATACAACGTGGATTGTGTTTATGAATCTGTTTCTGTTTCAACTGCACGTTGGGTTTATTGCAAAGACAGCAAAATGCTCGAAGAATTTAAGAAAAAAGCTTTTGATAATTTAGCGTTAGATGGCAGTGATAATTTAACTTATTTAGCGCCGACGCGAGTGAATTTAAATTTAACGATGGAACGTTGGCCTGATATTGAATTTAAAACGACACGAGAGCATTAAATCACACGCCTACTTTCTCGGAAGTAGGCGGTGAAAAATGGTGAGTTTTGCTAGGGTGCATGGATGACTGCTGGTGCGAGATTATGTTCAGGTTGAACTGGCGTTGTGAAACGAGCGCGAATTCGACCAAATAAAGACGCCGGATTACGTGCGCATCTAGAAATCCCATATCCTACTGCTGGTGCAAGAGCTACGGCTGTTGTTGTAAGAGTTGAGATAACATCTGCTTGGACTTCTGTACCTCCTGCGGCAGACACAGTCAGCCACGTGCTAAGAGTAGCAAGGGCGAAACCACATGCCGACATTGTCATAATGTACTTTGACGCCGAATCTTCTGGAAAAAAACTTGAAGTAAGCGCCCGCTTAATCATGAGCATTCCAGCTAAATCTAGAACGCTCAATATGGCTAGGCCTGCAAAAAAGGTGCTAGGAGTAGGATTTACTATATTTGCATATGTATATGCCCAAGTTTGGCATATCGCTATTGCTCCAATTCCGCCCAAACTACCTGCAAAAGTGGCGGCAGCTGTTTCTCTTGAACGAAAGCACAGTATTTTTTCATCTGGTTGTGCGTTTTCATCATCTGGCAATCTTTGAAATTGGATGTGCAGTTGCTGTTCGTTCGGTGGTGCGACGACTTGCCGATCATAGGCGAGATTGATCGGAGCTTGCGGAAGTACTTCAACATGATCATCCAAAGCTTGCGGAAGCACTTCAAAATGTAATTCCTTTTCTTCTCTTGCGTCTACATTATCTGCAGGTTTTATAGTCATTGCATGTTCCTTCAAAACTCAGCGCTGACTAGCTGGGCGTGATGGGATGGGTGCTATCTGAGCTTCTGCTCGTACTGGTGCTGACCCTTTATTATTACTACGATGAAATAAGTGATGGCAGTTTCTTGCTAAATTGTAAGCGATCGCTGGCAACACCGTGACTGCAGTCGAGACGCTAATCGAAATGATATTAGCCTGAGTTTCTGTGCAGCCACTGCTGAGTGCTATCATTTTTACGCAATAAGTACCCATGCCGGAAAGAGTGGCGGCGATTGAGTTACTCAATATGGGCCCTTTTGAAAAAAACGTTTTACTTTCGTCGCAGGTGGCTAGAATTTTAGCCAGATTGAGTCCAATTCCGATGAGCGAACCTGTAAAAACACTACTAGCAGCATAACCTGAAAACTGACTAAGACTAGTTTGCTTACCCAAGCTAAATACGATAGATGTTGAAAGTATCCCACCTAAGCTGCCAAGAACACTGCTTGATGCGGTCGCTTTTGAGTCGAAGCATAGAACTTTTTCTTGTGATGGTGGGCTGTGCTCATCTATAAGGCGTCGATACTCTACAAGCAGTTGTGAATTAGCTGCTCTATCTGGAACGTCCAGCACTGTCTCATCAACGTGATCATTATCATCTCTCTGCGCTTCTTTATTTTCAGAGTCTTGATCTTTTTCTGGATTTTTGGGCATCGTAACTTACCTTTGATAAAATTGATGTGGAGGTTAACATTTCATTCAATGTCAATCAACTTCGCGAATTGAAAAATTGGTTATCCTGCCCTGAATAAAACCCTTGCTTCTCTTTTTCCCTTTCCATTATTATGCGCGCAATAACAATATATTTTAAGGATGGTTGATAGTATGAAAAAAATGGATATAGGTGTATCACTATTATGTCTCAGTTTAGTTTCTGCGAGTGCTTTTGCTAATCCGTGTACAGATCATTTAGATCAATATGTATCAGTAGACGGAACAATTTTGTCGCTCTCTAATTGCAGTTTAAATGACAAATTACTCACAGATAAAGTTATTCCATTTTTGAATGCTCATCCAGCCATCAACTGGCTCTATATGCCATATAACAATGTGGATGCCACAGGCTTGCAAAATTTAGTTATAAATAACTCGACGTTGACAAAATTAGATGTTTCATTCAATAAGAGTGTGGGTGCAAAAGGTGCGAGTTATCTTGCGAAAAAAACCAACCTAATAGAGTTGTCTATGTGGGGCGATGCGGTTGGTGTGTTGGGTGTGCTCGATTTAGCTGCGAGTCGATCATTGCAGATTTTAGATCTCGGCGAAAATAATATAGGTTTGAAGGGAATTCAAGGTTTAGCGATAAATCAAACATTGCAATATCTCGGATTAAGTGAAAATAATCTTAATCACAATGAAACGGCTGCGCTAGGAAATAGTAAAACTTTGCAAACTTTAGATGTATCAAATAATAATTTATATGCTCTTGATGCAGCAAATCTTGCTGCTATACCATCATTAACAAATTTAGATATCAGTAACAATCATCTTTACGATCAAGGCGCGAAAAATTTAGCGACTAGTCATTTGCAAGAATTGTATATCTCAAACAATAATCTTACCTTTAAAGGTGCTGATTACATTGCAGATATTACTAGCTTAGAAACGTTGGATATCAGCAGTAATTCAATCAAAGCAGAAGGGATTGCATCTATAGCAACTCTGTTAACCCATTTACAATGGTTAGATGCTGATGGCGATTCTATTACCTCAGCAGCTACGTTAGCAAATCTACTTTCTTTAAATTTTTTAGACTTGGATGGCAATCCACTTGATAGCGATACTGGTGTAAAACTAGCGAAAGATCGATCGTTAACCAATCTTTATTTGGCTAAGACGGGCCTAACGGATACCAGCGCTTATCAATTTGCAACCAATGATACTCTCTGGCAACTAGATGTGAGTAATAACCCAGGCCTTAGCGCAAATGCTATTACTGCAATGCAAAGTAACCCTAATTTTTCTCTTCCTGATCACTGGTTGTGGACTAATGGAGATAATGCATCTGCTATCAGCACACGACATGTTTTACCAGATGTAGCAAAGTTACGAGCCAACTGCATTAATAAACACACCACTTTCTGTGAAAATGTGATAGCTGTAATAAAGCTCGAAAATCAAACAACCAAGTCATAGCATTCTGAGCCAAATCGCGATACGATTATCCCTCCCTGCGTAGGGAGGGATATTTTGGAGTAGAACAGTGGTAGAAGTCACCTCGATTCATAACAACATTAAAGATTTAACCAAACGCCTCGAAGAAATTCGGAGGTATCTTTGACGTCGACCAAAAGACCGAGCGTCTGCAAGAAGTGCAACGCGAATTAGAAGACTCTGCTGTTTGGAATAATGCCGAAAAAGCTCAAGCGTTGGGGCGTGAACGTGCGCAATTGAGTGAAATCGTGAACTCGATTCAATTGATTGAAACCAGCTTAAAAGATTCAGCTGAATTATTTGAATTGGCAGTACAAGATAGTGATACAGATTCAGCTGAATACATCGTTCTAGAATTAGAAAAAACCACTAAAAAAATCGAGCAATTGGAATTTCAGCGCATGTTTTCCGGCGAAATGGATGCGAATTCGGCTTATATGGAAGTACAGTCGGGTTCAGGTGGTACCGAAGCGCAAGATTGGGCGAATATGATTTTACGAATGTATTTGCGCTGGGGTGAACGGCATGGCTTTCAAGTGGAATTAATTGAAGTGTCAGCGGGTGAAGTGGCCGGCATTAAAGGTGCGACAGTAAAATTTAGTGGACCGTATGCGTATGGTTGGCTGCGCACTGAAACCGGCGTGCATCGATTAGTGCGTAAATCTCCGTTTGATGCGAATCATAAACGGCATACTTCATTTGCGTCTGTATTTGTTTCGCCGGAAATCGATGACAGTATTGAAATTGATATTAATCCAGCGGATTTGCGTACAGATACCTATCGTGCGAGTGGCGCTGGCGGTCAGCACGTTAACCGAACGGATTCTGCTGTGCGTATCACGCATATTCCAACGAACACTGTCGTGCAATGTCAATCTGATCGCTCGCAACATAAAAATCGTGCGCAAGCGATGAAGCAATTACGCGCTAAATTGTACGAATTGGAATTACGCAAGCGTCAAGAAAAACAAGCGGAATTAGAAGCGGGAAAAATGGATATTACTTGGGGCAGTCAAATTCGCTCCTACGTGTTAGATATGTCGCGCATTAAAGATTTACGTACCGGCGTCGAAGTGGCCAATACACAAGCTGTGTTAGATGGCGACTTAGATAAATTTATTGAAGCAAGTTTATTAAGTGGATTGTAAATTATGAGTGAAGCAGAAAATCAAGCCATCGATACCAATGAATTAATTGCCCAGCGTCGCGCAAAATTAGCTGAACTGCGTAAAGCAGGAAATGCATTTCCTAATGATTTTCGTCGTGATTCACTCGCAGCGGATTTACTACTGCAATACGCAGAAAAAACTGAGCCAGAGTTAGAAGCACAGCCGGTGCATGTGAAAGTGGCAGGTCGTATTATGACTCGACGTTTAATGGGCAAAGCGAGTTTTGTGCATTTACAAGATATGTCGGGTCGAATCCAATTATATGTTCGTCAAGATGCGATTTCATCTGAGCAATATGAAAAGTTTTTGCATTGGGACATGGGCGATATTATTGGTGTCGAAGGTACATTATTCAGAACTAAAACCGGTGAATTATCAGTGCGTGTGCAAGCCATTCATTTGCTGACAAAATCTTTGCAGCCACTGCCGGACAAATTTCATGGCATGACGGATCAAGAGTTGCGTTATCGCCAACGTTATGTTGATTTACTTGTGAATGAAGCGACGCGTAAAACTTTTTTGGTGCGCAGTAAAATCATCGATGTGATTCGCCAGTTTTTAAAAGCGAAAAATTTTCTTGAAGTAGAAACACCGATGATGCAAGTATTGCCAGGTGGTGCGGCGGCTCGACCGTTCGAAACATATCATAATGTGTTAGATATGCCGTTATATTTGCGTATCGCGCCGGAACTTTATTTGAAGCGTTTAGTTGTCGGTGGTTTTGAACGTGTGTTTGAAATTAACCGTAATTTCCGTAACGAAGGTTTGTCAACGCGACATAATCCAGAATTTACGATGCTTGAGTTTTATCAAGCCTATGCAGATTATCATGATTTAATGGATTTAACGGAAGAATTGATGCGGCAATTAGCGCAAGAAATTCTGCAAGGCACTACAATTCATTATCAAGACCAAGAGTTTGATGTGAGTCAGCCATTTGCACGCATGACATTATTGCAATCCATCTTACATTTTAACCCTGATATAAAAGCCGCCGATTTGGATTCTTTAGCACACGCGCGTAAAGTTGCAGAAAAATTAGGAATTGCGACGCATGAAAATTATGGATTAGGAAAAATCCAATTAGAAATTTTTGAAAAAACGGTTGAAACTAAATTAATTCAACCTACATTTATTACTGAATATCCAGCAGAAGTATCACCGCTCGCGCGTCGTAATGATAAAAATTCTTTTGTCACGGATCGTTTTGAAATGTTTGTTGGTGGGCGTGAAATCGCCAATGGGTTTTCTGAATTAAATGATGCAGAAGATCAGGCGGAACGTTTCCGTCAGCAAGTTGTTGGAAAAGAAGCGGGTGATCAAGAAGCGATGCCGTATGATGAGGATTATATTACGGCGTTAGAATATGGTTTGCCACCAACAGCGGGCGAAGGAATTGGTATTGATCGATTGGTGATGTTATTTACGGATTCGCCGTCGATTCGTGATGTGATTTTGTTTCCGCATATGCGCCCTGCAAAAAATTAATACCTAGCTGTCATCCCGTGATGCTCTTACACGGGACCCAGTGTCTCTATTCAGCACTGCTAAAGGCACCGAGTCTTGTGTAAAAAAACCAATTCTTCCTCCTGAGGCAGAGGTGATTAATCAATATAGAGTTTTTTATGAAAAATATTCACGGCTTTTCTTTGTTAGAAATTCTCATCACTCTCTCAATCGCTGCCATTATCACTGCAATTTCCATTTCCTCATGGAATCAATTTTCACAAAAATCCCAAGCAGAAGTCGCAATGTTGCAATTACAACGTGCCATTGCACTCGCCCGTGAAGAAGCCATTACGCGTCACGAAGACATCACTCTATGCAAAAGCAATGATCAAAAAAATTGTTCTGGGGACTGGCAAGATGGCTATATTATAAAAAATTCAGCATCGGTGTTGCAGGAGTTCGAAGCGGCATCAAATGGAATTTTGTTGCTGCGTGCATTTCCTCGCAATCAAGATCACCTTAATTTTTCGCCTAACGGTTTTTCAATCTCAGAAAACGGAACTTTTTGGTATTGCTCAACACGAGCTAAAAATCCGAGTTGGGCATTGATAATGAATCGAGCGGGAAGAGTGCGGGTTGAGTTGCCAAATCAAAAAGGATTTATTTTAGATGATAAAGGTAAACCATTGGAGTGTTTTGTCGGAATTTAAGACAGCTCTTTTACGCGATAGTTTTTACTAATATATTTCACATGAGGAAGATCCTTAAAGTCAGCATCTTGAGACCAGATAGTTGCCTCATGCGCCAAACCTGTTGCGAGAATAATGCTATCTGCAAGAGGAATCTTATGCAGCACACCCAGTTTTGCGGCATTGAGCGATATTTCAATATCTAAATCTACAACGGTTCCTTGCAGCATACATTCGATAGTCTCAAAGGCTTGTTTTTCAGAGCATTGACGCAAAACATGCTTGAATACCTCAAGAATAGAAATACTGGGAACGATTAACTGCTTTGTGTTTTCGATAGCGGGAGCAAAAAAGTCGGCATTATCAGAATCGGCAAAATACTCGAGCCAGCCAGACGAATCCACAACATTTTTTTTCATGTTCTATCCTCGTCGCGTTTAATCGCTGTGTCTATTCCTTTTAGTGAGCCGCGCATTTTTTTTACATCTTTGACCGGTACAAATTCGAGCCGATTTTGATAACGAAAAACGTGTAATTTTTCGCCTGGGGATAAATGAAGTGCCTCGCGAATTTCTTTAGGGATAACTACTTGGTATTTTGGAGAGATAGTAACGGTTAACATAGGTGCCTCATCGATGCTGATTTGGTATTACATAATTATAATCGATGAGTGGCAACAGGTCAACGAGCCTCCCTGTATAGCGTCTGAAATAGAGGGGTCAGAGATTGATGTGTATATTGTTATCATATACAATTATTATAAACGAGGGAATTATGGACGAAATTATTTTTGCCCAGTGTGTGGGCTTTGATTGGGATGAGTTTAATCTATCTCAATCGGAGTGCGAGCAATTGTTTTTTAACGAGCCCTTGTTGCTTTTTGATGATCTTAAACACTCAAAGACAGAGCGTCGATTTTACGTATTAGGAGCAACTGATGTAGGCCGACGATTATTTGTTGCATTTACGATTAGACGTAATTTAGTCAGAGTGATCTCTGCCAGAAATATGAGTCAGAAGG
>Ga0207155_1103_pt3 | contig 10816 bp, 9 predicted proteins | sample Alteio_BWMinHeat_26_FD_153515 | JGI IMG/M metagenome (GOLD analysis project Ga0207155, IMG submission 153515) | Enriched cells from forest soil in Barre Woods Harvard Forest LTER site, Petersham, Massachusetts, United States -... | ecosystem: Environmental > Terrestrial > Soil > Temperate forest >... | reverse complement strand
TTTATCCAGGAAGATTCCCCCGCAGTAAATCGTCTCTCGCGAGACTTCGCAGCCACCCTCGTCAGCGATATGCTGGAGTCGTTTTGAAAATCACCCTGGTCCATCCGGTCCCCTCCGCTCTCCATGGCTGCTGAACAAGTTCGCAGCTTCGTCGCGACAGAACGCTTCCTCGCCGAAGTCAAAACAGACGCGCGCAAAGCCGGCTATGTTCTGCTTGGCGACGAAATCTTCCTGCTTGAGCGCGCGCGACGCGGCGCAACGGCTGCCCTCGTTGACCCGGAAATGCGCGACTTTGCTCTCTCAGATCTCGATCTCGCAGAGGTCACCATCTTCGACGTGCTCGACCGCGCACGCACGCCGTCGCTGATGGCCCCGTTTCAACTCATCCTTGTCCGCGGCATCAAAGCGCTCTACACGCGAGGCGCGAAGAAAGAAGAATTCGCAGCCCTTAGCGAATACTTCAAGTCCCCAAATCCGCAAGCGCTCATCCTCTTCATCGCTGATCACATTCGCATCCCGTCTGACCTGCGACGCATGGACCTGCAGGACAAAGACCGCTACGAACGAATCCGCGAGACACTCGGCGAATATTGCGGAGTGGTAGAACTCGGTCGCGTCTCCGAACAGGACGCCATCCGCTGGGTCATCGACACAGCGGAGCAGCGCGGGGCGCGCTGCGAACAAGACGCCGCGCGCGAACTGGTCGACGCTCTCGGAGGAGACATGATGTTGATCTCCGGCGAACTCGAAAAGCTGGTTCTTTATGTCGGAGAAAAGCGAACCATCACGCTCGGCGATGTCGAGACTATGGTCCTCGCGGCAAAGCAGCGTTCACTCTACGAACTCACCGACGCCATCTCCGCAAAAGACAAGCCGCGAGCACTCGCATTGCTCGACGGATTGCTCAACGCCAGCGACGGCGGGGAAGACGCCGCAATCGGTCACCTCTACATGCTCGCCCGCACCTTTCGCCAGATGCTGATCATCAACGAGAAAAATGTCCGCGATTCACGCGCCATCTGGCAGGCGCTCTGGCAAGGCTTTCGCATGCCGCCGTTTGCCGCTGAGGATCTCATCCGCCAGGCGCGCCGCTATAAATCGCGTCGCGAACTCACCCGCGCCTTACGGCTGGTCGCGCGCGCCGACATCGATCTGCGGTCAAGCCCACCAGACAAACGCCTCGTGCTCGAGCGCCTGGTAATCGCTCTCGCCAGTGAACCGCCGCCCCCAGCCTCGCCCCTTTTCGCTACACAGCAGGATGTTTTTGCGTTGTAGTCAGCGCGGTTGGCAGCATCGCCGGGCTATGAAACAGTAGTCGCTAAAGTGTTCCCACGTCTCCTCTTCCGATGCCTCGTTGTCGCGCTGCTCGCCTGCGGTGCCGGCATCGTCGCGGAGTCTGGCTCTCCAACCGCAAGCGAAAAGCAGGCAAAAAAGAAAGACCCGCCAAAGCCTGCATTTAGCATTCCGATGCGGGAGATCGGTTATCGCGAGCCGCTGTTTGAGCGAGCTGTGACTGGACGCTTCCCGATTTCGCTGAATTTTTTCACGCCTGATCGGCTGCTCTTCACCTTCAACACCAAAGGCCTGCTCGCCCGCAACGTGGAGCATTGCGATGGGCCTTACGACGACGATCAAATAGTTCACGCTGCTTTGATTTCTCTCCCCGACGGTAAACCGATCGAAGAAGCACAGTGGCAGTTACACGACCACGAACGATACATCTGGCCGGTCCACGACGGGGTTCTGTTGCGTCGCTGCCATGTTTTTGAACTCTTGCAAGATTCGTTGACAGGTCATCGCATCCTCGATTTTCCTGCGCGGCCCGTACTCGTTTTGCCTTCACCAGATGGGCGAGCAATTGTCGTCGAAACCCTTCACGAAAAGCACTCACCTGAAGAACACAAGCGGCTTACAGAACAAGCCATGCGCGGCGACGGCCTCATTCCGGCGGAGGACATCGACATCACCATCATCTCGCTCGATTCCGCGCGCGTCATTGGGAAAGCCTCTCAGCGCGCACCCGTGTATGTACCCATCGTGCGCGACGGCTTCTACAACATCCTGTCGGCGCCACACAATCGCTGGCAGATTATGTTTCAACCCATCCCAGGAGAGCCAAAGGAGGTCACAAAAGTTGAGAGCAACTGCCAGCCCGCGCTTTCTCCTCTTGCTGACGACGTGTTCGTGGTGCTGACTTGTGTCAGCACTCTCAACTATCACGTACTCATCGCATTCGACCGCGCCGGTAAAGAACTATGGCGCGATGAGTGGCTTAACAATCTGTCGCGCCCTGCATTTGCGTTTGCTGCTGACAATCGGCGCTTCGCCGTCGCGACCGTGAGAACGTCGTTCGCCAACAACGGGTTCGGCATACTCGATGGTTTCTCCGCTCACAACGAAGACATCACGGTTTACAGCACTTATAAAGGCGAACCGTTACTCTCAATTTCCGTTTCACCGCCCTTCGCGACCGGGCAGAACTTCGCCCTGTCGCCCGATGGGTCGCAACTCGCGGTTCTGAATCACGGAGTGATCGAGATTTACAACGTCAGCGACGGAAAATGAAAAACCCCGACCTGTGGCCGGGGCGTCAAACAGCTGAAAGCAAAGTTAGACTGACTTCTTGGCTTTGCTCTTCGTTGTGGGTGCTCCACTCGCGGGCTTGGAGCTGAGGGCCTTCACGCGGGCCGCGAGCCGGCCCTTATAGCGCGATGCCGTGTTCTTATGCAGAACACCTTTCTGCACGCTCTTGTCGAGTTCCGAGACCGTCTTCTTATACTGCTCGGCAGCAGCGCCGGAATTGCCATTCTCGAGCGCCTCGCGCAACAGGCGCAGGCTACCGCGGATCTTGCTCTTGTTCGCGCGATTTACCGCTGTGCGCGTTACGGTCTGACGGGCGCGCTTCAGCGCGGAAACATGGTTCGCCATTCTGTTTTGTGACCTATAGAACTTTCTTAGAATTTCGGATGCAGGCAGAGGTGACTCGATGCCGCATCTGCTGAGCTTTTAGTGTACGTAAATCCCTCGGCATGGTCAACGCGGCCAGTCTCCATCATTAGTATGAGATAACCGTAAGCATCGCGAATCAGCACTGCCAAAATTTATCATTTGCTGGTTGACGCAGCGAACAGCCAGCGCTACTCTGTGCCCATCACAGGCCTATTGCCCATTGGTCTACCTCGCCAACCCGCACACAACACAACAATCCAACGCATATCGTCGCCCCGAAACCTGGGATGTCTTTCGCCAATCTATCGGCCGCGAGCTTCCTTTGCACGTTCACGCCCGTCCTAAACAATGACCGGAGGTCGCCCAGACAGGATGAGAAAAGCGATTGAGATTACGCCAAACATTGAGCCGTTATTCGGTACACGCGATGAAAATCTCAACCTGATGCAAGACATGCTGCAAGTCCGCATCGATCTTCGCTCTGACGCAATCCATCTGGAGGGTTCCAGCGAGGACATCGCCCGCGTGGAACGCATCTTTTCTGATTACGAAGCTCTTCGCCGACAAGGGAATACTCTGCAGAACGGGGAACTGCATGGCATGCTGAAGCTGTGCGTCGCCGATCCGAACGTCAGCCTCCGCTCGCTGGTCGAGACCGGAAAACAGCGTTCGGCTGGCATCAAGCGCATGGTGCAGCCGCGCTCACTCAATCAGCGGCGATACGTTGAAGCAATAGAATCCAATGACATGGTTTTTGGCGTCGGCCCGGCCGGCACGGGAAAGACATATCTCGCGGTAGCCATGGCCGTCGCTGCCCTCAACGCAAAGAAAATCAGTCGCATCATCCTCGTCCGTCCGGCGGTAGAGGCGGGAGAGCGTCTCGGGTTTCTGCCTGGAACACTGCAGGAAAAGGTCGATCCATATCTCCGCCCGCTCTACGACGCCTTGTATGACTTGTTGGATCAGACACGCGTCGACAAGATGCTCGAGACTAACGTGATCGAGGTTGCACCGCTCGCTTTCATGCGTGGACGCACGCTCAACGACGCGTTCATCATCATGGATGAGGCGCAGAACACCACCAGCGAGCAGATGAAAATGTTCCTCACGCGTCTCGGCAACAATTCCAAGGCCGTGATCACCGGAGACGTTACGCAGATTGATTTACCCAATCCAAAGAAGTCAGGCATGCTCGAGGCGATCGCAGTTTTGAAAGGTGTTGACGGCATCAGCTTCTGCCACTTCGAAGATGGGGATGTTGTTCGCCACAGTCTCGTGCAACGCGTGATCCGCGCCTACGAGGGTTTTGGGCGCGATCAGCCATCGCTGCCGTTGGCTCTGCCGGAGGAAGGCGCAACACCGCCCAGCGTGAAACCACAGTAGGAAACGCGATATCATCAAATGTGAGGGGGAGGGTGCTAACGCCCTCCCAAGTTTTTTGCACGCAAGCTCGTCCATAACGACCATGGTTCCAAGCTGCAACGAGTCTGCCAGTGCCGGCGGAACTGAACCTCCGCATGCGGCCTCGAAGGAATTCGCGGTCAACCGCCGCGCTCTCGACGCCTTTGTGCTGCGAGCACAGAAACGGGTAGGCCTCGACGGCCAGGTCAACGTCTTGCTGGCCGATGATGAAACCTTGCAAAAACTGAACCGCGAATATCGCGGCAAGAATAAAGCGACGGACGTACTTTCGTTCCCTGCGATGCAGATTGACGGGATGCCAGCTTTGTCTGCCGGTGATCTCGCCGTATCGCTCGACACCGCGGCCCGTCAGGCCGCAGAGCACGGACATAGCCTGCAGGCAGAGCTGAAAATTCTGCTGTTACATGGACTATTGCATCTTGCCGGGTTTGATCACGAAAGCGACTCCGGCGAGATGAGCCAGCGCGAAACAGAATTGCGGACGCGGTTTCGCTTGCCGGTCGGGTTGATTCAGCGGAGCAAGAAATGACCCTCGCTCTTGTCCACGCGTGCGTTATTACGCTGTTGCTGGTCATCCTCACGCTTTCGTCTTACGTTGACCGGCTCTATTCGGAGCGCGGTAAGTTTCTGTCGCGCGAGTACCAGGAGAACATCGATGCATGGGAGAGCCTGGTCGAGCCACACCTTGGAATGAGCAATGAGCGCGTGCAACTGTCCGCCGCGATTTGGTCACAACTTTCTCTTGCTCTTTTAGCGCTTTATTTCGGTTCCTTGTTGTTCGCCTTGACCAGTGCGCAGGATCGGCCGACCGCGAGCGAAATTCTGCAGGCGCTGTTCGGCGTGGTTTTGGTCATCCTAATCTTCAATCGTTTCTTGCCCATGGTCTTCTTCACTCGTACTCGGGGCATCTGGGTCGCACGCCTGCGATGGTTCCTGAGGTTGCTTTTTTTCTCCATCCTGCCGATAACGGTGTTGCTCTCATTCCTGCAATCGATCGCCGCGCTTGCTGAATCTGAAAACCGGACGAAAGAAGAAGACGCGTCAGAGGGTGTGGATGCGTTGATCGAAGCTGGTGAAGAAGAAGGAATTCTCGAAGAAAGCGATCGAGCGCTTGTCCGCTCAGCCGTGGAGTTTGGCGACACCATCGCTCGAGACGTAATGACGCCGCGCCCGGAAATGTTTGCTGTGCCTGCCGTCCTGACACTTGCTGAATTCACTGCCGCTCTGGAGCAACGGCCGTTTTCCCGCGTTCCGGTTTACCGGGACAGCATCGACGATATTGTCGGCATCGCGTTCGCACACGACCTGTTGCAGATACCAGATACAGAGGCGCCAAAGCATACCGTCGCGTCGATTGCGCGCCCCGCGAGCTTCGTCCCGGAAACGAAGAAGGGTTACGAATTGCTCCGTGAGATGCAGACTGAGAAGCAGCACATGCGAATCGTCATTGACGAATACGGCGGCGTTGCCGGCCTGGTGACGATCGAAGACTTGCTCGAAGAGATCGTCGGCAACATCACAGATGAACACGAAAAACCGACACTCGATGACATCGCGGATCGCGACGGCGAGGGTGCATGGCGCGTGCATGGGACGTTCGAAGTGGACCGTCTGCCTGAGTTGTTTGGCGAGAACTTTCGGCTGGAGCATGACCACGCAGCCACAACAGTCGGCGGCCTGGTTTCAGAAGCTGCCGGCAGAATTCCGCTGCCCGGTGAAGTTATCGAAGCCGACGGCATGCGCATGGAAATACTCGCTTCGACCGGCCGCCGCGTCGAATCGGTGAGGTTGAGCCTGTTAAGTCCGCCCACGCCAGACGTCGAAAATGCAGACGTGACGACTGCGCCTGAGGTAAATACAAAATGAGCAAAGCTGCCCTGCGTTCAGGATTCGTCTCAATCGTTGGCCGGCCGAACGCCGGGAAGTCCACGCTGCTCAATGCGCTCATCGGCGAAAAGATCGCCATCGTCACGCCGAAGCCGCAGACTACCCGCAACCGAATTCGCGGCGTCCTCGAAGTTCCGCCAAAGAAAAAGCAGCCTGCAGCGCAGATCGTTTTCGTCGACACGCCCGGCGTGCACAAGCCCGGATCACTGCTCGACAAGCGGATGATGCAGGAAGTTTACGACGCTCTTGATTCCTGCGACGCGATTGTCTGGATGCTCGACGCAACACGGCTGCGCCTGAACGCGACTGCAAATGTAACCGCTGCAGATACAACCGAAGCCGCAGAGCCAGCGCGCCTTGTTCGTCTCTCTGATGAAGACGAATTTTTGCTGAAGCTGCTCCGCCGGCTGCAGCACCCCATTTTCCTCGTACTGAACAAGATCGATCTTCTGGAACGCGAAAAGCTGCTGCCCCTGATCGCTGCGCTGAACACTCTCCTGCCGTTCGCTGCGGTTGTTCCAATGTCCGCGCGTCGAAGTGACGGAACCGAGCGGCTCGTCGCAGAACTGGTCGAGGTCTTGCCAGAAGGAAAGCGGCTGTTCCCCAAGGACCAGTTCACCGACCAGCCCGAGCGCTTCATGGTTTCAGAACTCATCCGTGAGCAGATAGTGCTTGCGACTGGCGAGGAAATCCCATACGCCAGCGCTGTAATTGTTGAGCGGTTCGAAGAGCCCTCACCGAAGAGCAAGAGTCCTCTGACAAAAATAGCTGCCGCTGTTTTCTGCGAGCGAACCGGACAGAAAGCCATTCTGATCGGCAAAGGCGGCGCAATGCTCAAGGAAATCGGCACGCGCTCCCGCAAACAGATCGAGCAGCTTCTCGGCACGCGCGTCTATCTTGAGCTGTTCGTCAGAGTTGAAAGTGAATGGCGCGGCTCCGATTCGTTTCTCGACTCGCTGGACTGGCGCCGACAGCTGGAAGATTTGTCAGAACGCCCACTCCTCGAAAAAGAAGAGCCGCCAACCGAGAGCTAGGTAAGCTAGCTGTCCTTTATGGCAAGCCCAAGCGTCTTCATCTTGCGATACAGATGACTGCGTTCGAGGCCCAGCGCTTCCGCGGCCCGGCTCATATTCCCGTGACACTCATCGAGCTTCTTCAAAATGTAGTCACGCTCGTATGCCTCGCGTGCCTGGTGCAGTGTGGAGAATTGCTCTCCGCGACGGGAGATCGCGCGATAAACCAGCATCGGAAGATGGCGCTTCTCGATCCGAGGCGCAGTGGGATTCAAAATCACCACGCGCTCGATTACATTCTTCAACTCGCGAACATTGCCGGGCCAGTGATACTGCTTCAGGGCAGCGATTGCATCTTCGGTCATCTCGATGCGAGGCCGGCCATACTGCCGTCCAAACTCCGCGAGAAATTCTTTAACAAGCAGCGGGATGTCTTCTTTTCGTTCGCGAAGCGGCGGCACAAAAAAAGGAATTACGTTGAGGCGGTAAAAAAGGTCTTCGCGAAAATTGCCGCGTCCAATCTCTTCTTCGAGATCTTTGTTCGTTGCGGCAATGACGCGAACATCGACTTCAATTGCGTGGGTCGCACCGACCGGGGTAAAGCGCTGCTCATCGAGCGCGCGCAGCACTTTCGCCTGCGTCTTCAGGCTCATATCGCCGACTTCATCGAGAAAGAGCGTGCCGCCATTCGCGCGCTCAAACGTGCCTCGCTTTTCTTTCGCTCCGTTACTGCTGACCAGGTTGCGATAGCCGAAAAGCTCGTCTTCGATCGAACCCTCTGGAATAGCCGCGCAATTCAGCTCGACAAACACGCGATCTTTGCGCAGGCTCTCCGCATGCATCGCGCGAGCGATTAACTCTTTTCCGGTTCCGGATTCGCCATAGATCAGGACCCGTCCGTTCGTCGGAGCCATCACACGAATCTGCTGACGAAGCGCCTTGATCGGAACGCTCTCGCCAGTGACCGGGCCCTTCGCAGCGAGTTGCCGCTTGAATTCCTGATTCTCGATGCGCAGCCGCCGTGCCTCGATCGCGTTCTTGACGAGGATCAACGTGCGATCGATGGAAAGCGGCTTCTCTAGAAAGTCGTAGGCGCCAAGCTTGGTGGCGCGAACCGCTGTCTCAATTGTGCCGTGACCCGAAATGATAATCACCTCGGGAGTGTCTTCTGCACTGATGCTGCTGCGCATTTCAGACAGCGCTTCCAGCCCATCGCGATCAGGCAGCCAGATGTCGAGCAGCACAACGTCGTACCTCGAATCACGCACCAGCTCGATCGCTTCGCTCCCTGTCGCGGTCGTAGTGACTTCGTAACCTTCTTCGCTCAGAATAGCCGCCAGCGAGTCGCGTATCTCCTGCTCATCATCGGCGATGAGAATGTGGTTCATTGCGCTTGCTCCGCTGACGCGGCGACCGGGCCCGCATGCGTGGGCGCGTCGTGAGCGAGAGGCACCTCAAGAATGAAGCGGGCTCCGACCGGCTGGTTCTGTTCTGCCCGCAACGTGCCGCCGTGCTCTTGTGCAATCTTCGCGGCGATTGAGAGACCAAGACCGGTGCCGCGTTGTTTGGTGGAGTAGAAAGGCAGGAAAAGCCGCTCGCGAATCTCTGCCGTAAGACCAGTGCCCGTATCCGCAATGATGACTTCCGCGGAGTGCTCAGTGGCCAGATTCGTCTCCACCGTCAACACGCGATGCAGCGCATCGTGCATCGCCTCTGCCGCGTTGTCGATCAGATTTGTCAGCGCCCGCCTCAACGATTCGGCGTCCGCCAGCACAGGTGGCAGGTCCGCTTCAAAGTGTCGCTCGATACGGATGCCATCCAGACGGCCTTCGAACGTCGCGACGGCCGCTTCAACAATTGCATTCAGATCTGCGATGCGCGGTTGGGCGGCGGGGAACTGCGCCAGGGCGGCAAACTGATTTACCAGCACGCGCATGCTTTCTACAGATGCACTTATCACTTCGCTGCAGTGTCGAATCACTGCGGACGACTCGCCGGCCGTGCCACGGTCTACATGGCGCCGGATGCGCTCTGCCGAGAGCCCGATGGGTGTCAGCGGATTCTTGATCTCGTGGGCGACCCGCTGCGCGACCTCTTTCCAGGCGACTTGCTTCTGCGCGCGCAACAGGTCCGTCAGGTTATCGAGCACCAGCACGTAACCACGCGGATCGCGAGAGCCGCCGAGCGGCGCCGCAGTCATCGCTACATTGCGCCTTCCGTCCGCAGTCGAGAGTTCGATCTCAGAAGATGCCACTCCCATACGCCGACTGCTGCGGATCACCCGCTCAATCGGCGCGATGGCTTCCTCCGCGATGACGTCTGAGAGCGATTGCAAGCTGCCGCCACTCTTGCCTTGGCGAATTGCGAATGTCTCATAGAAGGCGCGGTTCGCATGGATTAGCTGCAATTGCGGATCAAGCGTTGCAACGCCGCTCGGAATCGTCTCCAGCACCGTCTCGAGCTCGTGCTTGCGTTCCTCCAGCGACTTGTTCACTGTCGAAAGCTGCGTCGATGAAAACTCTAATTTCAAACGGCTATCTTCAAGATCGGCAGCCATGTCGTTGAACGACCGCACCAACGCGGCCAGTTCCTCCGTCCCGACCAGTTCCAGCCGCCGGCCGTAATCGCCCTCCGCGAGAGCGTCCATGGCATCTGCGAGTTCCTCGATCGGCCGCGTAATCTGCTTCGAAAAAAACAGCGCCAGCCAGCTTGAAGCGAAAAGCGTCAGCGCTGTAAGCAACAACAGCAACAGCATGTAAGTGCTGCGCACCTGTCGGCGTGCCTGTGCAAGCGCCCAATAGTCGCGCGTGCCGGTGCGAATGTCATCGATCGTGGCTGCCAGGGAAGCCGGGAGTGGCATGGCAACCATCACGTTTGCACCAGCAGCTTTCTCTGACGGAAGGGCAGCGGAGCCGATCACAAACATGAGATTGCCCACGCGCAACGGCTCATCGTCGCGCGCACCCACAGAACGGTCTGCTCGGCCCGCTCGACTAGATCGGTCCGCTCGACGCAGCATTTCCTGACGTAGCGTCGACTTAATTGGTTCCGGCAGCGCGGAAGCGGTGACTGCCTGGTTCCCCACAACAATGCTGGCGGCTCCGCCTGCATAAGAGGCCTGCGCACTCGCAAGCCGTGCCTCGATGCTCGAAGCGCTCGGGTTCGATGCTGCGGCGACGATTGCTGGCTGCGAGGCTAGTTCGCTCGCGCGCGTCTGTGCCTCGGCCGCGGCATGCTGAATCACTTCATTGACCGCGCTCGTCGCGTCGTCTCTCAGCCCGGATGCCGGCTGCGAGAACCAGCGGTCGACCGAGCGGTTCATCAGCAGATAGCTGAACGAGAACATAAATACCGATGGCGCGCACGAAAGAATCAGCGCGCCAACCAGCAGTCGGGTGCGTAGTCGTGACCCGAGGACGCGGCTTTGCTGGCCGGCATACAGGCGCAATAAATTGCGAAAGAGAAGAACGAGGAGGAGCACGAACAGCAGAAAAACAATGGCAGAAAAGACCGTCAGCGTAAGAATTTGGCTGGCCGTTTCCGGC
>Ga0207155_1194_pt3 | contig 10855 bp, 2 predicted proteins | sample Alteio_BWMinHeat_26_FD_153515 | JGI IMG/M metagenome (GOLD analysis project Ga0207155, IMG submission 153515) | Enriched cells from forest soil in Barre Woods Harvard Forest LTER site, Petersham, Massachusetts, United States -... | ecosystem: Environmental > Terrestrial > Soil > Temperate forest >... | reverse complement strand
AATAAAAATGTTCTATTTTATTTCGCTGCGCCACCAGATTTTATATCCCCTATTGCCACTGGACTAAATAACGCACAATTACTTGCAAAGGGAGATGGCAACTATTTCAGACGGATTGTTGTTGAAAAACCATTTGGGCATGATCTAGATTCTGCCAAACAATTAAATAAAGAACTACTTGCTATAGTCAATGATCAGCAAATATTTCGCATTGATCATTTTCTGGGCAAAGAAACTGTCCAGAATTTGCTTGCCTTTCGTTTTTCGAACGGGATTTTTGAACCTATATGGGACCGTCGTTATATTGATCATGTTCAGATAACGGTGGCAGAAACCTTAGGAGTTGAGCTAAGGGGCTCTTACTATGAACACGCTGGCGCTTTACGCGACATGGTGCCGAATCATTTATTTCAAGTGCTAAGTTTAATTACGATGGAACCACCTTCAACATTCTCAGCTAATTATGTTCGAGCTGAAAAAGAAAAGGCACTGCGTGCTATTCAAATTTTGACTCCTAAACAAGTATTCATGCAAACCGTTCGTGGTCAATATGTAGGTTATCGATCCGAAAAAAATGTAGCACCGGATTCTACGACCGAAACCTATGTTGCCTTAAAATTATATTTAGATAATTGGAGATGGCTACATGTCCCTTTTTATTTGCGAACTGGAAAATGTCTGAAAACGCATGCTTCGGAAATAGTCATTCAATTTAAATCAGGTCCCTCCACTTTATTTGCTAATCCTCGAACTGTTATGCCCAATTTATTGCGGATCAATATTCAACCCGAAGAGGGTATTTCATTACGTTTTAATGCAAAGATCCCCGGACCAGATGTTCGACTAGGACAGGTTGATATGAAATTTAAATATAGTGATTATTTTGGTATTGAACCCCAAACCGGATATGAAACCATTTTATATGAATGTATGAATGGCGATCATACTCTTTTCAATAGCGCTGATATGGAAGAAATCTCGTGGGCGATTGTGCAGTCAATTTTAGATGTTTGGAGCACGGTAAAACCTCAGGAATTTCCTAATTATGCGGCAGGAAGTTGGGGGCCAATAGAAGCTGACGCTTTGTTAAAGAAAGATGGTAGAGAATGGTTTGAAAAACATGAATGAAGTGAAACTATTTGCCACTCCTGAGCATTTATTTCAATCCGTTGCAGAAGATTTTGCCCATCGTGCTATGCGTGCTAAAAGTGAGTTCACCGTGGTTCTTTCCGGGGGAAACACGCCAAAAATGTTGTTTGATACGTTAACAGAAATAAATTCTTATAAAAAAGAAATTCCTTGGAATAAGATAAAATTCTTTTTTGGTGATGAGCGTTATGTCCCTGCAGATGATCCAAAAAGTAATTATCATATGGCATATGAACATTTGTTCTCCAAAGTTCCCGTGTTGAAAGAAAATATTTATCGGATCCCGACTGAATTCAACGATCCTAAAGCAGCTGCCACGGCTTATGAACAAACACTACGCAAAGTTTTCCAGCTTAAAGATAATGAATTTCCTAAGTTTGATTTATTATATCTTGGGCTTGGCGAGGATGGACATACCGCATCTTTGCTGCCCTTAAGCGACGTGGTGATGATTGAAAATAACCAGCTGGCTGCGTCATTATGGGTTCCTGATCAAAAAATGTATCGAATTACTTTAACACCGCCTGCGATTAATCATGCTATGCAGATTGTTTTTTTAGTGACCGGAGAAAATAAAGCGCATGCGGTTTCTGGAACCCTAGAAGGACCCGCTGATCCGCAACACTACCCTGCCCAACTGATCCATGGTGCAAACAATAAACCCGTGTGGTATCTCGATAAAGCAGCCGCAAATAAATTAAATAAGTCAAAAGCATGATGACAACCAAAGCCGTGTTTCTTGACTCCGATGGTGTTTTAAATACGGCTATCATTAAAGATGGAAATCCGGTGGCACCCACCACCTTGAGTGAATTAGAAATACCTTCTGAAGTTAAACCTTGCTTAGAGAAATTAAAATCCGCCGGCTACTTGTTAATTTGTGTGACTAATAAACCAGATATTGAACGCGGTTTGATGACGCAAGCAGACGTGGATGCGATTTATAACAAAATGCGCCACGATTTACCCTTGGACGATGTTTTTATTTGTTACGCAGAAAATAGTGATTGTTACAAACCTAAACCCGGGCTTATATTAGCAGCAACCCAAAAATATGATGTTGATTTGACGCAAAGTTTTATGATTGGAGATAGGTGGCGCGATGTGGGCGCCGGTCAAAATGCAGGCTGTAAGACCATTTGGATCGATAGAGGATATACTGAGAAAAAACCCGATCCGCCTGCAGATTATACGGCCTATTCTTTAACCGAAGCGACAACCTGGATCCTCAAAACCGTTTAGTGATTTTTAAATGAAGATGATGCGGTTGTCCATCATCTTGCAACGTCACAATATTTTCAGATAATCTGACGTCATCCAGCAAGATCTCATCTTTTTCAGCAACCTGTTTAACGGTAATTTGATACAAAGTGTTCCCATACTGGTAATCGACACTAAAACCCTCCCAATGATCAGGAAGGATTGGCGCCAGATGTAATCGATTGCCTGCTTCTAAGTGCATTCCAAGTAATGTTTCCGTAATCAGACGATATAACCAACCTGCTGATCCCGTATACCAACTCCAGCCACCACGGCCAATATGCGGCGCTACGCTATAGACATCGCCAGCGACCACATAAGGTTCAATTTTATAGCGTTTAATTTCATCCGGCGTGCGACCATGATTAATCGGGTTCAGAATATCAAAAAGTTTCCAAGCCAGTTCTTTTTCTCCTAATTCTGCAAACGCCATCACTGCCCAAATGGCAGCGTGAGTGTATTGACCACCATTTTCCCGAATACCCGGAACATAACCTTCGATATAGCCAGGATTAGGTGTTGATTTATCAAAAGGCGGATCGAGCAGTTTAATCAAACCCTCTTCAGGGCTGACTAAATAATGATTCAGTGAATTCATTGCTTGTTTAGCACGGCTAGGATCAGCTGCGCCTGATAATACAGCCCAACTTTGTGCGATTGAATCAATGCGGCATTCACTATTGCTAACCGATCCCAGTGGTGTGCCATCGTCAAAATAGGCACGACGATACCATTGCCCATCCCACGCATTGCTTTCTATGTGTTGTTGCAGTTGATTACTTTGCGTTTCGCAATGTGTCGCAAAAGCGTTGTCACCATAGCGCGCAGCTAAGCGCCCAAACTTTTTAAGCACATCATACAAGAAAAATCCTAGCCAAATACTTTCGCCTTTGCCATGAATACCAACCAGGTTCATGCCATCATTCCAATCGCCTGAACCCATCAAGGGTAAACCATGTTCTCCAAATTTCAGACCATTGTTAATAGCGCGCACGGCATGTTGATACAGACTTACCGGATCAGTCCCTAGGGTCGGCAGCTCGTAATAAGATTCTTCATCAGATTTCAAGGGACGACCTTGCAAGAAAGGAATGGCTTCATCCAGTATCGCCATATCACCTGTTGCATCGATATAGCGGCAAATGGCAAACGGCAACCATAAATAATCATCTGAGCAGCGTGTTCGTACACCTTGACTTTGGGGTGGATGCCACCAATGTTGCACATCGCCTGCTTCAAACTGATGTGCGGCACAAAGTAATAAATGTGCCCGTAAAAGATTAGGCGCGACATGGGTTAATGACATCACATCTTGCAATTGATCGCGAAAACCAAAAGCCCCTGAAGATTGGTAATACCCACTACGACCCCATAATCTGCTCGATAACACTTGGTAGAGCAACCAGCCATTTGCCAACAGATTAAGCGCTAAATCAGGCGTATTCACTTTCATTCTGCTAACAGTACGTTGCCAATATTGGCGTACACCGACTAAAGCCGCTTGAGCGGCGGCTGTACCATGATAACGTTGCGCTAAGAGATCTGCCTCTTGCGGATCGCTTCCCGCTCCTAAGGTAAATACAATGTCACGTGATTGATCTTTTGCCAAATCAAATGTTAATTGAATAGCCGCACAAGGATCTAATCCGGCGCCCACACGTCCTGACAAGTACTTACGTTCCAATGCAGCGGGCTGGCGTTGCGTGCTATTGCGACCGAGAAATTCCGCACGATCTGCTGTGACAGTACGTGCGTGTAAATCTAAACTCACCGTGGCCGCATCAAAAAATGCGGTACGTTCACCAAAGGCAGTATTATAATGATTTTGCGCTAATATTGCTCCATTGGGTGACAACGCTGTCACGATATGCATAACATTCTTATCACGTAAATCACCGAGCACCCAAGCAACATAACCAGTAGCAGATATCCGACGTTGGCGCAGGGAAAGATTACGTATTTTTAACACCACAAATTTAACCGCATCATCCAATGCCACGTACATCCACAATTCTGAATGGATCCCATCTTCAACATGCTCAAAGACACTGTAACCAAAACCGTGGCGCGTTTGATAATCGCCCTGTCCACGACAGGGCAATGGCGCAGGTGACCACACTCGGCCAGTTTCATCATCACGCAGATAAAATGCTTCGCCAGCGGAATCTTGCAGAGGATCATTATCCCAGGGGGTCAGACGAAATTCGTGGGAATTTTCTGTCCACGTGTAGCCTTGACCACTTTCTGACACCAACGTGCCAAACTTGGGATTAGCAAGCACATTAGCCCAAGGTTCAGGCGTAGTTGCTCCTTCGGTTAACCGAATAATATATTCATCACCCGCTTTGGCAAATCCGCCTAAACCATTAAAGAATTGTAAATCTTGTGGCATGGCTGCAAGTTTATGCTCAACCAGGCTGCGCGCTAGTTTGCTCACACGTAACATGGGCATCACGCCTGGACTGACTCGTCGGCGGCTTAGCTGCTCTTTTAATGTGCCACGTTTATCAGAGAGGATGACGCGCGCAACCGATTGCATCAAGATGCTATCTTCTAAGGGAACCTGTTCTGCAATGCGCACCACAATGCTGCCTGCATGATCTGGGGTAGAAGTTGCCGTTATCAAACTCATGATCTGATCTTGTAATAGTTGGCGATAACCGATCCGCTCTTCATTCATGATTATTAAATCGACCGCTAAACCTTTGCGGCGCCAATAGGCTTGTGCTTGAATTAATTGTCGAACAAGATCGATGTTAACAGCATCTTCTATATGCAATAACACAATGGGTAAATCGCCCGAAATAGTGTAACCCCATAAACCGGATTGACCTTTGCGATTACTTGCTAAAATGTGAGGATCAGCACGCCGTGTATTACTGGTGTAAATGATTGCGCTTGCCAGCCTGCCATACAGTTGCGCATCTGCTTCAGTAATATTAAGTTGATGTAACAGCACTTGACCATAGGTCCAAGCTAAACCAAAAATACGGTTTGCTAAGCGGCGATCTTGGTATTTTTCGACTAAAGCAACACAATGCTCACGTGTATCTGTCACGCCAGTGAGAAGATCGAAAATAACTAAATCATCTGCTTCAAGCGTTATTCGGCAACGAATAGCAACAATAGGATCAAGGACTGCACCGGTTGTATTGGAAAGATCTCCTCGCTTTATCATCGCAAGCGGTTCAGCCAAGGTATGACTTCGACCCACAAAACGCGTACGATCGGTTTCAAAAGACAAGGTATAAGGGTGTTCGCTATACACATTCAGTAAATGACATAGCCACGGTGGACTTTGTTTGCTATCAGGCGATCGGCGTGTGGCCAAAATTGCCTGCTGATTAGGCAGAAGTTCGGTTTCCACAAATAAATTGCTAAAAGCGGGTTGTGATTGATCAGCGCCTTGGGGGGCCAGAACAACTTCACCGTAGCTGGTGAATTCAATCGTACGCCGCACCTTGCCGCGATTATGAATACGTAAACGACGCAATTCTATATCATCTTCTGGAGAAACCACGACTTCCGTATGCAGATCTAGCAACATATCGCTGCGATTAAATTCGGCATAGGATTCTGAGAATATGGATTTGAAATGCTCGACTTTCCCGCCAGTAGGTTGGTAATTCGTCGACCAAAAGGCTCCTGTTGCGACATCACGCACATAACTAAAGGATCCCCAATTATCGCAAGTACTATCTTCACGCCAGCGTGTCACAGCAATATCTTTCCAGCGACTGTAACCTCCTCCTGCTTGTGTGAGTACAACATGATAGCGACCATTGGATAACAACTGAACTTGGGGTGTACGCGTATGTGGACTGTGGAATACGCGGATCGATGCTTCTGGGCGCGCGGTAACAGCGCCACTCTCCGGCGATTTTGGTATTTGTAAATAGGATGCTGTGGGTTTGGGAATACGTTCTTGTAGTAGCAACAGTGTCGCCTGAAACAGAGGATCAGCGACAAAGCGCCGTTGCATTGGCTTATCGTGTAGCAGATAAGAAAATGCTAACAAGCTCATTCCTTGATGATGCGTCATAAATGAGCGTACCACGGCTCTTTTACTATCAGGCGGTAAACGGGCCACGGTAAAATCTATCGCTTCATAAAAACCAAATCTACCTGAGGCATGTTCTGTAGCAAGACGTTGTAAATTAAGACATGCGGCTTCCGGCGCAATCATTAATGCCATGGCACTCGCGTAAGGCGCAATCACTAAATCTTCTTCCAAACCACGCTTAAGACCAATCCCTGGCACGCCAAATGCGCGATATAAATAATTGAATTGCGTATCCATGGCATTATAACCGGATTCCGACATCCCCCACGGTACGCCACAATGTTTTCCATACGCAATCTGGCGATTCACTGCGGCACGATAAGTTTGATCAAGCAGCGTCCCCGGATAGGTTGGCATCACCAACAGGGGCATTAAATACTCAAACATCGAGCCACTCCATGAGATAAGGAGCGGTTCTCCTCCACTTGAGATCAACAATCGACCTAATGCAAACCAGCTTTCTTGGCGTACTTGTCCTTGCGCAATGGCGACAAAACTTCCTAGACGCGCTTCAGAGCAAAGTAAATCGTAACTGCTCTGATCGCAGTGTTGCGTATCGACATTAAAACCGATTGTCATCAAGTGACAAGCTTCATCATAAAGAAAACTGATATCCATCTGCGCTAATGAAAACGTTGTCTCTGTCAACTTGGCAATCAATGCTATTACTTCACTTGCATGATGCGTTATCGCACTTGGTGTTAAGAATGTGATCTCACGTAATGTGGAATTTGTCGTGATGCCAGGTAAATGTGCATATAATTTTATTTCATCCCGTAATGCCTGACATTGTAACAATAATTTATTCGACCACTCAGATATTTCATTTAATGACGCATCGGATTGCGCCGATAGCGCAATGATCTGCTCTGCAGATGCACATAATTTGTTACAGCAATGTAACGCTGTCGACCAACGGGTAAATGTCTCCTGCGCTTCACTGAGTAATTGTTGGAAATGATCCACTGCTTGCGGTAAAGGATGAATAAAAATCGTTAACAACACTTCCAAAGTATCTTCTAACCCTGCCAAATAACGTACATTGAGCAACGGCACATCTGGTAGTTCCAACAAACCTTGCCGTAAGGTTAAAAGATGACCAGCTAGATTCCCACTATCGACCGTGGAAATATAACGCGGCAACAGTGGCGCAAGTGTTTCTGTACTATACCAGTTGTACAAATGACCGCGATAACGTTCAAGGTTACTCATGGTCTGCAAGGTATTCGCCGTGCGTTCCAGAAGTTGACTCATGCTGATATAACCAAAATCATAAGCACTCAAATTAGCCAACAGCGATAAGCCCATATTCGTGGGTGAAGTGCGGCGCGCTAAGGCTTCTACTGGCGCTTCTTGATAATTATCTGGGGGCAGCCAATGATCTTCAGGCGTAATAAACGTTTCAAAAAATCCCCACGTTTTACGTGCCTTTCTATGCAAAAAGCGTATTTGGGTTGAGTGAAGTTTTGGCTCTTTGCCTTGAAAAGATCGGCTCAACCAACGCGCGATAAAAGGTGATGTAAACCAAAGCATCAGCAATGGTGCTGAAAATAACAAAGCTTTAACGCTATTATTTATCAACAAAACGCCAACCACAACCACTGCTGCTGCTGGCCCCATCCACATACTTAGCATCCACGCGATGGGTGTATCATGCAAACGCTCATTTACTTGATCCGCCGGTGCCCATTCAAGTAAATGACGCTTTGAAACCATCATCCGCCAACAAGTAAGCAAGATTGCGCCTAAGCTGTACCATGCTTCGTGCGGTAGACACGCTAAATAAAAAATCAATTGCGCAACGCGTCGTCGTACAATGTGAAGCATATTGGTGACATGCTGGCTTGGCAGCATATCGCTGGGCTTGCGCACCCATTCCACCAAAGTATTCACGATGGCTGGCAGGACAACGATAGCGATTATCATAACAAGCCAAAAATAACTTTTCGGTAATATTGTCCAATTTAATCCGAATAAAATGAGTAGGGCTGCAGGAACCAAACTACGTCGCAAGTTATCGAATATTTTCAGTTTTGACAAAAAAGATAAAGGATTAGACACACGATGACTATTGCCGTTTAACACGCGTGGTAATAACCACCCTGCGATCTGCCAATCGCCACGGATCCAACGCATACGACGTTTAGCATCTGCTAAATAACTACTGGGCGATTTTTCATATAAAGGGACATCACTCGAAAAGCCTGAACGTAAATAGCAACCTTCTATCAAATCATGGCTAAGAATACGATTATCAGGAAAGCGATCTGATAACACTTGTTGGAATAAATCAACATCATAGATCCCTTTACCAATGAAAGAGCCTTCATGAAACAGATCTTGATAGACATCTGATACCGTACGAGTATAAGGATCAATACCCGCTTCACTACCACTAAGCCATACATAACGCGATGGCCCCCCCGTAGGTAAAGACTCGGCTACACGTGGCTGCAAAATACCATAACCTTCCACCACAATGCGTTTTTTTTCGTCTACCCGTCCCTGATTCAGGGGATGAGCCATCGTACCGACAAACTGTTGCGCTGACTCGCGCGGCAATTGTGAATCGCTGTCTAAAGTAATGACATATTTAATATTGGCCAGCAGATCGGTGCGACCTTCGATTAAGGAAAAATTTGTCTGAATGTTTCCTCGCAACAGATGATTTAAATCTGCTAATTTGCCACGTTTGCGCTCTTTACCCATCCAAACGCGCTCGCTTTTATTCCACTGGCGCGGTCGATGCATTAAAAAGAAAATATCGCTATCCTCCTGCGGATATTGTTTATTTAGCGCAGCAATTCGCTCTTTAGCCAAATGAAGGAGTGCAGCATCCTCTGGCATATGTTCTTGTGGCGCATCATTGAAATCGGTAAGTAAGGCAAAATGGAGATGTTTATCCCGATTCCCCAAAAAACGCACTTCGAGTGCTTCAACCAGTAATTCGATCCCTGCAGCACTTCCCAACATAGCAGGCACTGCGACCAGTGTGCGAAACGAGGCAGGGATCCCTTTCGTGAAATCCATTCGCGGTAATAATTGCGGCTTTACCAATAAGGTTGCACCCAAATTCACTAGCGCTACAGCAAACTGACTGCCACTGACAGCAAGCACAATACCGAGTACCCAAAGCCAGAGTGCACTTATGCCACTTTGACTGGCTTTAAACTCTAACCCATAAACTAATGCGCCGGTAATAAAGAAAATAGAGCCCACATAACATGGTAGTGCCCATTGATAGCAAAAAAGACACAGCTTTTGCCATAAAGAATGGCGAACGCCGAGTGCTTTTTCTAGTTGCGGCAACCCTTTGTCGATAAGATAAAAACCAATATGGCAATTTTTTGTATTCGCTAATTGGAGTGCACTAGTAGCTACTTGCGCTTCTGGGCGCAAGGTGACGCGCGACAAACGTTCTACCACATGTCGATAGCGATCTCGCGTTGAGAAATCCATCTTGCTATAAATACCTCCCGGATCTCTTCGCAAAGTTTGTTCGACAGTACTCAACTTTTCAACGAAATCATGCCAATCTATTTCACCTAAACGGCGCAAACCAGCAATGCTATTACTGATGGTGACTTGATTAGCGGCTTGCCGCTTGTTTTCTTCTTGAACTAATTGTTCGATAGCCAATCCTTCATTAGTCAGATGTTGCTCAATCCAGCTAAGTGGTAATGGCAAACTTGCTCCTTGTAAACGCCGGGCTAATTCAGCCACAAAAGCACTGTTCATCAGCGGCTCAGCGCGCACCATATCGGCAATAACTATCACAAGCTTTTTCGGCTCTGCGACGGCAACTTCTATCATGCGATCTGCCCAGATCCCAGCCAGATTGCGATCATTTCTTTCGGCGACAACCCGTTTACTGACGCGACTCAGATTTTCAATCAGCGCCACACCTAAAGTAATGGGCGTGGCCCACAATTCACCGAGAGTGAGAGGCGTGATACTTTGATAAGCGATCAGAAATCGGTTCAAATTTTCTAAATCCCAACGTCCATCACCGTGTTCAATGATCTGTAAAGCAATATCATAAATTCTTGGATACCCAGGTATTCCTACTGCTAGCTTCGGCAATGCTTTGCCATATCCCTTCGGGAGATGACGCCGAATAGTGTAGATTTGTTCTTGAATCAAGTAGAAATTATCAAGCAGCCATTCGCGCGCAGAAAAGAAGCCGCCATTCGTTGTGATTTCTTTCGTTAAAATTTCACATGAGTTAATTAATGTCGCTTCGCTGGCAGATAATCTTGCCAACAACATTGTCGGCGCAGGTTTTTGCGTGAGGGTATGTGATAACGCTAAGGTTATTCCGTGACGTTCCATTTGATCGGCACTAAACAGCTCTGCTGGCATGACGAGTTCAGTTTTACTTTC
>Ga0207155_1233_pt1 | contig 10936 bp, 13 predicted proteins | sample Alteio_BWMinHeat_26_FD_153515 | JGI IMG/M metagenome (GOLD analysis project Ga0207155, IMG submission 153515) | Enriched cells from forest soil in Barre Woods Harvard Forest LTER site, Petersham, Massachusetts, United States -... | ecosystem: Environmental > Terrestrial > Soil > Temperate forest >... | reverse complement strand
TAGACCATCAGCTTGACAATAAGAACGTGGCTGATATGATCCCGAGCCACCGCGAGATCCAATTTACGTTCAGGCCCGATGGCTCATTCAAGCGCGTAGCCAGGAAAGTGGCTCTAATTCACCTGACCGAAACCGGGACTTTCAAAATTGAAGAGCCCGACCAGCTCGTTCTCTCCCCGTCGATTGTTAACGACAAGAAAATGACAGATGGCCGCACGACAACGTATAAGTTTTCGCTCTCGCCCGATGGCGATGAACTGAAGCTATTGGGCGCCAGAGGCAATGTAGCCGTTTTTCACAGGACTGAGAAGCTGTGATCGCTTTTTGACCAGGTTTCCGGAGGCCTACATTAAGGTCGGATGGTGCGCCGCCGGAGCTGGTATTTCGAGTTATCGGTTTTGACTTTTCGTCGTAGTAGCGTTTGCGTTATGATAGGTGCAGTCCCCGGTCGCGTCAGGCCGGGCTGGAGGCTTGTGGCTGGACCGATCGGTATCAAGGTAGCAATGTAGTATTGGAGAAGCAGGAATGCGCGCCTATGATGGTATAAAGGCGGAGCGGGGCCAGGGCGTAGACCTTGGAATGGCCGATTTTCTCGACCAGGCTCGCCAGTTACTTTCCAAGAGCGTCCCCATCGAAATAAAAATGAGCGGCAGCACCATGAGCCCGGTGATCGAGGATGGCGATCTGATCACGGTTGAACCCATTCACGAAGGTTTGTTGCGCCCGGGCGATATCATACTCTACAACAGCCTGCGAGACACCGCGGTCATTCATCGGGTGGTTCGGGTCGAAAAGGGTGACTCAGCAGATCGATCGGTCGTCACCCGGGGAGATGCCGCGAGCCAGAACGATCTCGCCGTACCGTTCCACAGGGTGCTCGGCAAGGTCAAGCTGATCGAGCGCGCTGGCGAGCAAATCGCGGTGGCCAGGTCGAGCAGTAAGTTCCGAGCCGCTATGAAGTCCTGGCTGAGTTTCCTAAAGTTCTGGTCTTAGCGTTCAGGATTAAAGGTTCGATTCGGTGTCTTCGAAATTGACGGGATACAGGCGCCTGGGCGCAAAATCTCATGTCGTGCTCACGAAGTGCTTTGCCTTCCAGAAAGCAGGAAGCACCACACAAGGATGCCAAGGGCGCACCTGTACACGACAAACGGAAAAAGGGTGTGGGTCTCGAGATATCCGAGCATGAATCCGATCGCTAGATAGCCGGAAACTCCTGCTCCGAAAACTGCGGCCAAGATTTGTATCCTGCCTGCATTCATTGATCGGAGAGCGACGGGAAGCTTCAGCAAGCCGCTCGCGCCAACGGCGGGAATCATCAGGAGAAACGAAAACCTGGCAGCCGCTTGGCGATTGAGTCCCACCATCAACCCAGCAGCTATTGTGGCGCCCGATCTGGACGCCCCGGGCAACAACGCCAGTATCTGGAAGATTCCCACCGTTATGGACTCAGGAAATCCCAGGTCCGCAACCACTCGCGACTTGCTCCCGCCGGCCTCGGCGATGGCCATCAAGACCGTGACAGCCATCATGCTCAACAGAATTAGCCTGAGGCTCTTGGTAAGCTTGCCCTCGACCCTCTTTCTGAATATCAGCCCGGCAATCCCGATCGGCAAGCTGCCGGCTATCAGCAGCCAACCGAACCATGCCCATTGTGTTTGATCGGCGCCAACGTCATGTTTGGTGAAAACTGCCAGGATGGTCCGGCCCAAGCCGTCTGCTATGTGGATGAGATCCGGGAAGAAATAGATAAGAGCAGCCAACAGCGTGCCGATCTGGATAACGGCCATAAAAGCAGTCCAATCGTTGGTTCTGCCCTCGGCGTCGTCAAGCCTGACAAGGCCCATCAGTTTTCCGGCCAGAGTGAGGTGGGCGGTGCTGCTGACCGGCATGAATTCCGTAACTCCCTGAATGACTCCGAGTATTATTGCCTGGGATGTCAGCATCGATCTGCGTTCTCGGTTCTTGCGCGGGCGCTCTGCACAACAATCGAGTTTCGGCCGGCTAGGCACGGAAATCGAAGACACGGGGGCATCGGGCTCCTAAACCAGGTTGTAGGCGCGTCTCCATATTTCGTCCAGTGAGCCGGATTTGAGCATCTTGGTCACGTAAATGATTTGTCCGGTGTGCAATGCCAGGTGCGTAACAACACCGCAGATCTGGTCGAACAGGTTCGGGTAGTAGTCGGGCTCTTCGGTACTGTTGAGGAGCCTTGATGAGTCAAAGGATTCGAGTGTTTTGGCGGCCTGCTCGATCATCTCCTCGAATATGGCCAGAAGCTGTTCTCTGGGTATAGGTCCCCGCTCAGCGAACTCGGCTGGGCGGTCGCGCGTGTAGTCAAAACCCCCGATGCTGCGGCAGAGGTAGTTTCGGATCGATCCTGATAAATGAAGTATGAGATTGCCGACTGAGTTACTCTCATCATTTGGCCGCCACCACAGCTCGTCGTCGCTGAGTTGCCGGACTGACTGACGAATCTGGCCAGGAAGAAACTGGGTTATACGCTTGCGCATCGATTCCAGCGCCATATTGCCCAGGTCAACATCTCTTGTCATCTCTTAGGCTGCCTCCTCTTGTCTTAGTCTTTCCCTGGCTCTCGCACGACCAGCAAGCTCGACCTCGCGCCGGCGAGAGCAGCTTGCACTTGTCACTGGGCGCCAGGTAGCAATGAGTTGCAATCATAGTCAATCACGACGAGGGGAGAATATTGTAAAGAGCGAAAACGATGACGGCTGCAAACAGGCAGTAGAAGCCGAAGAACTTCCAGCGGCCCTGTTCGAGCCAGGCCGAAAGCCATCGCAGCGCCAGCAGGCCCGCAGCAAAGCTGAAGCACATTCCCAGCAGACCAGGCCCGAAGAGGTGAAACGAGGCCTGGCGGGCGGCATGCACCGATGGATAGAGTTTTACAAGCCGGTAAGCTTCACGGGCAATGACGGCTGGAGTCAGGACGATCGCCAGAGCGAAGCTGAATTCCTCGGCCCGGTTTCTCGAAAGATCCAAGAGCATCCCCGTCGAAATGGTGGCCCCGGACCTGGAAAACCCCCTGAACGGCAGGCAGATTCCCTGAACGATGCCGATGAGCGAGGCGTTCCTGGAGCTGATTTCTTGTTCGGCTCCTCTGCGCTCCTCCCGGGCGCCCGCGATTACGATAATGACCCCCACAACCGCTAGAGATATCGCGATCAGCCGGAGATTACCGAATAATTGCTCGACTTCGGCGTGCGCCTGATGGCCCAGAATAACTCGCTCGATCAGGAACTGTAGGCCGAGTCCAACGATGCCAGTACAAATCGTGGCAAGGATTATCGCCTTGTACTCGCGCACCAGGTCTTTCCATCGCGACCAGAAATAGATGAGCACGGCAAACATTGTTCCGGTGTGGAGCATTACAAGCAGAAAACTCATCTCGGGTGAGCCGGGATCGAGTCCCATCAATTTTTCCGCGACGATCACGTGTGCCGAGCTGGATATCGGCAACAGCTCGGCCGCGCCTTGAATGATGGCTAGAATGATAATTTGAAGGATGTTCATCGGGGGAATAGTATGACCGTCGTCTCTCTCGTGGTCAAACTGAGATGCCTCTGCCATCGCAGAAAATACCCGCCTAAAGGCCGGTACTCCAAACGGCGAATGTTCAGGAAGAGGCTCGCGAGAGCCTGGCGATGGTTTCGACGTGAAAGGTCTGGGGGAACAAGTCGAGCCCCACGATCGTGTCGATCTGATAGCCGCGTTTGATGAGCCTGGCGAGGTCTCGGCTCAAAGTGGCAGGGTTACAAGAGACATAGCAGATTTGCGATGGGGCGGCTCGGATCAGATGCCTACCAGCGCCTTCGACCCCGCCTCGCGGCGGGTCCAGCAGCATGAAATCGGCAGCCGGCGCCCGCCCCGCGGATACGGCCTCGGCATGTTCACTAAGCCAGTCTTCCGATCGCCGCCGCCGAAATTCGATATTGTGGAGCCCGCTTTCGGCGATGTTGGCGGCGGCGAAAGCGGCAGTTTCCGAGTTGGCCTCCACGCCGATTACTTTATCGAAGGTGGCGGCGAGGGGTAGTGTGAATAGCCCGACACCTGCGTAGAGATCCACTGCGAAGCTTCCCGCGGCGTCCCGAGTAGCGGATTCTATGAGCTCCCCAAGCATGCTCGGGTTTGCCTGAAAGAAGGTCGAGGGGCCCGATTGGTAAGTGAAGCTTCCAACGAGTCTGTTGACCGGGCCGGCAGGGAATCCCGCAAGGGGCGGCCTCGCCGCTACTCCCGAATCGCCCGACGCCAGGTCTATCGTCCATGGAAATGCGCCTCTGCTCGAGTCAGTGCTTTTCAGCGCGGAGCGCAACGCCGTTAGTGCTGCATTCAGGTCTGGTTCGAGGACCGCGCATTGTTCGACGTCGCATACGGAATGTGAGCCGCGCCGGTGAAAACCAACCACGACCCTATTATCCGGCTGGACGTCGCCGGAGCCATCCAGACTGCCAGTCCCCGGGCCGTCTGCGTGGTCCAGTTTAAGCTGTGCCCGCGAGCGGTACCCTAGCTCCGAGGCCGACTTCATCTCTATCTCGTGCGGCCAGTCGATGCCGCCTATTTTGCGTAGCGAATCGCGGATAAAGTCGGACTTGGCTGAGAGCTGTGCCTCGTAAGTGATATGCTGAAGCTGGCACCCGCCGCATACACCATAGTACTGGCACGGCGGTTCGCGGCGGTCTGTGGACGGATTGACCACCCGAACAATGGAAGCGCGGGCGAAATTCTTTTTGAGTTCGGTGATCTGGACGTCCAATACGTCCTCGGCGGCTGCAAGGGGCACGAAAATCACCAGGCCTTCGTGGCGAGCCACGCCCTCGCCGCCATAGGCGAGACGCTCTATCTCGAGGCGGACCTTGTCACCTATGGACAGAGAGTTCTGGCTCACTACTTCATCATAAACGCAAGCTGGTCCTAAGGCTACTTACGGTAAGGGCTGGAACCATTGAGGCTGCAGCGGATGGAATATGTTAACAATGCCGCCTCGTCGTCAGCATTGACTCTGAAGTTTGTACATGAAGCGATTGAAATCACCAACAGGGCCGTTACGGCAACTGTGCTTTTGGCTGTCCACCTGATGGAGACCTCGAGCGACACTGACGATTCTCCCTATAAGCCTAAACCCCTGCCCGGGGCGGGATTACATGTAAAACAGGCTCAGCCTGGGTACTCGGCACATGTTTCGCAGCCGCTTTCCGACGAAATTATCCAGGGTAAGCTCGTACATGGCCTTATCCATCTTGCTGCGATAGCCCTTGAGTTGTGCCTGGGCCTCGGCACGGAGCAATTCCATAGTCTCGGGTCCATAGGCCAACTTGAGGTGTTCGAAAAGCATGTTGTCGATCGCACACAGATCAAGTTCGATGGCTTCGGCATTAATCGCCGCAACGGAAGCGACAGAGTCTTTTATTTCTGCCAGGCGGTTGCTGGCTCGCTCAATTGCCGAGACAGCCTCGCCGGTGCTTGTCGCGGGCATGGCGTCATCGCCGGCAGCATCATGCTCGGTCAGCCAGGACGACGCGTCGGCAAGCTGCGTCTGGACCCGACCGATGAAATCCAACAGTGCCTCGCCGGTAAACGACGATACCTGGGGCTTGTGGCGTTTAGAGCTGGTTTCAACGTCCTGTTGGCCTTCGGTCTCTTCAGCGGCCTCTCCTCCAACCCTTGCGAGCTGGTGTTCAGCGTAAGTTTCCTCGACCGCCTGCTCGCAGTACAGAATGGAGTTGATCTTGCGGAATTGTTTGGGCCGGGCCTCAAACGCGTCGAACGCGCGTGAGATGCCTCGGATCACGACCGTTAAGGGGATTCCGGCGTCCTTCCAGCTCTCGACTAAAGCCCAGTCGATCGGAGACATGAGCAGGTGTTTGCCGCGGCGGCGAACGAACTCATCTTCCACTTCTGTAAAATAATTGAAATAGTTAAGGCGTTCTTCAGACGCGACATCGTTGCTGTCCAACTCGCCATCCACCGGCCACCGAGATTGGCCATCCCTGTCTGCTAAAGGTTGGCTATGGTGCCGACTATCCACAGCATAACGACTACTGCAATCATATCTATGAGGATGTTCCCGATAAGAGGCCAGGCTTCCTTGGAAGCTGTAGCATCGAGCGGCTGTATGGAGCTGTAGTCCTGGTCTGCCATTATGATTTCTCCCTGAGAATCGGTTTGCCTAACTGTTACCGTCAGATCTTACTACATTAAGAATCCGCGGCAAAGTCCGGCGAGGCCCTTCAGGCCCTTCGTTCGAACTGAGTAGACGGCCGCGGCCACATCACGCCAGGGGCGTGAATTGGCCTATGATCTGGCTCTGGGCGTGGTCCAATTCGTCGCGGACTACAGCGGACCTGGTTTCATTCAATCCCAGCTTTTGAATTATCGTATCGGCAGCTTCCTGAAGCCGCTCTTCGAGGATGTTGGCCAGGTGCTCGCGATCGGCAGCCGAGACGGCGTCGGGGTTCCGAGACGCCAATAGCGGCCTGGGCGTCTCGCTGCGCATCCTCTTACTCAGGCTTACAAGGAAAGCAAAACTCGGTATGGGTATCACGGACGAATGGCGGAATGCGTCTCGGATCATTTGCTTGATGTTATCGCAGCCCTGGTCTTGCAGGGATTTCAGGCAGTCTTCATCGGCATCGTCCCACACCTTGTCGGCTAGTTCCTCGTAGAGCTTGCGGACGGTTTGGATCTCGTCTTGGGTTTGGGAGGCCTGGTGGGATTCGATTTCGCGGAGCCGCTGGTCAACGCGATTGACGGCTTGATGAAGTTCGTCTCGGCAGATTTCAGAGACAACCTGGCGCTGGTCGGGTCTTATTATCATGGGATTTCTGCCTCCGGGCGGATTAGATGCAACTGCGCCTTGCACCCTCATGCTATACCGGAGAGTCCAGAGAGTCTAGAGGGTCCAGAGAGTCCAGAGAGTTCGGAGAGTCCAGGGAGTTGGGAGAGTCAAGAGAGTTGAGGGCGTTCCGAGAGTTCGGGAATCCGACTCGGGGCTCAATGACTCGGGACTCAAGACTCGGGCAGACTCGAGACTCTTTCAAACACTATCCGCAGCCCTTCGAGAGTCAAATCGGAATCGATCTTCTGAATGCGGCGGGCTCCCCGGCTGATCAAGGAAGCCAGGCCACCCGTTGCAATCACCTGGGTGGTGGGGCCCATCTCACCGATCATCATCTCAAGGACACCGTCAACCAGGGCGACGTTACCATAGTATAGCCCTGACTGCATGCTCGCGGTTGGGTTTGTGCCAATCAACCGGTCTGGCCTGCGCATATCCACGCGGCGGAGCCGAGCGGCCCTTTGAAATAACGCCTCGGCCGATATTTGAATGCCAGGGTAAATAATACCACCCATGTACTCGCCCTCTCCGGACACAGCATCGAAAGTAGTGGCTGTCCCGAAGTCGACGGTTATGCAAGGCCCTCCATACTTCGTAAATGCGGCGACGGCATTGACCAGGCGATCCGGGCCCACCTCGCTGGGATCGTCATAAAGTATGGGCATGCCGCAATTTTCGTAGGTAACGAAGAGCGGCTTGATCGAAAAGTAGACTTCGGCCATCTTGTTGAGAGTGAAGTCCAGTGGAGGCACTACGGATGAGATAGCCATCGCGGTGATGTGGCCGGGTGCGATATTGGCCAGATTGAGAAGAGTTCGGCAAAGGATTCCGTATTCGTCCATGGTCCTTTGCCGGTCGCTCGTCAGCCTCCAGCTATGGCGGAGAGCGGTCCCATCGTAGACGCCAATGGTCGTGTTTGTATTCCCGACGTCCAGTACGATCAACATAGTGAGTCTTGAGTCGCGAGTCGTGAGTCGCGAGTCGTGAGTCTTGAGTCGTGAGTCAGACCCTGTTTTCAGCCTTGAATGCTCAGTCTAGAATCTGGTTTCAGCAATGTCCAGAGAGTTCAGGGAGTTCAGGGAGTTCAGGGAGTTCAGGGAGTGCGGGGAGTTCGGGGAGTTTAGGGTTCAGGGAGTCCGGCAGTCCAGGGAGTGCGGGGAGTTCATTATGAACATTGAGTGTTCTTTGGTTTGATAGAATGCTTGGCGCTGGAGGGCGGGCGGCCCGAGAACGGCCGCCGCTACGAGCTTAGTTCGGACCGCAGGATCTTCACTCTTCACTCATTACTCTTCACCTCTTCTCAGACTCACCTCACCTGACAAGAACTCGCGTCGGTCACCTCCGGGCAGCTCGACAATCAGCGCGCCTGCGGGGGTCAGTCCGGACGTAATTCCAGCGAAGGTGCCATCACCTGTAATTATCGTCACCTTGCAGTCGATGGCATATGTTGACAGTTCCTGCCAGCGCATGATAACCGCGGACGGATCAGTGGCAATGACCCGATACCAGTGTTCCAGCCGGTTGAGGAGGGGTACCAGCAGATCATCGGGCGCAATGAGTAACCCGGTCTCTTTGACCATTGAGGTCGCAGTTGCTCGAATGTCCGGCGGGAATTCTTCCTGGCCCAGGTTCACTCCGATGCCGAGTATCGCGAACTGTATCCGGTTCGACTCAATGGCTGATTCGACAAGGATCCCGCAGGCTTTGCGGCCGCCGACCAGTATATCGTTGGGCCACTTTATGTCGGGCGAAATAACGTATACATCTCTCAGAGTCTCGGCGACGGCCACTCCTGCCGCCAGTGGAATTAGTTGTATGACGGAAAAGGATGTCTGTGGCCTGAGCACGACAGACAAGTAGAGACCGTGGCCGGCAGGCGACCGCCACAATCGGCCCTGGCGTCCGCGGCCAGAGGTCTGCTCCTGAGCAAGCACCGCTGTACCCTCCGGAGCCCCTGCCACAGCCATCTCGCGGGCAACGTCGTTGGTGGAAGTAACGGAATTAAAGCGATGGATTTGATGGAACAGTGATGAGTGATGAGTCATAGTAAAGAGTGAAGAGTCATAGTAAAGAGTGAAGAGTAATCAGGTCCGGTGTCCGTAAAAGGGCTCTCAACTCAGGACTCGGAATTCAGGCTCTAGAGTCAGACACGAGACTCACGACTCAAGACTCCAGACTCACGACTCAAGACTCACGACTCAAGACTCACGACTCAAGACTCACGATCTAAGCTCTCATTGCCAGGTCGACGAATCGGTTCGTCGCATTGAGCGTGGCTTTGACTGCTGAGCTTGCTTCGTCCTGTCCGATCTGGCAGCTCCCGAAAAGCTGGAATTCTCTGCCATCGAAGTCGACCTTGATCAGCACTGCGATCAACTCCTTGCCAAGGGCGTTTACCCGGTCAAGGTCTTCAAGTCTGCATGTGAAGCGGGCGGCGACGGCCTGTTGGATGGCAATCAGCGTTGCGGCGGCCGCAGCCCTGAGCGGGCCGAGACCAGCTTCACTATCGATGGCTGCGGCTTTAATCTGGTCGCCGCCAAAAGTGAACTGTAACTCGGCTCGGCATAATTGGCTGCCGCCGGATTTCAGTTCCGCGCTATCAAAGCGCAGGCGCGTCTTGTTTGTGCCCATCCCTATCCGGCTCCTCAGAGCCGCTTAAGCCGCAGAGATCTTCATGCTGATATCCATTGCACTGGCGGAATGTGTAATTGCGCCGACTGATATCAGATTAACGCCGGTCTCTGCCACTTCCCGCACATTGTCCAGGTTCATGTTTCCTGAGGCCTCAACGATCGTATCAGGCGCCTGCTCTCTTATCAACAGCACCGCTGCCGCGATGTCCGCCGGCTGCATGTTGTCCAGCATTATCACATCGACTCTGGCCTGCAAAGAGTCTCGAACCTGGGCAATGGTCGACGCTTCCGCTTCAACTTTAAGGAGATGGGGAGCCGATCCGCGCGCGAGCTCGACGGCTCGCTTGATACCGCCGGCTAGCGCAATATGGTTATCTTTTATCAATACACCGTCGTCGAGCCCGAATCGATGATTGATGCCGCCACCCACGGTTACCGCATATTTTTCAAGTAGCCGCAGGCCAGGCGTAGTTTTTCGCGTGTCGACTATGCGGGCGCTCGTACCGCGAACTTTGTCGACGAATGCCCTGGTTAGCGTAGCGATTCCCGACAAGTGCTGAAGGATGTTCAGTGCGGTCCGCTCGCCGGCAAGCAGGACCCCCGCGGGCCCCTCAATGCGCGCGAACCCGCTCCCAGCCGCAATGGGCTGGCCGTCGTAGGCATGGGATTCCAGGGCAATCGCGCTGTCGAGGACACCAAAGACCGCTTCAGCAAATTCCAATCCGCACAGAATCAGGTCCTGCTTGGCCTGGAACTGGCCGCGGGCTCGGACCCCGCCGCGCACGACGCATTGCGTAGTAATGTCGCCACGTCCCAGGTCCTCTTTCAGGAAATCAGAGGCGTACGCGTATATTATTCCAGTATCCAGTTCCATTGTGACGATTAAAAGTCGAAGCCTTCGGCAGTGGGCCATTGCCGCCGAGTTTCACAAATACCCAATCCCCTTGACACCCTGATTCGCCTTTTGCCGAACCGGCAAGAATCCAGTGCCTGAGAGAGTCACTATAGAAAGGAGGCGCGCCTATGGTCAACTGTTGCACGCGGTAGTTCGGGACATACAGGAATCTGATCGGGAGACAACCCTCTAGAGCTTCTTCGCTAGGGCTTCCCTGGATAGCTTTTCGACGACGCGTTCCACGCAATCCGGAAGGATCTCCCATGCCAGCTCGCGGACCACGGTATCGCTAATCTCCATTACGACGCGGCGAACTATCTCGTCGATCGCCGCCGACGGAAGGCTGACGCTGCTGCTAAGGGAGGTAACGCCAGACTGGTCGGGCGCCTCTCGGGATTCAGCAGGCGCGGTCGATGAAACCATGGCTGGCTCGGCTGCCGGCTCGAGGACCGGCTCTGAGGCAGAGACCCACTCATTGATCGGTCCTGCTTCGACCGCATGGGCTGCTGGTTCGAGAACTGGCGCAAAAGCGTGACCCAATGACTGGTCGACTGGGAT
>Ga0207155_1232_pt1 | contig 10973 bp, 10 predicted proteins | sample Alteio_BWMinHeat_26_FD_153515 | JGI IMG/M metagenome (GOLD analysis project Ga0207155, IMG submission 153515) | Enriched cells from forest soil in Barre Woods Harvard Forest LTER site, Petersham, Massachusetts, United States -... | ecosystem: Environmental > Terrestrial > Soil > Temperate forest >... | reverse complement strand
ACTCTTGTCCGCCGCCAGTCAGCAGCGGAGTAATCGCCAAATCACGCCGGACGACCAACGCCGCCGCGCCGACCGGGCCGCCGCATTTATGGCCGCTAAGGGTCATCATATCGCAACCCAGTGCGCCGAAATCGACCGCGATTTTCCCTAAGCCCTGTACAGCGTCGCAATGCAAGAGCGCGCCACGCTTCTTACAAATGGCGCTGACTTCGGTGATGGGCTGGATGACGCCGGTTTCATTGTTGGCCAGCATCACTGATACCAACGCCGGAGCGTTATCTGTGGCAAGCATGGCATCGAGGGCGGCAAGGTCAAGAAGGCCGGAGGGAGTGACAGATATAGTGGCGAGTGGCGAGTGGTGAGTGGTAAGAAAGGAAGAACCTTTTTTACTCGGCACTCGGCACTCGCTACTTGCCACTTTTAATACCGAACTATGCTCCATAGCACTTACCAGCAAGCGCCGGCCGGGAATACCGCGCAAGGCCATGGCATTAGCCTCGGTGCCGGAAGCGGTGAAGATGATTTCGTTCGGCCAGACGCTGATGGCGTCGGCGATGGTCTTGCGCGCGTTTTCGAGATGCTTCCTTGCTTCGCGGCCAAAACGATGCTGGGAAGATGGATTGGCGGGCAGCGCCAGCAATTCTTGCATCCGCGCCGTCGCCTCAGGACGCACCGGCGCCGTGGCGTTGTAGTCGAGGTAAATCATCAATTGACAGCGGTTGGCGGTCGGCGGTCAGGAAAAAATACTTCTGATCGCTGGCTGCTGGCCGCTGGCCGCTTATTTCGAACATCCGCTAACGTTACCGAGTGCAGGTAATCGTAAATCCGCGCGCCGAGGCCATCCCACAAATCATGGGTCAGGCAGCGTGCTTTAGTCGCCATGCAGCCAAATTCCTTATGGCCATCGCAGCGTGTCATTTTTAATGATTCATCCACCGCCTCAACAATGTCAGAAATGCGGATGTCTCCTGCCGCCTGCGCTAGTGCATAGCCGCCGCCAGGCCCGCGCACTGATTTCACCAACCCGCTACGCCTCAGTTTGCTGAAAAGTTGCTCAAGATACGGTACAGTGATTTCCTGCGCTTCGGCCAGTTTTTCTAACCTGACCGGCTTTTCTGCATCGTGTCCGGCTAGTTCTACCATCGCCATGACGGCGTAACGAGCTTTAGTGCCTAAAATCATAATACCCTATACCCTCCTTAAGAGGGGTCGGGATTCAGGATTCAGGATTCGGGAAGTAATTTTATAAATGAAATAGAATCCGATATTTCCCTGAATCCTGTATCCTGAATCCTGAATCCTTTTCATTTTGCTTCCCATTTCCTGGCGCTATTTACCAATTCGCTATTTTCGGTTTCGAGTTCATTAACGCGCATCTTGAGATTGGCGATGTCGTTTTGCAACTTGTCAAGCATCGCTACCACCGGGTCGGCTTCCTCGGCTTGTGGCGTTCCGGCATACGCGTCGAAATGCTGATCATGGGATACAGTCTTTTCAATGACGGCGCGCGCCGGGATACCGACTACTGTCGATCCCGCCTCGATATCTTTGACTACGACGGCATTGGAGCCGATGCGTGCGTTGTTTCCTACCCTAATGGGTCCAAGAAGCTGCGCGCCTGATCCGATGATGACGTTATTGCCGATCTGCGGGTGGCGCAGCGCGCCTTTTTTATCGTCCACGGGCGATACGCCGCCCAACGTCACATCATGGTAAATGGTCACATCGTCGCCAATGGCGGCGGTTTCTCCGATGACGGTACCCATGCCATGATCGATGAAAAAACGCTTGCCGACTTTCGCGCCTGGATGAATCTCAATGCCGGTAAAAAAACGCCCCAACATGGACAGAAAGCGCGCCAAGAGTTTGAAGCCCTTTCTCCATAACCAATGGTACATCCTATAGAAAATGACGGCATGCACGCCGGGATAACATAATAAAATCTCGGCGCGCGAACGGGCGGCGGGGTCGCGTGCGAAGACAGAATCAATTTCATTTAGGACACCACTAAAAACGCCACTTCTATTCATAGATTACTCTGCCACTTCTAATTTTAGTGGTGTCCTGAACTATTCTCTTGAACATTGCACTATAAATTCAATATAAGTACGCACTTCAACAAATTAATATATTATCACCTATCAATCAATCGTTATATGCCTGAAATCATTATCAACGGTTCCGAAGGCCGCATCGAGGGACGCTACCACGCCAGCGAGCATAAGGGCGCACCGGTTGTGCTCGTTCTTCACCCGCACCCGCTCTATGGCGGCACCATGAACAATAAAATTGTTTACCGGCTGTATCACATCTTCGCGCAGAACGGTTTTTCGGCGCTGCGCTTCAATTTCCGCGGTGTCGGTAAATCGCAGGGAAAATACGACGACGGCATCGGCGAGCTGACCGATGCTGCCACGGCGCTCGATTGGCTGCAACAGCAGAACCCAGATGCGCCCACCTGCTGGATCGCTGGATTCTCCTTCGGCGCGTGGATTGCGTTACAACTACTAATGCGCCGCCCGGAAATCGAGGGCTTTGCCGCCATATCGCCACCGGCCAATCTCTATGATTTTTCGTTCCTGTCACCCTGCCCCGCCGCCGGGCTGATTACGCAAGGCGATAAGGACGACGTCGTCTCCGAGGAAGCCGTCGCCAAGCTGGCGGAACGCTTAAGCGCGCAACATAACTCACGGCTGGAATACCGCCGCATCGCCGGCGCCGATCATTATTACCGTGGCGTCGAAGACGATCTGGGCAATGTCGTCAACGACTATATTGTCCGGCGCATGGCCGACTTCAAACAGAAACGCAAAGTCCGCCCGGACAGGAAAAGACGGCAATTGCCGAGGGATTAGATTATCCCTTAAGTGTGAACTTTACCACATCATTGGCCTTTATGCACTGTAAATCCGTTCTGGACGAGCCTTCATGGTCTCAGTCACAATATATTGGTGCAATTCCTTAATATCTATATGTTGTCCTTGTTGTTCAAGCATAGATAAGAACGGTTGCGCAACTTCCCGTACCATCTCCAATGTGGGAAGTTTTCTGTTCCTCCACGTTTTTGTATATTCCTCTTCCGCTGCCGACATGTGACCGAAAGTATCGCACATTACATTTCTATGTGACTCAAGCATCAACTTTGCTAATTGATTTATGTCGTTATCAGTATCAGTCTCTATCCCACTGATAATGCCATCTTTATATAACCTGCGTAAGCGTTGCGTTATATTGCCAAATTTACTGTGTCCCGCCGACTCCACGGTATGCATTGGTGGATATGCGAGATTGGATATGGTATGGCCGACGGCATGGGTGGGCATCAAGAGAACAATCAACGATTTAAGGGCCGGTGTTAATTCAGCGGATTTTCTTTTTAATCGTGCAACAGCTGGGTCCAAGCTTGCAAGTACCATGTCCTTGGGTGAAGTGCGGACGTAAAAATCGAACAGATGTTTTGGAAAATTGGGATTATCTGGACCTTCTAAGACTGCAATTGCTTTTTTCGCCGTCTCTACCAAGGGGTGTTGATAAGTAATACCCTTGAATCCAGGAGAAGTTATATCTATTGGCTGGCCTTTCTCGTTAAAAACGCCCAATGGGGGCAAGCCGCTTCTTCCAGCTTCGATGGCGATAACGACCTGAATAGAGCCCGTGTCAAGTTCAGGATGTGCGGGATTACAAAATTGGTCGATATAACGTCGCCTGAGCGCTTCGTTATTGCCTCCACACGCTTGACATGCCGCTTCCCGGGCAGCTTGGACTTCTTTTAAATAGCGTCGTCTGAATCTCCAACGTTCTGTAGTGCTATCTTGCGTAATGGTATTCTCGAGCGCCCGAATATCGGCGTTATTTAACCCATATTTTTTTCCATGCTCACAAATCTCATGAATCATTTCCGCTCTGATAGGAACGGTTATGTAAAAACGTTGCATGCCCTCATCAAGTAAGGCCTGCATTTTTCTGCCTTTATCACGTGCCCTACTATATTGTCTCCTATTAGAGGCGCTTAATTCACTTAAGCTCCCGCCAAAACAAGCAGCAACATGCTGGCATAAAAGTTTCATTGTTTCGCCAGCCTTTTCCCAGTCTGACCTTTCATGCGAACGCAAAGACACCGTTAAGTCGAGATCGCTGGGACGTCTTACGGTAGTAGGAAGGCTTTGTGATCCTGACACCATCAGTGTAAACACCGGCATATTCTGAAAATAGTCAGGACCCGCCCTTTCTAATTCTTCTAAGGCTACCGCATGAGCAATATATCTCAATAAAGGATGGGTAGGCGGATCCGCTAAATAAAGAGCCTCAAAAAGTTCTCTTTTTTCCTCTGAAAGCAAGGGTTTCGTCGTCATATGCGCTAATCATGAACAAACCTTCTTAATTTTAAGTGAAAAACGAAGGTTACTCAAAGCTTTAATTATTAATGTATAATGACAATTATACAAAAATATTATGTGATTTTATTATATAACAAGCGTCGGCAGAAAAAATCGAATGGTGACGAATCTAAAACGGTATCTCGTCATCCAGCAATTCGCCGGCCGGTTGCTTGGCAGGCGCAGCGGCGGAAGCGGCGGGGGCGGATTGGCTCTGGTTGTAGGAAGCATTGTCGTTGCTGCCTTCGCGGTTGCGCGAATCGAGCATGGTCAACTGGGATCCGAAGCCCTGCAGCACCACTTCGGTGGAATATTTTTCCACGCCAGACTGGTCGGTCCATTTGCGCGTCTGCAACTGGCCCTCGACATAGACCTTGGCGCCTTTTTTCAGGTAATTCTTAATGACGCCTACCAGCCCTTCGCTGAAAACCACCACGCGGTGCCATTCGGTTTTTTCCTTGCGCTCTCCGGTGTTGCGGTCTTTCCACGATTCCGATGTCGCCAGGGTGAAATTGGCGACTTCGCGTCCGTCCTGCGTCGTCCGTATTTCCGGGTCGCGCCCGAGATTGCCGACCAGGATCACTTTGTTTACGCTGCCTGCCATTATACTGCTCCTATGCTTAGATTGTGCCGGACACTCTAGCCAAGATTAATGAATGTTCAAGTAGATAGTTTAGAGATTAGGTCCGCACATGTTGCGCGGCATCTTTTTCACCACCGGCAATGCTGGCCTGCCAGTCTTTTGGTTTAGGCGCATCGGCCGCAAGAGGAGAAGAAGCCCGAACCAACGGCATGATCGGGATGCCTTCAGGCGCGGAAGCAAGTACATTTTGTATGTTTTGTTCTGTTCTTTTCGGCGCGAAAGTGAGGTACGCCAGCGCCGCAGCCAATCCTGCAACCACTGCTGCACCAGCTGCCACCGTACCTTTGCCGAACACTCTAACGAATTTGGCAAAGGGATATTTTCCTGATTGTATCAGGTTCAACTCATGAAATTCTTCGATCACCGGACTGCCCAAGCCGGCGCCAAATCCGCCCATCGGCGTCGGCATGTGTTCCATGCCGGTAGGCAAACTACCGACAGCCGCGCCAACGCCGCCCTGGCGATTCAATATATCGGCGCGGGTGAGCTTATCGACTTCGCGCTTGAAATCGAGCAGTTTATTTTCCGTATAGGCATTGCCGCCGAACCAGCCGATAGCAGCACCAATGCCGCCTGCTATCCAGCCGCCAAGCCCACGGAAGGATACGTTGGGCGCATTGCCGGCAGGAACGGTCCTGCCGCCTCCGGATGGCGATGACACTTGATTATCGCAGTTTTCTTCCCTATGTGAATTTGAATCCGGCCCAACCATAGACGCATTCTTAGAGGGTGTTTCCTCTGCCATAATAAATCCCCCTTACTGATGGGGTTGCACGCTTATTGAACCTAGTATAAGCTGTTCGATTGCGATTTTGTGTGACAGTTTGATGAAGATTGGTGTAATTTACTATTTTATTGTTTTCAATGGATAATTTCATTTCACTCCACGGCGCCAAGGAGCATAATCTCAAGAATATCAACGTCGAGATTCCGCGCAATAAGCTGGTGGTCATCACCGGTCCATCCGGCAGCGGCAAGTCAAGCCTGGCCTTCGATACCATCTATGCCGAAGGACAGCGACGTTATGTCGAAAGCCTGTCGTCCTATGCGCGGCAGTTCCTGAATATTCAGGACAAGCCGGACGTTGAATCCATTGACGGATTATCGCCAGCCATCGCCATCGACCAGAAAACCACTTCACGCAACCCGCGCTCGACGGTCGGCACTGTGACCGAAATCTACGATTATTTGCGCCTGCTCTACGCCCGCATCGGCATCCCTTATTCGCCCGCTACCGGCCTTCCCATCGAAAGTCAGACGGTGTCGCAAATGGTCGATCGCATCATGGAATTGCCGGAAGGAACGAAATGCTATTTGCTCGCTCCCGTCGTGCGCGGCCATAAAGGCGAATACCGCAAGGAAATCGCCGAGCTGAAGAAGAAAGGCTTCCAACGGCTAAAAATCGATGGCGAATTACACGAAATCGATGAATTACCCATTTTGGATAAAAATAAAAAACACGAAATCGAAGTGGTGGTCGATCGTATTGCAGTGAACAAAGAGTTGGGCAACCGGCTGGCCGACAGCATAGAGACAGCCCTGGAGTTGGGCGATGGATTGGTGAGGGTAGAAGTAGTATCTAGCTCCCCCCTTGGGGAGGAGCAGCCGAGAACAAGCGCAAAGCGCGAAGTTCGAGGCGTGGGGGGTAAAGCCACAAAAGAGACCCCCCACGACTCAGCCGGCGCCCTAACGGGCTTGGCTTCGTCCGCTCCCCCCCAAGGGAGTTTTCTCATGTCTTCTAAGTTCGCCTGCCCCGTCAGTGGCTTCACGCTTTCGGAAATTGAGCCGCGGCTATTCTCGTTCAACAGCCCGTACGGCGCCTGTCCAGCCTGTGACGGGCTGGGCACGCAGTCCATGTTCGATGAGGCGCTCATCATCCCTGACCGCAAAAAATCGCTTGAGCAACGCGCTATCGCGCCGTGGGGAAGCATGCCGTGGGCAGGCAATACGCGCTTTTTCCAGGACGCGCTGGCTTCGCTAGCGCGGCATTATAAATTCAGCCTAAGCACACCGTTTGGTGAATTGCCGGAACAAATTCGGCACCTCATTCTCCACGGCTCCGGCAATGAATCCATTCGCATGACCTATCACGACGGCGCGCGCAGTTTCGCGGTTGATAAACCGTTCGAGGGCGTCATTCCCAACCTGGAGCGTCGTTTTCGTGAACTCTCCAGCGATAGCGTGCGCGAGGAATTCGCCAAATATCAGAATGAGTGCGCTTGCGAAACTTGCGGCGGCTTCCGCCTGAAGCCGGAGGCGCTGTGCGTCAAGGTCGGCGGGTTGCACATTGGCGAAGTTACGCAGTTCACCATCGATGCTGCCCACGACTGGTTCGGAAAAATCGAGAAGAAACTGAGCAAAAAGCATCAAGACATCGCCAACAAAATCTTCAAGGAAATCTGCGAGCGGCTGAAATTTTTGATGAATGTCGGCCTCGATTACCTGACGCTGTCGCGCGAATCGGGCAGCCTGTCCGGCGGCGAATCGCAACGCATCCGGCTCGCGTCGCAAATCGGCTCCGGCCTGTCGGGTGTACTCTACGTGCTTGATGAGCCCTCTATCGGTTTGCACCAATGCGACAACGAACGTCTGCTTGCCACGCTGGCGCATTTGCGCGACCTCGGCAATACGGTTATCGTCGTCGAGCATGACGAAGATACCATGCGCCATGCCGATCATCTGATCGACATGGGACCGGGCGCGGGGATTCATGGTGGCTATGTCGTAGCGGAAGGCACGGCGGCGCAGGTGATGAAGGTAAAAAATAGCCTGACCGGGCAATACTTAAGCGGCGCAAAATTCATTCCGGTCCCGGAATCACGCCGGTCTATCCATAAGAATCGGCGAATCGTCATTACTGGCGCACACGCCAATAATTTAAAAAACGTGCGCGCCGAAATCCCGCTCGGCATTTTCGCCTGCGTCACCGGCGTGTCCGGCGGCGGCAAATCGACGCTGGTCATCGAGACGCTATACAAGGCATTGGCGCGTCGCCTGCATGGCAGCCGCGGCATGCCAGGACTGCATGACAGCATCTCTGGCCTCGAATATATCGACAAAATTATTGAGATAGACCAAAGTCCCATCGGTCGCACGCCGCGCTCCAATCCAGCCACCTATACCGGCGCATTCACCCCCATCCGCGACTGGTATACCGCCTTACCGGAAGCCAAGGCGCGCGGCTATCATCCCGGAAGGTTCTCGTTCAACGTCAAAGGCGGGCGCTGCGAAGCCTGCCAGGGCGATGGGCTCATCAAAATCGAGATGCATTTCCTGCCCGACGTCTATGTCAAATGCGACGTCTGCCAGGGCAAACGTTATAACCGCGAGACGCTGGAGATAAAATACAAGAATAAATCCATCTCCGACGTGTTAGAGATGACGGTCGATGAGGGCGTGGGATTCTTCACGGCGCAAACCTCCATTCGCGAAAAACTGTTGGCGATGCAGGAAGTGGGCCTAGGCTATATCGCCATCGGGCAATCGGCGACGACGCTATCGGGCGGCGAGGCGCAACGCATCAAGCTGGCGCGCGAATTATCGAAACGCGCCACCGGCCGCACCTTGTATATATTAGACGAGCCGACTACGGGGCTGCACAGCGACGATATTAAAAAATTGCTGGGCGTATTGCACAAGCTAGTCGATGCCGGAAACACGGTGCTGGTCATCGAGCATAATCTCGATGTCATCAAAACCTCCGACTGGATTATCGATATTGGCCCCGGCGGCGGCGACAAGGGCGGCAAAATCATCGCTACCGGTACGCCGGAAGACGTGGCGCGCAATAAGGATAGCATTACGGGAAAATACCTGGTGGGGTTGTTGAAGAAGAGAAAAGCCGCCTAATCACTTCCCCTCACCCGGTTTTCCTAAGGCTTTCTATCATCCGCATTCCATGCGGGCTGACGGAATCGCCTTGGAAAATCTACCCTCTTCCGTTTACGAGAGAGGGGAAAAAGAGAAAATATTTACCGGGTTATTGAAGAGGAAAAAGGTGGCTTAATACTACTGCAAGACGCGGGAGGTCATTTGTTCTTTAGCCGATTCGCGTTCCTGCCAGGTAAGTATTTTTTGCTGCAGATCAGCGACTGCCTGCTGCGTCTGGCAGCTTTCTTTCTTAATGTCTTTAAGTTCTGTGCCCAACGTTTCCGTAAGCGCGACAGCTGTTTCTCTGGCATTGATGCGTGCCCTGGCAACCGTATCGGCTTCCATGAACCCGAGATTGGTCGGGCGGGATAGCCTATCGTCCACGTATCCGGCATAGGCGCTAATAACAGCGGCTGCCAAGGCTACTCCTATCGACGCTATAATTCCCCATAATGGTATGGTTGAGGTTCCAACAACGATAGAAGCTATTGCCACTGAGGTAAGCGTGCCATTAATCATTCCGGCATTACGACTAATCGCGCTTAAAAAAGCGCTTGTGGGGATAAGGCCCAGCGACGCTGCGCGGTGCTGTTGATATTCTTTTTCTTGATAAGGATTGGGTGTAGTGGCCATATATTCCCTAGCGCTGTTGTTCCGGCGCCGCTTGCAACAACTTTTCTTCCAACGCCTGTTTCGCCCATTGCTTGTCATGCTTCATCCTGTATTCCACCGCTTGCCCGATTTCCGGCGAGACGCTCTGGCTGATATGCTGAACAATCTGCTGCTGCCTGGCTCCCTCATACTCACGCTGTCTACGCTTTTCACCAGCTGCGTCGCCGAGATAAGCACCTATAAGTATACCACCAAGCCAAATTGCAACCCCTACTGCCACTCCAGGCCATCCACCTATAGCTACCCCCGCAATATAGCCAACGACACCTCCCAACCCATCACCAATCAATCCCCCAATCAGCGTATCTTTGTTCCAGAAACTTGGTTCACTGCTAACTCGCTTGCCAACCAGCTTTTCCCTTTCCATTCTTTCATTTCCGATCCAGCCGCCGATGACTCCACCAATAGGACCTGCAAGCAATAGCCCTATGAAGGCTTCCTTATTAAACCAAGTGGGTTCATCATTAACTTTAAGCCTCAGTTCCTGCGCCATATAGTCTCCATTCATGTGTCTCCATTAACTATACGTTTTTGGCAGGTTAGGGGCAAATGAAGGTTTTGTGACAATAAAAAAGGCGGCTGGAAAGCCGCCTTTTTTACTTGTATTATTTAAGCTTACGCCGCTTCCTTGGCGATTTCTGCCGCCGCGGCTGCTGCTGCTACATTGGCTGCAACCTTGGCGCGCAGGAGCTTCATCAGCTTGTCGGTCGCCGTTTCGTGTGAAATGGCTTCGGCGGCGGCCAGTTCGCCGACCAGGCGCGCCAGCGCCGATTCATAGATCATGCGCTCGGAATAAGAACGTTCGGACTGATCAACATTCTGATGCAAATCGCGCACCACTTCGGCAACCGAGAAGATATTGCCCGAGTTAATCTTGGTCTCATATTCCTGGGCGCGGCGCGACCACATGCCCCGCGAAGTGCGGGCACGGCTTTTCAGCGTATTGAATACTTTTTTCATCTGGTCGATGGAGCTGACCGGACGCAAGCCAGCCGCCGTTGCGCGATGCACGGGCACGCGCAGCGTCATCTTATCCTTCTCGAAGGAAATCACCAACATGCGCAGTTCGACCTCGCCAATCATCTGCGTTTCCTCATCCATGATGCGCCCTACCCCATGCGTCGGATAGACGACATAATGGCCGACCTTGTACAGCGCTTTTTGCGCTTGCAACTTCGGAGCGACAGGTTTATTAGCCGGGTTTTGCGCCACTGGCTTTGCCACGGTCATTTTCTGAAGCACCGGCCTGGCGGTGACCACAATCTTTTTGGCTACGGACGGACGCACCGGCACTTTTTTAACTTCTGGCAGTTGCTTTTTTAGCAGCATGCTTTTTAATCATTGATTTGCGGGCGGCGGATTTTTTTACTGACTTTTTAGCCTGGATTTTTTTACGTAGGTTTTTGTTCTTG
>Ga0207155_1197_pt1 | contig 10993 bp, 12 predicted proteins | sample Alteio_BWMinHeat_26_FD_153515 | JGI IMG/M metagenome (GOLD analysis project Ga0207155, IMG submission 153515) | Enriched cells from forest soil in Barre Woods Harvard Forest LTER site, Petersham, Massachusetts, United States -... | ecosystem: Environmental > Terrestrial > Soil > Temperate forest >... | reverse complement strand
CGCTCAGTTAGAACGATATTATAAAGCCTTAATCGGCGAAGGCTTTCTTGATATAAAGATATTTTACCTTTCAATAGATGGTAAAGATGCTGAAGATCATAGTATAGGAGAACTTAATTTGCTGCCTAATTGGGCGACTATATATACACCAATATCCTATAATCATGAGATCGACCAATGGATTGAGTGCTGTATCAAAGAGGCTTACAACCATCCTGCATTACGAGAAACCCTTATTCAATATAAATCTCTAATCAATGAAATAACCGGTAAAACTATGAATAATGAAGAAAGGCACGAGATACTTGAATTGATTGCCAAAGGGGACAATGTGCTCAGCGCTAAGAAAATTGCAGAAAACTGGGTTCATGTAAGATGGCACACCGAGTGGGATTTTTGGAGTGACTTAGAAAACAAAATAAGCACAAAATATAATATTCTTGAACTACAAAAATATAGCGCTGATAATATAAGCAGTGTTGTTCATTATACTCGTAATAGGAATTACTGGTATGGGATTATGTTTGAGATAAACAAGTATAAGGGCGATCAAGCTTGCATATTCATTGAACGAAGTGATGGGAAAGTATATTATGGATTAACTACAGTAAGAGAAAACAGTAAAAGATTTAATAAAGAAATGAAGTTTAGTTTACTTGCTGAGAAAATTCAAGAAATAAGCGAATGGGGCTGGGAAGATCATTGGATTGGAGGCAAGTACTGTTACCCAGAAATTAATTTTAATAGTTTTTCAAACGAAGCTACTCTTAGACTCATTAATCCAGATTTCAGAGAAAATTATATAAATAAACTTTGGCTATCTATTAAGGAATTTGCTGAACAATGTAATAATATCATTGATCAGCTTAATAAGGAAGGCAAATAGTAATTAAAGAACAAATTCAAAAATAATTATATGGCTATAACATTTTTAATCAAAGGAAGTTCTAAAAACCCTTATAAAGTTACTTTTCAAAAAAATGAAGGGCATGTTTACGCTGGTTGTGATTGTCAATCAAGAAAAGGTGGCATGGCATGTAAACATATATTTAACATTCTTGACGGAGATGTAACTAATATGATTGAGGGCGATAAAAATGATATAAAAGATGTTTTGCAATTGTGCGAGGGTACAAGATTTAATGAATTATTTATAGAATATAAAAGTGGTCTGAAAGTATTTAATAGCAAATATTTAACTGAGCTGAAAAAAGCAATGGTTACAAAGCCACTTACCTAATCAACAAACCATTTTAATATTCAAAACCAAATACTTATCTTTGCCGTCCCTGAAAGGAGGTATAGAGGGAATATGATCATTATCAACGTTAAAGAAGGCGAATCATTAGACAAAGCATTGAAACGCTTCAAGAAGAAATTTGAAAAGACCGGAGTTTTAAGAGAACTTCGTAGTCGCCAGGCATTTGAAAAGAAATCTGTGACCCGTCGCCACGTGGTGAAACATGCCATCTACAAACAGACTTTGAACCAGGATATTGTTTAATTCTTTTGCAAAAAAGAATTAACATTTTCTTTGAATATATATTAAAACTATTTGTACATTCATTACTCCGTATGTGCAAATAGTTTTTATGTTTTTAGAGCGGTTTATACAATATATTCAATACGAAAAAAGGTACTCACCGCATACGGTCTCCGCATACCAGTCAGACCTCGAACAATTTTTTAAATTTCTCAATCATCTCGAACAAACCATAACTGATCCGTCAGAGATCACTTACCAGCATATCCGCAACTGGATGGTGCATTTGATGGAGGATAAAACCGCGCGATCAGTTAACCGCAAAATTGCCACACTCCGCAAGTATTTTAAGTTCCTGCTTCGCGAGGGCGTGATAACCAACAACCCGGCCTCTAAACTACAATCGCCAAAAATAGTTAAGCATCTGCCCGTGGTGGTTGAAGATGAAAAGCTGAGCGCCATGCTGAATGACCTGGACATTTTTACCGATGATTTTGCCGGCGTACGCGACAAGCTGATTGTTGAGATACTATTTGGTACCGGGATACGCCTTGCTGAATTGGTTGGCCTGAAAGAGCAGGACGTCAATTTTTATGACGGCACAATCAAGGTTTTAGGTAAAAGAAATAAGGAAAGAATTATACCTATTAATAATGAGCTGAAAATATTGCTGCTGAGATACAACGACTTAAAGAAAAGTGAAAAATTTCATAACAATTCTTTAACTTTAATCGTTACAAACAAAGGAACCGAGGCTTACCCGAAGTTCATCTATTTAATAGTGCAGAGATACCTTTCCCATATATCAACCCAGGACAAAAAAAGTCCGCATGTACTGCGTCACACCTTTGCAACAAGCCTTTTAAACCGTGGAGCCGACCTGAATGCCATCAAGGAACTTTTGGGCCATGCTAACCTGAGCGCTACGCAGGTGTACACGCATAATTCAGTTGAGCGATTAAAGTCTATATATAAACAAGCCCATCCAAAGGCATAACCAAGGAGGAAAAATGAAAATCAGAGTGCAGTCTATCCGTTTCGATGCAGACAAAAAATTATTAGATTTTATACAGAAGAAGGCCAATAAGCTTGACCAGTTTTATGATAAGGTGATAAGCGGCGAGGTATATTTAAAACTCGAGAAAGTAGAAGACGAAGCAAATAAAGTAACGGAGATAAAATTGACGTTGCCGGGGGTTCAATTATTCGCAAAAGAGCAGTGCAAGACATTTGAGGAGGCCACCGACCTGGCGGTTGAGTGCCTGCGTAAACAAATAGAAAAACATAAACAAAAGAAAGCCGTTGTTGCCGAGGCCGCAAAAAAAGCCGTTATAATGGCAGTAAACGAAGAATTTTAATAAAATAACCAATAAAAAATCGCAGAGATCGGCGGGGCAAAAACCCCGCCGATTTTTTTTGTAAAAATAATTTTGTCCGGGCTTAAAAATGTGTAAATTTGCAATCCCTTTCGGAGAGGTATGTAAACCTGTTAATTTTCATCAAAAGGGTGGTTCTTTAAAATAAAAAATTTAAACCTGTTATTTAAGCGGGTGGTTTTCAGGGTTTTTTTGAAGATCATTGGCGAGAGTAAAAGCGATAAATCTCTGTAGCTAAGCTAACACACCCTGTAAAAAGGGCATGGAATAAGCAAATTTAGGAGATATAACACGCCTCCTTAGCTCAGCTGGTAGAGCGACTGACTTGTAATCAGTAGGTCATTGGTTCGATCCCGATAGGAGGCTCTGTTAATTTCGAATTTCGGATGTTCAATTTCGAAATTGAAAATTGAAAATTCGAAATCAACAAATGGGGGGATACCAGAGCGGTCAAATGGGACGGACTGTAAATCCGTTGCTTCGGCTACGAAGGTTCGAATCCTTCTCCCCCCACAAGGGAAGTTAGCAGTTACCAGTTTTCAGTAAGCAGTAAAATGCAAGCTGGCAACTGTAAACTGCGAACTGAAAAAGCGGAAGTAGCTCAGTTGGTAGAGCGATAGCCTTCCAAGCTATAGGTCGAGAGTTCGAACCTCTTCTTCCGCTCTGTTAAACAGTAAGTAGTGTAAGCTGCAAACTGAATAAGCCGACGTAGCTCAGGGGTAGAGCACTTCCTTGGTAAGGAAGAGGTCATGGGTTCAAATCCCATTGTTGGCTCGGCGTATAATAAACGACAATTAAATATAAAATTAACCTACAAAAATTTTTATAAATCATGGCAAAAGAAAAGTTTGACCGCAGTAAGCCGCACTTAAACATCGGTACAATCGGTCACGTTGACCACGGTAAAACAACCCTTACCGCAGCTATTACCAAAGTATTGGCTGACAAAGGTTTCTCAGAAGCTCGTTCGTTCGATTCGATCGACTCGGCTCCTGAAGAAAAAGAGCGTGGTATTACTATTAATACAGCGCACGTTGAGTACTCAACTGCTACCCGTCACTATGCACACGTTGACTGTCCGGGTCACGCGGATTATGTGAAGAACATGGTAACTGGTGCTGCTCAAATGGACGGTGCAATTATAGTTGTTGCCGCTACTGATGGTCCGATGCCACAAACTCGTGAGCACATCCTTTTAGCCCGCCAGGTTGGTGTGCCTTCATTGGTTGTGTTTATGAACAAAGTTGACATGGTTGACGATCCTGAACTGTTAGAACTTGTTGAAATGGAAATTCGTGAATTATTATCATTCTACGAATATCCTGGTGATGATATCGCAGTTATCCAGGGTTCAGCTTTAGGTGGCCTTAACGGCGATCCTAAATGGGTTGGAAAGATCATGGAATTGATGGATGCTGTGGATACACAAATCCCTATCCCTCCGCGTCTGACCGAGCTTCCATTCCTGATGCCTGTTGAAGACGTATTCTCGATCACTGGTCGTGGTACTGTTGCAACCGGTCGTATCGAGCGTGGTGTAATCAACTCTGGTGAAGCTGTTGACATCCTGGGTATGGGTGCTGAGAACTTGAAATCAACCGTAACTGGTGTTGAGATGTTCCGCAAGATCCTTGACCGTGGTGAAGCTGGTGACAACGTAGGTTTATTGTTACGTGGTATTGAAAAAACTGATATCCGTCGTGGTATGGTTATTTGCAAACCAGGTTCAGTAACCCCGCACACTGATTTCAAAGCAGAAGTTTACGTATTATCAAAAGCTGAAGGTGGCCGTCACACTCCATTCTTCAACAAATACCGCCCGCAATTCTATTTCCGCACAACTGACGTTACAGGCGAGATCGCTTTGGCTGATGGTGTAGAAATGGTTATGCCTGGTGATAACGTTACCATCACTGTAAAGCTGATCAACGCTATCGCAATGGAAAAAGGCTTACGTTTCGCTATCCGTGAGGGTGGTCGTACCGTAGGTGCTGGTCAGGTAACCGAAATATTAAAATAATCTGACCTGAAACCCGTAAATGGGGATACAGGAATAGGTTAATTTCTTTCAAAGTACTTAGTCAAAAAATGGCTAAGTACTTTGTTCACTAAAAGGGAAATTGAGAAATTAAACGAGAACGGGCATAGTTCAATGGTAGAATAGAGGTCTCCAAAACCTTTGATCAGGGTTCGAATCCTTGTGCCCGTGCGTAATAAAAAAACAAAAATGGCTGCAGTAACAGAATATATTAAAGAGTCTTACATCGAGTTAACCCAAAAGGTAACCTGGCCAACCTGGCGCGAATTGCAAAACAGCGCCGTGGTGGTATTGATAGCGGCAATTATCATCGCGATGATAATATTTGGCATGGACAAGATTATATTTTTATACTGAATAAGTTTTATACATCATTAGCCTAATTTGTAAAAGATGAGTGATCAATTGAAATGGTATGTTGTACGGGCTATCAGTGGTAAAGAAAAAAAGGTAAAACAATATATTGACGCCGAAGTTAACCGCTTAGGCATCAGTCATTTGATGCCGCAAGTATTAATACCTACTGAAAAATATTACCAAATGCGCGACGGAAAGAAGATCGCTAAAGAGCGTAATTTTTTCCCGGGATATGTACTGGTAGAAGCTCAACTGGATGGCGAACTGGAGCATATTGTAAAAAACATTAATAGTGTGATAGGTTTCCTGGGCGATAAGCAGGGTAATGCTATCCCGTTAAGGCAAGCCGAAGTTAACCGCATATTAGGTAAGGTTGACGAAATGAGCACCCAGGGCGAAACGATGAATGTGCCTTATTACGTAGGCGAAAGCGTAAAAGTAATGGATGGCCCATTCAACGGTTTCAGCGGTGTGATAGAAGAGGTGAACGAGGAAAAGAAAAAATTAAAAGTTATGGTAAAGATATTCGGGCGCCGTACGCCGCTTGAATTGAATTACATGCAGGTAGAGAAAGAATAAAGGATTTCGGAAGTCGGATGCCCGATTTCGGAATTTTTAACATAAAATATTAGGTTTCTTATTGAGCGTTTTCAAATCCGAATTTGAAAATCCGAAATCCGAAATCAAAACGTCTTAAATGTTACTTTGCTTCCACTTAATAACATTGAGTTAATAATTAAATAAACAAAAAAATGGCGAAAGAAGTCGGTGCGATGGTTAAGCTACAGGTAAAGGGCGGCGCTGCAAATCCATCTCCTCCAATTGGCCCGGCATTGGGTGCAAAAGGTGTGAACATTATGGAATTTTGCAAGCAGTTCAATGCACGTACCCAGGATAAACCTGGAAAAGTGTTGCCGGTAGTAATTACCGTTTATGTCGACAAGTCATTCGATTTTATCATCAAAACCCCTCCGGTTGCTATCCAGTTAATGGAAGCTACAGGTTTAAAGGGTGGCTCGGCTGAGCCTAACCGTAAAAAGGTTGGCAGTGTAAACTGGAACCAGGTTGAGGCAATTGCTAAAGATAAAATGACCGACTTGAACGCGTTTACGGTAGAATCAGCCATGAAAATGGTGGCAGGTACTGCCCGCAGTATGGGGATAACTGTATCAGGTACAGCTCCCTGGAATTAATTAATTTATACTAATCAGTTTAAAGACAGTGGCAAGATTAACAAAAAATCAAAAAGTGGCACAGTCCAAAATTGAGGCTAACAAGTCGTATTCGTTACAGGATGCGTCATCTTTGGTAAAAGATATTACTACTACCAAGTTTGATGCTTCAGTAGATATAGATGTACGTTTGGGTGTTGACCCCCGCAAAGCCAATCAAATGGTGCGCGGTATAGCAACATTGCCTCATGGAACCGGTAAAACTGTGCGTGTACTCGTGCTTTGCACTCCTGATAAGGAGCAAGAAGCAAAAGACGCAGGCGCAGATTTCGTTGGTTTGGATGACTATATTGCCAAGATTGAAGGTGGATGGACTGATGTTGATATTATCATTACTATGCCAAGTGTAATGGCTAAGGTTGGTCGTTTGGGTCGTATTTTAGGCCCGCGTAACCTGATGCCAAACCCTAAATCAGGTACTGTAACTCCCGATGTGGGCAAAGCAGTAACTGAGGTAAAAGGTGGTAAGATCGACTTCAAGGTTGATAAAACCGGTATCATTCATGCTTCAGTAGGAAAAGTATCTTTCCCTGCCGATAAAATTTACGAGAATGCTTTGGAAGTATTGCAAACCATCTCAAAATTAAAGCCTTCGGCAGCTAAAGGAACATACTTTAAGAGTATCCATCTCTCTTCAACTATGTCGCCGGGAATTGAAATTGAAACTAAAACAGTAGCGGGAATTTAATCATGAACAAAGAAGAAAAACACGAGTTAGTTCTTGCCCTTACTGAACAGATCAAAGAATACGGTAATTTTTATATCACCGATACTTCTGATCTGACGGTTGCAAAAGTAAACCATATCCGTCGCAAATGTTTCGAGAGCGATATCACCATGCAGGTGGCAAAAAATAGCTTGATCAAAAAAGCTATGGAAAACATCGATGGCGATTTCAGCTCATTATACGACGTTTTAAAAGGTTCATCATCAATCCTTTTCTCAAAATCAAGCACCGCTCCGGCGAAATTGATCAAACAGTTAAGGAAAACAGGTGAAAAACCAATTTTAAAAGCAGCGTATATCGATTCGGCCGTATTTATCGGCGACAAACAGTTGGACACCTTAATTAATTTGAAATCTAAGGAACAACTTATCGGAGAGATCATCGGATTACTGCAATCACCAGCTAAAAACGTTATTTCGGGCTTGCAATCAGGCGGAAATAAACTGGCAGGAATTGTTAAAACATTACAAGAAAGAGGTTAACGGACACCTTAGAGTCCGCATTAAACACAAACGAATTACAAGTAAAAATTAAAATAAAATGGCAGATTTAAAATCATTTGCTGAGCAGTTGGTAAACTTAACAGTAAAAGAAGTTAACGAATTAGCTCAGATATTAAAAGACGAGTACGGCATTGAACCAGCTGCTGCAGCTGTTGCCGTGGCAGCTCCTGCTGCTGGCGGTAGCGATGACGCTCCTGTTGCTGAAGCTGCACAAACAGCTTTTGATGTTATTCTGAAAGAAGCTGGCGGCGCTAAATTAGCAGTTGTTAAATTAGTGAAAGACTTAACCGGCCTTGGTTTGAAAGAAGCTAAAGATCTTGTTGACGCTGCACCAAAAGAAGTTAAAACTGGTGTAACTAAAGAAGAAGCTGAATCTCTGAAAAAACAATTAGAAGAAGCCGGAGCTGTAGTTGAAGTTAAATAACTTCAATAACGCTCAAATAGCATAAGACCCCGACCTTTTTGGTCGGGGTCTATTGCCGTTTATAATACTTAGATATGGGTACCGGGGATATGAGTGATGAGCGTTGCTAATCACTTAACACTCACCACTCACATCTTGATACACACATCTACAACAGTTTATTAATAAACTAAAATTATAATCCCTTGGCAAACAAAATCGATCAAAGAGTAAACTTTGCAACCAGCAGGAAGGTATTAGAATACCCTGACTTTTTGGATGTTCAGTTGCAATCTTTCCAGGAATTTTTTCAATTGGAAACCACCTCAGACAACCGTCATAAAGAAGGCTTGTTTAAAGTATTTGCCGAAAACTTTCCTATCTCGGATTCAAGAAACATCTTCGTGTTAGAGTTTCTTGACTATTTTATTGACCCGCCACGTTATGATATACGCGAGTGTATCGAACGCGGCCTTACCTACAGCGTGCCCCTGAAAGCAAAGCTTCGTTTATCATGTAACGATGCCGAGCACGAAGATTTTGAAACCATTGTACAGGACGTGTACCTGGGAACTATCCCATACATGACCCCTAAAGGTACATTTGTTATCAATGGCGCCGAACGTGTAATTGTTTCGCAATTGCACCGTTCACCCGGCGTATTCTTCGGCCAGAGCCGCCATACCAACGGTACAAAATTGTACTCGGCCCGTGTAATACCTTTCAAAGGTTCATGGATCGAGTTTGCTACAGACGTTAACAACGTGATGTATGCTTACATTGACCGTAAAAAGAAATTCCCGGTAACTACGCTGCTTCGTGCCATCGGCTACGACTCTGATAAAGATATATTAGAGTTGTTCGAACTGGCCGACGAAGTAAAAGTGAGCAAATCAGGCCTGAAAAAATATATCGGCCGTAAGCTTGCTGCAAGGGTTCTCAAAAAATGGGTTGAAGACTTCGTGGATGAAGATACCGGTGAAGTTGTGTCTATCGACCGTAATGAGATCATCCTTGAGCGCGAAACCGTGTTGGAAGATGACCACATTGATATGATCATCGATGCAGGAGTGAAGACTGTTATCCTGAACAAGGAAGACAGCGCATCCAGCGGTGACTATACCATTATATATAATACCTTACAAAAAGATACTTCGAACTCGGAGAAAGAAGCGGTTGAGCATATCTACCGCCAGTTGCGTAACGCTGAACCACCTGATGAAGAAACAGCCCGTGGCATCATCGACCGCCTGTTCTTCTCTGATAAAAGATATGACCTGGGTGATGTGGGCCGTTACCGCATCAACCGTAAGCTGAAACTGGATACATCAGACGAGACCAAAGTTTTAACAAGGCAGGATATCATCGCCATAGTTAAATATTTGATCAAACTGATCAACTCAAAAGCTGAGGTGGATGATATTGACCACTTGTCAAATCGTCGCGTACGTACAGTTGGCGAGCAATTGTATGCACAGTTTGGTGTAGGTTTAGCTCGTATGGCCCGTACCATTCGTGAGCGTATGAACATCCGTGATAACGAAGTGTTCACACCAACCGACCTGATCAACGCGCGTACACTGTCATCAGTTATCAACTCGTTCTTCGGTACCAACCAGCTTTCACAGTTCATGGACCAAACCAATCCACTGGCAGAGATCACGCACAAGCGTCGTCTGTCGGCCCTTGGGCCAGGTGGTCTGTCACGTGAGCGTGCCGGTTTCGAAGTTCGTGACGTACACTATACCCACTACGGCCGTTTGTGTACTATCGAAACTCCTGAAGGCCCGAACATCGGTCTGATATCTTCACTTTGCGTTCACGCTAAGATCAACAACCTTGGTTTCATCGAAACACCATACAAACGTGTGGTTGATGGTGTAGTATCAATGGACGAGCCGGTAGTTTACCTTTCGGCAGAAGACGAAGACGGAAAGACAATCGGACAGGCTAATGCCGTTTACAATGATAAAGGTGTATTTGACACCCCGCGTGTAAAAGCACGTTTCGAAGGTGACTTCCCGATCATCGAGCCTGCAAGGCTTGATTATATGGATATTGCTCCTAACCAGATCACGTCGATAGCTGCGTCGCTGATTCCGTTCCTGGAACATGATGATGCTAACCGTGCGCTGATGGGTTCGAACATGCAACGCCAGGCTGTACCGTTACTGCGTCCTGAAGCGCCAATAGTAGGTACAGGTTTGGAAGGCCGTGTGGCAAAGGATTCACGTACGCTTATCAATGCCGAAGGCAATGGTATAGTTGAGTACGTGGATGCTAACGAGATCCGTATCAAATATGACCGCGACGAAACCGATCGTTTGATCTCATTCGACGGCGACAGTCAAAGCTATATTTTAACTAAGTTTAAGAAAACCAACCAGAGCACCACCATCAACCTGAAGCCAATCGTTAAGAAAGGCCAGCGTGTTGAAAAAGGACAAGTGCTTTGCGAAGGTTATGCAACACAAAACGGTGAGCTGGCCCTGGGCCGTAACCTTAAGGTGGCGTTCATGCCTTGGCAGGGATATAACTTTGAGGATGCTATCGTGATCTCGGAACGTGTTGTATCACAGGATATATTTACCTCGCTTCACGTTGAAGAATTCGAACTTGAAGTTCGTGATACCAAACGCGGCGAGGAAGAATTGACACCTGATATCCCGAATGTTTCAGAAGAAGCTACCAAAGACCTGGACGAAGACGGTATCATCCGTGTTGGCGCCGAGGTTAAAGAAGGCGACATCCTGATCGGTAAGATCACCCCTAAAGGCGAATCTGATCCATCACCGGAAGAAAAACTGTTGCGTGCCATATTTGGTGATAAAGCAGGTGATGTGAAAGATGCATCATTGAAAACACCGCCGTCTA
>Ga0207155_1231_pt1 | contig 11014 bp, 12 predicted proteins | sample Alteio_BWMinHeat_26_FD_153515 | JGI IMG/M metagenome (GOLD analysis project Ga0207155, IMG submission 153515) | Enriched cells from forest soil in Barre Woods Harvard Forest LTER site, Petersham, Massachusetts, United States -... | ecosystem: Environmental > Terrestrial > Soil > Temperate forest >... | reverse complement strand
CAGCGTTCCCTACCAAAACGGCGTGTTCCAGGTTGAGTTTGATTTTATGCATCACGCGCTGCTTATTAATACCAGCGAGGGCAGAATAGCGCGCCTTGGGCTTTACCCGCGTAGTGTTGCCGATTTTTACAGAGAACTGTTTGAAAAGCTAAAAAGTATTGATATCGATGCTACCATCTATGCATCACCGAACGAAATTGAGCCTGCCATACCTTTTGAGCAGGATGAAGTACACCATTCATACGATGCTGAAAAAATACATGATTTTTGGGCGGCCCTGGTTAAAATCAACAATGTGTTCAACAGGTTTCGGGCGAATTTTAGAGGTAAATGCAGCCCGGTGCACTTTTTTTGGGGAGGTTTTGATTTGGCGGTTACCCGATTTTCAGGGCGGCCCGCGCCATTGCATCCCGGCGGGGCGCCTAATATTCCATTAGCTGTAATGCAAGAGGCTTATTCGCACGAGGTAAGCTCATGCGGTTTCTGGCCCGGCAATGGGGAATTTCCGCACCCGGTATTTTACTCGTACTGCTATCCTACGCCACCGGAGTTTAGCCAGCAACAGGTAAAACCAGTTGAGGCATTTTTTAGTGGCGAAATGGGCGAGTTTATGCTCCTGTACGAAGTTGTTCAACGCTCTGATAACCCTGAAGATGTTTTGCTGCAGTTCCTTCAGTCTACTTACGAAGCTGCAGCAAATACCGGGCATTGGGATAGGGAAGCGTTAGAATGTGACTTCTCACGGTTTGAGAAATAGCAGCAAAATTTTCAAGATGTATATGAGTTTTGATTTTAAGATTAATAGGTATATTTGAATTGATGAAGGTAACTGCTTCCATATTGTGTATGTACTTCGGCTTGCTGATTGCACAGCCGTTTGTCAATATGGGGTTAAATATCCCTAACAAACCCAATAGCTGCCATCCGGGTATGTGCTGTAAGGAGATGCAGCAAAAAAGCAATTCCCCGGTTAAGCAGCAAAGCAGCACCTGTAACCGCGATTTCTGCAATCCATTTGTGCCTTGCGGAATTTCGATAGTTTATCGCCTGCCAGCTCACAATTTTACCAATTGTGTAATTGATGCGCCCAGAAACCTGAAACCAGCAACTGACGAAAATATAATCTCGAACTATTTACCTGATTGCTGGCGCCCGCCTGAGTTGTTATCCTGAACAATTAAACTCACTCTGAACATCAGGATAATTTATTTGACATTTAAAATCATAACAAAATGAAAAAATTAAGCTTGGGCTTACTGGCCATATTATTGGCCGGTGCCACCGTATTTGCAAAAGGGCCGGAAACTAAAAAAGCTCCCGCTCCAAAGAAAGCAAAAACAGAATGTACTTGTCCTTCGGGTAAATGCATTAAAGATGGTAAAGTAGTTGATTGCCCCAACCCGGCATCATGCCCGGATAAGGCGAACTGTCATCCAATACCGTGTACAGACAAATGTTGTTCGTAACATTCGCTGCATAAAAGTAAAGGCCCCCGGGTAATCGGGGGCCTTTTTATTGAATGGGCTTTTCAATCCTTATTTAGCTGCTTTCAGCGTTTCTTTGGTTACCCCGCAGTCAGACATTTTTTTGCCTAAGTATGGATTTTTTATGGCGGATGACTCGCTTATCCACGACTTTTTAGCCATGGGGCAGTATTGCCGGTAGACTATAAGTTGGTTATCCTTAAATGCTTTGAGCACAGTAAACAGAGTGGATGACAAACTACCAAAATGTTCGCGCTGATGGGCAATCTCGGCTGACTCACCTATGTGTTCGCCATCATAGCGAAGCTTCTCTGCATATTGCTGCCAAATCTTTTTTTGGTTGTCGTCCATTTGCCCGGCAGGCACTGCTTTGAGGGCAGTTGTGAAATTTTTAGCCGCATCGTTGGCCGCTTTGCTGTTATCGGCAGCCAGCGCATTCTTAATGTCGAGATAACTTTTTAGCACCGTATTGATGGATGATTTGACATCTATAGGTTTAGCCTGGCTTTGACCCATCGCCATAAAAATCAAGACTGCCAGGAAATATTTTATATTTTTCATACCAAAAGTTTTTTTGATAAAGATAAGACACCGGCAATATTTTTTACAAACAGAATTCTGCTATTTTTGCGGCCATGCAAACAGAAGAGCGTTCTTTAAAAGACAAATTTGACAGTATTATATTTGACCTTGATGGCACATTATGGGACTCGACGGGAAATGTCGCTCTTGCCTGGGAAAAAGCAAGGCAACAGGTCGATTACGTTGTTGAGCCTATTACGCGGGAAAAAGTCAGGTCGATAACCGGTATGGCTTATGATGTGATATTTGAAGTGCTGCTGCCGGATATGGAAGTTGGTAAACGTGATTATTTTAAAGCCGTTTGCGCCAAAAGTGAGATCGACACCCTGAATGAAATTGGAGGCGACTTATATCCAGAACTGGATGAAACGATCAAATACCTTTCGGATAAATATAAATTGTATATCGTAAGCAACTGTCAGAGCGGTTATATCGAAACATTTTTGAGCCATTGCCCGGTTGCGGGATACTTTTTGGGACATCAATGCTATGGCACCAAAGGACAACCCAAGGCTGAGAATATTAAGGATATTGTAAATGACCACCAATTAAAAGCGCCGGTTTATATTGGAGATACCAAAGGCGACCGCGATTCAGCAGCTAAAGCCGGTGTGCCATTTATTTTTGCCAGCTATGGTTTTGGAAAGGTGGAGGATGGGATGGTTGTGACGATTGATGGGTTTGGAGAACTGAAAGAGTTGCTGTAGCGGTAGATATTAGCCTTTTGTCTGCCTCTTTTTATACCAGTTCCATACCAATCCGAAAATAAATCCGCCGATTACAGCGCCAACAGCTGCGCCTAATAGCACCCAGACAATATTGGAACCATTCAACCCATTTGGAACTTGTTTTTGTATAATGATTAAGTTCACTACAAACATAAAGGCACCAAAATAGGTGGCAGGGGTATATTTAGAATTCATTTAGTAAATATCTATTTTTTTACGCCGATTTTTTGCTCTTTATCAAAATTCTCCATCATCAGCACAGCTGCGCCAATTAATTCGGCATCAAAGCCTAATTCAGACACTAATAGTTCCGTACCGGCAGCCAGGCGTGGTATACAGTATTTGTGAAGCGCCTGTTGTATGGGGGCCATTAATATTCTTCCCACCCTTGCTCCCCGGCCGCTCAACACAATAGTTTTAGGATTCATGATATGAATGAGGATGGCTATTGCTTTGCCAATTTTGTAACCGGCATCGGTCAATAACTCAATAGCAAACTGGTCGCCATTATCTGCCGCTTCAAGCAGAGCATCGCCTAATATTTTTGACGGGCTGTTGTCGCTTATCTTCAAGCTGGTTACACGACCGTTTTTAACGCCTTCGATGGCTTTTTGAGCTACTACCAACATAGATGCCGAGCTCTCCAGGCAGCCGCGTTTACCACAGGCGCATAGTGTATCATCTTCCGATAATGGGATGTGGCTCAACTCGCCGGCAAGGCCATTATGCCCCCTGAATATCTCGCCGTTTACGATCATTCCCAAACCAATTCCCCAACCCAGGTTAATCACCATTACATCTTTTTGGGCCTTGGCTATTCCGAATTTTTGTTCGGCCATAGCAATCAGGCTCGAGTCGTTATCAATATAAACAGGCAACTTGGTTTGCTCGCGCAGGTAATTTACCAGGCTTTTACCGCCTGCATCCAGGTAGGTGTAGTTGATGCCTTCGATAACATTTACAAAGCCCGGCATCCCTATGCCAATGCCAGCAATTTTCTTTTTCGCAACAGGCGCCTTATCAATATATTTATTTATGGTTTTAGCCAGAAGGTCAAGTGCCTCTGTGTTATTTTGAAGTTTCAAATCCAGTGATAAGGCTTCGGCAACCGGATGGTTGAAAAGATCAAGTAGCTGGATGCGTGTTGTTAGCTGATCCATTGCCACAGCCAGAATATACAAGGCATCGGCTTTGATGGAATATAATAATGGCCTTCGTCCGCCGCTTGACGGGGCAAAACCCTGTTCCACCACAAAACCTTCGTCAATCAGCTCATTAATAGCTTTCGCTATCGAGGGGATGCTTTTATCAAACAGCTCGCTTAACTCAGCGCATGACATGGCCTTGTCAAAATAAAGGCGCTTAATAATCATGTTTTTTAACTGCGAGCCTTTTATTACGCTCTTGGGTTTAATTTCCATTTAGATAATCCAGGTTTAGCCAGCGTTCAGGGAAGCCACGGCAATACTTTTTAAATTATTTATAAAAGTAATAAATATGATACAAACTGCAAGAGATGCGACTATTATCTGAAAACATTGTGATATATTATTTTTTGGCAGTTTTTACAGGGAGTTTAAAACCTTTACATTTATATTGAAAACCAATAAGACACTTGTATGAGAGGATTTGTTACTGGATTGGCATTGTTGCTAACCATTTTTTATGTTGTTGATTGTTCTGCTCAAAAACCCCTGAAATTTTCGGCTATACCTTATCCACTTTCGTGGGAAAATAAGCCATTAAGCTATACGATATCTGCAACTGCTATTCAAATTGAAGCTGGTGAAAAAACGGATATGTTTCGCGATCCGAACGTAACTTATAATACTGATAACGCGCCAAAATTATTCTTTACGCCCGATCAGAACTTTGTTTTGACAGCAGGTATCGAACATCATTTTGCAAGCAAATGGGACGGCGGTGCTATCGTATTGAAGGCCGATAACCTGAACTGGATAAAATTTTGTTTTGAAAAAGATTATACCGGGCAGCACCGCGTAGTAAGCGTGGTTACAAACAATATTTCGGACGATTGCAATTCGGTAGCCATCAATGGCGACAAAGTTTTTTATAAGATAGCCAAAGCAGATAACGTAATAACCCTTTATTATTCTACAAACAATAAGAAATGGTTTTTGATAAGGCATCTGCAGTTTAATGCCAAAGGGCCGCTGCACCTGGGTTTTATGGCGCAATCGCCTACGGGTAAGAATAATAAAGTGACTTTTACGGATATAACGTATTCGAATAGGAAGATAAAGGATCCTTATACGGGGGAATAAATAGGCCCGCTTACTTCACCTCAAACTCCTGCTTCAGCTTAATATCTTCCGACGACGCCCCAATCATTACCTGGAACTTACCGGGTTCAATCGTCCAGTTCATGTTTTTATCCAGGATGGCCAGGTCATCGGGGTGGAGGGTAAACTCAACAGTTTTCTTCTCGGCGGGAGCAAGGTTCACGCGCTCAAACCCACGTAAATCGTATTCATAAACGGTTACGTCGCTTAATTCCTGTTTCAGATAGAGCTCAACCACATCATCGCCCTTGCGCTGACCGGTGTTAGTCACATCAACGCTAACATGTATATCGCCCTGTTGATTTTCCTGCTGCGGACTCACCTGTAAGTTGCTGTAATCAAAGGTGGTATAACTCAATCCATAACCAAACGGATACAAAGGGCCGTTGACGTAGGTATTGCCCCAGCCGTTTTTGCCGCCCTGGTTGGCCTGCGAGCCGGGTTTGAAGGGGAAATTGAATTCGATCTGCCCGACCGTTTTCGGAAAAGTGATGGATAGCTTGCCGCCGGGGTTGTTGTCGCCAAATAACGTTTCCGCGATTACCTTGCCGCTTTCAGGGCCGGGGAACCAGGCCTCCAATATGGCCGGCACAAATTTGTTTTCCCAGTTAATAGTAAGTGGTTGCCCGTTTATCATTACCATTACCACAGACTTGCCTGTTGCCTGTAAGGCTTGTATTAGTTTTAACTGCCTGCCCGGCAGGTTAAGGCCGCTGCGGGAAAGGCTTTCGCCTACCTGGTTCTCGCTTTCGCCCACAACGGTTATTATCACATCCGATTGTTTTGCCAATGCAACTGCTGAATCGATACTGGCCTGCTCCTGCGTGGTTAAGGGTGTTTCGATAATCTCACTTTCGGGCCAGGTAGCATCTATCACATCGCAGCCTTTAGTGTAGGTAACTTTTGCATCACTGCCCATATAGTTGCTGATGCCCTCCAAAACACTGGTGGTGGGATTATGCGATGGGCCATAGCGGCTTGTCGCATAGCTTTTGGCCGTAGCCAGCGGGCCAGTTACGAGGATATTTTTAATAGCCGATTTATTCAGCGGCAGCAAGTTGTTTTCGTTTTTGAGTAGCACCATGCTTTCGCGGTTCATTTGCAGACCCATTGCGGTAGCTTGTTCATTGTGTACAATTTTATCGGCGGCTTTTGGATCCTCAACGTAAGGATGGTCAAACAGACCCAATTCAAATTTTACCCTTAGCACATCCGCCACACGGCTATCCAACAGTTTCATGGAAACCTTGCCGTCTTTCACTAATTGGCGCAGAGGCATGATATAAGTTTGCGGCATCGTAAAATTGGTCCGCACGTTCAATCCTGCTTCAATAGCTTCACGAACAGCATCCTCTTTGGAGCCTGCTACGTGGTGTTTGCTGTACAAATATTCCACAGCTTCACTGTCCGAAACCACGTACCCTGTAAAGCCGAACTTCTGGCGCAGTAACTCCGTCAAAAAGTAATAACTGCCTGTTACAGGCTGCCCGTTCCAGTCGTTATAGCTGCTCATCACACCCATCGCATGAGCTTCCTGTATTACCCGGCGGAAAGGGTAGAGGTAAAGCTCATATAATTCCCGTGGCGCCACATGCGGGTCGGTACGGTCGGAACCATCACGTCCACCCTTGGGCACGCTGTAAACAGCAAAATGCTTTAAAGTTGATGCCACGCCTTGTTCCTGTACACCAAGGCACATTTGTTTACCCAATTCAGCTATCAGGAATGGATTCTCGCCATAAGTTTCTACCACACGAACCCAGCGTTGGTCGCGGGCCACATCCAGAATAGGGGTGTAAACATTGGTATATCCCAGCGCTTTAGCTTCGCGGCCCACCACATTGCCGGCAAGGCGAACAAGATTTTTATCCCAGGTGCTGCCTACGCCGATTGGCGCGGGTAATGATGTCGCGCGGTCGTGATTAAGGCCATGTATACCTTCATTGGTAAAATCAACCGGAACGCCCATACGGGTATTCTCTACAAACCAACGCTGTATGGTATTGATAGCCATTGCATGCTTGCTGTAAGGGTAGGAGTATTGCGTAGGCGCTGCATCGGTGTGCGAGGTTAAGTTATTCAGCTCTTCATCAATATTGGCAATGCCGTCTTTCCAAACTTCGCTGTTCCATGATTCTGTGGGCATTTCCTCTTTCAAAACCCTTTTATAGCCGTATAAAGTAGCCAGCTGGCAGGTTTTTTCCTCAACGGTCATCTGGCTCAGCAGGTCTGCGATGCGTTTTTCGATAGGCTGCGAGGGATCCTCGAACACATCCATTTTGCCGTTTTTATTAAAATCTATCCAGCCTTTGTGGTAAATGTTTTTTTGCTGAGCGAATGTGAAACAGGGCAACAGTAGCAGTAACAGTAGCAGTTTTTTCATCGGAGGGATTGTCGGTTTATGATCAAATATAAAATTGATTTTGGAAAGTATTCTTTCTAAATTCATATTATCAAAAAACAACCATGCAATCAACAGCTAAAACCCCTGATGAATATGTCGCATCCCTTCCAACAGACAGGAAAGAGCCCGTAAGTAAGTTAAGGGAAGTTATTTTAAAGAACCTGCCGGAAGGTTTTGAAGAAACCATGGGCTATGGCATGCTGGGTTATGTGGTGCCGCATTCGTTATATCCAAAAGGTTATCATTGCGACCCCAAGGTGCCTCTGCCTTACTTGAATTTGGCGTCACAGAAAAACTTTATTGCACTTTATGCTGCGTCTGTTTACGGGAACAGCAAACTGCATGATTGGTTTGTATCTGAGTATCCCAAACATGCCAAAACTAAACTGGATATGGGCAAAGCCTGTATTCGTTTCAAAAAATTGGACGATATACCTTACGACCTCATTGGCCAGCTTGCGTCCAAAATGACCCCACAGCAATGGATCGACATTTGCGAAAAGGTAATGAAGCGATAATCTTAATGCATTGAATTGGCACTAAGATTGTTTTAACTTGGTGCGCAATTATAATCGCTTATAAAATCATGTTAAGATGCTTTGCCTGCTTTTTCTTATTCATCGCCAATATATTAAACCAGTCTGTTACAACACCCAATAGCGACCGGATATGCGGTAAATGGATGTCGGCAGAAAAAAACCTGACAGTACTGGTATACAAAAGCGGCAACCAGTTTAAGGCGAAAATTATATGGTTCAGGGATGACCCAAGCCTGCCTATGGACGAATGGAGGGATAAAAATAACCCTGATCCGGCGTTGCGCAGCCGCAAAATTCTCGGTATGGAAATACTTCGTGATATCAAATATGACGCAGATGGTGACTCGTGGGAGGACGGCATGATTTACGATGCCAAGCACGGACGTGAGTGGAACGCTTCGGCGTATATAAATAAAGAAGGATTGTTGAAGGTAAAAGGTTATTGGCATTTTAAGTTCATTGGACGTACGATGACCTTTCACCGGGTGTAACGTTTACAAAAACAAAAGGCATCCATAATCGGATGCCTTTAATGCTTTAATAAAATATTGCTTAGTTGGCTTTGCCGAACTCTCCTGCAGCTTTGAAGGTAACTTCATCGCTTAACATCGGGGAACCGAATTTACTGCCAAAGCTAAAATCAGAACGTTTGATGGTGCCCGTAACCTGGAAACCTGCATCAAGTGCCTTACTCATCGGGTTGGTAATAGTTCCGCGGTACCAAAGGTCAAGCACAACAGGCTTAGTGGTGCCGTGGATAGTTAAATTGCCCGTTAAAGTATAGTGACCTGCAGCCCCCGGTTTGATTGACGTACTTACAAAACTTACCGTTGGGAATTTAGTGGCGTCAAAAAAATCAGGGCTTTTTAAGTGTGCATCACGCTGGTCGACACCGGTATTTACCGAGGCTGTATTAGCCGTAAATGTAAAAGTTGCATCGCTGAAATCAGGTTTTGAAGCTGTAATATTGGCGTCAAAATCTTTGAATGTCCCGTCAACATCAGAAACAGCAAGGTGGGTGATGGTGAATGTAAGGTGTGAGTGTGCTTTGTCCACCTTCCAGGTGCTTTGTGCAAATGTGCCTGCGCTAAATAAAGCTGCTGCAATTAGTAAAATTGTCTTTTTCATTTTGTGAGTGAATTTTGTTTTTTAAAATTAACACGACAAAGTTAGTAGTATTTATGATAATAAATGTTTAAACATGTATTTATATGGTCGGCAAATTGTCATATTTTATTAAAGAGGGCGGGGGACTATTTCTGGAGAAAGGAATTGGCCTCAATCAGCGTTTGACAAGGATATAATTGTACCATTGAGGTGAAAGAAATGGTCGACTAAATGGGTAGGAGCGACGTCGGTTTGTTTGGCAGAAGGGATATTATGCAGATTCCAGTCTTCGATATCTATTAATCCTGGTTCTGTTTGGTAGTGTCTATCGTTGTTGGGGCATTTTACGATATACTCACCCAATTCTGCAAGCGCTATAATAGGGCGGGCACCACAATATTTGCATACTGTGCAGGAAACCGTATCCGGAATATTGATATAACCACGCATATTGGGGTTAATACGGGATAATTCCTGCAGAGGTTACCATAATGATTTTACAATCAGCCCAATAAAATAAAGTGTTAAAGGAATACTACCGTAGTACAGTTACATATCCCGATAATTTCTGAACACCGGTTTGCGGATTGATGATATAATAATACGTTCCGGTTGGAACCGGAGAGCCGTTATAAGTTCCGTCCCAGGGTTTGGCATAACCGCGAGACTGGAACACAAGGTTGCCGTTACGCGAATATACTGAGACGAGACACTGGGGGAAATCGGTTAATGATTTGATGTTCCAAAAATCGTTAATACCATCGCCGTTTGGCGTAAAGGCGTTGGGTATGACGATAGACTCGGGTGCAGGATTAATAGTCAATGTGCCGGCAAGTTGTGTAATATCGTAGTTTGGCGACGTCGCATTGCCGATTGAAATAACGTATTGGCCAACTGCCGAGTTGATGGTTGCAATAGTGCTTAACACAGGTTGTGCAGCCAGCACGGATACGTCCTCATTATAAGCAAAAGGGGTGTGGCTAAATGTGAATATAGGGTTGGGCTGGCCCACTGTTTTAGATTTATCGTCGGCAGTTAAAGTTAGTGGCGCTTTGTTAATAGTCAGCAACTGCGTTATAGGTGTCGCAGCAGTGTAAGAATCGTTACCGTCCTGTGAGGCGGTGATATTTGCAGTGCCCGCCCCGGTTATGTGTATTTGGCTGTTTACAATGGTGGCTACCCCGGTATTGTCGCTGGTATAGGTAATAGGCAAAGTATTGTTCGAGCTTGTAGCACCGGGCGAAAAGTCGGGATCGCCGTAGGTCTTGGCAGGTAATGGTCCGAAAGTTATTGTTTGCGGAGTAGGAACGTTGGTGATAACCGTGATATTTACAATAGTCGAACTGCTTCCGCCGGTATTATAAGCAGTAATAGTGTAATCTGTAGCGGGGGATACCGCCGTAGGTGTACCGCTTATTGTCCCTGTTTTTGGATCAAAAGTCAGGCCGGCTGGCAGGGGCTTGTCAATTGAGTAGCCGGTGAGCACGATCAGGGTGATAATATTACCCCCAAACTCAGAAACATAAGCATTTCCCGAGGCATCCAGAACTATGCCCAGCGGTTGATGGAAATTTTTATTTAAGGTACCTGCGCCGGGGACATCGCCGGCTATTGTTATTACCTTGCCGCCCGGACTGATTTCCCGGATCAAATCATTTCCTGTATCAGCAATATATAAATTACCGGAAAGATCAATTGCAATACCTTCAGGCTGGAAAAAGCTGGCCTGGGCGCCTGTACCGTCGGCGGTACCTTTCGCCCCGCTCCCTGCCAGCGTGGTAACCACGCCAGAAGGAGTTATTTTTCTTATTGTATTGCCACCATAGTCCGCAACGTATACATTACCATTAGGGTCAACGGCAATGCC
>Ga0207155_1230_pt1 | contig 11041 bp, 9 predicted proteins | sample Alteio_BWMinHeat_26_FD_153515 | JGI IMG/M metagenome (GOLD analysis project Ga0207155, IMG submission 153515) | Enriched cells from forest soil in Barre Woods Harvard Forest LTER site, Petersham, Massachusetts, United States -... | ecosystem: Environmental > Terrestrial > Soil > Temperate forest >... | reverse complement strand
TCTTAAATGACTTAACCATTAACGCATGCAAAATGCTTCATGAAATCAACCAATTTATCTACACCTTCCTCCGGCATGGCATTATAAATACTCGCACGCACACCACCAGCCAATCTATGCCCTTTTAAATTCGTCAGGCCAGCTTCACGCGCCTCCAACAAGAATTTTTCCGTCAATGTGGCATTGGTTAAATTAAACGGCACATTCATGATAGAGCGGCAATCAGGATGAACTGGGTTCGAATAAAATTCTTTGTGCGTATCAATGAAACTATATAATTTATTAGCCTTACGTTGATTTAATTCAGCAAATACTTTCAAACCGCCTTTTTTCTTCATCCAAGCTAGCACTAAGCTCGCAATATACCAGGCGTAAGTCGGCGGAGTATTATAAAACGATTTGTTTTCAGCCTGTATTTTATAGGAATAAAGCGTCGGCGTGTTCGGTAAAGCAGCGCGAATCAAATCATCTCTGATAATGACCACATGAATTCCGGCTTGACCAATATTTTTTTGGGCTCCCGCATAAATCACACCATACTGACTCACATCAATCGGTTTTGATAAAATCAATGATGTCATGTCAGCCACTAAAGGCACTTTTCCCGTTTGCGGAACAAAATGAAATTCAACACCCTCGATGGTTTCATTAGGCGTGTAATGCACATAAGATGCATCAGGATTGAGAGACCATTTGTCTTGTGCAGGAATTTGCATTAATTCATTCTTCACTTCCAAAGTGGTCGCAACGTTTACTTGACCATAACGTTTTGCTTCATCCACTGCTTTTTTAGACCAAATACCGGTATCAAGATAATCGGCTTGTCTCTTTTCACCAAATAAGTTGAGCGGCACCATAGCGAATTGAACTGACGCTCCACCCGCCAGAAATAGCACATGATAATTGTCTGGGATTGCCATTAGCTCACGTAAATCCGCTTCTGACTGCTCAGCAACTTCTTTAAATTCTGCACCGCGGTGTCCTAATTCCATAATTGACATGCCGGTACCATGCCAATCTAATATTTCTGCCTGTGCTTGTAATAATACTTCTTCTGGCAGCATGGCTGGGCCAGCACTAAAATTGAATACTTGACGCATGTTAAATCCTCTGTTTCCATTTCCTTGAGTAAATTGACTTATTTCATCCCGTAGCATGTTCGTTCCTGCCAAAAATAGCAATTTTGCCCAATTTTCGGTATCATTACAACAACACGAGAGGAGAATATAAAAAATGAATATGACTGATGCGATGAAATTAATCGCTGCCATGATAATCATGATGAACCCATTGGGTTCGCTATCTATTTTTTTAGATTTAACCGATAAATCCACCATCATTCAGCAGCGCAAAATCGCTCTGCAAACCAGCATTGGTATCATTGCCATTATGCTGATCTCTGTTTGGTTAGGCGAAAGCTTTTTATCGTTGCTAGGGATAACCATCCCTTCATTCCGATTTGCTGGTGGGATTATCTTATTGTTAATGGGATTATCGATGCTTAAATCATACGAAAGTCCTGTGAGCCACACATCTGGAGATGATGAAGCAGCCAAAGAGCGCCATTCAATTGCGGTAGTTCCACTCGCCCTACCCGTTATCGTGGGACCAGGATCTATTAGCACATTAATTATCGCAGTAAGTGATTTCCCAGATATGGAAAATCGGCTATTCATTACCGTCATTTGTTTCTTTTTAACGATCATGATGGGATTAATTCTCTATTATGGTGGTCCAATCGCTAAGTTTGTTGGAGCTTCCGTCATTAAAGTCATCACTCGTATTATGGGGATGATTATTATGGCGATTGCGGTGGGAATGTTAGCTAATGGATTGATCGGGTTGATACCGGCGTTACGTTAATTTTATCTTTATCTATCTTATCTTGTCATCCCGTGCTAAAAACTGCGCGGGATGACAATAGTTTTTTAACCTGCCCCAACCATAGTTTCCGGCTTCACCGCCGCACGGAAATCACTTTCAGACATATAACCTAATGCTAAACAGGCAGCCAATAAACTTGTTCCATCATGCCATGCTTTATGCGCAATCTCTGCAGATTTATCATAACCAATCTTCGGCGCGAGCGAAGTAACCAACATTAATGAATTATCCACAAAATCACGAATGCGCTTTTCATCCGCTTCTAATCCATTAACACAATATGTTGTAAACATGTGCGCCGCATCAGTCAACAAATTCGCGGAATTCAAAAAATTATGAATCATCACCGGCTTAAATACATTTAATTCAAAGTTCCCTTGCGAACCAGCAATTCCAATTGCCGTATCGTTACCCATCACTTGCACACACACCATCGTCATGGCTTCACACTGCGTTGGATTCACTTTACCTGGCATGATGGATGACCCAGGTTCATTTGCAGGTAAAATTAATTCACCCAAACCGCAACGTGGACCGGAACCTAACCAACGTAAATCATTCGCTATTTTCATTAATGCGCATGCTAACGTTTTCAATCCGCCACTCGCGAAAACAATCGCATCATGCGCAGCAAGTGCGGCAAATTTATTTGGTGCAGAAACAAATGGCAATCCTGTTAAGCGGGCGATTTTTTCAGCAGCTTGCACGGCAAATTTAGGATGTGAATTAATACCAGTACCCACTGCAGTTCCACCTAATGCCAATTCGTATAATCCTGGCAAGGTTGCTTCAATATTTTTAATCGCCGCATCGAGTTGTGCAACATAACCTGAAAATTCCTGGCCTAACGTTAATGGCACAGCATCTTGCAAATGGGTGCGACCTACTTTGATAATTTTTGCGAACTTACGTTGTTTTTCAGCTAACGCATTGCGTAATTCTTTAATTGCTGGAATCAGTCGGCTGATCAATGTTTCGGTAGCTGCAATATGCATAGCAGTTGGGAATGTGTCATTCGACGACTGCGAACGATTAACGTCATCATTCGGATGCACGACATTTTTGCTGCCTAATGTCCCACCCGCCATTTCAATTACACGATTCGCAATAACTTCATTCACATTCATATTGGTTTGCGTGCCACTTCCCGTTTGCCAAACTCGTAGCGGAAATTGATCAGCCAATTTTCCTGCAATAACTTCATCTGCCGCTGCGACGATATATTTCATTTTATCTTCCGTCAGCAAGCCTAATTCATTATTTGCCATTGCTGCCGCTTTTTTTAAAATCGCAAATGCCCGAATCACTTCTTTTGGCATCACATCATTGCCAATGGCAAAATGATGCAGCGAGCGCTCTGTTTGCGCACCCCAATAAACATCAGCTGGAACTTCAATTGATCCCATGCTATCGGATTCAGTGCGGGTTTTTTTGGTGGTCATTATTGTTCTCCTACAAACTTTTTGTGACTAATTCAAAGACATCCTTAGAAAGATTTTTATTCCCTAAAAGAGATTCCAATTGATTACGCATTAAAACTTGACGATCTTTGTCATAGCGCTTCCATTGGGTGAGCGGTGTCACCATGCGCGCAGCAATTTGCGGATTTAGCGCATTTAACTGCACGATAGTTTCTGCCAAAAATTGATAACCCTCGCCACTTTTTGCATGAAAATGGACAGGGTTATTTCCAAATGCGCCGATTAACGCATACACTTTATTTGGATTTTTAATATCGAATGCTTCATGGTGCATTAATTTTTTTACGTGCGATAACGTACCAGGAAGTTTTGACGAAGCCTGCAGAGCAAACCATTTATCTACTACCAGCGCATCATGTTTCCAGTGATGGTAAAATCCAGATAGCGCTTGTTCACGCTGTGAATTTTCCACATTAGATAAACATCGCAACGCAGCGATCGTATCCGTCATGTTATTTGACAATGCATTTTTAAATTGACGCATGCCAAATTCTTCATGAATATGTTTATCATCTAGTGTCATCAAATAGGATAAACAGAGATTTTTCAGACAACGCTTGCCGACCTCCTCCATGTTAAATAAATAAGTAGCGTCAGCATTTTCACGATAAAATTTGGCGAAATCATCTTTTAATCGCAACGCAATGTGTTTTAATAAAAATTCACGTGCTGCGTGAATTGCATCGACATCCACAACCGCCATTTGTTCTGAAATATATTTTTCAGACGGCAGAGTCAACATCTCAGCAAGCAGCCACTTATCTTGTTGCATGGTGCGGAAAACATGTTGAAATGCAGCAGTAAATTCATCCGGAATGGACAATTGTTTTTTATGCTGATATGCATCAATTAAACGTAAAATCAAATTGACCGCATATTTTTGACCTGCTTCCCAACGATTAAATAAATCCGTGTCATGTTGAAACAATAGCGCCAAATCTACATCTGAATATTGATATTTGACTTTCACCGGTGCTGAGAATTGTCGTAACAATGATGGAATCGGTTTTGATTTAATGTGATCAAAAACAAATTCATTTTCGCTATGGGTAACATGCAGCAATTGACTCGCCACTTCTTTTCCTGACTGATCTAGCAAACCCATGAGTAATGGAATATGCATCGGTTTTTTATTTGGCTGTCCAGGCGTTGGCGGACAAACTTGTTTTATCTTCAGCTTATAAGTTTGGCTAGATGCATCATAATGATCATGAACTTCTAATAATGGTGTACCTGCTTGGTTATACCATAAACGTAACTGTGACAATTCAATGCCAGATGCTTCTTCGTGTGCCGCGACAAAATCTTCAATCGTTGCCGCGTGACCATCATGTCGCGTGAAATATAAATCCATTCCACGTCGAAATGCACCTTTATTGTAAATGGTCGAGGTGTAAAAATTATTAATTTCGATGTATGAATCTGGACGCACAGGATGCGCCAATGGACCTGAATCTTCGATGAATTGTGAATTACGTAAATCATTCACATCAGCAATTCGTGCCACCGTGCGTGATGTGGTATCTGCTGTAAATGATTGATCACGGAAAATAGTTAAGCCTTCTTTCAAACTCAATTGAAACCAATCACGGCAAGTGACACGATTACCGCTCCAGTTATGAAAATATTCATGTGCAATCACGGATTCAATATGAATGTAATCTAAATCGGTAGCACTCTCAGGTTTTGCCAAAATATATTTCGTATTAAAAATATTGAGCCCTTTGTTTTCCATCGCGCCCATATTGAAATCGCTGACAGCGACTATCATGTAAATATCTAAATCATATTCACGACCGAATTTTTCTTCATCCCAGCGCATCGCTTTCTTTACCGCTTGCATCGCGTGCCCTGCTTTATCTTGATTACCTGTTTCAACATAAATTCGCAATACAACGCGACGACCAGACATGGTGATGAATTCATCTTCAAGAAACTCTAAATTTCCGGCAACCAGTGCAAATAAATAAGATGGTTTTTTAAATGGATCCTCCCATTTCACCCAATGCCGACCATTGGCTAATTTTCCTGATTGGATTAAATTTCCATTCGATAACAACACGGGGTAATGTTTTTCATCGGCAATAATTTTTGTCGTGTATCGCGCCATTACATCAGGCCGATCTAAAAAATAAGTAATACGGCGAAAACCTTGCGCTTCGCACTGTGTGCAATAATTTCCACTCGATTTGTAAAGACCACTGAGCGCGGTATTTTCTTGGGGTTTCATCCGCGTTTGAATATCTAGCGTAAAATTCTCAGGCACAGAAGGAATCGTTAGCAGGCCCCCCGCAATTTGATAGTGCGCTGCTGACAATGGTTTGCCATTCAGTGCGATCGATTGCAATTCAATCGCTTCACCTTGCAATGTTAAGGTATTATTTTTTGCAGTTGTGCTTTCTGGATTACGCTTGACTACTAAATGAGATTTAACCGTTGCATATTCTTCAGTGAGATCAAATTCTAAGTCGATCGTATCAATCAAGTAATCGGGAACTTGATAATCGTGCAAATAAACTGGGTGCATGTGTTGATCTTTCATCAAAATTTCCTCATAAAAAACCCCGCTAAAGCAGGGTTTTTTATACATTTAAAATAATTCACTACTGCTGTGGTTGTGCTGTTCCACTCATAGTTCCCGATGTGGAACCTGTTGCAGGAGCCATGGTGCCTGACATTGCCGCGCCAGTGGATCCAGCATTTGCGGAACCTTGCATTGTTGTTGTGTTGGTTGTTGTCCCAGTTGTTGCATTAGCAGGCATTTGCTGGCCATTTTGCGTGGTTGTGGTGGTCGTTGTCGACGCGGTATCAGCAAAAGCAGCGGTAGTAGCTAACACTGTTGTCAACACACCCATTGCAAAAGTCTTCATATTCATATAAAAATTCCCTATTGATTAAGTTTATAATCCAGCTGACTATGACAAGCATAGCAAGCGCACACGAGAGTATATGACAACACAAAATACCGATCCAGCAGAAATTAACAAATTTAGCAGCCTTGCTGCTCACTGGTGGGACAGCGAAGGTGAGCTAAAAACATTGCATGAAATCAATCCATTACGCTTGGATTATATTAATCAACGAGCACCGTTAGCGGGTAAAAAAGTGCTAGATGTTGGCTGTGGTGGCGGCATACTCGCAGAAAGTATGGCGAAAGCTGGCGCTCATGTCACTGGCATTGACATGAGCGAAGCGGCTCTGAAAGTTGCCAAGTTACATTTACATGAGAGTGGCGCAACAGTTGATTATCAATGCACAACAGTGGAAGAGTTTTCTGCTCAACATGCAGAACAATACGATATCATCACGTGTTTAGAAATGTTAGAACATGTACCCGACCCAAGCTCTGTCATCAGCGCCTGCGCGAAATTAGTGAAACCAAATGGCGATTTATTTTTTTCGACGCTGAATCGAAATATCAAAGCTTATTTATCTGCGATTATCGGCGCAGAATATATTTTGCAGTTATTACCGAAAAACACCCATGATTTCAGTAAATTTATTCGTCCCAGTGAACTCAGCCAATGGGCGCGAAAAGCAGATTTAACTGTTCTCGATATTACTGGAATGACTTACCATATTTTTACTAAACAATATTCTTTGAGCCGTGACGTTTCCATTAACTATCTTATACATGCTAGGAAATTATGATTAAAGCTGTTTTGTTTGACTTAGATGGAACGTTGCTGGATACCGCGCAAGATTTAGGACAAGCGCTAAATCGATTGTTAACAGCGCATGGAAAACTTACCCTGCCGCAAGATCAAATTCGAGAATTCGTCGGCGCCGGCTGCAAAGGATTATTAAAACTCGGGATGAATATAGATCCCGACCATCCCCACTACAATGATTTGTGTCAGCAACTCTTAGATATGTATTATCTGCACATGTTAGACACGTCGCGGCTTTTTCCGGGCATGGAAGAAGTGCTATTGTTCATAGAAAAAAATCGGCTGCCTTGGGGTGTTGTCACGAACAAGCCTGCTAGATTCACCGAGCCTCTCCTGGCACACTTAGAATTATCGCAACGAGCCGCTTGTATTGTTAGCGGTGACACTTTAACCACCAGCAAACCTAGCCCAGAGCCGATCTTGCATGCCTGCAAGCTTATCTCTCAACAGCCCAATGAATGTCTTTATGTCGGTGATTCTAAGGTAGATATTATTGCATGCAAAGCCGCGGGTAATTTATCGCTAGCAGCACTGTATGGATATATTCCAGCAAATGATGATCCTAAATCTTGGAATGCGGATGGTTATATTCAAGAGCCACGAGACATCATTCATTGGCTAAACAATACTTTGACGCTCTAAGTAAATATTTATTGCACAATTAACTCTTATTAGGTAATTTAATAACCATTATATGATAAAACAATCGAATGAGGAATGACAATGCTATTTGATAATGAAGCAAAAAGACCAATTGCTAACGCTGAGGAAAAGTTAGAAATCAAAGGACTTGATGATGATTCTCAACCTGTACTTGGCAACACGATTGCTGAAATTCTTGCCGCAGCACATAGAAACACAGCAGATCAACGACGTAAAGTTGGAGATGAGACTGATAGCGCGCATCAGCATTTACTCGACATTGACGATGCAGTTGATCAACAACCTGAACGTCTGCGAGCGGGGAACACTAGCAAGATCCTTGCAGAACTTACACAAACCAGACATGATTTACGCAAAAAACATTGCAAACAATACGCTCGCCCAGCTATCGTTGCTGCTGCAACTATGTTGTCTTTAGGTACTATCATCACATTAGGAATTAAGTATACGAATATAAAAGGATCCGAATTAGATGATACAAAAAAAAGGCTTTTTGATAACATTGATCAATATAAAGTTACACCCGCAAATAGCACTCATCCTGGCACGTGTAATGATTTGTATGATCTATCTAAGGTCTTCTATGATGGCAATGGTGTATTAACGCTACAAAATAATCCTTGCAAGACGGAAAACTTTGTAAATATCCTGACGCAAATTTGCATGGAACTCGCAGCAGAAATCTGCGCTTCCTACAATGATGAACGTAACAAAGATGGACAGGTCGGACTGCTTATCCTCGGCCTTGCGATCTCAATTGCAATGCTTTTAGGAAGCTTGCTTGCACTAAGACACACCTATAAAACATATTACTCAACTCCTGCTATAATGCCTGCAGCAGAAGAAGTAGCAGAAACAAAACGAGAACACGAACCAACTCCTGCTGATGAAAGAATTGTAACAACAGCTAGAAAATACCATCTACCCATACATGCTTCTCCTTACGAAATAGCAAAAGCAACTAAGAAAAAATAATTCTAAGTGTGCCAGGAGAGGCTCGGTGAATCTAGCAGGCTTGTTCGTGACAACACCCCAAGGCAGCCGATTTTTAGTTTCGATATTCCTGCTGTTAATGATAACCAGCAGCGCCCATATTAGGAGTTAAATCACGACTATAATTGGGAACACTATTCTTTTTATTGATCTTCATTTTTACCTCAAGCTCAGAGTATGATAAAGCTCACATACCATGAGATAGATTTAAAAATTATGCAAACAAAGACAGCGATTTTATCTGACCTTTCGCACCGCGGTTTATTACAAATCGTGGGCGATGGGGCAAAAAAACTATTACAAGGGCAATTTACCTGCGACCTGGAACAGGTTACGACCACCCAATCGCAACTGGGGGCACATTGTAACCCGCAAGGCCGAGTGATCAGTTTTTTCCGGATTTTCCTTTATGAAAACGATTACTTTCTTTCACTACCGCGAGCAATGGTACCCATTGCTTTGGCAGCTTTACAGAAATATGCCGTGTTTTTTAAAGTGAAACTCACTGACGCTAGCGATCAATTACAGCAGCTTGGTTACTTTGAGGTGTCTCAGGGTTTTCAGCAATTTATTGGTAGAAAAGAGGAATTACAGCGAATCGCTGCTAGCCTCAAACCTGCGGAAAATGTTTCGATTGAACGTTGGCAGCTTTGCACACTACGGAACTTGATCCCTGCTATCTATCCTGAAACCACAGGAAAATTTTTACCACATGAGTTAAATCTACCGGCATTGAAAGCCGTTAGTTTTGATAAAGGTTGTTATACCGGCCAAGAAATCATTGCGCGCATGGAATATCGCGGCAAGCTTAAAAATCACCTGTATTTAGCCACAATGACCACAGACCAACCCCTGGCACGAGGCCAAGACATCGTCTGTGAAAATACCACTTGCGGTAACATCGTCGATGTTTGCTCATTGGGGTATAATAACTATGAGTTGCTGGTCATTGCGCCAGAAAACTATGTCACTACAAAAACACTCCAAATTAATACTGACAGGTTGGAATTTGAATGGCAAAAAAATTAACAATTGTGCTCGCTCAACTAAACCTTACCGTGGGTGATATTCCCGGTAACTTAACGAAATTAATTAACTCAGCACATGAGGCACGCGACAAACTCGGTGCCGATGTGATTGTGTTTCCCGAATTATCCATCACTGGTTATCCACCAGAAGATTTATTATTCCGTAAAGCGTTTATCGATGCAGCGAATGAAGCCGTTAATACCTTCAAATCACAAGTGCAAGGAATTTATTGTGTGATTGGTCATCCACACTTAACTTCACAAGGCTTATTTAACTCTTGCTCGGTAATTTATAATGACACGATTTTAGGTCGTTACGCGAAACAACATTTGCCGAACTATGGCGTGTTTGATGAATACCGTTATTTTAAACCAGGAAATTCACCCTGCGTCGTTCCCATTCATGGCATTCCTGTTGGCGTGATGATTTGTGAAGATATTTGGCACGCAGGTCCCACACAACAAGTAGCGACACAAGGCGCACGTTTAATTTTGGCGCCAAACGCATCGCCATTTGAAATTGACAAACATGAGCAACGCCATTTAACTTTAGCCAAACGAGCAAAATCAGAAAATTTGCCGATAATTTATGTTAATTGCGTCGATGGTCAAGACGAATTAGTGTTTGATGGCGGCTCCATGGCGATCGATCAAACCGGTAAAATTTGTCATCATGCAGGCTTTTATCGTGAAGCATTACTGCCAATTGAAGTTGAAATTTCCAGCACAGAAACTTTAATGAGCTCCGAACCTTTCACGCCGCCATCGGAAGAACAACGTGTTTATGATTGCCTAGTGTTAGGTGTCAGAGATTATGTGCGTAAAAATAATTTTCCTGGCGCACTGGTTGGTGTGTCTGGTGGCATTGACTCAGCACTCACTTTGGCAATTGCAGTCGATGCATTAGGCAAAGAAAACGTACACGCTGTATTACTTCCTTCACGTTACACTGCTGACATGAGCACAGAAGATGGTTTGGCTGTTGCTAAAAAACTTGGTGTCAGCCATGAAACAATTTCCATCGAAAATGCATTTAAAACTTTTCTCACGAGTCTTGCACCAAGCTTCAAGGGTAAACCCGCAGATATTACCGAAGAAAATTTACAGTCGCGCTGCCGCGGTGTCATCATGATGGCACTGTCAAATAAATCCGGAAAAATTGTGTTAACAACCGGTAATCGCAGTGAAATGGCCGTCGGTTATGCGACACTTTATGGTGATATGGCCGGTGGCTTTGCAGTTTTAAAAGATGTACCAAAAACGTTGGTCTATCGTTTAGCTAATTACCGCAATCAAATTTCGCCCGTTATTCCGCAGCGCA
>Ga0207155_1222_pt1 | contig 11047 bp, 9 predicted proteins | sample Alteio_BWMinHeat_26_FD_153515 | JGI IMG/M metagenome (GOLD analysis project Ga0207155, IMG submission 153515) | Enriched cells from forest soil in Barre Woods Harvard Forest LTER site, Petersham, Massachusetts, United States -... | ecosystem: Environmental > Terrestrial > Soil > Temperate forest >... | reverse complement strand
ACATAAATTCTACATATATAAATTAAGAATCTGGAGGTCTCACGATACCATCGATACCACTCGACGCCATTTCGGCTTCCATCCATCCGATTTATGTCTATAATTGGAATGGCCGCTGAGAATCTGGCGGCGCTCAAGGGAATTGAGAGCCGGCCGATGGTCGCGAGGCGGCCGAAGTTCCGATAATTTTAGTTTTCGGGGGAGCTGTGCTGATCGCGCGGCTGAGAGTCCCTTAGGGGAGACCCCTTGAACCTGATACGGATAATGCCGTCGAAGGGAGAACTGGGAACCTGAAGCCGTTCCAGCTCTCGCGGGCGGGAACGGCTTTCGATTTCTTGACCGCCCTCGGCAACGAGGAGATGATTATGAGCGAGGATGACATTTCAACCGAACACACCGGAAGCGAGTTCCAATTCCCCAATTCCAGACGAATCTATGTCAATGGCAGCGCCGAAGGACTCCGGGTACCATTTCGCGAAATCGACCTGAGCCCATCCCGGGGAGCTAACGACCAGGTCGCCGCAAATCCCGCTGTTCGAGTCTACGATTCGAGTGGGCCCTGGGGGGACCCAGGCGTGCAGTGCGATGTACATGATGGGTTGGCTCCGGTCCGCCGAGAATGGATCATCGGGCGAGGGGATGTCGAGGAGTACCAGGGGCGCACCGTCGAGCCACGCGACGATGGATATCTTACTGAAGGGGCCAAGGGCCTGGCGCTTGCCAAGTCACGAGGCAGGCTGGAGCCCTTTCCAGGCGAGCGGCGGTCGCCGCTCAGGGCCAGGGCCGGGTGCGCAGTCACCCAGATGCACTACGCAAAGCGCGGGATCATTACGCCCGAGATGGAATTTGTCGCAATTCGTGAAAACGTCGGGCGGCAGGCTGCATATCAAGCAGCCGCAAAGGGCGACCGCGGCGCTCTGAACTTCCAACACGCGGGCGAGAGCTTTGGCGCCAGCATCCCGGCGCTGGTCACACCCGAGTTTGTCCGAAGCGAAGTGGCTCGCGGCCGAGCTATTATCCCGGCCAACATTAACCATCCGGAACTCGAGCCTATGGCAATCGGCCGCAATTTCCTGGTCAAGATAAACGCCAACATCGGCAATTCGGCCGTTGCTTCCTCGATCGAGGAGGAAGTGGAGAAAATGCGCTGGGCCATCAAGTGGGGCTCAGACACTGTGATGGACCTGTCGACCGGTCGCAACATCCATGAGACCCGCGAGTGGATCCTTCGGAACTCCCCGGTCCCGATCGGTACGGTTCCGATCTACCAGGCGCTGGAAAAGGTCGGCGGCAAAGCGGAAGATCTGACATGGCAGATGTACCGCGATACGCTGGTCGAGCAAGCCGAACAGGGCGTCGATTATTTTACGATCCATGCAGGCGTCCTGCTGCGCTATATCCCTCTGACGGCAAAACGGACGACCGGCATCGTGTCCAGAGGCGGGTCTATCATGGCCAAGTGGTGCCTGGCGCATCACGAAGAGAGTTTCCTTTACACGCATTTCGCCGAGGTCTGCGAAATAATGAGGGCCTACGATATTTCGTTCAGCCTGGGTGACGGCCTGCGGCCCGGCTCAATAGCCGACGCCAACGACGAGGCTCAGTTCGCCGAGCTAGATACGCTGGGAGAGTTGACGAAGATTGCCTGGGAGATGGACTGCCAGACGATGATTGAAGGGCCGGGCCACGTTCCAATGCACCTGATCCGCGAGAACATGGAGCGCCAGCTCGCCGCTTGCCAGGAGGCCCCTTTCTACACTCTAGGCCCGCTCGTTACAGACATCGCACCAGGCTATGACCACATAACGTCGGCGATCGGGGCGGCGATGATCGGATGGTATGGCACGGCGATGTTGTGCTACGTGACTCCCAAAGAGCACCTCGGCCTGCCGAATAAGAAAGATGTCAAAGACGGCGTCATCGCTTACAAGATTGCGGCGCACGCTGCTGACCTGGCCAAGGGTCACCCGGGCGCACAGTACCAGGACAACGCGCTGTCGAAAGCCCGGTTTGAGTTTCGATGGGATGATCAATTCAGCCTGGGGTTGGACCCGGAGGTGGCGCGCGAGTTTCACGACGAGACACTGCCCCAGGAGGGCGCCAAGCTGGCTCACTTCTGCTCGATGTGCGGACCACACTTCTGCTCGATGAAGATAACCCAGGAAGTGCGCGACTACGCTGCCCAAAAGGAACTGGATGAGCAAGTCGCGCTCGAGACCGGAATGCAGGAGAAAGCTGAAGAATTCAGACGCGCCGGCGCTGAGCTGTATACGAAGGCATAGCCGAGGGTTGGAGCGGCATCTCGATCAGCTTTTTTTCGGCATCCTTGCGACAGAAGGAACGCGGGCACCTGAATGACCTGTAGGGGCGGCCGTTCTCGGGCCGCCCGGCATTGCGGCCGGATGGACTAAATAGGATCGTGCGTCCCTGGAACAGCGACAGTTCTTGATCAGCGATCTGTCTACAGGTGCACCTACCTTCGAGACTGGGCACCACCAATGCCAAAATTCTCGGCTTCTCCCTACCCCACCCGATACAATAGCCTTCGGCTCCTGGGACACGACTATGCGTCGGCCTCCGACCTCTATTTCGTAACGATGGTTATCGACCAGTCGCGGCCTGTATTCGGCGACCTCAGGCTAGCGAAGTCAATTCTCAGAATCTGCTTGGCGCTGAAGATAAGTTGAAGGTTCGGATCCGCGCATTCACGCTTCTTCCCGACCACCTGCATGCCGTGATTGGTATGGGTGATAGCGGCTTGTCGCTCCCATCTTTCCTGGGCCGATTTAAGAGCCTTTCGACTAGAGACTACTGGAAACACAGCCGTGAAATCGTCGTGGCTCGTCGTCAGATTGAACTACCGCCAAAGAAGGTCCGCCAGACGGGGGGCAGGAATCAAGACTTCTCCTGCAGGCAGTGATGGAGTGGCGAGCTGTTATCAGGCCCGAAATGATCGAATTGAAGAATTGGCCTAACGTGAAACCCGAAATGTTCATGAGCAAGCAACTGTGGCACGGCTCAATGCACGACCACGTTATCCGAAACGACGCGGACCTGAGAGAGACGCTGGAGTACATAGCTATGAATCCAGTTAAGCGAGGATACGTGACCGTGCCGCAGTTCTACCCGTTCACCGGGTTTGGGCTGGAATGATGGCTTAGACGGAACACCATAGCCCGCCGGGATTATAAGTGTTCTGGGCCGGAAGCTCGGGCGGCCCGGGAACGGCCGCCCCTACGGGATTCCTAATTGGTCTTATGAGTCGATGACTGCAGAACAAGAGGCCCGGATTATTTCCCAGTGGTAGGAGAGACAGCCGTGTGATCGCGGTGGCGATGTGCGCGGAGGATCAGGACTCCCCTGATAACGTAGTCGGCGCCCGAAACAATTACGGCCGACAAGACGATTCCATAACACAACGGCTGCAGCACTCGCAGTACCGCAAGGGACTCGGTCGCATGAACGGACAGGAAATACACAATCAGCCCCAACTCCACGAAGGTGTTCACCTTGCTTATCAGGGATGGCTTGAAGTCCTTGAACCGAGTGGCCATGTATACGACGAGCGAACCGGCCAGGATCAGCGCGTCGCGGCCGATTACTGCTGCGGCCAGCCAGATGGGGATCGACGGTAAATCCTGGTGCGGAATCGCCATCGCTATGTAAGCGCAAGTAATCAGGACCTTGTCGGCCAGGGGGTCGAGGAACCGGCCTAGCTGGGTCTGCTGAGCGAATTTACGAGCGACATAGCCATCGGCGAAATCAGTCAGGCTCGCCAGAAAGAATATCCCCAGAGCAGCTCCGTACCTGCCCGAATCGATCAAGACCAGGAATGGAAGTATCAGAACGATTCGCAGTGAGGTCAGCACGTTGGCCGTATTCAGCATATAGCAGTCTTCCCGGCGGCCGTTGTCTCGACCTTGCACGAATTATATTGACTCCAATCTCCAGCATCAACCAGCCGGCCTCAACCTTCGACGAGGCCAGTGGAATATCCTCAATCCCAGATCATCCCAAGTTGCAACCCCCAACAAACATCTAGGTCGGGCCCTATGCGATCATCAACGGCTACTACTCTGGCCTATCAGCGGCTGGGGAGTTGCAATCCAGGTCGAGACCGCCTGAGCCTTTTTACCCTGCCCATTGCGCGTAAATAAATAGAGGCGGCACAGCAGCGGAGTTGGCGCGCTAGGCGTGCGCACCGACCCCCGCCGCCAAACGAAATTAAACCGCAGTCTCAGAAGGAGATACCATGAAACGACAGGTACTGAAGCTGACCTGGGCAGCCATCGCATTGACCTGGGCCGCGTCGATCGCCGCGGCCGACGTTAAAATCAAGACCAAGAACACCACCGGCGCGATGTCATTCCAGTCGACCACCTGGATCAAAGGCGCCCGGCTCAGAACCGCCCAGGGCATTGGCCTTGATAGCATCGACCAGTGCGACCTGAACCGCACGGTCATAATTAACGAGAAAGGCAAGCTGTATATGGTTCAGTCGAAATCCGGCCAGAGCCCCGAGGCCCAATTGCAGAGTATCGATCCCAGTCAGCAAATGCCCAAGAATATTCTCAAAGCATCTGAAAAGAAGCACGAGGGAAAGCATGGCGTCACCACTTATACGACTACGATCGTCGACACAGGTGAACGCAAACAAATCTTCGGATTCACCGCACGCCATCTGAAACTAACAACAGTGGCTGAGTCCTCTTCTGATGCATGTAATCCCGTCAAGATGAAGATGGAATCGGATGGTTGGTACATCGATCTGGATGTCGCCACGACCTGCACTCAGGCGATGTCGCCAGATCAACAGGGTCAGTCCTCCAAATCCGACTGCGGCGACGAGGTGCGATACAAGACCACGGGCGACGGCAAGCCCGGGTTTCCAGTCCTGCAAACAGTCACGACCACAGCTCAAGACGAAAAGCCGCAGACTATGACGTTGGAGGTAGTCGAGATGTCCCAGGAGACGCTGGATGCCAAGCTCTTTGACATTCCGGCCGATTACAAACAAGTGAACAGCTACCCGGAACTCGTCGGGGCCACGAGGAACTCGTCTAGCGATGAGCAGATCGACCCTTCGAGCCTGCTCGATCAGTTCGGCATCGATCTAGGGAGCGCTAACGGGATGCGCGCAACTATCGAGCCCAAGAAGCCGGGCGCTATCCGCATCGGTGTCGCAACGCCCGAGAACAAGAGCGATCGAAAATTCTTCAGCCCTGGCCTGCGCGACAAGCTCATCGCGGCACTGGGCGGCGGTAATGTCGAAGCCATACCGCTGCGCGCTCGTACGGAAGCCGACGCCGAACCTGAAGCCAAGAAATACGACTGCGATTACCTGTTGTTCACCGATATCGAAACGCTGAAGAAATCAACCCCGGGTGGAATGCTTGGCAAGATGACCAAGATGGCCGGCGCCAACCCGATGAATGATAAGTATGAAGCAAAAGTGGACTATCGCCTGTATGCCGCCGGGAATGCAGCGCCCGTCACCGCCAGCTCGGAGTCGGGAAAGAGCGGAGGCGGAGTGAGCGTGATGGGAATGGTCCAACTGGGAATGATGTTCTCGCCGATGATGATGGGCGGTGGAATGGGCGGCGGAATGTCCAGTATGCTGCTCAGCCGCCTCCAGGGCACCGGTCAGAGCATGCTGATGCAAGGGTTGATGGGCGGCGCAGGTGGACCGAACGGCGGTATGGGCGAGCCGCTCGACAAGAAAGAAGAAGCGCTCCTGGTGCAGACCTTCGGTCAGGAAGCCAAGAGCGTAGTCGCGACCGTTCAAAAGAGACAGCAGTAGGACGGGACCCGCGCCCCTAACCCCAAGCCAGACCGGCAATTCCAGAAAGGCTCCGGTACTGTTATTTCGATCGATGGCGCGCTTCGGTAGCCCGTGTGTTTATCCGAGGGCAGAGCGCTGAGCAATGACCCGTCCGGCAACGCAAAGGAGAGGAATAGCGTATGAAACTTTCGCGATGCTACATTTCTCTTTCACTGACCTCCGCCTGGTTGTGTCTTTCATTTGCGCCGGCAAGCGCGCAATGGCGGGACAATCAGATGGGCTTCAACTTCAACAACCCGATGTCTTCTCTGGCGGCTACGATGGTAATGAACAAGGCTCGAGAAGACGCGATGGCAAAACGATTGGGGGTGAATCCCAACACGGCGCGGGCTTCGGGCAACACCACTCCATCTTCGTCACAGCCGAACACAAGAAGCGACGAGACCGCGCTGCGCTTCCGATCCAGCGGAACCTACATTAAGCCGCGAGAGCTCGCCGATCAGCTTGGCAGCACTCCAGCCGAGCGAGAGCAATATTTGAAGCTGATAAATGCGGTGCTGGACGGATTTACCCAGCAAACCCAAAAACTCGGTTTCACAAATGACGTAGCGGCGGCGCTGGCCTACTTTTTTGGCGAAAACATTCGCATCTATCGAGGCGCGGCCGAGCTGCCCGATCAGCAGTACGTCAACCTGCGAAACATGATCGCCAGCACCCTGGGAGCGGGAGGCGGTCTGGGGACTGCGACCGATCGTCAAAAGCAGGAGATGTACGAGACTCTGGTTGCTTACACCGGCATCACTCAGTTCGGCTACGAGCAAGCGAAGCGGGGGGGCAGCGATCAGATCGCCAAAGGTTATCAACAAGTCGCGGGTCAAAACCTCCAGACCGTCACAAAGATGCCGCCCGACAGCATGAATTTGACCAGCGATGGGCTAACGGTGACGACGGGCGGCGATTCAGCTGCGCCGCAATCGGGTCAGGCGCCAGCCTCGGCTAAGTCAAATCCGGCCACCGTATCCGCGACGCTTACGTCGATCTCAAGATATGCCGTCGCTTTGGAAAATTGCAGGGTGCCATAGTTACAGTCAATTTGATCCGCGAATGAGCCGATCGCTCGAATTCGCTGTTACACAGAGGCCAATGGAGCCGAGGGTTGCCCTGGTTTTGAGAATCAAATAATTCGTGAGCCGGTCAGCCCTCGGTTTGCGCGTAAATAAATAGGGGCAGGTAGGTGCTCAAACATCTGTCTCAAGCACGGAAGGTAAGAACCTGTTGTTCGTTCTGGCCCGAAACAAGGAAGGAGATGAATATGGCTTTCGTTGAATATGTATTGCTCGCTATTCTGGGTTCGACGCCTATCGCACCCGCAACTTCAGGAAATATCTCACCCAGAACCTATGATGCCGAGTCAGTTGTGCAACCGAGCGGAAGCGCGCCGAGCAACGCGAGCTACTCCCGGGTGGATAAGAGCGCTTCCAATTCTAACAAGAGAACCACCACTGATAACAAGAACGGCAAGAAGCCTCCGGAGAAGGGCAAAAAGAGCAGCGGCGGGACCACAACACCCGCACCGAAGTGAGGCTCGATCCCGCTTTCATTTGGGCGTAAGTAAATAGACGAGAAAGGGCTGCGGCCCGGATTTGTCCAGGCTGGAAATTGCAACCGGGAGTAAAAACAATGCGAATCACAAAGCGCTCAGGATCAATCATTTGGGCTGCGGTCGCAGCGATTGTGGCGCCGCTCGTCCTGATGAATTATCCGTTTATATCGGCCCATTCATCATCTATGGTGGCGACTGGTCGCCGCCCCACCGATCAGGTCCAGACGCCAGCCGGCGCGTCCAGCGCGCTGTCCATTACTCCTGTTCTCGACACGGCCAGCGCCGCGACGGCGACCATAACGAGCGACGGCGGAACGTTGACCGCCACTGCAGCAAACGGCGCCATCTTCACGCTCACCATCCCGGCGGGGGCGATCGACGACGAAGAGACGATAACGATGACCCCTATTGCCTCGATCAGTGATCTGCCGCTCAGCGGTGGGCTCGCCGGTGCGGTGGAGCTTGCGCCCGAGGGATTGATCCTGTTGAAGACCAGCACCCTCGTCATCAAAGCGCCAATTCCCATCGATCAGCAGTCACCATTCGCCTGGTACGACACGGGCGATGACTTTCACCTGTACCCGCTGACCCTGGATGTCAGCACTCTTACGATGACGATTACTCACCTGTGCGGATACGGAATCGGAGTAGGTACAAGCGCCGACAAGAGCGCGGTGCAGGGGCACCTGCCATCGCGCAACCAGGCCCAGGTCGACCAGGTAATTCAGGGCGCAGCGGATACCGCAAGACAGAAGCTGTCCCAATTCGTCGCCGCACGGCGCAATGCTATCTCGCCGCAAGGCGGCCCAGCCAAAGTAATAAAGAAATACAATAAGGCGGTCGATAGCGAGCTGATGGATCTCATGAACAGCCTTCTTGGCGTGTTGGATGACGCCCTGGCAAAAGGCGACGACGTCTCTCTGAGCTGCGCGCTTCTTGCGGTCCTCGACGACCTGAATTTCATCAGCCAGTACGGATTTGACATGGGCACGCTCCTGGGCTCGGTCCCTCAATACGAGGGCAAAATAGCCGAGGCCCTGAACAAGATCACCGACAATGCAATCAACCGGTGCAACGGCGACTCCGAGAATCCACCAAATCCGGGCGAGATCGCGACCGTACTCAGTTGGGCCACCTTCGCAAACAAGCTTGCCGCAAAGGACGCGGAGCTTGCGGGTCTCGGGCCAGTGGCTGTTTTGATGGTCAGGCGGGCGCTGGCCTGCGCAAACCTCACTTTCGTTATGAATACAGGCGTGAACTTTATGCCTCCTCTGTCGTCGCTTAGAATATTTATCGAGCTGGACGCGGAAAACGAAACTGCGGTCAAGCTGACTCCCCAATTCGACCTGACCGGAAATTTCAACGGCATCTTTACAGGCACCGGGACTCTGAAGCACCAGAAAGTTGGGCTTTCCGGAATTCCCGACTGCGGGGTTACCGACTCCAGCACGGATGCTCCCCTCGACGTTGAGTCCCTTAAGCTGGACATTCAGCCACGCGAGGCAGCGTGTGGTTCTCAGAATGCGCCGCCCCTCGTCATCGCATCCGCGCTAATCAATGTCCACAGACCCATCGAGACGTTCACAGTCTCGTGCCCCGACCAGCCGCCGTACACAGCTAATAGCGACCTATGGCGAGCCAATTTCTACTGCGGACACCAGGGCGATTCGATCAGTGGCTCGGAGTTCAAGTTCAGCAAGTGGGACCAGAGTGAGGATAAGACCACAGTGGGCATTAAGGAGTACTCCAATTTGGCTGACCCGGCGCCATGCATGGGATTCAAGGAGAATACGACAATGAAGGTAGTCGCCGGCAAAAATTGAACCTGCCGATTACAGTACCGCCCATCGTTTCAAGTTAGGCTGATAGTAAATATCTGAGGGTTCACACCCGCAGCCTTCCCGGAAAGGGACCGCGGGCTCGCCCCCGGGTCGTCCGACTCTGTTATCGGAGGCGCGCCTCACAATCGGCCAATTTCTCCCGCAAACCGCTGACGTGCTCCTGGGTGCTTGCCAACGAAATCGTGAAATTCTCCGCGGCCTCGCGCAGGACCTCCAGGCCTTTTTGGTACCAGCGGCGCGCTTCTATTAGGTATGAGTGATGATTTGCTTGGACTCTCCGGTGTCCCCGTCGATCCCTGCACACAGGTCAATTAAGCATTTCTTAGCCGCTTGTGCCCCCCATAGCAAGGAGACTCGACTTCTATTTTCTTGCCATGCCTGAAATCGCGGCATCGCATCTCGCGATTTCACCCGCTATCCTTTCAGGCTCTTTCTGGTACATGCCGTCGAGCGCGCCACGGCGCCCCACCTCGGCCCAGGCCTCAGCGCTTCGTTTGAGCCATGACCTGGCTTCACGCCAGGCATCGGTCTGTTCGGCTGATGATTTGCTCCTCGAAGCCAACTCCATATAATCCTCGCCGAGCTGGGAATATGACGTAGCCTCGGAAGATCTGTCCTGGCCGTTCTCCGGATCAGACGCTACCAGGGCTTCGTAAGCCTCGACAGCCTTGCGGTCGCTATCTATCGCTGAGGTCAGGTCGCCTCGGTGCCTCGCGATTTCCCCGAGACCGCGGTAGGCCTTGCCGACCGCCCCGCGGGCAAACGCATTCTTTGGATCGGCTTCAAATACTGCCTGACTGAGTTCCAGCGCCTTTCGAGCGCTCTGGAGTGCGCCATTCAGATCGCCCGCCTTCATCAGGCTCTTGCGAAGCACACCATAGCTAAACGACAGGTCGAGTTTGGCGCTGGCGTCATTCGGGGCCAAATCAACCAGAGCTTGATCCGTTGCTACGGCCTTGCGAGACAGATCCAGCGCGCCTTCAGTGTCCCCGGTCATCTCGAGCAAGGTGCCCAGGTACTTGTACGTCAGTACCTGGTTGCGCCTATGGATGGGATTGGACGGCTCCGCGGCCGCAAGCTCCTGATACATACCCGCGGCCTTCCAGTAGCTTTCGATCGCCTCGGAATAATTGCCGGCAGTCCCCAGCAGATTGGCCACGTACCAGTTCGCCCGTGCCACATCGCTGCGCGTTGTAATGCCGGCGGGATCGGCTGCCGCCAGCGCCACGTAGATGTCCAACGCCTTCCTCGCCAGTTCCAGTCCTCCGGTGTTGTCGCCAGTTCGCTGCAGAGCCCCGCCGACTGCAACATAGCTCCTGGCCAGATTTCGGCGATCGTCGGCCGTCGCCTCTTTGGTCGAGGCGATCTTCTCACGAATAGCCAGCGCTTTCCTGTAGCTCTCGAGCATTCCAGCGGTATCACCGGTGTTGCCGCCGATTTGTACTCCGCCCTTCACTTCGCCAACTTTCTTGTAAGCTTCGGCCAACTCGCGTTGTAACTGCAGATCGCCCTCGCTCTCTTTCGACAAATTATCCAGGTACTCCAGGCCGTCTTTAACCAGCATTTCTCGAACTGGAGTCGAGCCCGGCAGCGTCGCGATGCTGTCGTGGTATTTGAACAAAACGGCATTAGCCAGCTTGCGCACTTCGTTAAATCGCCGTTGCGCCTTGTCTCGTTCCACATGAGCCACGTGCGCTTGCCAAGCCGTGGCACCGGCTCCGCATATCAGGACCGTCACAATAAGTATCGCGGCCGCAACTGCCGCTCGATGCCTTCGAACAAATTTGCTGGCTCGATACGCAAAGGTGTCCTTCCGGGCGA
>Ga0207155_1229_pt1 | contig 11154 bp, 12 predicted proteins | sample Alteio_BWMinHeat_26_FD_153515 | JGI IMG/M metagenome (GOLD analysis project Ga0207155, IMG submission 153515) | Enriched cells from forest soil in Barre Woods Harvard Forest LTER site, Petersham, Massachusetts, United States -... | ecosystem: Environmental > Terrestrial > Soil > Temperate forest >... | reverse complement strand
ATTTCGAGCCGGTAGCGCTGCATGTGTTCTCAACCAATGTGCTGCCGACTTTTTCCGGCGGCATTGATGGTGGTACGGAACGCCGCCTATTGCCGATTGAATTCACGCATGTTGTCCCAGTAGAAAAGCGCGATCCGAAACTGCCGGATCGGATTATACATGATGAAGCCGACCTGTTATTACATTTTGCTGTGGAAGGCGCACGCCGGTTAATCAAAAATGGGGATTTTACCATCCCGGCATCCTGCAAGGAATTATTGCACCGCTGGTTTATAAGCTCTGATCCGGTACGAGCATGGGCGACCGCCAGACTGGAGATTACGGAAAAGGAAAATCTTATCGCTGTTGCGGATTTGTACCGTGATTTTGAATCATGGGCGATAGAACGCGGTCAAAAACGTGAGTTCCTACCTAATGCGATTTCATTTGGGAAGCGCTTGGCAACGGCAGTATCAGGGCTTGAACGTCATCGTTCCGATGGTTCCTACTATCGTAACGTGAAGCTGCGAGGTACGATATGAGCGCCGGTTGGTCGTGGGCGAGCCTCGCCGATTCAAATAGTGAGAATTCCCAGCGCTATATATCTAAGGTAGCATCTCACCTGTCCACTTGTCCGAAAACGCAGGATAATGGACAGGTGGACAAGTCGCCCTGGCCTTTAGAAGATACAGCCGATGATTGGCTAGAATTTTATTCCGAACGTGCTGGCATCGCCGAGCATTGCGGTAAAATGTCGAAGGCTCAGGCCGAAAAGCAAGCATTTGAAAGCTGTATATCAAAATGGATTGATACTCACCAGCCAGCAATTATCCCCGATGTCTGCGCCAGTTGCGGCAAACACGCTGGTATCGTCGGACAGAATGCAATCATCACCGGCAGCGGCCACTGGCTTCACAATAAATGCCATTCAATTTGGCTAGTGCAGCGACGACAGGAAGCTATTAAAAAACTAAGGAGTATGGGACTCACTGAATAATTGCGCTGACTTCGGAATTAATTTTCGGCCTTATGCAACCATTGGTAACATGGCGCAACCCATTGTGAACATTAGCGAAATAGAGAATAAATCATAGCTATTTTGCCTGAAATATAGTATTATTTTTCTCAATACAAGAGCGCGATAAGCGCCACACCCGCAAAGAGGTACAATGCGAATAATAATTCGCATAATAATGGCAATGCCTCGTAATGGGGGCATTGCTTGACGGTCAGCTCCACAGCGTCATCGGCGACGGTCATTGGAACGGGCAGCACTAGCACCTTCCAATTTTCATTTAACAACTCTGTCCCCTCCGGGTCGCGCACGCCAACGGCTAGTTATACAGTCATTTTTACGGATTTAGCCGGAAACCAGACAACGCTTCCTTCCACAAGCTACAGCCTTTTTTTTAATGCAGCGCCCATCGGGAGCATATGGGGGACTGGCGGGAGCATCCAATATCCTTTGATTGGTTCACCAATAGCAGCAGGCACTACTTTAACAATCATCCGCACATTTGCCCTAACCCAAAATATTTCTTTTCAAAATCAAGGAAATTTTTATCCGCAGGTGACGGAACAGGCGATGGACACGCTGGAAATGCAGATACAGCAAGTATCAGCCGCACAAGGCCGCGTTATCACCCTTCCGCTATCAGACCCGGCGAATATAAATACGATCCTTCCTCCCTATACGGCACGGGCGAATCAGACGTTGATATTCGACAGCGGCGGCAATGTAGCCGTAGGAAGCTTTACAGGCGTTCCGGTTAGCCCGGCCATGCAGCCCATAGTAGATGCCAGCAGTCTAGCACTTTGCCGAAAATTGCTCGGCGTAAATAATGAAGTATCGGTTGCCAGCTTCGGCGCGGTATCGGATGCAAAGAAAGTTACGGATATTTCCTGCGCGTCCGGCTCCGCTAATATCAGTAGCGCGTCTGGGCTTTTCACCAGTTCCGATGTCGGTAAGACGATTAAAATCTATGACATACAAAATAATGTTTATGCGTTCCTTGGCACTATCGCAGCCGTACCAAGCGCCACTACAGCGATTCTCTCCGGCATGGCCTCCGCTACCGTCATCGCGGGCAACGGGATTGCCTATTGGGGAACGGATAATGCGACTGCCATTAATGCGGCTCTATCATACGCCTCGCTGCAAATTCAGCAGGATTATGGGCAGGTAAACGCTCCCTCTGGTACGGGCTACTGCCGGGTTATTTTTCCGCTGCAAACAGGTACGGGCAGCGGGTACTTATTTGGCTCGACACTCACGACCTATCGCAATGTCATTCTCAATGCCGATGCCATGCTGTTCAACGCCTGCGGTGGTTCGTCATCGGACAGGACATGGGCGATCACCTGCGCTGCCGGTATTCAGATTGAACGCCTCGTCATGGAATGCGGCGGCGGCATGGGTATTTATAACGGTACGGGCGAAATGCAAAGCAGCTCGTTTATCGGCCAATGCCAGCTTTGGAACGTCGGCACTACCTATTCCGGCGGGACATCGCAAATCGGCCTGTACCTCACCGGCAATGATTACACTATCACCGGCCTATGGATAAAAGGTGGTAATATAGGCTGCCAGCTTTACCAAGCCAGCGATGTGCGTATCAGCTTGCCGGAGATTATCGGCAGCGCATCGGGGATGCAGTTGGCCGGGTGCGAAAATATCCAGATCAATAATGTTACTTTTGACACATGCAGCTATATCGGGCTTACGATTGACGGCAGCCATAATATTTTTGCCTCCGGCAATTTATTTTCAGTCAACGGCACTGGCCTTAATTACGGCATCACGCTCGGCCTTAATGACCATTTCAACATAAACCGCGACATAAATCTGAATTTCAACATGCAACGCTGTGGAGGCATCGGAGTACATATAGCCTATACGCAAGATTCTACCCTTACGCTAAACGGCAGCAATTCCGCGAATTATAGCGCGGGCGGTATAGCAATCACGCAGATGGTCGAATATGGTTCCGGCAATGCTGGCATCATCAATGTTACCGCCACGCGGGATAACGTGACAGCCGGGGCGGCGATTGCCAATTTCACCGGATCATTATTCGGCATGTATTATGATACCTATAACAATAGCGGCACGGCCACGACGGAAGTTTATGGCGGCGCGTTTATCTTTCCTAGCGCACCTGCGGGATTCGGCGCTTGGGTATCGGCATCGGCAAATACTGTTTATCAGGCGGCGACAGATGGAATTATTGTCGCGCAATTAGGCAGCACCGGCAGCGTCGGGCTAGTCTGCGATGTGTACACAGACAGCAACAACCCGCCGACAACGGTTAGAACCTATTTACAGGACAATGGGGACTATCCAAGCGGCGTACCGGGGACTTGTCCAGTAAGAGCCGGGGATTATTGGAAAGTCGGAAGCGGTGCGAATTTAGTATTTTGGCTACCATTGGGGATATAGATTATGGTCACAGGATATAGAACGGATTTACAAGGAAACGTCTTAGATTACTTTGACCTTCCCGTTATGCCGGATAATACGGAAATGAGCCTTTATGTGGCCGCTACGACTATGCCGCCGCTCTATGTGTCACCGGCTCAGGCATCCGCCATCTTAATCGCCCAGGCACAGGCGGCGCTCTTAAAATCAGACATGACGGCCATACGCTGTTATAAAGCCGGAACCGCTTTCCCCTCCGCATGGCAAACTTACGTCACGGCATTACGCGCTATTGTCACCAGCGGCACAGGTGCGTTGCCTTTACAGCCAGCATATCCGAGCGGAACATGATATTTTAAGTAATATGAAAACAGTCCGAAATATGGCACAATACCCGTATAAAAGGATATGCCATGACCGATACTGCCGCCACGCCAGCAGTTACTAACGCACCTAGCACACCAGTAGCGTTGAGTGTTGATATTCTGGAAACGCTTACCCATCAGGCTTATAACTGCCTGTATGCAGATTATAATAAGGAAGCAACACAGCTTGAAGTGGAAAAGGCTGAAAAAGCAGCCGGACGGCAACTTAGTAGTTATGAGCGGCAGAATTGTAACCGCTATAAGTTACGATCTTCTGAAATGAAGGCCGTACAAACTGTACTCGCCAGCATAGCCCCGCAAAATATAATTGAGGGAATGTTTGCGGTACAGATAGCGGCATTACACTTCGCCGCTATGGAATATTACAGCGATGCTTCCAAGCCAGAACTAGGTTTTGCAAGCCGCAATGAATATTTGAAAAATGCCAGCAAGTTAAGCCGGACGTTTTCAGATTTACAGGAGGCGCTCGATCATCATCGCGGCAAGGGAAATTCACAGCAAACAATCAACGTCATATACCAGCATGTCCATGTTACCGACGGCGGGCAGGCTGTCGTCGGCGGCAATGTCACCCCCGCAGCGAGGGAGGGGGGTGCAAAAAAAATGAAAAACAACCCCAAGAAATCGCTTAATTATGCACCAGAAATCACAGTGCCTAGCCCGGACACGCAACGGCCTATGTCAGTCGGAACCAATGGCTAATGGCCGGTGCTGGTTGCACGGTGGGCTGTCAACCGGCGCACCAGCAGGCAACAGGAACGCTTTTAAGAATGGGTTATATACGTCGTCGGCGAAGGCCGAGCGAAAGGTACTCAGCGATTTACTCCGGCAATCGCGGAAGATGATACAGGACATATCCCGCAACCAGCCGTTATGAGGGGCAATGGTATAAGTTGCTTGAAAGGCTCCGCTGTTGGCACGAAGGCATCATAGGGGTAGCCCTTTTTATAGGTATAGCGGGGGTGCCGGGTGGGGGTGGGGTCTCAATTTTAGAAATTCTATAATTGATTACCAACCATGTTTCTTTCCTCGCGCCGGTTTTCCTATCGTGCGGTTGAGATACATATCCATAGCCTTTAGCATGGTTCTCCAGTTTTTGCTGGTAAATGCGAAGATTCGCAACTTATCCAATATCATCCGGTATATTTCATCATCCGTTTTTACGAATAATCCCCAATTAGCGGCGGAGACACGTTTTATAAGGGCTATGAGGGCTGGTTTATCCATATCCTCTATCTTTTCCAGATCGGCAGCGGTTAAAGGTAGCACGGCCAATGTTGATTTATTCCGGCTCCCGCGTGGACGGCCAGCAGGATTGCCGGACTGTCCTTTTTTGAATAACCACGCTTTCGCTATATTATCAGAAGAAGCCATAATTACCGCGCCTCCAAGCGTGTTTAAGTATTCCTTGGATAGTTTCATTTGATAATTTAGCAGGAGGTTCATCGGGAGGGGGTGAAACCTTCGATGTGCCAAATGCTTTATCAAGCAAATATTTTGAAACGGATATGCCGCTATTTTTAGCCAGCCGCGATAACTTCCGCTTCTCATCCGCGCTGACGCGCAGTAATATGTTTTTGTCCTTTTTCATGTATATACATTTACCCATTTAGCATCTTGGGGCGATCATCAGGACATCCGGGCTGAAATTGCTCCGGCGTTGCCTGAGACTGTATTTTATCTGTAAATCGTGATTAAAACGCTGCATTGTGTATATAAACCACCTATTTTTCGTCCGTGCCATTATAGCAATATACAGCCGTTACGTCATCCATCTCGTATAGCCAGAACGCGCTAAAGCATGGGCGCTAAACAGCGGAGGCCATTGCCTGACGGAAGGCTATATCTGTCCTGATTAAGCGATCAAAGGAAATGGTACAGGAGTATTTCCCGCAACTAGGCTATATGTTTGGCTAAAATAAATTGTAGGACTGACGGATAATTAGCGTTTGTCGTCTGGTTCGACTAGCTTTAGGTCTGGCCTGACAACAAAATGATGTATCCCTACGGTTTTCGCACCTGATGACTGTGACTGCACATGCGCCAGTATGTCCTCTATCATGTAATAAGAATAACCCTGATTAGATACAGGTAAAGTGAAAGGCTTATTCTCTTTGTTTACATAAAGCTGATGCGTCTTATCGGAAGTTAATTGACCAGTAGGCTTAAGGCCAAACTGCTCAAGTAATGCAGCATCTACTTCGGCTTGAGTTGGCACCTTCGAGGCAATCATCGGTCATGCTACGTTGCTTGTTACCATATACGTCTTATGGCCTAGTAATGTAGGCTCGGTCGGTTTTGCTTCCGTCACCTTCACATCCTGATTGCATTCATGCTTAATCAGCATGGCAATACATTCTTTAATATTTTTCAGAACGGTAGAGTAATCTCTATGCCCTACAAAAAGTCCGGGCAGCGCTTTACATGTGGCAAAATGCCATTCTTCATGTTCCTTTATTTCGACTTGGTACATTTTCGTCATGCGTGGTTCCTTGTTGTCTTGCTCCATAGAAGCCTCCCAATTTAGGGGTGTGGATTATATAATACAGATTTTTGACTAGGAATAGTAAAAATTCGATGTAGAACACAAGAAATAATGCAAGATGAGTGCCAATAGGCGATTTATTAGCCCCATTAACTTTCAAACATTACCAAATTCTAAAACTGATTTTAGAAAAAATCCAAGCCTCGATAACAAATGACCCCGGCGGCTTTCCCCTAATAGCGGCCTCCCCTGGCACCGGGTGGGGGCTTTTTATAATCTGCGCTCTATTATAGCAAACAAAGCCTTTCCCTCCGCCTTTAAGTGGCATGGATGACGACGTTGTTGGCAAAGAGGCCGTATAGGGGGTGAGCTTTTACCTATATGGCTGGGGGGGTACGGCGGGGGGTAGCCTCTTTTTTCGCAATTCCGCATCTACTAGCTTGTATTCTATCATCATAAATCGCCTTGCTGCGTTCATGCCCGTCTGCTAACGTCCGTGACGAAGCAGCCGAAGTGGGCTGTTTTGGGGATTAGAAACCTCCCAAAGACCAGTCGGCATCGCTGTGATGATGCCGCCTTTCCGTGCCGTATGGCCGGAGGGCGGCGTTATGTCCAAGCCTCGCGGCCAAAAGCGTCGCACCGTGTCTTTGCGGTTTTCTAACCTCCGGCTGCCAGCAGGCAGCCAATCCATAAATAGAAACATAGTCAGGTTAAGCACTCAGCTTAACCTGATTTATATGGGGGCGAAAACCATGAGAAACAAAATTTTACTCATATTGATGTGCGTATTATTAAGCGCGTGCGGCCAGATAGTTCTTCCTGTCAAAGCGACAACCGACAAGGACGAAGTATTTACAGGAGAATTGAAAGCCTCGCTTATTGAGGGATCAGCCCACCTTACAAATAACAGTGGAATCACCTGCAACGGAACATACGACCAGTTTTCAACAGAACAAGTAATCATGATGTATATGTCCTGCTCCGATGGCAGGCATGGAAAAGTTGTAGCTACCAGAGATCTTCCTTTGGGAGTTGCGCGTAGCGGCACTTGCGCCGGTAAGATGAATGACGGCACTCAATTTACTTGCGCGTGGGGCAAGCGTATCGCGGAGATGCCCCAATGAAAAAATATATTTCATACATTCTTATTGTAACCCTGACCGCTTGTGCCAGCCCTGCATTGCAATCAGATATATTTACTAAAAGCGTTCCCGATATGGAGAAAGTTGATTCGGAATGCAGGGAGAAAAATACGCATGTAGCGGCTGTAAACTGTCGCTTTGATGCTTATGAAGTCATCCTTGGGGAGAGAGGATTTCAAGAATACAACGATCTTGAGACTCTCAAACAGCATTTTTTATCCCTAGCCAAACAACAAGACGCTCATAAACTCACAGACAAAAAGGCGCTGGGGCTTTTCGAGAAATATACCCAAGAGTTTTATGCCAGCCTCCAGCAGCATGATAAGATTAAATATCATTTTTATGAGGTTCAAAAACAGCAAACGATGGCTGTCATCGGCGCTGTGGCAGGTGGCTTAGGGGCTGGCCTGCAAGCGTATTCCACCGCCCGTTATCCTGCCGGTTCACCCACCTATCAACCGTCATGTCCTGCATGTGAGCAGATGCAATCACAAGGGCAGCAGATGGTAAACCAAGCGCAGGCGGATCAGCAGCGGATGCAACAGCAACAGGAAGCGCAGGCGCAGCAACAGCAACTCAAACAGCAACAGGATGAGATTAATAGGCTAAACGGCAGGTCTCCGGTTGAAGTATTCCGGGATTGCGCCCATGCGGGTAACTGCGTTGGCGCGTTTGCGCCACCATCTGCACCGGATAGCTATGGGTCGTATGGCAGCGTTCCCAACATGCAATAAATCAGATTATCGCCCAGCAATAAAAAAAGGTGAGGAAGCAAAATGATACAGCGATTTTTAATATCATCGTTTTTTATGTTCTTAATGCTTCTGTTCGTGGCTCCTACCCATGCTTTAGCAGATATTGCGGACTTCAACGTAGCTTACGAAGCAGATACCAAAGGCGATTATGTAAAGGCCGCGAAATTTTATAGAAAGTTCCTAGAAGAAACAAACCCGGAGGAAGCAGGAGCCATGTATCCGTCTGCGGAATGGGTTTTGGGAGAGATGTATAGAGATGGAAAGGGTGTGGGGAAAAACACTAAAGAAGCTATACGGCTGTTTGAAAAAGCGGCAAACGGATCAGATAACGCTATGAAAATTTCCGGGTTGTTTGACTTGGGGAGAATATATCAAGACGGCAGCGATATAAATGGAATTGATTTGGTGAAAGCCGCTAATTACTTCAACCGATGCGCCAAATTAAAGGATCAGACCTGTAAAAATATGGTCGCAATGGACAGCAAGTTTCCCGAAGTATATGTCGCTCTCCACCCCGAAAAATTCCGGCTTGCAAAAAAAGAGTCCCAGCCTGCTACTTTAGATTCTGCGATAAATCTAGTAAACAATGGCAAGTTGAGGGAGGCGCTTCCAACAATATTATGGTGGGCGAAAAATGGAAATGGCGATGCACAGTATATTCTTTCCGATTTTTACAAAAATGCAGCGCCGGATATTAGAGACGATGACCTATCTAAAGGATGGCTATTGAAGGCAGCAGAAAGCGGAAATAAGACCGCCCAGCATGATTTGGGCTTATTCTATTATAATACCTCTTTTAATCATGAGACCGTTCCATTGGCATTAGCTGAAACATGGCTCAAAAAAGCATCGGCACAGGGAGATATAGACTCATTAAATATTTTGGGTGTTATCAAACTGCATCCCCTTCGTGAAGGTGTGAAAGCAGACCCGGACGCCGCCTTTCATTATTTTTTTGAAGCTGCCAATGCAGGATCGCTTCCGGCTTTGTTAAATCTGGGAGACATTTACTATGACGGGATATGGGGCGTACCCAGCGACAAGGAAAAAGCAAAAAAATTATATATGCAGGCCGCTGACGCAGGGCTTACGGATGCCTATTTAGTATTATACAAAAAGTACAATATTGATTACAAAAAAAAGAGCATTTCAACTACAGACATTATGAATTATCTGCGTTCATTATGGCCGGATGATAAAGGAAAAACTGATATTGAAAAAATTAAGATTCAAGACAACCCCACTTCCAAACTGGCGGATACCGCTTCACCTAAGATACCTGAAACCGCTCCACCTAAGACAGTGGATACCACCGTTCCCAAAGTAGAGGATACCACTCTCCCTAAAGCAGATATTGCGACTCCTAAGGTGGCATCATCGGCAATGTCCCCAGCGGAGATTTATGTAGCGGACTCTAAATCGGTAATGAAGTTGATTGCGGCTCAAAACGTGAACGCAGATAGCTTAAACCAAGGCTCTGCCGTGGCTATCACGACATCCAAAGCTATTACTAATTGCCATGTAGTAAATAAAATGGGCGTTATACTTGCGCGAGTAAATGGCAAGCCTCAAGAATTTCAAATCAGTTCTTCCGATGTAGGCCGTGACATATGTATTATTGCAATATCTGAAAAATCTGAAAGCCTGCATCCAATCTCTGAAACAAGATCATACGATGACCTTAAAGTTGGAGAAAAAGTTTATGCTATTGGCTCACCTCAAGGACTAGAAAATACTTTATCGGAAGGGATTATTTCCGGCCTAAGAGATGATAACGGGAAAAAATTGATTCAAGTGACCGCTCCCTTTACGCATGGTTCCTCTGGCGGCGCTTTAATTGATGAGAATGGCAAACTTATTGGAATAACATCGGGGATGCTGGACGGGGAAGGTAATCTCAACTTTGCTATTCCTGTAGATGTGGCTTTGGGTATTCTTTTGGCTAAAAATTAGGAATGCGTAACACCATCTTTTTCCTGCTTTGCTTTACGTTATATTTGTATCCACTGGAGGCATCCGCCCGCCAGTCCACGCAGGCGGCATTTTCACCATCGCCGGAGGCGGTAAAGTTGATACAGCGCACCATCGGCAAAGCCGAGCAGAGTATTGATGTGGCGGCGTACAGCTTCACCTCTTACAAAATCGCCGATGCGCTGATAGAGGCGCACCAGCGGGGCGTTGATGTGCATGTGTTGCTTGATAAGGGGCAAGGCAAGCGCCATTACCGTGCCATAGAGGAAATGCAGGACGCAGGCATACCGATCCGCATAAACAGCCATTACGCGATTATGCACGATAAATACATCATCATAGACGGCAAAACCGTTGAAACCGGATCATTCAATTATACGGCCAGCGCCGAGCGCCGGAACGCCGAAAACGTCATTGTCATTAAGAACAATAAAAAACTGGCGCATGAATATATGGAAAATTGGCAAAAGCTATGGGACGAAGGGACGGAATATCAATAATGTCAGTCGCTATCGAATTTATAGACTTCATTGTGCCGATAAAAATCATACGGGGAAAATATCCGGGTGGCTGGGATGCCTGCCTAAAAGACCATGCCGAGTTAATCGGTGGCCGCGTCTGGTATGACAATCACCTTTTTCGTGATGGTGCAATGTCGCCTAATGACATGCAAATAATTGTAAAGCGCTGGGAATCTATGGGCTTCGATCTTTACGAAGAACAAGATGGTAAACGCTGCTGGAAGGATGTTTGTGTGGTGGAATGGATGTTTGGTGGCGCAACTTTAAGGTGTGAGTGGATTGATTTCGTCCCAAAGTCCATTCCGGCTGTTTTCCTTAAAGGAACTGACCCCGGTGAAATTATAGGACGGGAATATTTTATCAACGAATGTAAAGTGTAATTTATGCCGATTGAAATAGTCACTGGCGACATTACCGGGCAAGACGTGGACGCTATCGTTAATTCGGCTAATCCTTCCATGCTGGCAGGCGGCGGAGTATGCGGCGCTATCCATAGG
>Ga0207155_1228_pt1 | contig 11195 bp, 10 predicted proteins | sample Alteio_BWMinHeat_26_FD_153515 | JGI IMG/M metagenome (GOLD analysis project Ga0207155, IMG submission 153515) | Enriched cells from forest soil in Barre Woods Harvard Forest LTER site, Petersham, Massachusetts, United States -... | ecosystem: Environmental > Terrestrial > Soil > Temperate forest >... | reverse complement strand
ATCGACTATCTGCTGGAGCGAGTGGCGAGTTCCAAGACTCACTACCAGGCGCTCGGACTTGAGCGGTCGGCGACAACCGAGGAGATAGTCCGGGCTTATCACCAGGCAGTAAAACTGCTCCATCATCCGAACCGAAAGATTCAGGTCTCCCTGCCCGAGGATATGCGCGAGCGGATAGACCAGATCTTTGACAAAGCTTCCGAAGCGTTCTTTATACTGACTGACAGCAGGAAGCGAACAGATTATGACCGGTCGCTAGTGAGGAAGCCGCGGGCTACCCCTGCGGGCGCACCGCGCGAACCGCAGGAAATCAGCACTAGCGGCAAGCTTCGAGCGGCCAGGGAAGAGAAGACGCCCGAAAGAGTGGCGTTGGTCGAGAATGCCGAGGCTGCTCGGCAAACCAGCCCCGGCAATCAACCCTTTGAGCGACGCAGAACAGAGAGGGTCAAGCTATCGCTGCCGGCCTTTGTAGTCGGCTATGACCGGGCGGGCGGTAAATGGAAGGACACAGCCAAGACAATAGACGTTAGCCGCGCTGGCGGCTCGATTGCAATGAACTGCCGCCCGAAGCACGGCCAGATCCTACACCTGAGACTGCCGATGCCCGTCAAATTGCGCGCACACGGGTTTTCGGAACCGGGGTACAGCGTGTACGCAGTTGTGCGACGGGTCGAACTACCCCTAGGTGGCGCATGGGTGGTCGGCCTTGAGTTCTTTGGAGAGCAGCCGCCGCCTGGATTTCTCGAAAAGCCCTGGGCTTCATTCAGGTCGATGGAATGGACGGGCCGGGACCGGCGACTGGAACCAAGGCAGGTCCGATCGGATCCAGTGCTTGTGGAATACCTGGACGAATCGATGCGGCTGGTCAAAGAAGAAGAAGCCGCGATGGAGAACGTGAGTGATAGCGGTATGAGGATCGTAGTGAAGGCAGCGCCTCCGGAGTTCGATCTTGTAAAGGTCGGGGACATCGGCAATTCATTTAAGAGCATGTCCGCAGTGCGCGACAGGTTTGTAGGTCATGACGGCCTGGAGAGACTATGTCTTAAACTTATCGGGAATAAGTGGCCGTTTTAACGAACGGCGGTTGTGTTGCATCAAGCAGCGCCTTGCCAAATCGCGAAGCTTGACCCTTCGCGAGCATTGCTGGTTGAATCGAGGCTGGTACGCGGAGAGCCCGCAGGATCAGACGCCCACCTTTTCTTGTGGTTTTCAAAAATAAATATCAACGGTTTCCCCGCCCAGCGTGTAGATATACATGAAGCAGCGAGGAACCGAGACAATGCCCGGTGAGTTGGTCGCAGAAATAACCCGCATGATAGAGGAACCGGGATTGGCGGCGACGTACCGAAAAGGGCCCGACTGTGCCCTGTGGCAGCTCATTGAAAGCGCGAAGCTGGGGGACGCGGCGGCATTCGAAGAGATCATGGTCCGGTACCAGCGGCGGGTGGTTAATACCGCCTGGCGCATGCTGGGAAACCGGGAGGACGCGCGTGACGCCGCACAAGACGTGTTCCTGAGGGTCTTCAAATACCTGAAGTCATACAGAGCCAGCGAGGATTTCGACGGCTGGCTCTACCGGATCATCGTCAATGTATGCCGCGACATTGCCCGCAAGCGGCCACCCGCCGCCCTCGCGTCTTACGAGACCGAGCGGGAGTCGGGGGACCTGGATGTAATCGGGGACCGAGGCGACATCGAGGAATCGGCCATCCAATCCGAGCAGCGAAACATGATCGTCGAGGCCCTGGCTTCGCTGTCGACAAAAGAGCGAGAAGCCCTCGTGCTGCGTGACCTGGAGGGGCTGTCTACCGAGGAAGTTGCCCGATTACTGGGGTCGAGCCAGACAACCGTGCGATCTCAGATAAGCTCGGCCCGCAAAAAGATCAAAATATTTAGGGACCGTCTGATGAAACAGCGGCGAGGGTAGGACGATGGATTGCAAATACATCGAGAACAAAGTCTGGCTCTATGTCGAAGGGGATTTGGACCATCGGAAGCACGAAGCCGCTTCACAGCACATAAGGTGCTGCCAACAATGCGCGGGGCTCGTCGAGGAAGCGAGAAGCAGCCAGGAGTGGCTGAGGTCCTGCAAGCCTGGGCGATTTGACGAAGCCTTTATGGACAGCGTCCGGAGAGGGGCGAGACAGAGGATCGCCGAGCAAAAGTCCAGTCGGCTTGAGTTTGCGGCCATGTTTTCGCGGGTGAACTGGAAGCCATTGATTATAGCTTGCCCGGTATTGCTCTTGATTTGTTGGGTGGGGTTTCACCGGGTCATTCGCACAAGGTCGAATTCGCCGAATTCGACCCCGGTTGCGGTGAACGACGGGTCTGCGCCGAAACATGTAGGGAACAAGCCCGATCGTCTAACTGAAAATATCGTTCTGGTCAAAGACCGCTCGATCAAGCATCACAAGAGAATTCTGAAGCGCGTCGAGCCAGCACCCGGCGTCAGCGTCGGAGCCAGGGGAGAAATACTGGCAAGTGTTGAGACATACCAGCCTCCAATGAGGATAGAGATACAAACAGCGGACCCGAATGTGAGGATAATATGGTTTGCGTCCCCCGGTGATGGTCCGGTCCCGTTCGGACCGGAAAAGTGAAAGAAACAGGAGAACATATGCTTTCGATAAGACCAAGTTGGTTGATGATTAGTGTGTTGATATTGACCGTGACCGGGGCAGTGTGTGCCCAACAAGCGGCGGCCGCGCATGCCCCGGATCAGCCCAGGGCAGCAACCCCGGCTGCCACCGCTCCAGCGGCGGAGAGCCGATATGTTGAGATCACGGGTTTCAAGACCAAGATCTTCGAAGTCAAGAACGGTGATCCCGGTAGGTTCGCAAACCTCTTGTCCGCGCTCACAAGCGGCTTCAAAGGGGCGGATGTGAGGTACCAGCAAGAATTTGGCACCATTACCGCGCGTGATTTCCCGGAGAATCTGGCGGCGATGGAGGAGGCTCTGAAGAGACTCGACAAGCCACAACCTCCGCGGCCCGTTCTGGAGCTCCATATTCATGTCCTGATAGCATCAGACGTGGCGGCCGCTGGCTCGCAGGAGTATCCGGCAGAAATAGCCGATGCGATCAAACAATTGCAAGGGACGCTAAGGTACAAAACATACAGTCTCGTTGCTTCTGGGATTCAGAGGGCTAAGGAAGCGGGCAATGGACTGGGCAGCTCAGGCGCTATTGGAATCGGTGTAGACAATGCGGGAGTGGCGGTGTGGGCAAGCCCGAATGCTCCAGGGGTGCGCTCGGCCAATGCACACTATGATTATTCCATCCGCCCGATATCGATTGACTCTTCGGCGGATGGGAAGCCGTTGATACAGATCAGCGACTTCCGGTTCAGTATGAGCTGGCCTGGGGCTCAGGTGGGCTTTAATAATCCGCTAACGCTGCGAGATGGTGAGAAGGTGGTTGTGGGAACAACGACGATTGGAAATGGCGCAGTAGTAGTTGTGCTTTCAGTGAAAATTCTGAGTTGAGCTAAATCGACTGGATCCGTCGCGGCCGAGCCTACCTGTAGGAAAGCGGAGGGGGCGGATCCCGTCGACTTCGGGCCGCGTTCAAAATGCTGCAGTTCGCTGGTGGATAGCAAAGGTGAAATTGAAGAGGGCTATCGGGTGCGAAAGTAACGAGATGAAACCGCTGTCCAACGTGGAAAGTCTCTCTCGACGAGTCTATACTGCTCGCCGATGGAGCAGCGACCCAAAGGCCCAACCCGGCAATACTTAGTTTCGATAGCGATAATCGGGGTACTGTTCTTCGTCTTCGGATTCGTAACATGGCTCAATGGCACTTTGATTCCCTTCCTGAGGCTGGCTTGCGATCTGCACTCTGACGCGCTGGCGTTGCTCGTAACCTTCGCCTTTTACATCGCTTATTTCTGTCTCGCCGTCCCTTCATCTTTCATCCTCAGCAAGAGCGGATACAGAAAGGGGATGTCCCTGGGGCTGGGCATTATGGCGGTTGGCGCCCTGGTGTTCATACCAGCGGCAATCGGCCGAAATTACTGGCTCTTCCTGGGCGGCCTTTTCGTTCAGGGGATGGGATTGGCCCTGTTGCAGACGGCATCGAATCCGTATATTTCGGTTATTGGACCTATACAGTCGGCGGCGCGGCGGATCAGCATTATGGGGATCTGCAACAAGGTGGCGGGCGCCTTGAGCCCGGTGATTCTTTCCTCGATTATCTTGAAGCGGGCGAGCGCTGTGGAGTCCCAAATCAAGGAAGCAACTGACCCGACTCTGCGCGGCGACCTACTGCGTGAGCTATCGCATAGAGTCATCCCGCCTTACCTGGCCATGGCGGTCGTGCTTGGGATGCTGGGCCTGATGATCCTGATCTCGCCATTGCCCGAGATCGACACAAATCAAGAGGAGGCCAAGGACAGAGACGGGTGGCTTGCGAAGACGAGCGTGTTCGCCTTTCCGCACCTGTTGCTGGGCGTGGTGTGCATCTTTGTGTATGTGGGCGCTGAAGTGATGGCCGGCGACGTCATCGGCACCTATGGCAAGGCGCTGGGTATGAGCCTCGACGTAACCAAGAATTTTACTTCCTATACGCTGTGGTCGATGGTCGGGGGTTATGCAATTGGAGTCGCGGCGATTCCTAGATACATCAAGCAAGAGAATGCGCTCAAGTTATGCGCGCTGTTGGGCGCCCTGTTCACTCTGCTGGCTTTTGCTACCAGCGGTTATACAAGCATTCTGTTCATCGCGCTGCTGGGGCTGGCGAATTCGTTGATGTGGCCGGCGATCTTCCCGATGGCCATCAACGGGCTGGGTCGCTTCACCAAGACGGGCTCGGCGCTGCTGATCATGGGGATCGCGGGCGGCGCGGTGCTGCCTCAGATCTATGCGCGCCTGTCGCAAAGCCTTTCTCCCCAATCGGCATTCTTGTTGAGCATCATGCCATGTTACCTGTACATCCTGTACTACTCGACGAGTGGCTATCGCGCAGGGAAGAGTTCTGGAACAGGTGTCTTGAGTCGGGAGCCGGCTACTGTCAGAAGAGACTCCATCGCCTAGAGAGGATGCCGGTGATAAATGACAGCACGAGTGTAAATGCAGTTACCCACGCATCGGTATGTGAATTCTCGACACGGGCAATGTCAAAATGCCGGGAGAGCAACGTCACCAGGAGTTTGCCGCTAGCGCTCGAGAGCGCGAGGCCCAGAATACCATCAGCCAGGGCGAGCATCGTTCAGGCCTCCCTGGGTGAGAAGAATCGGGCAATTATCTCGGTGGCTTTTTCCCATTCCCGCGCTTCCCTTTCGAGCTGCTTGTGACCGGCGCGTGTCAGCGTGTAGTACTTGGCCTTGCGGTTATTGTCGGACACTCCCCATTCCGAGCTGATGTAGCCCTCCTGCTCCAGCTTGAGGAGAGCCGGATATAGAGTGCCATAGTTGACTGACAGTAAATCACCGCTTGTCTGCTCGATGCGGCGAGCGATGCCGTAGCCGTGCTGAGCTCCCATGCTATCCAGGGTCTTGAGTATCATGAGCGCTAGCGTGCCTTGCCAGACGTCGGTCTTACCAGCCATAGCCTCTCCTATTGGATACCAATACAGAGGATATCATGGCTCCTATTGGAATGCAATAGGAAATTGGCAATCGGCGGGCTGATGGGTTTAGTAGCGGGGGGGCGCCGGCGTCATCCCACGGAGAGGAGGAGCGGAGGAAGCGGCGCGGAGTGACGAAAAAAGTAGAGAAAAGTAGAGAAGGGTAGAGATTCTCGAGAGGGCGGCGCACCTTTTTGGGCGGCCAACGGTACATGAGCGACCAGCGGAAAGGGCAAGGCGGCCCGAGCAGCGCCCAGGAGCCGTACGAGGTCCTTTTCAATAATGGATTCCAAGATCCGGACACGATTCATAGCAACCCTACTATACCTGAACCGAGGTGATCTTGTCAAGAGCTGGAGTATCGCAAGATAGAGTATAGATCAGATGGCGTTGCCGTAATCAACTAGCGCTTCAAAATTAAGGCTCCGGGGGGTAATGGATGGTCGACGGCTTAGATTGTTCGGTACCGGTAGCTCATTCATATCGCAGCGACCTCATCGGGTCGGCGCCGGCTGCGCGACGGGCGGGAACGTAACCAGCGGCCAGAGAGACCATGGCCAGCAACAATGCTGCGGCGCAGAAAGCCAGCGGATCGTTTGATTTGACCCCGAATAATTCGGACTCGACCAGCCGCCCGAGGGCATAGGCTGCAATTAGCCCGATGGCAAGCCCGGCCGCGGCCATTCGGACGACCTCGCTCAAGACCATCCACACAATGCGGTTCCTGGTCGCGCCCAGAGCCATGCGGATGCCGACCTCGCGGGTTCTGCGGGCAACAGTGTAACCCATCACGCCGTAGAGTCCGACGGCCGCCAATATCGCCGCCAGCAAGCCAAAACACAGGGACAGCGCGGTGATGGCTCGGTCATTGAACAGCGACTTATCGACCTGGTCGGTCAGGGTCTTCAAATTGTAAACCGGCAGATTCGCATCATGTTGAGAGACCGTTTGTCTGAGGGTGGCGGCCACATTAATCGGATCCTGATTTGTTCGGACATAAAAAGTGAGCTCGCCTAGAGTCTTGTCCTGGGCATAGGGGGGATAAACGAAGCTCTTGATATCGCTGCGGACATTGGCGTGCTTGCTATCCTTGACTACGCCAACGATTTCAGTGTCTGGGTGGACATCACCTGCTCCGAAAGTGAAGTGGCTGCCGAGCGGGCTGCGACCGCCAAAGAATCTTTGTACGAAAGCTTCGTTCACTACCGCGACCTTGGGGGCGGATGCGGCGTCTCGCTCACTGATCTCGCGCCCTGATTGCAGCGAGATTCCCATTGTGGCGAAGTAGTCAGGTCCGACCCAATTCTTCCCGACATTTGTATCTTCGTCCGGAGTCGCGACGTAGCCTTCGACAGTGGTATTTGAGCTGGAGCTGCTGTCGGCCAGGATCGCGATTTCAGCGGCGCTGACCGATTGGACGCCGGGGCGCGCGGCTATCGCGGTCCTGAGCCGGTCCGCCAGGTCGATCGTCTGTGCAGGAGAATAGCGACTGAGCTCCGGTGCGATTGAAAACTGGAGGACGTGGTCGGTGCGGACGCCGACATCTAGCCGGTTGAGTTTGTCGAGGCTGCGAGCGAAGAGGGCTGCGCCAATCAGGAGAATGGTTGTAATTGCCACCTGGCAGACCATAAGCGCTTTGCGCATGCGAATGTTTGAGAGACTGTCGGACACGCTGGTTCCTTGCTCTTTTAAGGAGGACTGGAGGCTGGCGCGAGTCGCGCGCAATGCCGGCACGAGCCCGAACAGGAGGCCGGTCAAGGCCGACACCGCGAGCGCGAACACCAGGACCGTGCGGTCGGGCAGAGCCTCGAGGCCGGCCGCCCCCACATTCTGGCGGAGCGTCCCAACAAGGGCATCCAATACCCACCAGGCCAAAAGCAATCCCAAGCCGCCTCCAATGATTGCGACGAGCCAGCTCTCGGTGAGGAGCTGCCGGACCAGCCGCCAGCGGCCTGCCCCGAGCGCAATACGGACGGCAACCTCGCGCTGCCGAGCTGCGCCTCGGGCAAGCATCAGGCTTGCGAGGTTGGCGCAGGCGATTAACAGGACTAATGCAACCATTGCCATCAATATCAAAAGCGGTTCCTTAACATCGCGTTGGAGGATGGGCCGTCCGTGGGAACCAGGATCCAGGACCAGGGGCATTGACAGAAAACGCTGCTGCCCGTCTCGCCCGAGTTTCATGAGGGGAAGCTGTCCCTCGAGTATGGCTCTATACTGGGGCGCGAGCGCAGCTTGCGCCAAGGCTGGGGTCAATCCCGGCTTGAGGCGGCCGATTATCGCCAGCCAGTAATCGCTCGGGTCATTGAGGCCGTCCCAGTTGGGCGTCATTTGGAGCTTCATTGTGATGGGGACAAAGACGTCTGGAGTCCGTCCAATCTGAACGCCGATAAAATTCGGAGGTGTTACGCCGACCACGGTCAACGAAGTGCCGTTGATTTCGAGCGTCTTGTTCAGGATTGACGTATCGCCGCCAAACCGGCGCTTCCAGAACCCATAACTGAGCACGGCTACAGGATTCGCCCCGGGGGCGCTCTCGTCCTCGGAGGTAATGGCACGGCCGTAGGCCGGCTGGACGCCGAGCACTTGAAAGTAGTTTCCCGAGACCAACTCGCCGCTGGCGCGTTCGGTTTGGCCCTGTCCCGCAACACTCAATGATACTGAGTAGCGGGCTAGCAACCCGGCGAGCACGTCGGTGTGGTCGCGGAGATCCTTGTACACAGGGTAGGAGAACGAAGCAGCCCCGTCGCCGTCGCTTGAGACGCGGCCAGACTTGTCGCCGGGGGAGCGCAGGATCACGAGCTGCTCGGGCCGGTCGACGGGAAGATTGCTGAGTAAGACCTGGTTGGTGAGCGAGAAAATCGTGGTGTTAGCACCGATGCCGAGGGCAAGCGTCACCAGTGCTACCGTCGTGAATGCCGGATACTTAATAAGAGTCCGGGCTCCAAAGCGAATGTCTTGCACCAGCGTATCGATCAGCACACTCCCCTCCTATTGAGTCTCGAAATCCATTGCAGCCGAGTCTAGTGCGCCGCAATCAGTCATGGCAAGTCAAGCCCCGGATCACCGGATCACCCTTTGCCGGCTGACTATATGCTCAGCTTAGCTAAGCTAGTAGCGCGGGCAAGTCTTTCAGGGAACGTATGGTATGAGTCGGACTTATGCGGCCGGGCGCCAGGGTGTCATCAGGGCTTCTGTATTCTCGGCCCGATAACCAGACATTTTGGATGCCATATTCAACCGCGCCTTTTATGTCGGTATTGAGTTGATTGCCGACGAACAACACCTCCTTCCTTTTGAGACCGCATTGTTTTAAAGCGTACGCAAAGAACCTAGGGTCCGGTTTGCGATAACCAAGATCGACGGAGGTGATAACCCATTTGAAATGCTGGTCGATGTGGCCGCGTCGAAGCCAATGCCTTATGCCGGGTTCTTTGACCCTCTTGGTATTGGTCCATATGCTTTTGCTGATTGATATTCGCGGCAGCACCTCCAAGACACCAGGCATGAGATGAACTGGCCTGGAACGTAGCGGCACATCACGGAATTGCAACTCGTCCATTAAGGTATGACCAAAATCAAATATGACGGCGCTAATCATCTTTCAGTCCCGGGCCGACCAGGCTTCATTTTACCATTCGAGTTCCTGAGCGGTCCTGAGATTCGAGTGAAACGGCTCTGGAACCGCTCTGTCACCCTGCATTACGGCTGGACAGGATCGCGCTAGCAGACGCCCGCTGGCGTCGCTAAAAGGATTTAAATCAATGATTTATCAGAATGGCCCGTATGATCGTCCGATTTGCCAGGTCAAGCTAGCCTTAAATCCTGGGGCAGAGTGAGGGAATTTGGCGGCGGTTACCGCCATATATAAGTGGAGGGCGATATGGATTCCTGATTGGCCCCAGCCGATCGGAGTTCAGGTCCTCCGTAAACGGAATACCCGTCTTGAGGCCGCAACCTAATTGCGTTCAAGCATCCCCCTCCTTGCGGCCCTGCCCGGGGGTGGCGAGAGATCTCGTCATCCCCGGCGTCACATTCCCCGCCTAAGAGCCAAAACCGTGATCTATTGATGATCGCGGTTTCCTGCGCTCAAACTTCAAGAGCTGGGACGGTGGGCAGTTGAACTCCTGGCTTGCTCCCGTGCGAAATCGCCTGGCCCAACCTGGATCTCTACTCTGACGGAGCAACCTGAACCGCGGTAAGGACGAACCCGGCCATGGGCACGTCATGTCACCACTCACCGACTCAATCGTGTCGTCAGTGACTCGCGTCATTGACAAAGGCGCATGGATACGTAAGCATGTCGGGGCGGTTCCCCGCAGAATTAGCACTAAACAATCTAGGAATCCTCAGGATCTTTCAGGTAGGTTGCCGACACCTGCGATCGGTCGGTAAGTTGTTATCAAGGATCGCTCAGTGGAGGAGTCATATGTGTGGCATCAGTGGATTCACCCATAAAAACCGTGTTGTGGATGAAAGCGTGATCAGGAGAGCCACAGCGTCTCTATCACACCGCGGTCCGGACCAGCAAGGGATCTATGAATCGAGAGACGTTTCGCTGGGCGCGGTGCGACTGAAGGTCATCGACCCCGACGGGGGTGATCAGCCGATAATTAGCGAAGATGGGGATACAGTTATCGCATTTAACGGCGAGGTATATAACCACTTGTCGTTGCGCCAGGAGCTAGAGCGACGAGGGCACCGCTTTCGCTCACGCTGCGATACCGAAGTAGTACTTCACGCATTTCTGGAATGGGACATCGCGTGCTTCCGGCGTCTGAGGGGCATGTTCGCCATCTCGCTGCTATCAGAGGGCGGGCGCAGGCTCGTACTGGCGCGCGATCGAATGGGTATCAAGCCATTGTATTATCACCGGCGGGGCCTGAACCTGTATTTCGGGTCCGAATTGAAAGCAATTCTGGAGCACGAGGAAGTCGACCGCACCCTGGACATGAGAGCCCTGCAAGAGTATCTCTCGTTCAATTATGTTCCGAGTGAGCGAACGCTGCTCGAGGACATTCGGAAGCTGGCTCCGGGCCACCTGCTCGAATGGCGCGACGGGGAAGTCCGTGTATCGTGCTGGTGGGATCTGGACGTGTCACCGCGGCGCAGCCTGGGGCTGGACGAAGCAAAGGAAGAGCTGGAATGCCTGCTGAAGGAGTCGGTGCGCGAACAGCTGGTTTCGGACGTGCCACTTGGAATCTGGGCCAGCGGCGGGCTCGACTCTTCGACGATTCTGCACTACGCGGCGGAAGCAAGCTCGCAGCGATTGAAGACCTTCTCGATTTCATCTGACAGCCCGTGCTGCGACGAAACAGAGTATTTCAGGGAGATCGCCTCAATCTATGGCACGGACCACCATGAATTCCATCTGAGTTCGGATATTGACCTTAGAGATACAGTTGAGGATTTTGCGTGGTATTCGGACGAACCTTGCGCGGACGCGGGGGCCGTTCCCGTCTGGTTCTTATCGCAGATGACTCGCAGACACGTGACGGTGGCGCTGTCAGGAGACGGAGCAGACGAGCTGTTTGGCGGATATATAACATACCAGGCGGACAACTGGGCCAGATACCTGCGCAGGATCCCCGGCGGGCTGCGACGGCTGATGCTCGCGTCGATGCAACGGTGGTG
>Ga0207155_1227_pt1 | contig 11232 bp, 10 predicted proteins | sample Alteio_BWMinHeat_26_FD_153515 | JGI IMG/M metagenome (GOLD analysis project Ga0207155, IMG submission 153515) | Enriched cells from forest soil in Barre Woods Harvard Forest LTER site, Petersham, Massachusetts, United States -... | ecosystem: Environmental > Terrestrial > Soil > Temperate forest >... | reverse complement strand
TCGGGCGCAAACGTCCCTTTTATGGGCTGCAGGCGCCTGCCCCGGGCGTATTTTCTGAAGATGCGCTTGACGAGTCGGGCGCGACCATCGAACAAATCGCATCCTTGTATATCCGCGATATTCAACGCGTGCGGCGGCGCGGCCCTTACCTTCTGGGCGGCTGGTCTATGGGAGGGTTAATAGCCTTCGAGATCGCGCGACAGTTAAACCAGCAGGGCGAAAGCGTTGGTACGCTTGTCTTGTTTGATACATATCTTCCCCCACAAGACCGCGAAATCATAGATGAACGCGATGAATTGCCGATTCCAATCCGCTTTGCTGCGGATATGAGCCGACTGATAGGTAAGGATCAAGTGGATTTGCAAGAGCAGTTTCTTAGCCTTGACGTACATCAACAACGCGCGATGTTGTTGGATGCGCTCAAGCGCGACGGCGTATTGGCCGAAGACGCTCCCGGCGAGGAAATGGATCGCCTTTTAACCGTGTTCAAACGAAACTCGATGGCAGTTGACCGATACCGTTTGCGACGGGGCAAGCAACGCATAATCCTGTTTAGAAACGCTAAAGCCAATGTGCCGGAACAACTGGCACAACAGTGGAGGCGCTGGGCGGCGGGCGGAGTCGAACTATGCCTGACGCCCGGCGATCATTACGATATGCTCAAACGGCCTCACGTGTCATTGCTCGCAAAACGGCTGAAATCCTACCTTGAACTGTCAGAGCGTGAGCAGACAGACCTAACGCAGTATCAACAATAGACACAGGTGATGATGATGAGAATTCATAGTCCTTCGCTTGCGGCAATTCGTGATTACTTGAACGAGATGATGTATTCTCTGGTCGATCTTCGTTTGTCCTCTGAGATCGGCCTGAGTCCCGCCGGATTTCCGAAGTTTCAGTCGCTCCAACAAATCTTGAACCGGCTGGACCCGGCGCATCAAGTTTTGTTCCGGCTGTTTCGGTTGGGTGAAACGGTCGACGACGCATCAATTAAGGAATCGGTGCCGGGCAGGATTGTTTCGGCGTTGATGGAGTCCGAAGTGTTGATCAGGGACGAGGCGGGCGGGTGGCGAACTCCCAGCCTCCTTATAGTTCCAGCCGAAGGCTTGTTGCTGCTGGTGAACATTCCAAACTCCTATCCGACCGCAAGCAAACCATGTAATGTCTGGTTTGATATGTCGTCCTACTTCGTGGCAAAAGCGCTGCCCACCTACTTAGGCGACAAGCGAGTGCTGGACGTTTGCTCCGGCAGCGGTTTGCAGTCTCTTTTGTGCGCCCTCCGCGGGGCGACTAAGGTGCTCGGCCTGGAATTACATGAAGAGGCGGTCATCGTATCTCGCGCCAACGCCATGTTAAACGGAGTCGACGGCAGCGTAGAGTTCCGTCAATCCAACGTGCTAGCTTCATTGGACAAAGGAGAACGCTTCGACTTCGTAGTGTGCAACACTCCTTATGCGCCGGTCATTGAAGGACCAGGCGCTCCGTCCACTTTGGAAGAAGTCGGCAACAGCGTCCTGTTGCGGCTGCTGAGAGAACTGCCCCATCACCTGTCCGAACGCAGCCGGGGAATTTTGGGCGCCTGGAGAGCGATTGGCCATCAATCATCAACCTATTTAATGCAATCCATCGGAACAGAGATGAAGAAAAACGGCTTCGACGCATTCGCCTATGTCGATAGGGCGCCCGATACCTTGGACGGCGTTTTGCGCATTTTACAAAGCGATTTACAGCAGCGCGCCGAAATGCAGTCGGATCGCATATCTGACATCGTAGAGAGCGTCAGGAACCTATTCCAAGACTCCAAACGGCCTATAGATGGATTCTACAATCAACTAATCTATTTCGCTAAAGGAAAGATCGAATCCACTGTCGGAGGGAGAGCAGTCTTTGGTTTGTCCGCGCCGGTTCAAGCTTGAGGCACCTATGGGCTACTCAAAGCTGATGACAGGCCGAGTTGGGCGCTCGCAAAGCGCCGCTTTACGCAGTTGCGGCATCTAAAATGAGGAGGCCATTTATGAAGGCTGGGATTCTGTCCCTTGTAGGTAATACACCTATTGTGCAGTTGAATCAATTTTTCAAAGATTCTCGTTTTCGCCTCTTTGCCAAATTGGAAGCCTACAATCCGGGCGGGAGTATTAAAGACAGACCGGCGCTCCATATGATCGAAGCTGCTTTAAGACGAGGGGACATTGGGCCTGGGACTACGATCATCGAGTCCAGCTCCGGCAATATGGGCATAGGTCTGGCTCAAGCCTGCCGATACTATGGTATGCGCTTAATATGCGTGGTAGACACAAAAACAACTACGCAAAACATGGCCATTTTGAGGGCTTATGGAGCTGAAATAGATTTGGTCTCCAAGCCCGACCCGGTCACTGGTGAATTTCTTCAAGCTCGGATCAATCGGGTCCAAAACCTTTTGCATTCGATACCAGACAGTTTTTGGCCGGATCAATACTCCAACATTCAGAATGCGATTGCCCACGAACAGACTATGCGGGAGATTGTGACGGAATTGGACGATAGAGTTGATTATCTGTTCTGTTCCACAAGCACGTGCGGGACGATAAGAGGTTGCGCCACCTACGTACGGAATCAAAACTTACAAACAAAAGTACTGGCTGTCGATGCCATAGGAAGCGTGCTTTTTAGCGACAAGTCTGCTAAGCGACTTATACCAGGCCACGGCGCTGCGGTGGTCCCAAAGCTGCTTAAGCGCGATCTGATAGATGAAGTTATACACGTATCGGATTTAGAGTGCGTTGTTGGATGCCGTCGACTCGTTACAGAAGAAGCGATTCTGGTTGGCGGATCATCGGGAGCCGTCGTTATGGCTATAGAGCGTATGAGAGAAACCTTTGCCGCCGGCGCGACCTGTGTAGCCATTTTCCCCGATCGTGGAGAGCGGTACCTCGACACCATCTACTCGGATGTCTGGGTAGAACAGCATTTTGGAAATGTGTCTCATCTTTGGCGGAATTCAATGGAGAGCAAACCGTGCACAATGGCGACTTATTGATTTTGAAGGGCAAGGAAATAGCTTCCCTTCTGCTTGGCCGCGAGAGCGAATTGCTTCAAATCGTTAAGGCTGCTTATGAGGCGCACTCTAAGGGACATAGCTCCCTGCCTCATTCCTTGTTCTTGGGTTTTCCTGAGAATCCTCGAAATAGAATAATCGCTCTGCCCGCATACCTGGGCGCCGGCTCTGGAGTTGCGGGTATAAAGTGGGTGTCGTCTTTTCCGGCAAACCTTGAGAAGGGGCAGGACCGGGCCTCAGCGGTTGTGATTTTGAATTCGGTTGAAACCGGGCGGCCGCGGGCAATTCTGGAAGGCTCTATCATCAGCGCCAAGAGGACGGCTGCAAGCGCGGCCCTGGCGGCCACCTATTTGCAGCGTGATAAAACCGATTGCGCGGGAATAATCGGCTGTGGGTTAATCAACTTTGAAATAGTTCGAGCTCTCTTAGTGGCCTGTCCGGAAATAGAAAAGCTCTATGTATTTGACATTTCCCCAGGCAATGCCCGTCAATTCAGGGACAAATGTCAGGAGGTCTCAGACCGCATCGAAGTCATCGTTGCTGGCGACGTGAATACGGTCATGAACAAATGTAAATTGATATCGCTGGCAACGACGGCTGCAAAACCCCATATTATGGATATTTCCTCGGCGCTTCCGGGCAGCACGATTCTGCACATCTCATTGCGAGACCTTGCGCCTGAAATAATTCTATCCTGCAATAATATCGTAGATGATATAGATCATGTTTGCCGCGCGGAAACATCGATTCATTTGACCGAACAACTGGTGCGCCATCGAGATTTCATTCGAGGTACTTTGGCCGATGTGACTACAGGGTCAATCGTTGCTAGAGAGAATCTTAATCAAACCGTCATTTTCAGCCCTTTCGGTTTGGGAATACTCGACCTGGCTTTAAGCAAATTTGTCCTTGAGCGGGCGCTCAAAAAGAGGCTTGGAACAACCATCAAATCCTTCCTGCCGGATCACTGGGTTGAAAGAGGCGGAGAGAACGCCGGCTCATAATTGTCGCAAAGACACAGGTTCAGGCATCTGGGTACGTTCAGCGCCCGATATTGAAGTGCTAAGAGACCTGTCAGACCCATAAAACTGAATCGGAGGCGCATTCGAGATGGAATATTTCGACATTGTATTGGCATTAGCTCGCATTGCGGTAGACTCGGGGGGCGAGTACGCGACGCAACAGGTTAAGCGCCTATGCGATGCACTGGTGCAGTCTGACGCTGATCAGGCTGCGAGGCTTAGTCTAGTCTTATCCCGGGCCCCCGTCGTGATGGAGGAGGTGCACCCTGCGGGTGCCGCCGCGCGTTGTCAGCTTCTCAGCGAGCCCCTGTCCTCCTCAAATCCGATGCCTAACGAGACATTTTGGCCGTAACAAGATAGAAGGATGTCGGCGACCGGAGCAGATCCGGTGTCTCGTCGGACCCCCTATATGGTTGCTTTGGGAGCCGGTCGCGTTGAGGTAGTGAAGTATCTGCGAGAGGTTGAAGAGGCGGCCGATCCGGAGAAGGCGGAGTCGTTCAGGCCCGAACGCAAGTACTGCTACAATCAGGTGGACGAACCTTGGCGCGAGTTTTGTTCGAACATGTTGAGTTTCAAGGTCCCGTCGGATTTGGACCTGATCGTACCCAATCCAAACTAAGAATGAATAAGGAGGTTCGAAAATGAGCTGGCATGACCCGGAGAGGGAAGACACAACTATATATAAGGTTGTGGTCAATCATGAAGAACAGTATTCAATATGGCCTGAATACAAGGATAGTCCACTTGGGTGGAGGGATGTCGGAAAGGTAGGCCCCAAAGCTGATTGTCTGGCCTTCATCAAGGAAGTGTGGACTGACATGAGGCCTCTGAGTCTCAGAAAGAAGATGGAGGAGATGGCCAAGAATCCGCCCCCGCCGCCTCCCCCGCCCGACCTGAACCGGCCTCGCGAGAAGAGCTTGGTAGATCGGCTTTGCGAAGGCGACCATCCGGTCGAGGCCGGGTTACGGCCGGAAAAGACGGCCAGGCTGCTCAAAGAAGCAATCGACCGCAATTACGTCCATGTCAAATTCACCGCCACCAGGGGCGGGACGGAACTAGGAGTCAGGTTGGACCGCGACGCCTGCGATTTCAGCAAAGCAGATTTTGAAGCAGCCTCTGGCGCGGTTCATATAGAGGGTAACTTGACGCTAGACTACGTAAAAGTCAAATGCATAGCCGACATAGAGCTCAACACCCTTAACGGCGTCGGCCACCTCGTCAAAGTAGAGGCGGCAGACATTTGAGCATACGGCCCGATTCGCAACGCAGACCGAAATTTTGCTGGGAGGATCGTAATGACTTACGAAGTTCATCTGTACTCGATACCAAAGGTTTCAGAGGATGGCAAACAGGCTCTCCCCGGTCCGGAAAGCAAGAGGCAGGAGTTCACCAGCGTCGACGACGCCCGAAGGTTCGCCTTTGAAAATAAGGACAGATTTGACCGAGTGGTCCTTATGGAGAACAGAGACGACGGTCAGAAGCTAGTAGAGCGCTACGTGGATGCTATTCAAGCGTAGCTGCTTTACGGATTTCCGGCCCACCTCTCCCTCACCTTCCTGTGTTTGGGGTTGCTGGAGCGGATCGCAGCGACAGGTGAACCTCCTGAATTTTGGAGCGCGGCGACTTGTCGCCGCTTTTGCTTTATGACCGACAGACTCGGTCCAACCGTCGATCTCTAGTTCGAGACTGCGGCCCCGACCATTCAGGATCGCAGCGACAAGTGAAGCCCCTGAATTTTGGAGTGCGGCGACTTGTCGCCGCTTTTGCTTTATGACCGACAGACTCGGTCCAACCGTCAGTCTCTAGTTCGAGACTGCGGCCCCGACCATTCAGGATCGCAGCGACAAGTGAAGCCCCTGAATTTTGGAGTGCGGCGACTTGTCGCCGCTTTTGCTTTATGACCGACAGACTCGGTCCAACCGTCAGTCTCTAGTTCGAGACTGCGGCCCCGACCATTCAGGATCGCAGCGACAAGTGAAGCCCCTGAATTTTGGAGTGCGGCGACTTGTCGCCGCTTTTGCTTTATGACCGACAGACTCGGTCCAACCGTCAATCTCTAGTTCGAGACTGCGGCCTGACCATTCAGGATCGCAGCGACAGGTGAAGCCCGGCGCTACTCCGGTTCGATTCTCCGCCTGACCACTACCTCTGATCGGGTCCTGTTTGGGCCACAGGTCGCGCAAGGCTGGCGGCCTCGCTTTCCATCCGCAGCCGTCGCCCGGTATAGCGGTTGCCCCTCTAGCTCTCCCCGCTCGATTACTCCCTTCATCATCTCTTCCGGGAAATCGCCCGGCAAAGAGTCCCCAGAAGTAATACAGGAGCCCTGAAACGACGACTTATGCGCGCTGGTAAACCCGTATACCCAATCGACTCCTAGCGTCAGAGTGCGTCGGGAGTAGTCTTAGAATCCATATTCGTTCTTCATTTGCCCGGAATAACTACCTCAATATACCACCTTGCCGGCTACAGCAAGTAGTGAATGGTGCTGCCACCGCGAGTACAAGGCTGAGCGAAGTCGTGGTTGTCGTGGCGGCGGGCCGATTTTCTCGAATCGCCCCCGCCGTTCACGATCGCAGATTCTGTCTCCACGAAATCAAAACGTCAGCCTGATTCCGAGCTGCAACTGCCGCGCCGACGTTACCGTCGGAGGATTCAGTTGCGTTGAGTTCGGAACCACCTGGCCCGTCGACGTGAACACAGCGGTAGTCGCAGGCTGAAAGCTCGGATGGTTGAACAGATTGAATGCTTCGGCGCGCAACTGGGCGTTCAGATGTTCGCCGAAAGAGAAGTTCTTGGCCAATGAGAAATCATAGTTCACGATGTTTGGGACTCGCAGCGTGTTCCTACCAAGTGTCCCGATCGTTCCCAATGCCGGGAAGCTATAACAACTCAAGTTAATGTAGTGACCTGGGTCCGCCGTCGTCTGGCTACAGCCAGGCACGCCATTGGGCCGCTGGCCGGAAGGAGTCTGTCCGCCCACGTTCGTGGTCCCGGTGCGAGCCTGGTCATTGGGTATTGTGACTGAGAACGGGGACCCGCTCTGGTACTCAAAGATCCCTCCGAACTGCCATCGAGAAAAGACCATCTTCTCGGCCGCGTTCCAGGATGCCGGCGTAGGCACTACCCACACGTAGTTAAGGATCAGGCTTTGCGGGATGTCCCAGTCTGAGGGTCCGCGGTTCAGGCTCATATCCAAAGGATACGGGTTAGTGACCGAGTTAGAGTTATGGTTCTGCGCGAGAGTCTGGTCACCGTTGTCGATGCTTCTCGACCATCTGTAAACGGCCTGAAACGTTAAATTGTGGCTGAACTGCTTCGTCAGATCGACCACCAGCGCATTGTACGAAGAATGGCCGCCCCATAGAATGGCGCCGATGCGCGCGAAAGCCGGATTAGTCTTGATCGGTGCGCCGGTCAGAGGGAACTGGTACTGTCCATCAGGCGTTCGTGTCGTGTGTGACAGCGGCACAAGGTTGATGTCATCGAACTTGATCGGCAGATGCGTTCCAGCCGAGCCGGTATACCCGACCATCAACACTATGCTCCTGGCGACCTGGTGCTCGAGATTGAGATTATACTGCATGACGTAAGAGCGATGAGGAGTGAACTCAATCAGCGTGGTCAACGGTATCGTCGATTTGACCAACTGCAGGGCCTGGTTGGGAAAAGCAGAACCCGGTGGGTTAGCTAACGAGGCTGCGATCTGGAAAGGGAATGTCCGGTCGATACCGTTCTGGATTACATATGGCAGAGGCAGCACATCAAAGATTCCCACTCCACCCCGGATTGCCGTCTTCCCGGTTCCACGCGGATCCCATGCGAACCCCACGCGTGGCTCGAAGTTCTTCAACGTCGGGTTCTTGTACAAAGGTCCACCAATTGTAACGCTGGGATCGGTCAAATTGCGCAGGTTTGCCTCCCTGCCATTCACCTCGGAAATGACCGTCGCCATCTCGTAGCGCAATCCGAGATTGAGGGTAAGGTTCGGCTTTACTCGAAACCCATCGTCGACGTACCCCGCCAGGACTGTCTCCCGCATACCACGATCGAAATTATTTCCAGGAAGCGGCCCCGCGAACAACTGAGGTTTTACAGTAAGGAAATTCGCAATTGAGCCAAAGGTCCAGTTGCCGATGGGCTGAACGGCTCGAGTGGAATTGCTCTCGATTCGCTCGATGTATGCGCCAAATTTGAGATTGTGCCGTCCCCTGGTCCAATATAAATCTTCTGATGCCTGGGTCGATGTGTAGCCGAACAGTAGGTATATGCTCGAGCCGACGCCTCCGGGCGTTGTAAGCCCCGTGATTGTCAGCGTCCCAGCATTGTCGCCCGGAAAGAACCCCAGACGGGGGTCCACCAGAGCCGGGCTGGCCCCGCTCGCCTGGTCGATGCCGCCGTCCGCAAAGGTCCTGCTGACGCCGCCGCGAAAAGACATGGACAGATGGGAGTTGAAGCTGTGGTCGAGGCTGAGCGCAACATTCTGGCGCCGCGATTTCGCTCCGATGAGTTTCTCACTAAAGGCATCCGGGAAATTTGTATTTGTGTTATCGAACGAGTAGCTTCCGGCAAGCACGGTTCTTTCTGAAAACAAATGATCGACCTTTCCGACTAAATAGTCTTCATGTCCGATCAATCCCCCCGAAGAAAAGAACTTGCCGGTATCGCCGGTGATCGGGCCATTCGGAAGGGGAAATAATGCCAGATATGGGACAATCCTCGGGTCGACATTGACATGGCCCGCGACCAGGTTCCCGGCGCGCGCGGCGGCTGTCAGCGTGTTCGATGATGCCGACTGGCTTTGGAATTCGCGCAGCCCCTCGTAGTTCGCGAAAAAGAAGGTCTCAGCCTCTTGAATGGGTCCGCCGATCGATCCGCCAAAGTTGTTTCGGCGAAACGGTGGCACAGTCGCGCCGTCAAAAAAGTTGCGCGCATCGAGAGCGCTGTTGCGGAGGAACTCGAATCCGCTTCCGTGAAACGAATTCGTGCCAGATTTGAATACGGCGTTTATTACTCCACCGCCGCTCCTGCCATATTGGGCCGAGTAGGCGCTGGCCAGTACCGAGAACTCCTGGATGGCGTCGACCCCAAGGTTCAAGCCAAGCGAACTGCCCGGGCCTGCGTTGGCATAATCGTTTACCACAAGGCCGTCTATGCGGAATAGGTTCTCAACCGGGCGCCCGCCGGAAATCGAGAGCTCGAGCCCGTTACCCTTCTGAACTTTCTGTGCATCCTGGGTTTGGGCGGCTACGTAAACAACTCCGGGCTGCAGGACCGCAAGCTGAAGCCAATCGCGCCCGTTCAGCGGGAGCTCGCGAATCACCTGATCGCTTACTAATCCGCCTACTGAAGATGTGGCCGTGTCCACCTGCTGTGACGTGCTCACGACCACCGTTTGCTCGATATCACCGATATCCAGATCGAAGTTTACGGTGATCGACGCTCCCACGGTGACGACGACTTCCGTCTGCATCTCGGTCTTGAACGACGTTCTGGAAGCCGTCACCTGATAAGACCCAACAGCCACGTTCGGCACATAGTATTGCCCCAGATCATTGGTTGTTGCACTCCACACGACTCCTGTTCCAATGTTCTTGATCGAAACCTGCGCGTCGGCTATGACTGCTCCCTGGCTATCCCGAACGGTTCCGAGGACTGTTCCCAACACGGTTTGCGCATTAGCCCGCTGCGCTGTACTCAAGCTGAGTAGCCCGAGCGCCCCCACTATGGCTAATAGTCTAGTGCTCCTCATATTCTTCAAACTCCTAATCTGCTATTATCCGTTCTCGTGATGAGAATGCGGGGGGGACTGGTAAAGAGCGGTTCGGGAGGACCGGCCTTCAATGCGGCTCGCGAGACAGGTGCATTCCGTGAGCTACATGGTACCTTATCGGCACTAATCCGAGAGGACTTTACACCGGTTGGGTTCGATCCTCTGGAGACTTGCCCGACGGCAAGTTGCATGCCAGAGTCCGTCGCGATGGGGTTGGTTCATCAAGGGGAGCCGCCAGTCGGCCCGATGAAGTCCGCACAACTCCCCACACTTCTGTGCTTTACCTATTCCCGCTCAAACGGCTAGAATTGCGATTTGGTAACTCTTCCACGATCTGCTGAGCGCTGACTTCGTTGATCCTGTGGCTTTGGTCTACACCATGTGATGGTTTGTTGTGGTCGCCAGCCACAGCTCCCATGCGGCATCTCCGACCCTACTGCTGCCTTGAAACTGTGGACATAGTCAAGCACATCCTCCTGGCCTCGATGAGCTGTTTCAACAACATCTAGAATGACCTCGCTAGATAGGTCCAGCCAACAGGGGACGGGGGATGAACCTCTCTGAACACCATCCGGCGGCAGCCGGTGGATCGTTAAGCCCAGCCTACACGGTATGAGGGAGGAACTCTCTGAATACCATCCGGCGGGAGCCGGTGGATCGTTAAGCTCAGCCTACTAAGGGACTTCAAGCGGAAGCTGGTCGCCCAGATACTGAGAATGACCGCCGCCGCCTAGCGAGGAGACTGGCTGTCCCAGTCACCGGCGAGGCGTTGAGTGAACTCACGTCCGCAAACTATCAAACCGCGGGAGGAAGAGGCCTAGATAAGCGTTCTCTAATAGCTAGTCCACAAAATCGGTCGTAACATCCTCGTTTTCACGGGATTAACAAATCGGCTATCAAGGGGATGTCGCCTAGTACTCTCGACACTGAGGAACCAGCGATTCCTTCTTCTAGAGACTGATTGGACCAAGAGACCATTTGTTGGTGCTCGCACGCTGTCGAGCAACTCGACTGCGGCAATAACCTGCGGGCACCTATTAGCACTTAGTTGTCGGTCAGTAGGTCTCGTAACGTCAGTTTAATGACCTCGCGGCCGGGAAAATACGCAGCCAGCATCACAACGATCGATACAACCGCCGCTGCCAAGGTAGCTGTCGAAACCTCGAGGCCGGCATAACAATCGCGCGAAACCCTTCCGCCGCAGACCGTTCGTCGGCAGTTCCTCTCATTGAAACTACCTGAACGGCGAAACCAGGCGCCAACTCATGTATTGTACGTTCCAATGGTCCTGCTATTATAATCCTGTGCTCGTCCAACGCCTTCGCCACCAGTTCGGACAAGAACACTCATGAACCAGGCATTGACCTACGCCGACGCCGCCTGCGGTCGCCGGTTCGAATCAA
>Ga0207155_1226_pt1 | contig 11263 bp, 11 predicted proteins | sample Alteio_BWMinHeat_26_FD_153515 | JGI IMG/M metagenome (GOLD analysis project Ga0207155, IMG submission 153515) | Enriched cells from forest soil in Barre Woods Harvard Forest LTER site, Petersham, Massachusetts, United States -... | ecosystem: Environmental > Terrestrial > Soil > Temperate forest >... | reverse complement strand
AAAAAAAGTTTGTTTTAAAGTGGGAATATAAGGATTGAAAAACCCCTGGGTAAGATCACCAAAAAATTGGCTATAAAGGCCCAAGTCTAAAAAACCGTACCCGAAATTCATCATGGTGAAAAAACGCGGGCCGAAGGTGATGGCAAAAAAGAGAATTCCTAGGATCCATAAGAACATTATTTAAGCCACAATCTCGCGAGTCGACGTATTTTTTTTTCTTTTCCTAAATCGCAAGGGGGGCTTTCGCGCAAGCCAGACGTCGGGGTCGTTTTGTCGGAGTTCTATATACCTTTTTACTTTGCCACATGCGGCTTCGCGGTCATGAATATAAAGAATCGGATCAAACCCACAATGAGGGCAAGTTGAGTCAAGACGCGCCCGCATCACAATCACAATTTCTGAAGCCATGAGGGTGAGAGCAAAAATAAGAAGAGCTTTAGCGTCGAGGGTTCTCCAAAAAAGATAACTTAAACTGAGAGCTATACCTAGGGCCTGAAAAATATTGATTAATGATAGAGATTGTTTTCGATAGACCTGCCTTGGATTACGGCAAAAGGCGCAGTAACAATGAATTTCAGCGGCCATAAGATGAATCTCCTTATCTTATTATACCTCCTCAATTGTTTTTTCTAAAAGTCAGATTTTTGACACTGGTCTTTGCCACCCCATGCGTTAGACTCTAAATATGCAACACTCACTTTCACCACTAGTATTGATTTTAATTTTAGCTTCTTTGACCTTCACAGCTGGAACCAAGTCACTAGCCTCGGAAGAAGAATATGCCCCTATTCCTGAACTCAACTATCACCCTCCTAAAGATACAAATAATCCGTCAATATTTGATGAAGTAAGGCTTCACGCAGGTGCTGCATTTCTTAACTCCTACCAAAATGTTCCCATTGGCCAAGGGCAAAGGGTTCAAGGGGGAATGCGTGGTATCCAATTCAATTTTGGTATTGATCTCTTTAATCCCAAATGGATACTCCAAGGAGCCCTTTTTAGTTTACCCCAGGCTACTCTCGGTAACGCGCAAATTTCTTCAAATGGTTTTGAATTGAGTCTCCTCTATGAAACCTCAATTTACGAAGAAGTGACACTTCATGGTGGACTAGGAATAGAAAGTCGTAATTATGGAATTAGATCTCCTCTTGGGGATGACTCCATGGCAAGTGGAGCATCCGTATTGGTTACCGGCCTTGATTACTGGCCAGCCCCATTTATAAGTGCTGGGCTTGAACTCTCAGGCCATCTCCCCCTAGCCTCCGGGGATGACCCTTCAAGTGTTGACTTAGGTATAAGGCTTAACGGACACTTCTAAGAACTATGCGACAGACTCCCCCTCCTGGGTTAAGACCTAACTGCCTTCTTACGCGTTTTCCGATTTGTTTTATTCACGGCCTTAAAAATATATTTTGTGCCCATGATTATTGGCATGGAATACCAGAGTATTTGAGCAAACATGGTTATGAGGTTCACGAATTTCACGGGCCTTGGCGAGGCCCCCATGAAGAGCGTCTCAATTCTTTTGCCAATGACTTCAGAGAAGTTTTAAAAAAATCTGAAAAAGTACATGTGATCGCCCACTCTTTGGGCGCTATAGATATGGTCGAGCTCCTCATGTGGAAAGAATTTGAAAAAAAATTTTCTAGTGTGACGTTTGTGAGTCCTCCATTTGGGGGGAGCCCCTATGCCGAACTGGGCCTTCTCTTTGGAGAAAAGTTATTTGCCAGTACAAATCTCACTTTAACTGAGCTTCATGTGAATCAAATTCTTAAGAAATTTGTGAAACCAAAGGATGTTCTTATTGGGAGTATTTTAAGTAATCCCGGCAAATATCCTTTATGCCCAGGGTTAACAATTCAGCATAAGTTTCTGACTCGCTATCTTCGCCATAAGGGGTTACCGGAAGAAAACGACGGATTGGTACCTCTCACATCGCAGCGCCGCGCCAAAAGTCTAGGGGAGATCTTTTTGGAATTTCCGGGTGACCACAATCAGGTTATTGGAAGCGGGCCTTGGCCACGCAGCGAAAAAACTGCACATGCTATATACTTAGATCATGCTATTTTTCTTGCAGAATATGATTTTAAGACCCCACAATAATACTGATGAACAACAGCCAAGGAAGTAGCTTCAACGATCAGCCACCTCAAAGAGCCCCCCGGGCAAGTTGGGGTTGGGATGACATCAAAGGCCGCATTAAAGAACTCGTTGGGTTTCTTCCGCAATATTTAAAAAATCCAGTGGAAGGGATTAAGAGAGTTCCCTCTTGGGATTGGCCCACGGTTATCCTCCTTGAAATTTTAATTTCTGCCATAACTGGAGTCTTATCTGGCATCGTAGCCCGTCACTTCTTGGCCATCATATTTGGATTGATTTTGGCCCCCGTCATGGGCCTTGTTTTGTCGTTTATCATTTCAGGTATTATATACTATGCTTGCCTCTTTATTTTACGTACTGAAGTTGAATTCCGCAGAGTTTTTGTCATCGTCGTTCTTGCAAAAATTCCCTCTCAAATATTAGGAATTATCATTCCGCTTATAAAATTTGTAACCTTAGTGAGCATTATCGTTACAGGGCTTCTTCTTATTGTGGGAATCTCTGAAAACTTCATGCTCGAACGAAAACGTGTTTCACAAATTATTGGCTCTATCGCCTGTTTTGCCCTCCTCTATTGGCTCTACACCATGGTTCTCGACGTCACAACCAACCGTATTAAAGTTCAAGATTACACCCCCGACAGTCTCAATCAGATTCACAAAGAACTCGACGAGGGGAAGTAACACTTCCTAAAAGGCGCCATCCGCCTTTTGGTCGGTACTTCCGAAGCCGCCCGCACCGCGATCTGTTGATGACAGACTTCCTACCTCTAAGAAGTCAGCTTGGATAACAGGCGCTAAAATAAGTTGGGCGATGCGGTCGCCATTTTTAATTTCAAAAGGGGTATCACCTAAATTAATGACAATTATTTTGAGTTCTCCTCGGTAATCACTGTCGATGGTTCCGGGAGAATTGACCAAGGTGATTCCACTTTTAATAGCAAGGCCGCTTCGGGGGCGAACTTGAATTTCAAAACCATCGGGAATTTCCAAAGCAAGACCTGTGGGAATCAAGGAGCGGTCTCCAGGCTTCAATATCACAGCCTGGTCCACAGAGGCGTGAATGTCGCATCCACTGGCCCCTGCCGACTGATATTGGGGCATTTCGCCGCAGAAATGAGAGAGTTTTTTAAATTTCACAATGGGTTTCAAGAAATAGCCTTTTTTGTTTTTGCCGTATCGACGTCGCCCATGACAAGGACTGCCATCTTGTCTGGATTTAAAAGTTCGTGGGCTAAGGCCCTCACGTCACTTGCCGTAACTTTATCAATGCCTTCGACCACAGTGTCAACGGCCATGTATTCTCCAAAGGTCATCTCATTAACACCAAGGGAGGACATTCGATTTTCCATATCATCGGCACCCAATAAAATACCGCCACGGACTTGCTGTTTGAAAAGTTCTAACGATCGTGGATTTAATTTTTTTCGCTTCAGATCTTTAATATCATGGTGAATGGCTTCCATTACCGCCGCCACACTCTTGCCTTCGGTGGCAGCGTAAATACTTAAAGTTCCGCAGTCTGTAAATGTCGTTAAATTAGAATAAACGGTGTAGGCCAAACCTTTTTTTTCGCGAATACTTTGATAGAGTTTTGAACTCATTCCTCCACCCATCCATGCATTCAAAACAAAGGCTTCAAATCTCTTTGGGCTGGTAAAACTAACACCTTCAAAGCCCACAAGGATATGGGTTTGCTCCCCTTCCTTTCTAATGACTTCACGAACGGGGACCCACCTTGGCTTTTTTCGTTGGGGGAGTTTAGTGATTTTCTTGGAACTCCTTTTTCCGAGATGGAAGGATTTTTCAACCATTTCAACAACGGTATCGTGATCAAGAGCGCCAGCAGCTGCAACAATAATATTCTTTCCACAATAACGTTCTTTATAGAATTTCATGAGGTCTGATCTTTTTAAGGCTTCTAGGCTCTCCTTTGTTCCTAAGATGGGCCACCCAAGAGAGGCCTTACCGTAGATTTTCTCAAAAAACAAATCAAAAATATATTCTTCAGGGGTGTCTTCGGTCATAGATACTTCTTGAAGGACAACTTTCTTCTCTAAATCAAAATCCCGTTGATTAAAACGAGCGTTGACCACAAGATCCCCAAGAACTTCAATATCTAATTCTAAATCATCTTTAAGTGAAAGGGTATGGAAGCACGTGTACTCGCGGGTGGTGAAAGCATTGAGATCTCCCCCCACCTCTTCAATCGCTCGAGCAATTTCATTAGTAGACCGATTTTTGGTTCCTTTAAAAACCATATGCTCAACGAAGTGGCAGATACCGACGTTCTTCAAAGATTCGTCTCTGGTGCCAATACCAATAAAGGCCCCCACACAGACTGATCGCTGATAACGATGGGCCTCGGTCACAACGGTAATGCCGGAGTCCAAAACAGTTTTTTTAAACATCCGTCCTAAACTTGCTTGGGGGGTGCCAAAAGTGCTTTGCGAGAAAGCTTAATTTTACCTGCACGATCGACATCAAGAACTTTGACGTCAATTTCGTCGCCCTCTTTCAAAACTTCAGTCACAGCTCTAATTCTGTCATGGGAGATTTCTGAAATATGAAGGAGTCCGTCAGTTCCAGGCAAAACCTCAACAAAAGCACCGAAATCCATAATTTTCTTAACTTTACCGTGATAGGTTTTTCCAATCTCTGCCTCGGCACAAATGTCATTGATCATGGCAATAGCTTTTTTAGCTGCTTCAGGATCACTTGTAGCAATATTAATTTTACCATCATCTTCAATGTCGATTTTAACGCCCGTAGCTTCAATGATAGATTTAATCATCTTGCCCCCGGGGCCGATAATTTCTCGCACTTTTTCTGGTCTCACTCTGATGGTCTCAATTCGTGGAGCATATTTACTAATATGATCTCGAGGGGCCGACATGACCTTATTCATCTCACCCAAAATATGGGCACGGCCTTGGGCTGCTTGAGCAAGGGCTGACTTCATTATTTCAAAGGTGACCCCTTCAATTTTAATATCCATTTGGAAGGCAGTGATTCCCGACTTTCCACCGGCAACTTTAAAATCCATATCACCGAGATGATCTTCATCACCTAAGATGTCAGACAAGATGGCAATGTCACTCCCTTCTTTGATTAGACCCATGGCAATTCCTGCAACGGGTTCAATGACAGGCACACCGGCATCAAGCATACCCAGGCAACCTGAGCACACCGTTCCCATAGAAGAAGATCCGTTAGATTCTAGAACTTCTCCCACAACTCTGATCATATAAGGAAAGTCCCCATGGGGGGGCAGAATCGCCTTCAAAGCTTTTTCGGCAAGAGCTCCGTGACCGATTTCGCGACGACCAACTCCGCCCATTCTCCCGGTCTCACCAACGCTAAAGGGAGGGAAGTTATAATGGAGAATAAATTGTTTGTAATAGTTGCCGGCCATTGAATCCATAAGTTGCTCGTCGTCACTTGTACCTAAGGTGACGGCACCCAAGACTTGAGTTTCACCTCGGGTGAATAATCCTGAACCGTGGCACCGAGGTAATAAGCCCACCTCACAGGTGATAGGACGAATATCCGTTGTGGATCTGCCATCAATTCTCGCTTTGTCTTTAAGAATCATGTGACGAGCGACATTGTATTTTACATCTTCAAGGACACCTTCAAGTTCTTTTTGTTTCTTGGCCTTTTCTTTTTCGTCGGTCAAACCCGCCAGAAATTTTTCAGTAGCATCTTCTTTTGCAGTACTGAAACCTTCATAGCGTTTAAGTTTTTCTTGAATCATGAGAGCTGACTTAATTTTAGGAGTTAAAAAAGATTCAACTTCTTTTTTGAAACTCACATCGCCTTCGTTAGGAACGAATTCTCGTTTGGCCTTGCCTACGGCTTTACGTAATCTTTCTTGGGCCTCTATTGCAGGTTGCAAAGCTTGGTGACCAAACTTGATGGCTTCAAGCATTTGTTCTTCTGAAATAAATTTCGCTCCGCCTTCAACCATGAGCACGGCATTTTTACTTCCTGAAATAATCATCTCAAGCTTAGCTTCTTCAAGCTTTGAATGATCTGGGTTTGCCACAAGCTTTCCATCAACCATGGCCACCTGACAGCAAGCAATGGGCCCACTAAAGGGAATATCACTAATATGAAGAGCCGCCGAAGCTGCAATTCCTGCTAAAATTCCGGGCTCCACAGTGTGATCGGTGCTCAAGACAGTGGCTACAATTTGAGTATCAAACATATACCCTGAAGGAAAAAGTGGGCGCAAAGGACGATCAGTCAGACGAGCCGTAAGGGTTGCGTCTGTGGAAGGCTTTGCTTCTCTCTTAAAAAAACCGCCGGGAATTTTACCGGCAGCGTAATATTTTTCTTGGTATTCAACGGTGAGAGGAAAAAAATCTTGCCCCGGTTTTGCCGTATGGGCTGAAACCACTGTGACTAAAACCTTTGTTTCATTGCATGTGGCTAAAACCGCGCCATCTGCTTGTTTAGCAAGTTTACCGGTTTGAAGCGTTATTTCTTTATCACCAATATTGAATTTTTCTTCTACGACTTTCCAGCTTGGATGTTGAGCCATTTTATGGTCTCCCTTTCAAATATTAACGAATTTAAGCTAGGTCAGCTCGGCGTAAAATTATTTACGTATGCCCAAATCATCAATGAGCGTTTTGTATTTTGCAGAGTCTCTACTTTTTAAATACTCAAGCAAACGTCGACGCTGCCCAACCATTTTGAGAAGACCTCGGCGAGAATGGGTATCTTTGACGTGTGTTTTGAAATGCCCAGTGAGATCATTGATTCGGGTGGTGAGAAGTGCAATTTGCACCTCAGGGCTCCCCGTATCAAGTTCACTGCGACGATGTTTTTTAATAACAGACGTTTTTTGATCTTTTGAAACAGCCATGTGGACTCCTTAAGTAAGGTGTTAAAACAATCCGATGTGGCCGGCGGCTAGGCGGACCATTCAGAATAAGCTTGGTCAAGAAAACTAAAAGCTTCCAGGCATTTAACAGGATCTAAGGGAGACTGTCACGAAGAAAAAACTCTGGCAATCTTAATTCCTTTTTCAGCATCGCGAACAATAAGGGCCAGTAACCCGCCATCTTCATTGAGGATTCTCACCCCTGCTCCAAAATCAAAATGAAGGATTTGGGTAAAAACTCCCTTTGGAATTTGACCATGGGCCATAAGGCTGTGGTCGCGGCCATTTATTTTAAGGGCCGGCCATTGGCCTAAAACATCATGTAGGGGCACAATCCCAGAGGCTAAAGTATCAGGAGATTCCTCACCTAAAACTTTGAGGGTTTTTGCCTGATTGATAGCGAAGCTCCCCGAACGTGTGCGCCTCAAAGTCTCAACGGTGGCTCCACAACCCAAAAGACTTCCTAACTCTTCAACCCATGAACGAACGTAAGTGCCCTTTTCACAATCTATTTGAAAGTTAACTCTCCCCTCATCAAAACCTAAAAGAGAAACTGAGTGAATTGACATTTTCTTTGTTGGAATCTCAACATCCTCATTACTTCGAGCGTATTCATAAAGTTTCTTACCCTTTACCTTGACCGCCGAATATTTTGGAACCTTAAGTTCCAACTGACCCTGCAGGGTTGGAAGAATGCTTTTTATTTTTTCAAGAGTGACAGAACTGATATCCTTTTCTTCTATGATCTGACCTGTAATATCGCCAGAGTCTGTGCGCACCCCGAGTTTAACTCCGACCACATAGGTTTTCTCTTCGGCCATCACGTACTGACTTAGTTTTGTTGCATCACCCACAAGACAAATCAAAAGGCCCGTAGCAAGAGGATCAAGAGTACCACCATGACCAACAGCTTTATTTTTGAGTAATTTTCTGAGTTCATCGACAACGTCGTGACTGGTAAGCCCCGATGGCTTGTCTATGAGATAGACTCCGTTTTGATTCATTCGTCGTCTTTCTTGGCTTCGTCCTTCTTATTGACTGAACCGAGAAGATTTTGAATTTTATAGCTATGCTCCAAACCTTTATCGACAAAGAATTCAAGCTTTGGCGTATAGCGCATGCGCAAAACTTTGCCTAAATGGGCGCGAATTTTATGGGATGATTCTTCGAGGCCATGGGCTGATTCATCTTGTTGTTTCTCGGAGCCGTAAGACGTGTAGTAAACTCGCGCTGTTTGTAGATCTGCTGTCATTTTAACTTCAGTAATTGTCACAAAACCGATACGGTCGTTTTTCACCCCATTTATCAGAAAAGTGGCAATCTCTTGGCGAATGAGGTCAGCCATACGATTGGGGCGGTGAGAAATTTTTGGACCTACAACTTGGCTCATGTGAGGAGGCTCGCCACCTGTTCTTTTACAAATGCCTCAACAACGTCTCCCACTTTGAGATCGTTATAATTTTCAATCCCTAAACCACATTCGTATCCTGTTTGAACTTCTTTAACGTCATCTTTAAATCGTTTCAAAGAAGCAAGTTTACCTTCGTACACAACACGGCTTTCCCTGAGCAACCGCACTTGAGATTGTCTGGTAATTCTTCCGTCGACAACAAAACATCCAGCAACCGTGCCCACTTTTGGAACACTAAAGAGAGAGCGAATTTCAGCGCGACCAAGGGGTTTTTCTACGAAGGTAGGCGAAAGCATGCCGGTCATAGCCTTCTTAATATCGTCCACAATTTCGTAAATGATGGAGTAGGTTTTAATTTCTACTCCTTCACGTTGGGCAATAGCATTGACACCGGTTTCAGGGCGAACGTTGAAGCCGATGATAATAGCATGACTTGCGGAGGCCAAAAGAACGTCACTTTCATTAATACCCCCGACATTAGAGCCCAGTATTTTTATTTTTACTTTTTCTGATTGGTCTTTCATAAGAAGATCTTTAAGAGCTTCCGCTGACCCTTGAACATCGGCCTTTATCAAAATCGGGAGTTCTTTAACATCACTGGTTTGTACTTTTGCAAAGAGATCTTCTAAAGACATTTTAAGGGGAGTTCCTTGAGGAACTTTTAATTTTTCTTTACGTTTTTCAATAATTTCTCGAGCAATCATTTCGTTTTCGACGACATCGAAAGTGTCTCCCGCATTGGGAACAGAATCCAGACCCAATATTTCTACGGGAGTTCCTGGCCCCGCCTCTTTAATCTGAGAGCCTTTATCATTCATCATAGCGCGGATTCGCCCGGAAGCGGTTCCGGCCACAAGTTCGTCTCCCACCTTCGCCGTCCCCTGTTGAATGAGCATCGTCGCCACAGTGCCCCGACCCCGTTCTACACGGGCCTCAACCACGGCACCACAGGCAGGCCTATTGGGATTTGCTTTTAACTCTAAAACCTCTGCTTGAAGAAGAACCATTTCTAAAAGTTCTTTGATTCCTTCTTTTTTCGCTGCAGAAACTTTGGCAATAATAGTTGTTCCACCCCATTCTTCTGGGACGAGTTCAAACTCTGTTAAGCCTTGAAGAACTTTTTGAGGGTTGGCTTGAGGGAGATCCATCTTATTGACGGCAACAATGATGGGAACCCCGGCAGATTTTGCATGGGCGATAGCCTCTCGAGTCTGAGGCATAATCCCATCGTCGGCTGCAACGACAAGAATAACGATATCTGTAACTTTTGCTCCACGGGCGCGCATGGCGGTAAAAGCTTCGTGGCCAGGAGTATCTAAGAACGTAATTTTCTTACCATTGATGTCGACACTGTAGGCTCCAATATGTTGGGTGATACCACCAGCTTCGCCTTTGGCTACGCTGGCACTCCGAATGGCGTCGAGAAGAGAGGTCTTTCCGTGATCGACGTGACCCATAACCGTCACAACAGGGGGGCGAGGAAGTAGTCCTTCTTGTGCCTGATCTGGGGTTTTCTTTAATAGTTGGTCTTCACTCAGAGCTATATTTTCTATTTCGAAATTATAATCATTTGCAATAATTTGGGCTGTTTCGAAATCAAGGGAGTCATTCACAGTCACCATTGAACCCATGGCAATTAATTTTTTTAAAATTTCGTTAGTCTTAACACCCATTTCTTGGGCTAGACCTGAAACAGTAATAGTATTCTCAATTTTCACTTTTCTTTTATTGGCTCCAGGAGTGGTCAATTGAGTTTTCTGAGCTGCACGGCCCATGAGGATTTTTTTCTTTTTGGGTTGAAACAGAAGTTCACGCTTTCTGAAATCAGATGCATTAAAAGTCTCAAGTTTTGTCTCTCGAGCCAGAGCTGCCGCTTTTCGAGCTTGAACAAGGGCTTCTTGCTTGATGAGTTTCCCCATCTCTTCGCGGTCAAAGGGCTTCAACGGATCATGATGCGTGTTGCTATGCGCTTGGCTCGTTTGAGGTGTAGTCGCCCCGGCCGCAGGTTTCTGAACTCCTTGAGCTGCCGCTGGGCGCGCACCAGTGCCTTTCGCCGCTTGGGGGAGTTCGATTCGAGAGATGACCTGGGCGTTATTGCCACGATCTTTTGCAGTGCGATCGTTGCTTGGAGATTGTGCTGGCACGGTCTCTGGAGCTGCATTCATCGTTGAACTACTGATTTCAGAAGTTTCTATGTCACTTGCCAGTTCATTGCCTTCAAATAAATTGGCAGAAGAACCGGCCGGTGGTGCCGATTCTACTTCTGGAGCTTCCACCTCTTGGGTATTTGCTTTTCTACGAATAACCGTGCGTGCGGGGCCAGATTTAGTTTTTGTTGGTGTTGGCTTTGGCGTCGCAGGCCCAGCCGCAGTTGCCACTTTGCTTGCCTTAACTATTTTAGGAACCGCAGTTTTTGACTTTGTTGTCTTTGGAGCAGCATCGACTTTCTTTGGTCGTGGGGTTTTGGCTTTTCCCTTTGGTGCAACTTTGGCTTTTTCTTCTTCAAACTTAAGCTTGATTTGGCCTAGCAATTCTTCATCAAGCTCAGCCATATGGCTCTTAATGGGAATTTTAAATTCCCGAAGCTTGTCCATCAGGGCGATGGTTTCAAGCCCCATTTGTTTTGCAAGTTCAAAAACCTTGATATTCTCCACTTAGTGTCCTCTTTTTGTCCTCGTTATGTCGTACTTTTGCGAAATGCCGCAGCATCATTTTTAAGTTGTGCCGCTTTTGTCTCACCAATTCCTTCAACTGCTGCCAATTCCTCGATGGTTTTCGCTAAAACATCATCAATGCTTTTAATACCTGCTGTCTTTAGTTTTTCAACGGTAGTTTCACCAACTCCGCGTACTTTCAAAAGCT
>Ga0207155_1225_pt1 | contig 11277 bp, 16 predicted proteins | sample Alteio_BWMinHeat_26_FD_153515 | JGI IMG/M metagenome (GOLD analysis project Ga0207155, IMG submission 153515) | Enriched cells from forest soil in Barre Woods Harvard Forest LTER site, Petersham, Massachusetts, United States -... | ecosystem: Environmental > Terrestrial > Soil > Temperate forest >... | reverse complement strand
GGCACTGCCGACCAATCCGCGCTTAGCCAGCGGGCAAAGCGCCAGGAATACTCGCGCGCGTCAACCTTGTAGTTCTGGCCGCAGGTGTTGGTGTAGGCGCGCTCGCCGCCGAACGGCATGAAATCGGCGTCGTAGCAGAGTGTGCCGTTGGACTGGAGGATGACTCGCAAACTGCCCAGCAAGTCTTCGGCAAGTAGAGCACGCTGCCAGACGCCGGGACCATGGCTATACGTTTCCCGGCAAAGTAGACGTACTCATTAAGGGTATGACCGGTTGCATCGGTCTCGGCGAGAATTTCTCCGCCGGAGCCATACCAGTAGACTTTGCTGCCCACCTTGGCGGCGTGCCGACCATGACCGTCATAGGTGTAGGTCACGCCGCCAGCCGTCTTCATCTGGCTCGCTGCGTCCCAAGTGTAAGAATACACGCTGTCGCTCAGTGCGTTCCCGGCAGAAAAAAGTGGCGCACCGCAGTGCGCCACGGGAGAACAAACTGGATAGGCCTAGTGTTGCAACGCGAACTTGATAAGCGTCAATTGGTTGGCGTCTGTTTCGATCGCTACAGCTCTTGTTGTATCGATCATATAGAAGGTGAAGGCGTCGTTGTTCGCAGGAGTATCGATGTCCAAACCGGTGATGGTTCCGGCAAAAACACCGCTTGCGTCGGCAGTAAATGCGCCGGATGTGGAGCCGCCCGGGGTCTGCGTTCCCGGCGGTGTCATGAAGTTCAGATCGACCGTTCCGCTCAGCGCTGAAACACCATCGACCGAGACCAGACCGTTAGCGTCCAACTCCAGTTCGTTGTTGAAATCGAACCCGGTGGCGGTCATGCCGTAGAGTCCGGAAAAGGACGATGCAGTAAAGGAGCCGCTGCCGGTTTGCTGATTGGCGACACCCGCGAGCACATCGGAGGTATCCATGCTGACCACGGTCCCCCCGCCATAGCCGCTCAAATAGATTTGCGTAGTGACGCTGGTGACGCCGCTACCAGTGAGGCCGGACACCGTGACCCGGCCAGTTGTGTCTACTGTGTAGGTTCCGGTGACTGGAATGGGGTTCTGCACGCCCGTCCCGCTCAGGTCGTTGAAGTTGAGTGTGCCGCTCACCGTGGTGCCGTCGGAGTTGGTGGTTAGCACTCCCGCCACCTGAAGGGCACCAATGGCACTGAGGTTGTCCACTCCAGACGTGCCGAAAACAAAGCTGGAACCGGCGATTGAGGCGCTGCTGAAGGTTCCGGTATTGGCGCCTTGGCCGAGCGCCTCCCCTCCCATAGTTCCCTGGAACGTGTCGCCGGTTTCTGCCAGCCAGATATGTTTGGGTCCAACGATATAGCCTACCAGGTTGATGGGTGCGACTGACCCGCTGGGAACCAAGCTGAATTGGACCCGGCCGAAGCTATCCGGCCCAGTAACCGTGCTGGTGCCGGCGAAGGACTGATTCTGGCTGACGACACCGTCGTCGTTGATGTCGAAGACACTTCCACTTGGGGAAATTCCCGAACCGGATACGTTAATTACGCCTCCGATACTGACGGGAAGCGCGTTTGTGTCAATTCCGGCCGCGACGAACGCATACCCGCCCGAAGGGGCGGCGACGCTGGGAGTCTGCCGAGCTAGAAATCCGCTGGAGGTTGCGGAAGCGTCGAACTCGCCGATCACGCCCGTGGAAGCGGTAACCAGGGTTCCGCTAAGAGTCTCGACGCCGCCAACCCCGATGCTAGTGTCCGCCGTGGTAAGCGTAATCAGCAGGTTGCCATCGGCCGTGCTAGTCACGGTGCCGCCCGTGATCGAGTCCGACGCGAAGATTGCCGAATCGATGAAATCTTGCTCCCCGCCGGTGATCGTCACTAGGTTGTTCACGACGCTCACGTCGAAGGCGCCAGCGACATAGTAAGGACCGCATGCGGTGTTGCTGGCGCTTGCACAAGTCGCACCGGCAAAGGCGAACTGGTCTTCCCCGGCCAGCGAAAAGACATATCTCCCAGTGGCCAGGGTTGTGGCGACCACGTTGGTCAGGCTAAAGTTGGCCAACGTGGATACCCCAGCCACCGCGGCGGTGACCGTGTATGAACCAATCGTCGCGTTCGCTGTGAACACCGCTGAAGTGGCCACGCCGTTGGCATCGGTCGTTGCCGTGTTTAATCCACCTGCGAAAGTGCCACTGGCTCCCGACGCCGGAGCCGTGAACGTAACCATCACGCCAGGAGTCGGCGTTCCGCCCGTCGTCACCGTCGCCACCAGCGGCGCCCCAAATGCCGCGCTTATCGCTGCGTTCTGCGGTGTTCCGCTCGTCGCAGCGATTGATTCGACCGGAGCCGCTGTGTTCGTGAGGCTAAAGCTGGCTGGCGTCGACGCTCCCGAAACCGAGGCCGTCACCATGTAAGGGCCTCCGGATGTTGAGTTCGCCGTGAACGCCGTCGAGGTGGCCACGCCACTCGAGTTGGTCGTATCAGTTTCGATGGCAGTTCCGTTGGCGAAAGAGCCGCTGGCCCCCGATGCCGGAGCCGTGAACGTCACGGTCGCGCCGCTCGTCGGCGATCCGCCCGTCGTTACCGTCGCCACCAGCGGTGCGGCAAACTTCGCGCCGACCACCGCGCTTTGCCCTGATCCGCTCGTAGCAGTGATCGATACCGCGGGGGGCGGCGTGGTTTTCGAGCTGCTGCTGCAAGCGACGAGCGCTGCAATCATGGCTAGAGCGATTAGCAAGAAAACAGGTTGGCGAAATCTCATCGCGAGCCTCCGTTCGATTCAGTCGTTGAAACCTCTTCGCGCTGGGAGGACGCAGCATGGCGCACTCGCTCCCGAACCAGGAATCCGTGTGGACTTCTGATGGTGACCGTGCGGCCTCCGACAATCAGCTGGCGGGCCAGCAGAATGCGCTGTCCATGGAGGACCTCCATGGCGCCAACGACTTGGACCGGGGCTCCGAGGTGCAAGGCCTCTTGCGTGTCTTTGCTCAAATAGGGCCCCAGATGTGCGTCCACCGTGCCCTGTGGCCCGGCGATCAACAGATGCATTCCGGCAGGGCTGCCGGCGGCGTGGTTGGTGACCACTTCCTGGATTGTCCCGGTAAGAGTGGTTTCGTGCGCCACGTCGTAGGCCGGACCAAAGCCCCGTCCAGCGAGGGACTCGGACGCCACTTGGGCGCCGAGCGGAATGGCAAAGGTTGCAAACAACAGGACGCTCAGCGGTCCTGCGAGGATTCGAGCGGCGGGCCCTAATCGATTTTGGCGCATGATTTCGCCTCCTTCATGTGGTCAGCGGTTAAGTTATCCCAAGCTTGGATCCCGGTAGGTGACGCAACTGAGACGGGGTGTCAACTCTCGACTGTTAGGGCCACAAACCCTCGGCATCCCCCAAAGTCGCGCAGTGGAAAATGAGATTGTTGGATTATCTCCGAGGAACTGGCCAAGGTCAATCTGGAAATGGGACCAGTTGGGCTAGTAGGTTGGCGCTCTTGATGCGTTCTGGGGCACTTTGCTGTACGTTTGACGGACTCGAACAAAAGCGAGCTTGAGGGTGCGCGCACGAGCATTCGAAGCGCGCCGCTCCGGTTGTAAAAATCCATTGCCGCTCCGCCTAGGGTTGGGCGGCCTTGCGCGCGAAGGTAATGGAGCCGATCAAATGGCGCTCGATAGAGCGCGGGGGCTGAATTTTCCGGGTGGCAATAAGATAGTGACCGTCGTGCTCGGGGGCATAGTCCCGCGGGCCAGAATTGTGTAGCGCGATTACTCCGCCCGGCTTCAACCAACGGGGGCAGCCGTCGTATGCAGCGTCCAGTCCCGCGGGAGATTGGCCGCCATGGAGGACGAGCAGATCGATGGCTTCTGGCTGTCGGCCAGCTGTCGCTGGAGTTGTTGGCCCTACTCCCAGAGCCGCCCAGAGCCGTGACCGTCTTGCGCGGCGAGCGCTGGCGGCATAAACTCCGAGCGGCCACCCGTCGTATTCTTTTGTGCACGCCCTTCGTCAAAACATCGAGAACACGAGGCCCTCAATGTCGAGAAGTATGACTTGGATCCTTGCACTTTTGTGTATGGCACTGGGCGCTCGCGCGCAGCTGGGCTGGTTTACAGCGAACCCTGGGGGCATTGCCACCCTCGTATCGCCAAATTCGGGCGGCGCGCCGTCCATCATGCTGTTGTACGTGCCCACTGCCGTCAAGTTCTCCAACATCTATTTCAATGTTCGGACGCAGGACACGATTACGACTGATTACTACGACCTGGGGATCGGCAGATGCCCATCCCTCGATTGTTCCCAACCCAACGTGCAGATCACCATCGTATGTAACCTCGGGAGCTCGGGGAGTTTTCCGACGCCAGACGAAAGTTCCTGCAGCAGGCCGCGACGGCCGACACTGGCGTGCTCCGCGAACGTGCTGGGGAGCGGTTTCGCGGTGGCTCGAACTGCATCAGCCAATTCAGCCGCTGCAGTGCCCGGGCTGGAAAGTCGGTTGCAACAGGCTCGGGCAGCAACTCTTCGAGCGGAAGAATTTGCCGGTGGTGGGAAAGACAATGGAATTCTCTGCGCGAGCTCATCGCTGCGTCAGACACAAACGATGTTCTAGGCCACGGCTGCGGCGACCTTAGCGGTCTCCAAACTCGCGGCCTCTCCTGCTCCGGTATGCCGTAGCAACTCGATGGCCGAATCTGCTCGAGTACGCTTTGCACAGGCTACGTAAACCAGCACTCCGACGTCGCAAAGTTGGCGGCCCAGTCTCGCGGCGTCTGCTTGGGAAAAACCCAGATCAGCCAAAGTCTTCGACCCTCCACACAGTAGTGAGAAATTCTGCTCAATCATCAGAGTGTGGAAGAACGCCTGGGAACGAATAAAAAACCCCACCGTAGGAATCACAACCGCGCCGAATTCAGAGAACCAGCCAATCATGCGAACACCCGCAGCACTCTCGTCCAGATTGGCGTTGACGATTCTGGCATCGCGCACGGCGGTGGCCGCAGGATGCGTCGGCGAAAGCACCATGCAGATATCTTCGTTGTCGAATCCCGCCCGGTTCAGCGTGTCCACAATTTCAGGCAAAACAATATTATTGCGCGAGTACATCCCATAAACTGCCGATTCGCTTACTGTCATGAAGGAGTCTCCGAGACCCCAGAAATACAGGAAAGATGTCAGCGGCACACTAAGGTAGATCACGTAGATCGGAGCATCCGGACAATACTGTAGGTGCCGATCAAAGGCGAAGGTCGTGACCGGAACCTTAACCATGGGCAGCACGCCTAGCGACCGGCCATCGAGAGGTCACTGTAGAACATCCACCAATTTCCGCTAGGACAAACTTTCCAGCATGGCGCAGCCGATTCATCGGCGCTTCGTCTCACGAGCTCCTTCAAGTCACTGACAAATCACGCTGTTAGTTCTTGGGCGACGACTCTGGAACTCGGGTTGCTCTAGGTTGGTCAAAGTGAGGTCGCGTAACCGAAGACCCACGAAACTTACATTCTGGAGGTAGGAAAACATGAAACGGCTTCTCTCGATCGTGGCAATGCTCGGTCTCTCCGGTCTTGGTCTGAATCTGGCTGCACAGCAGACTCCTTCCACGCCGAGCCAGACTGGCTCCATGCCGCAGCAACAGCAGACCGACGCGAACAACCCTCAACAGTCCGCTCGCAGCTTCGAAGGCAAGATCGCGAAGTCGGGTGACAAGCTCGTTCTGCAGGAATCCTCAACCCAGACTGCCTATCAACTGGACGACCAAGACAAAGCAAAGCAGTTCCAGGGGAAGAACGTGACGATCACTGCGACACTGGACTCGAACACGAACACCCTGCACGTGGTGGACATCAATCCCGCCCAGAAACAATAAAACAGGTGCTGCGGCGTTTCGATCACAAGGCCCGCTGCAAAACTGCATCGGGCCTTTTTTCTGTTACCTGCTGTTGGATTGAGATCTCAGGACAGCAATTCAATCTTGACGACGCGAATCGTATTGCTGCCGGCGTCAAGAATGCCAACGATCTTTACGTCTTTGTCTTCATACTGTTTGAGGTTGCCCTGTTCATCCAGTTGATAAGTCGTTTTGCCGGAAACTCTCAAAACGTACTTGTCACCGTCCTTCACGATCTTCCCCGTGAAAGACTGGTTCTGCGTCTGGCTCGGTGATTGCTGCTGGGCCGGTGTATTCCCTGGCTGGGTTGGTGGCTGGCCCGGCTGCGGCATTGCTCTGTCGGGTGGCGGGAGAGGTTGTGGCGCCGGCTGCGGTTTTTGCATCCAGGACCACGCGATCAGTTGTTGGGATGCCGGTAAATCCGGAGAAAACCGGGGACTGGTCTGATTTTGCGACTCCTGACCCAATGCCAACGGAGCCAGCACCAATAGGGCTCCGGCGAACATGCTTGTCCTTCGATTCATACTGTACCTCCAAAAGACGAAGCAGCCCGCTATCTGCGCGGCAATTTGACTGCCATGGCTTGCTGTTGATCGCGCATCACTTCGCTGATCCGGCTAGAAGCCGCACGGGAAGCTTCTACACCGTCCACGGCATTTTTACTTCGGTTGGTCTTTCTCCGTCTATAGAGCATTCCCTGTAGCTGCAACTCTCATCCGCAAGTACGACCCGTTTCCCACAGTGGCACCGGCCCACCCCGGCGTAGATTGCGTGCAACGCTGTATTCCCGTGCAGCGTTCGTTCGTCTTAAATGGACCTAGGAGCGACACCATGCCCATGTCGAAGATGGCTGCGAAATGCGTATCGGCGCCGCCGGCGGATGATCTGCGGCGTACGTTCGAAAGCGCAATTGCCCAGATGCAACAAGCCCCACTACCTCTCAGCCCCTCGCAGACCCCCATCTTTGTCCGCAGACAGAGAATGATGCCGAACGATTCAGCCGCTGAAAATGAAAAGAGGGCGCTGACGGCCGCGGCTCGGGCACTCGCGCAGTTGTGGAACATTTCTCCAAGCTTGATTCGATGAGGAGTCTAGCCGACTATGCTGCGGGTATTTGGCGCATTTCTAGCGATGTTCTGGCTCTTGGGACTCATTGTGCAATTGCACGGATTGGCGCACTTGTTCGGTGGGGCTGCCCTCACATTGTTTGCGATCGATCTGCTGCTCCCAACCTTTGCCAGCGGTACGCGCGTCTCCAGGAAGCGGGTAAGACCCCGGCTATAGCAGCAACCAATTGCTGATCCGATTGAATCTAGCGTCTTGAGGGTCTGCCCCTGCCCCTCTCCACTTTCAAAACGCAAAAATGCAGGGTGAAGGGGCATTTGTGGTTGCCGATCACCCTGCTTTTTCGGGCAGTTGCAGGAAAGGGTTAAAACCAAACGGAGAACTATCGGCGAGAGCGCCGAGTTTCTTCCGACACCTCTTCGGAGTCGACGGAATCCTGAACCCGCTGCGGCGCCTTGGACACCTTGCTGTCAGGCTCCTTCTGGGTAGCGTCTTTGACCTTGCCCAGCGCGTTCTGCATTTTGCCTTCGACCTGCCTGGCCGCGCCCTTCAGCTGTTTCTTGGGATCGCCCGTCCACTCCCCCGCCTGGCGTTCAATGCGTCCCGCTACATCCTTCAACTTGCCTTCAACCCGATCTTTATTCATGCCGTCCTCCTTCTTTTTTTCCTTCCTTGGTTGCTGGCGAAATGGGGCCTCTCCCGAAGCGCCATGGCCTTGCCGTGAGGTGCACTGCCCGGCACGACAACTGTCCGCCGTAAGGTGGTTCCGGCGCGAGTCAGGCCTTAGGCGATCTTCTCCCGCTTCGGCTGATCCTGTCCGGGATAGTCCTTTCCGGGGTAGTCCTTGGAGGTGCGCTCCGACCCGGGTTGGCTTTCGCTCTGCTTGCGTTGTGAGTGTGCGTTCTGCTTGTGCTCCTGCAACTCAGGTTCGGAATTGAATGACCGATGGCAAACTTCACAAGTAAGTTTCTGATCGTTCGGATTCGGTGTCATTTGTTTCTCCTTGATTTGATTCATGATGATTTGATTCATGACGTGAGTTCCACCCTACGTGCTGCGCTGCCCAACCAATGAGATGTCGATGGACCTCGCCAATGTTTTCCTGTGTTTCTGACGGATTGGTAAAACGCCCGCACCGCGAACCTCCGTCTATGCCACCGGGTTCCTGCCCTGGATGATGCGCACCAGCACCGCGATCACCGCGATTACCAGCAATATGTGAACAAATCCGCCCAGGGTGTAGGCACTGACCATTCCCAGCAGCCAAAGAATCAAAAGCAGGGCAACGATAGTCCAAAGCATCGCAAAGGATTCCTTTCTGGCAGACAGCAACTGCAAGTGGAGTCGCTGTTCAGAGACTACGCAAAATAGGACGGAGGGTGAATCCAGCGAAGTCCGTAGTCAGGGACGTGATCGCCTCTACGAGAGCTATTGCATCTGCGAACCAGACGCGCGAGAAACTTACGAGAATCAGAACACCTGCACGATCCCGTTGCGGACTGCGTACCGGGTTAAGTCTGCGACGGAGTGCAGATCTAGTTTGCGCATCAGGTTGGTGCGGTGAGTTTCTGCGGTTTTTACGCTGAGATTGAGTGTTGACGCCACCTCTTTGCTGGTTTTTCCCTCCGCGAGTAACTGGATGACTTCCCGCTCGCGCGTCGTCAAAACGTGGTTGGAGTCGTCTTCGTTTCCGTTTTCGTAATTGTCTCGACCAAGATATCCATCCAGCACCATCCGGTTGACTCGGGTCGTGAAGAACGTCCTCTGTTGCTGCAGGGCCTCGACCGCCGCAACCAAGTCGCGCCCCGCATCGGATTTGAGCAGGAATCCACGCGCTCCAGCGCGAAGCACTTCCCGCACCACTTGATCGGTATCGTGCATGGTCAGAATCAGAATCGCAGCCTCGGGCGATACCGCGAGGATTTGTCGAGCGGCCTCCAACCCGTTCAGGTTCGGCATGCCGATGTCGAGCAGAATCACATCAGGCTTCAAACGGCTTGCAAGTTCGACGGTCTCACGTCCGTCTTTTGCTTCTGCGCAAACTTCCCAATCTGGATGACTCTCCAGGAGCGCACGGATCCCCCGTCTCGCCACCTCGTGATCATCCGCAATCAGGACTCGAAGCATTTTCCACCTCCGTGGCAGACTACATGTCCAGAACCGAGCATACGGTCGCGACTTTGAAAGCACACGGCGTGCCAAACATCTATTCCATTGCATTTGAATAACTTCGGCGGCCCTGCGCTGGTGTTGGTTCGTGTAAGTTTTTCCAATTGGATCTGGTCGACGGCACCAGTCTTAGAACCTCTGAGTCGGTTCCGACCAGCGTGAGTAATGGCGGAGGAATCAGCGAGAGACGTTGCACTCTGTTGACTGAGAATGGGGCGGATCCCACGCACTCTAGCGGACGATTCGTCGTCGGATACGCTCTGGCTTGCGCCTGAAAATCGAAGAGCGGATACCATTGCTCTCGAACGAGCGTATGCAACACGCGCCAGAGTAACGCCGCGTAGCGTAGTGGGTGCTCTCCAGGGCGAAAGCAGTCGTTGATGGAGTGGTTGAATTTCAGTTGCGCGGACAGATCAGGCGGGCGCAGGCCCAGCGGGTGTTTTCGGCGGAGGGGGCGGGAGTTCTATCTGGATGAGGTTGTTCTTAATGGCGTACACAACGAGATCCCGAATGGAATGGAAACTGAGCTTTCGCATGATATTGCTGCGGTGGGTTTCGACGGTCTTAGTGCTCAGGTTCAGAAGGCAGGCGACTTCTTTCGAGCTGTTGCCTTCTGCCAGCAACTGCGTGATCTCGCGCTCACGTGCGGTCAACGTTGGCAACTTGGGAGCTTCGTTTCTTGAAAGGGCATGCCCCTTCTCCAGAAAACCGGCCAGCACGAGGTCATTCACTCGTGGCGTGAAAAACATGCGCTTGTTCTGCAGCGCTTCGACCGCAGACACCAGATCCCGCGCAGCATCAGACTTCAAGACGAACCCGCGAGCTCCAGCGTCCAGCGCTTCACGAATGACTTGGTCAGAGTCGGTGATGGTGAGCACAATGACTTTGAACTGTGGGTCATGCTGCAGGAGTTGTCGGGTAGTGTCCAGACCGTTCAAATTGGGCATCCCAATATCCACAATAACGATGTCGGGCTTCAACTGCAGAGCCTTCTCAACCGCCTCGCGGCCGTCGCCGGCTTCGCCGCAGACTTCCCATCCTTCCCGTTTTTCCAGGAGAGCGCGCAGTCCGCGCCGCACAATTTCGTGATCGTCGGCCAGCAAAATCCTCAACTTCATGATTCACCCCCCCACAGATAAGGTGGACCGCAGTTTTCAAGTTCGGGTAGACGTGCTTAACCCAATCCCGCAGCTTCCCGTCCGTTGAGCGCCGTAAACACCCGATGCTGGCTCACGGCCTCAACCGCCGCCAACAAATCTCGCGCGGCGTTGGACTTCACAACGTATCCCCTGGCGCCAGCCTCGATGGCTTCGCGCATCATTTGCGGCGAATCGTGCTGGGTCACAAATAGAATCTCCAGTTCAGGCGCCAGTCGCCGCAGTAAACGGCACGCTTCCAATCCATTCATTTTCGGCATGGTGACATCCAGCACCATCACGTCCGGATTCAGGTCTTTCGCCTTTTCCACCGCCTCGGCCCCGTCCGACGCTTCTCCAATGACTTCCCAGCCGGCGCGTCCTTCTAAAAGAGTTTTCAATCCTTGCCTTACGATGGGATGGTCATCAACAAGTAGAATGCGAATGGGCATGACTTCCAGTTCCCCCGGGGAGGCCGACGAGACGATTCGCCACATTTTAACTTAACCCGTGTGATCTGCCTGACCAATGCCCGTTATTTGGCACCACCAGTCTCTAAGCTGCAGCGGACCTTAAGCACCTGGCAGAGAGTACTGTTCAGGGGAAACGAGTCCACTCTCGGGTTCGCCAACCTGGCTGGCTAGCCGGGTGTGTGTCAAGGTGTCTATCTCGCGGCGATCGCCGGAAAATAGGTTTGCTGGCGCAACAACACCTCGACCGCTTCCACCACCGAACCGATATCTTGCTTTGCACATGCTCCGCGGACACCCGCCAGGCGAGCTGCGTCGGCCAACTGTTTCGACAGGTGAAGCGTAACCATTAGGATAGGAATCCTGGGAAAGAGTTCGGAAATCTGTCTGGCGACATCGACGCCGTTCAGATCCGGCATTTGATAGTCCAGCAGAATCAGGTCGGGGGGAGCTTCGATCACTTTCTGCAAAGCTTCCGCGCCGGTTCGCGCCTCGCCGCAAACGCGCCATTCGACCTGTTGCTCAAGAACCGCCCGTAAGTAGTGCCGGACGGAAGGATTGTCATCCACAAGAAGAATGCGAACCACGACAACC
>Ga0207155_1224_pt1 | contig 11283 bp, 11 predicted proteins | sample Alteio_BWMinHeat_26_FD_153515 | JGI IMG/M metagenome (GOLD analysis project Ga0207155, IMG submission 153515) | Enriched cells from forest soil in Barre Woods Harvard Forest LTER site, Petersham, Massachusetts, United States -... | ecosystem: Environmental > Terrestrial > Soil > Temperate forest >... | reverse complement strand
GTACGGCGACCTGCTTAAGATGGGCGTGGTAGATCCGACCAAGGTAACCAGGTCGGCGCTGCAAAACGCCGCATCGATCGCGGGACTCCTGCTCACCACGGAAGCGATGGTTTCTGAGATCCCGGAGAGGGAGAAAGGTGGCCCGCCCATGCCTCCCGGCGGCGGAATGGGCGACTTTTAGCCCTTGGAGCAATGCGGCGATTCGTCGCCGCTTTTCTTGCGTTCGAGATGTCTCGAATTCAAAGGAGCGAGTGCTTTTCTGCGACTCGCTCCTTTTCTTCCTTACCCTGCCACCCATCGTCGAAGCCCAGGGCCAGGTTGTAGCGCAGTCTGTCACCTTGCGCCGGTGGCAGTCCTAGCCCTTCATTTCCACCTCTCCTTGATCCCCATCGCTGTCCGTCGTTTCCCTCGTAAGCACTTGATTCTAATAGGTAAACTAACAGGACCCTGGGCCAGGATCGCATTTACCGTAAAGATTTTCCGACCATTTGATAATTCGCTCAGTCTTAATCAATGCAGGGGGGAATGCCCCTGCAATAATCGAAGGGGCCGAAGGAGGAGGGGAGACCTCTTTTGGCCCTTTCCTATTATTAGAGAAAGGGGCATTGCCTGGTCATCTCATTGACCCGCGCCTGCCAACAGAGTAGACCATCAGGGGGTTTGACCGCCCTGTTCTTTCTCGAAGACTTAACCTTGCCTAAAGTGCTCCTCGTAGTGGGTATCGTATTGCGGCTCGTCGGACCCAAGGATCTCTCCGAGTTCGGCAGTTCTCTCGGACATGCGATTCCTGGATTGAACCCCGGCCTCATAGGCAGCGGTACGGGATCATCCGAATCCGAGCGAAGATAAAACGGTACTTGGTTTTCCTGCCTTGTCTCGAAGAACTCGCTTAACAACCCATACCCGGGTTTAACCGCTGTGGCAGACTTAATGTGGTGCACAGCTCTGCGATTAGCGCTGCATTTCACAAACCGGGCCTAACACAAATGCCGAGCACCAATCTCTCATCTGCCGGTCCCTGCGCAGGTTTTGGGCAAAAGCCGAGGCTCTGTTATACTGAATAATCGGACATAGGCCCCTGTTGTGCTAGCCCTTGTTGGGAGAACGCGATGATCCTGGTTTCGAGGAGGTCGATGGCCGCGGCAGTCTTTGCCGTATTCTGCTTTCAATCCCAGGCCACCAATTCTCAAGGGCAGAGCACACTAACCACACCCTCCGTGGTCTACGAGGCGGGAGAGCAGCACCCGACTATCCACCGGGCCATAAGGGCGCTCGAGGCGGCCAAGGCGGATATCGAGGCCGCGCCTCACGATTTCTGTGGTCACCGGGACGCGATCCTCAGCGAATCCAATTTGGCATTAAACCAGTTGGGACTGGCCATCATTTGCGATAAACGCAGGGATAGATCCGACGAGCCGCCCGCCAAGAAGCAGGGCACGACGGACATGCTCCTTTCCACGGGTCTGGTCACTGAAAAGCACCCTCTGATCCACCAGGCAATAAGTGCATTGCAGTCCGCAAGGCGCGATCTCAATAGCGCCGTGCACGATTACTGCGGTCACCGCGTTGAGGCCCTCGAGGCGGTGAACCGAGCGCTGACTCAACTCAAACTCGCCCTCGAATGTGACAATGATTAATTTCGGTGTTCGATAGAGTGCTCTTATTATCAGCCTCGTCCGGCGCTGGTCATATGCGGGCCGCCCAGGCGATCGAGCGCGCGGCCATCGAGCTTGGCGCCGCCCGTGAGGTTCGTCATGTCGATACCCTCGAATACACGACCAAAATGTTCCGCAACCTCTATTCGAGGGCTTACATCGATATGGTCAACAAGGCGCCTGATGTCCTCGGATGGCTCTACGATCAGATGGACAAGCCCTGGAAAAACGAGCGGCGCAGGCTTGCCTTTGACAAGCTCAACACCAGGCCATTCGTCCGATTTCTAAAAGACTTTCAGCCGGACATCACGATATGCACTCATTTCCTGCCGGCCGAAATAATCTCCTGGCTCAAGGCCAAACGCAAGCTCGATACCCCCCAGGCGATCGTCGTCACAGACTTCGACGTCCATGCTATGTGGCTGGTCCACCACTTCGAGAGGTACTTCGTCGCCCTCGACGAAACTCGGGCCCACCTGGAGAAACTCGGAATACCCTCTTCCAGAATCACCGCGTCCGGAATTCCCATCGATCCTGTCTTCGCCAGGCCAAAAGACAAGACCGAAATGCGTCGCAAGTACGGACTCCGGCCCGATGTCCCCGCAATACTGATCTCGGCAGGCGGCTTCGGCGTCGGCCGCGTCCGCCAAATCGTAGAGTCCATGTTAGAGGTTAAGCACCCGGCCCAGATCCTGGCCATTTGCGGCCGGAACACCGATCTCCAAAGAGAAATAGAGAAGGATGCTGCCCGCATTTCCACCGGGAGCAAACTCAGCATCAAGGCGATCGGATTTACGACAGACATCGATGAGTACATGGCCGCGTCGGATATTCTGCTGGGAAAACCCGGAGGCCTCACAAGCTCCGAGGCGCTCGCCCGGGGACTGGCCTTTGTAATAGTGAATCCAATCCCCGGCCAGGAAGAGCGGAATTCCGATCACCTGTTGGAGCAAGGGGCTGCTATCCGTTGCAACAACCTCCCGGTCCTCGCCTATAAAATCGATCGCCTCCTGGATGATCCCTCCAGAGTCGAGCGTATGCAGGCCGCCGCCCGCTGCATGGCCAGACCACGAGCCGCGTATGACATCGTAAACTCATTAGATAGCTTCAGCCCGCAAAAGAGCGTCAGTCACTCTTGAGGTTTTGAGCTGGCCATTGGAAATGATGAGCACTTGACTATAGTCCCGCCCGACCTTCTAATAATTAACTGTGGGAGACTCCGGCAGTAAAGTGGCGCAAGAAGGACGCCAGGGCGGAAAGAAGAAGCGCGGTTCGCCTCGCGATTTGCTGCGGCTCCTTTCATACGCCCGGCCGTATCGCTTGAGGCTCGCAATTGCGCTCTTCAGCCTCTTGATTGCAAGCCTCCTAGCGCTGGCTTACCCGCAGGTGATAAAGCTGCTTATAGACGCGGCCTTCACGGGTCGCGACTCGCACCGACTGAATCAGCTTGTGCTATTGCTGGTATGCCTCTTCGCATTACAGGCCGTCTTCAGTTTCTTGCGAACTTACTTGCTCTCTTACACAGGCGAGCGGATCGTCGCCGACGTTCGCACGCGGCTTTACAATCATCTCATCTACTTGCCAGTCTCTTTCTTTGCCAGCCGCCGCGTTGGAGAATTGACTTCTCGTCTGGCTTCTGACGTTAGCGTCATCCAGACAGTCACGACTGGCAGCACTACCGAGTTGCTGCGCCAGACGTTGGTCTTGACCGGCAGCGTCGCCATTATTGCCGTTACCAGTACCCGCCTTACCCTTGCCATGCTGGCAATTGTCCCGGTCGTTGTGCTTTCGGCGCACTTCTACGGCCGCTGGGTACGCCGGATGAGCACTCGCGTTCAGGACAGCCTCGCCGATGCGACTTCAGTGCTCGAGGAGACACTCTCGGCAATCAGAATCGTCCAGTCTTTCGTGCGTGAAAACTACGAACAATTACGATATCGCAAACGGATCGACCAGGCGTTGCGGCTTGCTGTTCAGCGGTCGATGGCCAGCGGCGGCTTTGTCGCTTTTATTGTATTCATTGTCTATGGCGGTATCGCTACCGTGCTGTGGCTCGGATCCAGGATGGTTTTGAGCGGACAAATGACTGCCGGCGAGCTCATCGCTTTCGTTCTCTATACTTTTGTAGTCGGCGCCGCCGTAGGGGGCATGTCTGAGCTATATGGCCAGTTTCAGCAAGCCATCGGAGCTACTCGCCGCGTCTTTGAGCTTCTTGACACGATCCCCGAAATAGCTGATCCGCCTGACCCGGTCTCTGTTCTGAGCATTGCCGGTCATGTCAAACTCGACTCGATCGATTTCACCTACCCGGATGAACGCGGACTTCAAGTGCTTACCCGAGTCTCGATCGACGCCCTTCCCGGCCAGGTCATCGCCCTTGTAGGCCCCAGCGGCGCCGGCAAATCCACACTCGTAAGCTTGATACCCAGGTTCTACGATGTGACCTCGGGCTCTATTTCGATAGACGGATGCGACGTTCGCTCCCTCAGACTGGCTGACCTCAGACAGTTTGTCGGTATGGTTCCTCAGGAGACGACCCTGTTCGGCGGCACGATTGCTGAAAACATCGCCTATGGCAAACTCGATGCTTCGAGCGCCGAAATCGAGGCCGCGTCCCGCGCCGCAAATGCCCATGAATTCATCACGGCGTTTCCCGAGGGTTATCAGACCATAGTCGGCGAGCGTGGCGTCAAGCTCTCCGGCGGACAACGCCAGCGCATAGCCATCGCACGAGCTCTCCTCAAGGACCCGGCTATCCTGATCCTCGATGAGGCGACCAGTTCGCTGGACTCTGAGTCCGAGGGCCTGATTCAAGAAGCCCTCGTCACTTTGATGCGCGGGCGAACCAGCTTCGTGATCGCCCACAGGCTCTCAACTGTACGCCGTGCTCATAAGATAGTCGTCATGGACCAGGGCCGCGTCGTCGAGGTTGGCTCTCACCAGGAACTCTTGTCGACTTCAGGGCTGTACCGCCGCCTCCACGACCTGCAGTTCAGAGACTCGATCGCCGCCGTCCCGGCTCCCGCGGCCGATCCCGCCGAACGGCTTGGGCTGGCGCCTTAAGCGCTACGTCTCTGTCAGCTATGCCAGCTTCCTGTCCCAAATGACCGAACCATCCGGCCTCAGGGTCTGCTCGTGCAGTGACGCCCCGTCGAAAATCAGGTTCATGTAGCCCTGCGTCCCGTATTCATCCTCGTGTCCGGTAACGTAAGGATTCGGCCCGTCCAGAACCAGGCCGCCTGGAACTCCTGGCCTCCCTTGGATCCTTCGGAAATCGCCAAAGTCCGGGTCCTGGGGAGCATTACCTAGGTCGGACCGGTAGTATGGATAGCCGCTATGGCCGCAACACCGGCCATAGTAGCCGTGCAGCGGATGCTGGTCGTATATTACGCAGCGGTGCTCGTGTCCCCAATACCACAGAAAGATCTTCTGCCCGGTCAGAATTTCTCCCAGTTTCTCGGGCATGTTGTTGTCCAGCTTTGGATCCAAGAGAGTGAATGGCTGATGATGGGTCAACAACACAAGCTTGCGACCGCCGGCTTGGTCGATCAGTTTATTAAGCCAATCGACCTGATTGTTTTCGATTCCTCCGTTCCACTGATTGAAAATGCTTTCCCGATAGCCGGTGTCTAACCCAACGATGAGCCAGAAATCGTTCTGCAATGCAAAACAGCTTGACGCTTGCCCAAATTTCACCAGAGTTTCGTTGAAATACCCGTCGCCGCCGGAGTACATTTCGTGATTCGAATTCAACGCTCGGCTCTCTGCATTGGGATTCTTAGGCCACAGGTCCAGAAATCGGTCGTGCACCTCGCTCGGCTGCCCTGCGTAGTAGACATCCCCAATGTGAATTAAGAGCTTATACTTGTCGCCTTCAGCCTCAATCGACTGGCTGCACACCGGTGCCCCGTACAGACCTGTTCCCCAATCGCCCAATAAGCCGACTTGGGTCTGATTGTCGAACGGCTCGGGGGCCTCCGGCGGGTCGATCCAGTCGTGCTTCTTGATCCCCCTGACCCATCCAAATAAGCTTCCGATCCATCCAGCCAAATCACGGTCGTCGAACTTGGTCTCGACCAGTTCTTGGCCGGCGGCTCCCGTCACCGGCTGCAGGAGGCCCTGGCTGATTGCCCGCTCGGCTATGTGCGACTGCAAAAGCGATGCATACCGGTGATCGACCGATACGAGAATACCAGGATGCCTCTCCGCGTCCTGGATCGCTCGCAGTGCTCGACCGAGCTCGCCGTGCATGGCCGCTTCTTCCTCGGCGCTGGCGAGCAGGCGCTTGGCCCCTTGCAGTATGCCCTCGTTCACTCTGCTCTGGCCCTTATTGTACGCCTCAATTATGGACCGGTAGCTGACGATCACATTTCGCGTATTCATCGCGGATCCTCCTTCCTATATCTTCGAAACGGGCCACCCCGAGCTCCAGGTACGGAGCCATTTGCGACACCCCCTTATGGGCTTCGCCGAATTGAGTTCAAGTCCGGATTGAGGAAGCCCCGGCTTCTCCACTAACTCTTAGACGTAGGAAGAACCCTTCCTCATCCGTCTTTCGAGAAAACGAATGGGGCTGGCTTTGCTAGCGACCCCACACAAGGACCGAGCCGCCCCAGTGACGACTCAACTGGCGTTGGAATTCCTTCTTGCTTCCCGGCGATCCTCAGCGAACCACGAACCCGTCCTCTTTGGGCGCCGTTGTCATCTTGTAGGTTTCAGAGCCTAGAGGGTCTCAAAGCGCGAACTTCTCACCGCGCCCGACTGCGTACCTTCGTTCGAGACCTGGTCAGGGATTCACTTTGTCAGCTATTTAGTGATTCAGTATTGACTTATGCGGGCGGTTCGTGTCCTAATCGGCCCCCGCGGATTGGCCGGCTGATGGGGCGCAGTATTTATCGAAAGCTTCAGTCAATACTGCCGCGATCTCCGGAGCTTCGCGGCCCTCTATCTGCCGCAGCTCCAAGATGTAGACGAGCTCACCGCCCTTCATCAGCGCCATCGAAGGCGATGACGGCTGGTATCCCTTGAAATAGCTCCGAGCCCGGTCGGTCGCCTCGATATCGGCACCCGCAAAGACCGTGATCATGTCGTCGGGCCGCAACTTGTGCTTGAGCGCGAGCGCGACACCGGGCCTCGCCTTTCCCGCTGCGCACCCGCATACGGAATTGACAATGACCATTACGGTTCCTTTCCCGTTCACAATCGCGTCGTCGACCTGTTCGGGACTCCGGGTTTCACGGATTCCCAGCCTCGTCAAATCCTCTCTCATCGGTTTGATTAGTAGTTCAGAATATGGCATGACAGTTTTTCCTCCCTCGATTAAGTGATTCTTCTAATGGACATGAATGGACATGTGAAAATCTGCGGTAGCCCACCCCAGAACCAAGCATACTACAAACCGTAGCCCTATGACTAAGGTTTCCTGCGCGCCGGCCCAAACCCCGGCCCGCTTCGCTTTACAGTTACCGTTATGTGCCGCTCACCCGGCAAAATAAGCGCGGTCGTGAAGCTACCCTTGAGAATCGCTCCGCCATCCGCCAACCCGATTCGCTTCGAGGGCGAGAATTTGTCGATATACCAGGCTATGACCTCGTCGATCCGGTCAAAAGAGATTAGTTGCAGAAGCCGGCTCCCGTCGTCGTTCGTCACATTTAATAGTACCCGCGATCCCGGGTAGACTAGCCAGGCCATCGGCCCAGAGGGCTGTTGATTTGCAGCGGCTTGGGGCATAATACCGTGTCACCAAGACAACACGCAGGTCCACGAGATCCGGCCGCCATTCTGGATGCCGCGGCGGGCGAAGCGTAGGGTCAAGCCCCCGTAATTGCATTGCGTGAAAAACGAGGGTCTACCCTCAACTGTCCCACTACGGTTCTCACCTGGGCGATCAGTATATACGAAATGGAGCTGGCGATCGTTCGGGCTATTGCTTGCCCTTCTTCTCCGTCGCCAGCACTATCATCGTCGCCGGCGAGCCAGGCGTGATTGTCACGGTAGTCTGACCTTTAGTAATCACAGCGCCCCCCACGAACGGTATGGTTACGACGTCCGCATTGGGGAGCTTGGCAACGTACCAGTCCACCACCTTGCTAGAGGGGTCCGATGTTGACAAGATGATCGTGCCTTCCCCATCACCATGTATGTTCATTGATTCTTTCGACCCCGGATAGATCAGCGATGCCAGCGGACCTGCGCTAGCTCCATTTGCCGCACCAGGCGGCCCTGGGGGAACTGGAGGGATGGGAATTGGCGGATGGCCGGAGACATTTGGCGGAGGCGCTGGCGCGCCGGCGTTCGCTCCCGCCGTGGAACCACCGAACCCGGAGGGGCCGCGACCCATCTGGCTGATTATGAGGGCAAAAACCGCGATGACTCCTATCAGAATGAACCCAAGTACGCCCAGTATTATAAACGGTGCCTTGCTGCCGCTCCGGGTAAGCCCCTGTGTATTCGCCCCCAGGTATGCCGGATACTGAGGCCCTACCGTCATCTGGTCCGGCCCAAGATAGGCTGGCGATGTCGGCCATTGGTTCGTAGGGGCGGTACTGTTCGGCTCCGCTGAACCTCGGTCAGCCGGATAGTCAAACGACCTCGTTGTTGCTTCAGACGGACTCATGCTGGGCTCGCCGACGCCCAGGCTCTTGCCGCACCGGCGGCAAAACCGCGCCGGAGTTTCAAACTCCGCGCCACATTGTGAACAAGTTAAATCCGCCATTACAATTTAAGCCTACCCCTTCTTTACGAAATCCAGGGCGGCCGAGTTTATACAATATCGCAGCCCGGTCGGCCGCGGCCCATCCGGGAATACGTGCCCAAGGTGCGCTCCGCATTTATTGCAGGTCACCTCTGTCCGCATCATCCCGTAGCTTGTGTCCGTCTCGGTTTCAACGTTCTCGCGGGACACCGGTGAATGAAAGCTTGGCCAGCCGGTCCCCGAGTCAAACTTCGTGTCCGAGCCGAATAGTGGATTCCCGCAGCATACGCAGTGAAACATGCCGTCGTCGTGCTGGTCATGGTACGCTCCGGTAAACGGCCGTTCGGTTCCCTTCTTGCGGGTAACCTCATATTGCTCCGGAGTCAGCTCGCGTCGCCATTCCTCGTCGGTCTTAACAACCTTTTTTTGATCCGGCCCGATCGATTTCTCTGACATCCTGTAACCTCTTCTAATGGTGTCTGGTGACGATTGATGATGAATTTTAACACAGCCCTGAGCTAACGTGCGACAGGGCCCTAATCGCCTCAATCAGCCTGAATTGGTTTTGACCCGGCGGCGTCTCTCATAGTATAGTCTGTGATTCGGGTTAACGGGGCGTGGCTCAGCCCGGTAGAGCGCTCGGTTCGGGACCGAGAGGTCGTTGGTTCAAATCCAATCGCCCCGACCAATTCATCTGCGATAAAGAGAACGCTATTGAGGGAGGCTGAAACCTCCCTCTACACATTTAAGGGATTGCCCTTGCTTAAAACCGATTCGCTTTCTCGATTACGCTCATTTTCCGCTTAAATCCAGCGCCATTACGCTATGCCGGTCGCGCAGGTAGAGAGTAGTGCCCGAAAGCGTTGGGGCCGTCCAGGAAATATGTTCGAGCATGGCCGTCCTTGTTTGTACCCGAAACTCCGCCGGCGTCGGCTCGACCAGCGCTAACGTCCCGTCTTCATCGACCAGGATCCATTCCCTATCCGCCGCAAGCAGTTGCGCTTTCGCAAACCCGCGTTCCTGCCAGGCAATCTCGCCCGTCCGGAGCTTCACACAAGTCATAAGCGCCGGGCCGTCATGCCCACTCGAGAAATACACGTAATCACCCAGCCTGATCACTGTGCCAAAATGCGACTTCAGGCGTTGGTTGTACCACAGTTCCTTGATTGTCGTTTTCCCGCCCGACTGATGTAATTCGAGGACCCGGCTGCCGCCTTCGTAAGCGGACGATATGAACAGCAGGTTTCCCGGCGCCCATACCGGCGTGCTGATCGCCAAACCGTTCTGCGTGTTATGCGGATGCCGCCATAACAACTGGCCGGTGTCAGGGCTGAAACCGACGACTTCGAATGCCAACAGCGCGACTACTTGAGGTTGCCCGTCCACTTCGATCAGCAGCGGCGAAGAGTGCGCGTTCTGGAAATCCAATCCCTTCCAAACCACTGCGCCATCGCTCTGCCGGAACGCCAGCGCCCCGCTGCCATGACCGCCAGCCAACAAGATCAGCGTATCCTTATATGGCAGCGCGTGGCAGGAATACCCGAACTCCAGGAATGTTCCGCCGAATTCCTTATACAGATCGTGGGACCAGATTGGACGCCCAGTCTTCTTGTCTAACGAGTGAATAATCCCGGTTCCGCTGGCGGTTACGATCCTGTCCCCGACCACCTGTGGCATCGCGTATGGGCCCGGCCCGACCGCTTCGGCATAGCTGCTCTGAAATTTGGCGGCATAAGTGTATTCCCAAATGCTGGTGCGCGTCCGTGAGTCGAGTGCCGTGATGACATCATCCGAGCCTCGCCGATACGTCGTATAGAGCGTCGTGCCTTCGACTGCAATGCTCGAATACCCATCGCCGAGAGCGCGACTCCAGAGCTTACGAGGGCCGCTTGCGGGCCACGTTGAAGCAAGCCCGGTTGAGGGCGCAATGAAATCTCGATGCGGGCCGCCCCATAGCAACCAGTCCCGCGACGAGCCACCGGCCTGGGGCTCTTCGCCGGCCCTTCCCGCGTGGTCCCATCCAGCCCCGGCTACAGCCATTACAACAACTGCACACCCGAATATTCCCCAAAGCGCCAGCCCACTCATCGAGACCAGGACGCCTGGACGTTTTCGCGCTCCATCTTCGCTCATAAGCTCCATCTCCGTTTTTCTGTTGCCGACTCTGTCAAGGAGTCGCGGAGCACCGGCCGCTGCGCATCCCCAACCAGTCTTTCCCATCCGCTTCCTTCAGCCGGCCCCTGCGGGATTCGAGCGCAGCACTAGGCGCCAGACACTATTTCGTGTTTTTCGCTCCTGTGAATCACGAGGCTGGCTTCTCAACGGACAGCAATACGCATTCCTTTGTGATCGGCGTAGACAGAAGGTATAGTCTGCGGCAAAACGCTATCGGTGCGTCCCAACTACCGCACCATTATCGTTTTTGGGACCACTCAATCCCAAAAGCGCACATACGCTCTTCTTGCTGACTGTAACCGCGCCAACTATTGCGGCTCAGCCCCGATTAAGTTGCCCTGATTTACCGCTGAGCACGCCGGATGTGCTATCTCGCAGTCGGTATAGCCAAAGCTATTCCCAACCATTAGAATGAAAGAATGGAAGTCACCCAGACGAGCTGCATGATCGCCTTGTAACATCGCTATGACAATCAGGAAGGCGGTTAGCGGCTCGGCTTTTTGACAGCCGAGCCGCGCACCTACTCAGAACACCACAGAAGTGGAGGATGCTATCGTCTCTTGTCATGTTAGACGCACGCGGCCTGCAGAAGGTTTCTAAATTTTTTCAATGGGTTGATTTTTTCGCTGCACTCCCAACCACGCCTACCATCAAACCAATACCGCTCCTGAGCGCTGATCTCGGTAAATTCTGTATGAATTAGAGTTCGCTCCTTCACCCCATCGCCCAAAACGAAATCCTCCCGGAGCCGCTATACAC
>Ga0207155_1223_pt1 | contig 11285 bp, 8 predicted proteins | sample Alteio_BWMinHeat_26_FD_153515 | JGI IMG/M metagenome (GOLD analysis project Ga0207155, IMG submission 153515) | Enriched cells from forest soil in Barre Woods Harvard Forest LTER site, Petersham, Massachusetts, United States -... | ecosystem: Environmental > Terrestrial > Soil > Temperate forest >... | reverse complement strand
TTCCTATCCTTCCGTATGGTGATATTCATTATTTTATCAGGCTCGCCGGTTTTAATGCCGGTTAAGTTCGCCTGATCGCCATAATCGTCTATCATTTGTATGTTTTCCACGATATCGGCCGGCAGATTTTTGGTGGCGCTCTGTACGTCGCCACCCATAAAATCTTTCCCATTGATCCGCACTTTGGTAACTTGTTTGCCCTGGGTAGTGATATTGCCATTTACGTCAACATCCACGCCCGGTAATTTCTTTATAAGGTCTTCAACCGGAGCGTTCTGCCGTACCTGGTAAGCGCTTGCTTTATACTCCACGGTATCCTCTTTTAATACCACCGGATTGATGCCTATTATAGTTACGCCCGCTAGTGTATGCGAATCTGTTTTTAGAATAATGGGATCCAATATGGCCGTTTTGTTTGTTGTATCGAGCCCGTATCGTCGTTTCAGCGTTTGATACCCGAGGGACGACACCGTGAGTGTAAATTTATTCGATTTAATTGCCGTAAAAACAAATTTGCCATTGCCATCTGTAACTGCAATAGTGCTGTCGCCCTTGTCAGATAGTAACTTAACAGTAGCTCCCGGAACAGTGAGTTTGGTGGAGTCCGTAACTGTTCCATCGACTTCGCGGCCATTTTGTGCATGGGCAGCAATAGGGGTAGTCACACTGATTGTGTTAGATTTTGTTAGTACGATCGGAGGCAGTATGGCTGTTTTGTTTGATGTATCGAGCCCGTATCGTCGTTCTATACCTTGATAACCATGTAATAATACAGTAAGCGTAAATTTATTTGACTTAACCGCAGGAAACGCAAATTTGCCGGTGCTATCCGTAACTACAACGGCACTATCACCTTTGCCTGATATCAACTTGACCGTAGCCCCCTTAAGAGAAAGTTTGGTTGAATCGATAACCGTCCCGTCCACTTCGCGGCTGCCTTGCGCATGCGCGCAAATATTTATAAAAAAAACAAAGAAAATGCTGATAAAAAAAGGTCTTCTTATTTTATAAATGGCCGGCTCCATAATGATATGACAACGTTAGAACGCAAAGGTTCAACTTAAATGCTTGACATAGGAAATAATCATAGTATTGTTACATACAGAACAAAAAAAAGCCCCCCGATCCATCGGGGGGCTTGATTATAAACACTTAGTTAGAATATTAATTTCTCAAATGCAGTGCTCTTGCCAGCTGACCATAATTTTGGTAGTTAAGGCCTGGGTGAGCTGTACCTAATAAGGTAACAGAGCTTCCTGGTATTACTACGATCTTAAAGTCAAGTCCGGTTTGTGCTGTGCTTGCACTTACTGTAACCGCGCCGACACCGAAACTAACCATGTTGATGGTAGTGCTGCCAACTGTATACGGTAACGAATACCATGGCCCGGTTGTGCCGGTGTTGCTGAAGAATACTACTACAATGCCTTCGTCAACCACGCTTTGGGTAATTGCAGGCACACTAATGGTAGTTCCTGTTACCGGAACTGTTACGCCCGTTTTTACATAGGTTGAAACATTCGCGCTGCCGTCAGCACCTGTCGCGCCGGTGGCACCTGTTGCGCCAGCAGCTCCTGTTGCGCCAGTAGCACCTGCGGCCCCGGTAGCGCCTGCTGCGCCATCATTACCTGTGGCACCAGTTGCGCCGGTTGCACCTGTTGCGCCAGTCGCACCGTTAGTTCCATTAGAACCTGCGGCGCCAGTTGCGCCAGTTGCGCCGGTAGCACCTGTTGCGCCGGTAGCACCGTTAGTTCCGTTGGTTCCGTTAGAACCTGCGGAACCTGTTGCGCCAGTTGCGCCGGTTGCACCTGTTGCTCCAACAACTCCTGTGCCGGTAGCTCCAATAGCACCTGTTGCGCCGGTTGCTCCAGTAGCACCAGTAGCACCAGTTGCTCCAACTGGTCCTCCAGCGGGGCCTGTTGCACCTTGTGGGCCGGCAGCACCTGTTGCACCGATAGCACCAGTGTTGCCGGTAGCACCTGTTGCACCGGTAGCACCTACCGGTCCAGGTGTTTTGTCTTTTTTACAGCCGCTTATACTTATAAAACATGCTAAAAGTATCAACGGTAGTATGTGTCTAATTTGTCTCATATAGGGTACGTTAAATAAATTAATTAGAGCTTTCTACGGGAACAAATCGAATAAGTTACACTTTGCTCATTGCGAAACATATTTTCTTACTACTATATCCAATTAGTTAATAGGCATTGCGCGGAGATTATTAACCATCGTTAATAAAATAATACGTTTCGGGAAAACACAAGGCTTGTTTTTTCGTTAGACTTAAAAATACCTCTGATTCTATGAGAAATATGGCAAATTCACTACATACGAGAATACATCATTGGATTGATGCAATAGGATTCAGGCTTAACGCATCGCAGACTAATAAAACCCGGAGAATTACGATAAAACACTATTTTTTCGAAACCTTCAATTTTGTTGAGAGATCAGACCCCAGGCATCCTGAACGGTCAAAATTTATGTGTTTTGACGCTTATGGAGAAAAGATGAAAGTTAATTCATTATTGGACCTGCAAACAGCCTTTTTTGAAAATATAAGCCAGTTGAAATAATCAGGGCAATCCTATTGCCGGGTTATACATTTAATGCTATTTGCTTATTAGGAAAGAACACCCCGATTTACAAGGAAACGGGCGTCACACAGCTAAAACAGCCTCATATTCTTCGCCTTAAAGTCATGATAACCCTGTCATATTTATGATCATGATAAACTTCCAATAGCAAGCTTCGTTCATTTTTTGACTTAAGAATACCGTCAATCTCTTCCAGGGACATATCGGCCACCGGTTTGAAATTTATAGAAGTGATCTCGTCATCTTTCTCAAGCCCTATTTCATCCGCCGGCGATCCCGGCTCCACCCGGCTTACAATAATGTGTTTAAAATCGTCACCTGCGGCATAATATTCGATCCCGCTCATGTCATGCTCAAAAGGATCGTGAAAGGTAGAGTTTGGTTTAAGGTATATAACACTTTCCTGGTAATTGAATACAACGGTGAACCTTTTTAGAACCCCTAAGCCAATATTGCCATCGCGCGCCACGGTCATATATTTTAATGTAGTAGTGTCATAATCGTTCGGAAACGAGGTTATTACTTTTTTTATTTTAAATTTTCCGATATCTATCTCGTCTATCCGGCTTAGGAAACCGCTTATGGGCCCCGCAAGCCCTACACCAAGGTTCGCAGCTATAAAATTTTGCGGCAGCCCATGTTTTTTGATCATGTTTTCAAGGGAAACAGGATGGCCGGCGCCGAGGTCAATAACCATTTTGCATTGCTGAATGGTACCGTTTGGCATTGCTACCAGCGTCTGCACATAAGGTTTGTGCGCTTCAATGGTTATTGGGATTTTGGTGCCTTGCCTGAATAAACGCGTGTCATGTGGCTTATACACCGTCAATGTGCTGTCTGCGAAGTTTAGCTTTACAGCCAGGTTGTTAAAAAATTCGTACCCTAACAAACCGGATATGGGAATTCCCACAAAATTGGAAAGATTAAAATGGTCGGTTTTAAGTATGGTTGCTGCCACATCGTAGCTCGTTAAACCGGGGATATCAATTTTTAGGGCAGGCGTGACATATGCTTCATAGGCATCGCCTTCACCAAGACCAACAATTTTGATTGTCCTTTTGCTTACCAAATCAAGCGAATCCACCATTTTGGGATTAGTCATGATCATAAGGCCAACACCTGTATCCAAAATAAAGTTAAACGGGCCCTTGTTGTTTATCCTCACCTGGATAATAACAAGGTTTCTGATTAACTTGAAACGCATGCTTACCGATTTCCTGTTTTTGTTCAGATCAAAGTACTGCGCTTTTGCCGGTGGAGCGGCAAAACATATAAGGAAGATAAGCCCGAGTATGAACGATACCTTAATTCTATGCAGATTTTTTAGTAACAATTTGTTTATAATTGGCTTATTAAATTTACGACAAAAACTTTAGTTATAGGGTACGATGCTACGAAAAGCAATAATAATGGTGTTAATGGCTTATTTTGGCCTACTAACAACCAATATATACGCCAACAGGATCCACAAGCGTAAAATAAGAAGGCTTTTCAGGCACTCGGCGATAGTGAGGGACCATTTTACAGGTTTTGCCCTTTACGACATGGACCAAAAGCAGATGATCTATCAGCTGAATGGAGATAAATACTTTACTCCTGCTTCTAACACCAAGCTTTTTACATTTTATACTTGTCTTAAAATGCTGGGCGATTCTATACCGGCGTTGCGATATAGTATCCGCCATGATTCGCTGATATTCTGGGGAACAGGCGACCCCTCGTTCCTGCATACCGGCCTTAAAGCAATAAAAGGATTTGATTTTTTGAAGAACCAGGATAAAAAACTTTTTTTCTCTTCTGGTTGGTATCAAAATGATTTTTATGGTTCAGGGTGGACCTGGAACGATTATAACGATTACTACCAGGCGGAAATAAATGAAATGCCTGTTGAAGATAATGTAGCTGTTTTATTTACCGGGAAAGAAGGCGGCTTACAAATCAGCCCTTCGTTATTAAAAATGTATTTAAAGTGCGATAGCAATTATAAGCCCAAAGTATTTAGGGTTAGGCGAGATTTTTTAAGCAATACATTTTTTTACCCTGCTATGCCCGTTCCTGCTAATTATCACCAGGAAATACCTTGGAAAATAAATACAGATATTACGATCGCGCTGTTGCAGGACACCCTAAGAAAACCTGTTATTGAAACACATTTGCCTGTAGGGCCGGATGCGAAGATTATTTATGATGATAATGCAGATACCGTTTACAGGCACATGCTACAGCCAAGTGATAATTTTATTGCCGAACAACTGCTGCTGGTCTGCTCATCGGTAAAATTTAATATCCTCAATGCCGATTCGGTAATACAGTTTTCCAAAACGCATTATCTTAATGACTTGCCTGAGGCCCCGCAATGGGTTGATGGTTCGGGTCTTTCGCGATTTAACCTGTTTACTCCGAGAAGTATTGTGGCCCTGCTTTGCAAAATTTCGGATGAAATGAAGAATGATAGCTTGCTGCACAGCCTGATGCCTGCCGGAGGGGTTGTTGGCACTATCAAAGCCGCTTATAAAACAGATAACGGCCTGCCATTTGTTTGGGCAAAAACAGGCTCATTACTTAATAATCATAACCAGAGCGGGTATTTGATTACGCGCAAAGGCAAACGCCTTGCATTTTCGTTTATGAATAATAATTTCACCCGGCCCAGCCGCGAAATACGGGATGAAATGGTGCGCATCATGACCTATATCCACGATAATTATTGATTAGCTTTTGGTTTTATAATACCCTTTAAATTGCCTTGCAGCGCTGGGTTTTGAGGCGGCAGTTCGCTTACCTTATGTTCGATTTCGGTTTGAAGCACATGCACGGCGTATTCTGCGGGTTCAATCCTGCTGCCAATAGCCTCGGCATACACTTGTGTGAATTCGGCCCCGATATATAGTATAGCTGATGTGTAATATATCCAAACCAGTATGACTATAATAGAGCCAGCTGCACCATAGGCGGAGCCTTGGGCCGTGTATTGTATATACAGGCCAATAAAGTACTGCCCAAGCATAAATAATAAGGCAGTAAAGATGGCCCCGATGCGTACCTCGCGCCATTTTATTTTTACATCAGGCAAAAATTTGAAAATAATCCCGAATAGGATCGCAATTACGAGGAGCGTAATGCCCAGGTTGATAAGATTAAACAGGGTAACGGTAACAGGCAGAAGGTGCACAAGCCGTGTACTGAGTGCCTTTACGGCAATATCAACAATCAAAGAAACCAATAAAAGGAAACCAAGACCGATAATTAATGAGAATGATAAAAATCGGTTTTGAAGCCATTTAAGCCAGCCCATTTTAGGTTTTGCTTTTACCCGCCAGATAATATTCAAAGAATCCTGTATCTCAACAAACATGCTGCTTGCGCCTATTAATAGTATGCCTACGCCCGTCACCAGGGCAACACCCGTTTTGCCGGATAACTGTAAATGCTGTACTACTTGCTGCAATTGAACTACAGCATTTTTGCCAATAAATTGGCCTATCTGGGTATATAACGCATCGTTGAAATCATAATTCCCCAATACCAGGCTGGTTAGCGAAATGGTGAGTATGATCAATGGGGCAATGGAAAAAACGGTATAATAAGCTAATGACGCACTTAGCTTTAGGCCATTATCGTTAATAAAGCCCATAAATGTGGCTACTATCACCCTCCAAAACTGTTTAAAAAATGCTTTGCTTATTATTCTCATTTCAAACTAATAAGCAATTTCTCCAAAATTTGTTTACATACAAATTTTAAAAGGTGTATTAGTAACTATCTGATAAGTTTTAGCCGGTTAGAAAGTTAGTTAAAGCGGATTAAAGACGGATGTTTTTCTTCGCCGAAAGAGGTGGTTTTGGCACAGAATATTTTCGTCAAAAATTTGGGAATATCAATTAAAAACCCCTAATTTTAGACTTTAAGAAAACCAGCTTCGGGCATCGCCATTTCGCAAGGGATAGACTTTTTCCGGAGATGATTACTATTAAACTTTTAATTGTTAAATTTTTTTTGGGGAAAGCCGTCCTGCTCACGCGGGACGGCTTTATTCATTTATTTAGTGGGCATCCACCGGCATTTTGGCCCCTTCGCCTTTTTTCTTGAATGGCTGCAGGTATAATAGCGGTATCGAGAATAGCATCAGCAACCCTGATACTAAATAAGCATCGTTGTAAGTGAGTAAAAGCGATTGCCTTATCACCTTGCCTTCAATGGCACTGTATGCCATATGCGTTGCATCCAGCAACGATTTCCCCCTGGCGACAAAACCCTGCTCAAGTATATTCAACTGCTGTACAAAGGCATTGTTGTAAGGGTTAATATTTGTAAGAAGATCATTCCGGTGTTTGGCTTGACGAATGTGAATAAGTGTAGTAAGCGCCGCAATACCGAAAGAACCACCTAACTGGCGCATCATGTTATTCAGGCCGGTTCCCTGGCCCATTTCGGCCCCTTTAAGCTCGGAAATCGCGAGCGTGGTCAATGGCACAAATAATAAAGCCATACCTACACCTCTTATCAACAATGGAATTAAAACATCAGCTTGCCCCGTTTGCAGTGTAGACTTGCTCAGCATGAAAGTAAAAACAAAGAACAGGAACATACCTATGGTTGCCATAAATTGGGCCGGAATGCCCTTGTTGAGCATTTTACCTATAAAGGGCATCATAATAATGGTACACAAGCCACCCGGGAATAATAACTCACCCGTTTGCTGGGCCGTGAAGCCGAGCAAATTCTGGCAGAATACCGGGAAAACAAATACCGATCCGTACAAACCAAATCCCAAAATAAATGACGTAAACATCCCAACAGCAAAACTTCGATGTCGCATGATGGAAAAGTTCACTATGGGATGGTCGGTACTCAACTCGCGCCAGATGAACAGGAACGTGCCTAAAACAGCCGCGATCGTGAGCGCGAGTATATAAGTTTTTGAGAACCAGTCTTCCGATTCGCCTTTCTCCAAAATCACCTGTAAACTGCCTACGGCAACTGCCAGTAAACCGATACCCCACCAGTCGATGGGCTTCCCTTTCCCATCCTTCGGCGTCTCTCGTACAAATGTTAATGCAAAAAACGCAGCTATAGCGCCGACGGGGATATTGACATAAAATATCCACTTCCACGATGCGTGATCGGTAATAAAACCACCAATAGTGGGACCAACCGTCGGGCCAACAACTGCTCCAAGCCCAAATAATGCTGTTGCAGTACCTATTTGCTCACGCGGCCATGTCTCCAGTAAAATTGCCTGGCCGGTAGAGATTAAGCCGCCGCCCGCGAGGCCCTGTATGATACGAAACACAACCAATTCGCTAAGCGAGGTCGAATTACCGCACAAGAAAGAGGCAATAGTAAATAATACGATGGAGGCTAAAAAGTAATTCTTCCGGCCGAAATAGCTTCCCAGCCATCCCGACATGGGTAATATAATTACGTTAGCCACAGCATACCCGGTAACCACCCAGGCAACATCCTCGAGGGTTGCGCCCAGGTTACCCTGTATATCGGGTAATGATACATTCACTATCGTCGTATCAATCAGCTCCAATAATGCAGCTGATATTACTGTAATAGTAATGATCCACTTTCTAAACCCAGTTTCAGCCATTTAAATTAGTTTTTATAGATAACTGATACATTCACACTCATCCCGGGACGAAGCATCGCCAATGTATCTTTTGAAGTATTGAATTTTATTTTGACAGGTACGCGTTGTACTACCTTCACAAAGTTGCCTGTAGCGTTGTCCGGAGGTAACAGGGAGAATTTTGCGCCTGTTGCCGGTGCAAAATTGTACACCTCGCCATGCAGTTTCATGTCCGGGTAGGCATCAACTTCGATATTAACTTTCTGACCATTTTTTAAGTTGGTAAGCTGGGTTTCTTTGAAGTTAGCTGTGATGAAAACACTATTGTCGTTCACCACTGAAAACAGTGTTTGCCCGGGTTGTACCAGCTGACCAATTTGAATGTTCTTTTTAGAAGCAATACCACTTGCAGGTGCAGTAATAGTCGTGTATGATAGCTGTAGTTTAGCATAATCCACATCTGCCTGGCGCTGGGTAACACCTACGTTGGTTACAGTTAATTGATTTTTGGTCGTGCCTATTTGTTCGAGGGCGGCTTTATATTGGTCCTGTGCTGCATTATAGGTAGCTTGTGCAACATCGCGGTTAGCCTTTACCTGGTCAAACTGCTGCTGGGTAACGGAACCATCCTTTACCAGGTTTGCATACCGCGCGTAGTCCTTATTGGCCTGGTCGAGCTTGGCTTGTGCCGATTCAACCTGTGCTCTTGAACTGGAAGCATTGGCAGCTGTACTGCTTATCTGCGATTCGCCGACGCCAACACCGGCATTTGCAGTCTTCTTAGCGGCTAATGCCTGCTCTACCTTTACTTTGTAATCACGGTCATCCAGTTTTACAAGTACCTGGCCTTTTTCAACATGGCTGTTTTCTTCAAAGAAGATGCTGTCGACATAACCGCCTACACGGGCCACTACCGGGCTGATATCTGCGTCAATTTGTGCGTCATCCGTGTCAATATGTTTTGAAAAGTATATGTATTCTTTTATCCCGAATGCGATACCGCCTATAAGTATGATTCCAAGTACTATAGGTAATACCCTGTTGGGTTTTTTTGTGGTTTCTTGTTCTTGTGCCATTGTATTGGGTTTGTTTTATTGTTTGTTAAGCTTTCCGGTTGATTTCAATAAATTGTAATAAGCAAGCCCTGCATCGGCTTTGGCCAGTTCCAGGCTTATTTGTGCCTGGTAAAGCAGGGTTTCTGCATCAACCCTGTCAGTGGCGGATGCTATATTGCTTTTGTATTTCGATTCTAAAATTTTATCATTTTCTCCCGCCTGGTCAATTGACGTTTGCAGCAGTTTAATTTTATTCAGGGCTACCATATAACTCTCGTAGCTCCTGTTTACTTCTTTTCGGATATCATCAGATGTAACACCCTGGTTAATGGTTACCTCTTCGCTCTGTATTTTTGCTTCTGCAACTTTGTTCTTATTGGTCCAAAGCGATGAGAAATTCCAGGCAAAGGTTACGCCCAAAGTAATCGGCGTGATATAACTACCTGATTTTGGAAGCGGGTTAGCATTAATATCTACATAATAGCCGCCTAACGAAGCTGCAAGTGTTGGCAGTTGATTAGCCCTTACGCTTTTAATGTTGGTTTCGGCAACTTGCGATTGCAGTAGCAGTTGTTTTACTTCCTGGCGGTTTGCCATGGCCGAATCGATATAGGCGCTCAGCGGGCCAACCTGGTGATCGGCTTCAGTTATCTGGTCAATATTGATGACAGTACTTTCTGGTAAACCAAGCATGACGTTGAGATCGTAGTTGATCACCTTGCGGTTACTTTCCAGGTCTATTTCGTTCAATTGAATATTGGCCCGTTGTAACTGGAAACGCAGTACGTCATTTTTGGTGACTATACCCTGCTCAAAAAAACGCTGGGATTGATGTATCTGCGCATCGATCGAGGTGAGGTTTTGCTGAACGACCTTGATGCTTTGCAGTACCTTATACAGGTTGTAATAGGAACTGATCACGTCATAGGTGATTTCGTCCTTATCCCTGTCAGCATCTAATTTGGCTACTTTAGTCAGCAGCTCGGTCGATCGCTGGGCGTACTTAAACTTTCCGCCGGCTAATATCGGTTCGCTTAATGATACGATGCCAAGGTAAGCGTCTGCACTGCTTGGTAAATTGAAGCTCGTTTTTGGCCCAAGCGACAGCATATTTGCCGGAATTTCGGCCCGGTTGTAAGCAAAACTGGCTTTGCCGGTTGGCAATATCGCATCCTTCGCCTGGTTGTATTGTGATACAGCTCTGTCAATTTTGGATTGCGAAAGTTTCAGCACCTTACTGTTTTGGATACCCAGCTTAATAGCTTCGTCCAGTGTTAAGGTTTTGTCCTGTGCCGAAGCGGACATCAGCATACCTTGTACCATAAACAGGATAGTAAAAAGGTACAGGGCTCTAACCATTTTTTTTAATGGTTGCGTGTTAAGGGATTTATTTATTTGTGTTATCATGTTCATTCAATAGGTACGATTTTAGTAATGTCTTTAAATAAAGCTCGATACGCGGCTTAAGTCTTTCTTCGAGTAACTTTTCGTTTTGTATGTCAAACCCAAGCACTTTTGAGGTAAGCTGGGGAGAATTGACAATGAAGTTTTTTGTTCCGTAAATTGTGGCAATCACCATTTCGACATCAATATCACTTTTGAACTCCCCATTATTTACGCCTTCCAGTAATAATTTTTTCACCTCCGACGTGTTTTTCATCAGTATCTCGGTGATCTGGTCGGAAAGTTCGCCGCGACGCTGCATAGCCAATTCCTGGTAGAGCATCTTTTGGAAACAGTTATTATTTACCACCCGCTGGGTATACATTTCTATGTACTTTTCGATTTTGGCCCATGCAGTCATGGTACCATCGTTACCCAGGTTCTTCATCAGGTCTTGAAACGAGACGATCTTTCGCTGGAAAACCGCTAAGAACAAACCTTCTTTTGAACCGAAGTAATAATTCAGCATCGCCATATTTACGCCAGCTTCACCCGAAATCGTCCGGGTGGAGGCGCCATCAAATCCAAGCTCTGAAAAAACCCTTTCAGCTACATCAAGGATATGATCCTTCTTGTCTATTTTATCTTTATCCATTGCTTTTTCTGATGCAA
>Ga0207155_1217_pt1 | contig 11333 bp, 15 predicted proteins | sample Alteio_BWMinHeat_26_FD_153515 | JGI IMG/M metagenome (GOLD analysis project Ga0207155, IMG submission 153515) | Enriched cells from forest soil in Barre Woods Harvard Forest LTER site, Petersham, Massachusetts, United States -... | ecosystem: Environmental > Terrestrial > Soil > Temperate forest >... | reverse complement strand
ACTCAGAGTCCTGTTCAAAACAGCGCATCTTCAATTCTTCGGATTTCTCCAGACATCGATTGCTGCCAGATCCAAGATGGGCAGCCAGCTCCTGGGCCAGCCCAGGCCCTGCCCAGTCTTAAAAACTCTTCTTGACGTGAGTTAAAAGTTACGTTACTATATAGTCACGTGATGAGGTAATTGCTACATTGGAAAGTAAGGAGGGAATGTATGAAGCTGGAAGACCTGATATTGGACGTTGAGCAGCACCTGGAGATTAAGGCTGCTCCGGACAAGGTATTCGCGGCGGTGCTGCACCGATTTGGAGAGGGCAACACCAGGCCTGACGGAGAGCCAATGCACCTGCTGTTGGAGGCGAAACCGGGCGGACGCTGGTACCGGGATCGAGGAAACGGCATCGGACACCTATGGGGATTCGTGCAGGTAATAAAGCCTCCGACCCTGCTCGAGTTGAGCGGCCCGATGTTTATGTCCTATCCGGCGAACAACCACCTCGAAGTGAAAATCGAGGAGGTTGCCGGAGGCTGCACAGTCGCGCTGAGGCACCGCGCGATCGGCATGATTGACCCCGAGCACCGAAAGGGCGTGAGCGGCGGCTGGAAGCACATCCTGGACGACATAAAAAAGGACTGCGAATAACGGCGGCCGGCCCTCGCGTGCGGGCGTTCGTTTCCCCGGCTCAAGGTGATGGGAATGTCAGACGAACTCGATCCAGTCTGGAAGGCGCTGTCGGATCCGACGCGGCGGGCGATCCTTGATCTTCTGCGTGATCGTCCGCGGACTACGACCGAGATCGTGGAGGCGTTTCCTCATTTGACCCGCTTTGGAGTGATGAAGCATCTAGACGTGTTGCGGGAAGCCCGGTTGGTTCACACACGCGAGGAGGGCAGAAAACGTATGAACTCATTGAACGCCGTTCCCATTCGACAGATCTACGAGAGGTGGGTCAGCCCGTTTCATGAACTCTGGTCGAGCGATCTCCTCCGGATAAAAGAGACAGTCGAGAAACAGGGCACCGGCGTAGAACAAGGAAACAGGCGAAAGGTGAATAGGGATTAGACCGCCGAGCGGTCTGCAGTGCGGCTCGAAGGAGGTCAGAGCCTTCGAGCGCATTCGCAGACCTGAGAATCAGAAGCAAGAAGGAGAGAATGATATGGCTAAATTAACCACCAGCACCGGAATTCAAGAACATAAAGTAGTTTCCCCAAGCGAATGGCTTGCGACTCGAAAAGAGTTGCTCTTGAAAGAAAAGGAGTTTACCCATCTTCGGGACGAGCTAAGCCGGCAGCGCCGCGAGTTGCCCTGGGAAAAAATAGAAAAGCGGTATGTATTCGATGGCCCCGGCGGTAAGCAGACTCTCGCCGATCTCTTTGACGGGCGGAATCAGTTAATCGTGTATCACTTCATGTTTGGGCCTGGCTGGGCGGAAGGATGCAAGAGCTGCTCGTTCGAAGCCGACCACTTCAACAGCTTCATCGTGCACCTGAACGCCCGGGACGTCTCGATGGTCGCTATCTCGAGGGCGCCTCTTGATGAGTTACAGGCTTTCAAGAAGCGGATGGGTTGGAGTTTTAATTGGCTGTCGTCTTATGGGAACGACTTTAACAGCGACTACCACGTGTCGTTCACCAAGGACGAATTGGCGAAGGGCAAAGTGTACTACAACTACAATATGGAGGAATTCCCGAGCGACGAGGCCCCTGGCCTCAGCGTGTTCTATAAAGACGGGACGACCGGCGAAATCTTCCACAGTTACTCCACCTACGGGCGCGGGCTAGATATATTCCTTGGCGCTTACAACTTCCTCGACGTCGTGCCGAAGGGCCGCGACGAAGAAGGGTTGCCCCATACAATGGCATGGGTTCGTCACCATGACCGGTATGGCGCGACTGCCGGCACGCCAGCGGCATTCGTAGACGCTAGTACTCTGGTTTCATCGCGCAGCAGCGGGGAGGAGCGGTGATGAGCGCTCACCGCTGCTGCGAAGTCGCCGGGAGCGGACGAGACCTGAGAGCGGCAGGAGCGCGGACCGCCGATGGCGGTCCGCATCCGCCGTCGCTAGCTCGGCGTTGTCTCGAGGGCACGGGATGGATATTGCCGAGCATCGTGCTTGCGCTGTTGCCCAAGTGCCCGGTGTGTCTGGCGGCCTACGTCGCCCTTGGGACCGGCATCGGGCTTTCCATATCTACGGCGACATACTTGCGGACGCTGCTCGTGATTTTGTGCGTGGCGTCGTTGTCTTACCTGGCAACAAAACGCCTGCGCCGCCTGATTGGTTTGATGTATAGGGCGAATGGAGGGCGCTAATGTCTCTTTCAACGCTGTCTGGAACCTGAATCTAATTGGGTTCTCAGGGCTGTAATCAAAAGCGGACTTTAGCGGACACTCAGGCCAGCGGCGCAGCCGCGGGAAAGGGATTTCGGTTGGTTAGCCTCGTGGCGCCAGACAACATTACAGGCTAGCGCGCGCGTGGAAGCCTTATCTCAGCGTCAATCCGGTTATTGTCAGCCTTGAGGACCAGCCGGCCAAGCAATTCTGAGACGATCGGGTTGCGACTCCTCTGCTGCGCGCCGACCAATTTCATCAGCAAGCTTAGTTGAGTAACCTTTGCCTTTGCTTCCTCAGGTGCTGGGGCGAAGCCAGTCAACGAGAGCTTGATTTCGACATCGTCAACCTGAAGCTCGATTGTGCTGGACGACAGGGGGGACAGTGGGCCGAACGCATGGGATTGGCCGATACACCAGAGCATCTCAATTGTTTTCTTATCCATCACCATGGAGCCTGACGAGTGGATCAGTCGGATGCTCTCCTTGGCAATCGATCCGTCGGGCTCGATCTTGAACGCTGCCATTGCCTTAAAATCGCCCGAAGGCAAATCGACCTGGTTAGCTCGGCACATCTGGTACATTTCGTGTGCCATGTCTTTGATGGGCGCAACGTTTATCTCCCCAAACTGTGCTTTTGCGGACTGGGCATCTGTCGATTGAGCGATGCAAGGAGAGCACAAAGCTATGCAAATGAACACGCTCAGTACTTGATCTAGCATAATCTTACTCCTGTCAGGCCTGAATCCACGAACCCGGATACCGAGGTTACCGCGTCATGTTAGCGGCGGCTGAACTTCGGCCAGCCGCCGCCCCAGAAATCGGCGTTCGCTGTCGTTGGTGACCAGCGCGAGCGCCCGCGAGTAGCTCATGGCCGCTTCCGCCGAAGATCCAAGGCGCCGCAGCAGGTCGGCGCGCGCTGCATGAAACAGGTGAAAGCTCTCCAGGTCGCCGCTAGCGCCGATGGCGTTAATCAGAGCCAGGCCAGCCGCGGGGCCCTCAGCCATGGCGACGGCTACTGCCCGGTTCAGCGAGACAATCGGCGAGGGCTGCGCACGCTCGAGCAAATCATAAAAGCGGACGATCTGGGGCCAGTCTGTATTTTCGGCGCGGGCCGCCCGACAGTGCTGGGCCGCGATCGCCGCCTGCAGCGCGAATGGACCCGGGCCGTCACTGAGGGCCTCAACGACCAGCGGTAATGCCTCAGCGATCTGGGCTTGATTCCACAGGCTCCGGTCCTGATCTTCAAGAAGAACGAGATCACCCGCCGCATCCTGGCGGGCATTGCGGCGCGAATCGTGCAGCAGCATTAGCGCCAGCAGAGCAGTAGCTTCCCCTAGCTGCTGTGGCGTCATCAGCGTCCTAACCAGGCCTGCTAATCGGATCGCCTCGGCGCACAGCTCAGCCCTTACCAACGGCTCGCCCCTAGTCGCCGCGTAGCCTTCGTTAAAGATAAGATAGATTACCGTCAGGACGGCATCCAAACGAGCTGGCATGTCGGCTTTATCAGGTTCGGTGTACGGAATACGCGCATCGCGAATCTTGCGTTTGGCCCGGACCAGCCGCTGCGCCATGGTCGGCACAGGCACCAGAAACGCTCGGGCAATCTCGTCGGTTTCAAGGCCTCCGAGCATCCGGAGCGTCAGTGCAACCTGTGCCTCAGGCGCGAGCGCCGGGTGGCAACAGGTGAAAATCAGCCGAAGCCGATCGTCGGGGATTTCGCTGCCATCGCTGATGTCGTAGTCCGGCTCTTCGACAGTCCTAAGCAAACCGGAGTCGGCGTAAGATTGGACCTTTTCTTCGAAATTGATTCGCCGCCGGATCCGATCGATCGCTTTGTGGCGGGCCGTTTGAATAATCCAGGCCCGGGGAAACTCAGGGACGCCGGATGCGGGCCACTGGTCCACGGCGGCCGCAAATGCTTCTTGCGCCACATCTTCGGCCATGTCAAAGTCGCCCACGAGCCTAATCAGAGTAGCGACAATCCGGCCCCAATCGGACCTATATACGGCGTCAACGGCAGCATTGGCTTCGGGCAGCATGGCTTATGATAAATTATTGGTGGGCGGAGTGTCGATCCGGGCGCTCGCCGTTCGATTAGGTTACGGAGGGCTACAAATGAGATATATGTTAATGGTCTACGGTGACGAGCAGGCGTGGACAGATGCGGAGCGGGAGGCTTGCTACGTGGAATCCGCTCAGCTCACCCGACAACTCAATGTCAGCGGCCAATACCTGGGCGCCAACCCGCTTTACCCCGTGTCGACGGCGACCAGCGTCAAGGTGCGAGATGGAAAGCGCATCGTGACGGACGGCCCGTTCGCCGAAACTCGCGAACAATTGGGCGGCTACTTTCTGGTCCAGGCCGAGAATCTCGACGAGGCGATCAAGATAGCGGAACGGATCCCGGGAGCACGGAAGGGCACTGTCGAAATCCGGCCGGTGCTGGAGATTGCGGGCCTCCCATCGGAGGCCTAGCCATGTGCAGGAACATCAGGACACTATTCAACTTTGAACCGCCGGTGACGGAGGACGAGATTCGCGCTGCATCGCTACAGTTCGTGAGGAAGATCAGCGGCTTCAACAAACCGTCCAAGGTGAACGAGGCTGCATTCCAGGCGGCGATCAATGATATCGCGTTGGTCTCGGCCCGGCTTCTCAGCTCGCTGGAATCTCCCGGTGCTCCAAGAAACCGCGACGAGGAAGCTGCCAAGGCCAGGGCTCGCGCCGCACAGCGATACGGCAGGGAAGCGTGAGGACATTCCTGAGATCAACTACCGGCTCGCCGACAGGGACAGCGGTATTGGTATTAGAAGAGTATTTGAGGACTCTCGGTGCAGGATGCCGTTCGTACCGGCCTTGGGTCACGTTGAGCCGCGAACGCACGCGGCGGCGCGATCGAGCAGCAGCTCGCGCTCCCGCGTGTTTCGAGTGAGCGATGCCGCCCGCTCGAACTCGACCCGGGCCTCGTCGAAGCGTCCAAGCTTAACGAGCAAGTCGCCTCGTACACTCGGCAGCAGGTGGTAAGCTCTTAGCGAGGGTTCCGACGTCAGCGCGTCGACGAGCTCGAGCCCAGTCGCCGGACCAAACGCCATCGCGAGCGCGACCTAACCTGCCACAGCCAGAAGGCGGCGATCAGCTCCTTTGCCTCGATGAAGGGCCCATCAGTCACCGTGACTTTTCCTCCGGAGAACTTGATCCGCTTGGCCTTTGAGCTGGGATGCAGTCCTTCGCCGGCAAGCATCACGCCGCCACCTTGCTGGTAGCGTTAAGGCGTCAGATCGTTGGCCTCGACAATTCGCGTGAAAGGGATCTGCGCCGACTCGTTGACCTCTTTGACGACCTCGGGGTTTGGAGCTTCAAAAAGGCACATGCATCGGGCCTCGCCCGGCACAAAGATGCTTCTAATGTAGCGAACGTCCTTTCCATCCGCGGTGAACTGGTGGCTCGTTTCGATAGCCGCTTTTTGAGCGGCGCCCAGTTGGTCCATTGTCACTCCCGGTAGATTGCGCTCGACCATATAGACTGCCATCTTCGCCCTCCTGCAGAACAGATTTAAGAAACACACAATGCTTCTATGCGCTTGCCATAAGAGTGCACGGAAGTGGTTCCTTGCCAGCAAAGGCCACCCCCAACTACGACTCTGACGGCGCACCTACATGTATACAGGATTGCGGGCTGAGGTGGTAAGGTCGGAGAGAGATTCCAGTCGAGTTCGACCTTTCACCGAGGCGGGTATCAAGACTCAGGGGATCGCTACACGGCCCCGGCGCACGGCTCTTGAATAAGGGTTCGCTAAGCAGCAGTTTTGGGTTTAACCTTAGTGACGTTGATCTCGCCGACGCCGACCCTCAAGTACACTGACGGGCTCTCTACACCCTTTGTGCCAGTGGCTGTCGCGCCTAGCAGATTCGGTCTTCGAGCCCTGACGGGAAACTGGCTGGTTACATCCCCAATCCGGGCTTTTGCATCGATGGCATATTCGCCTTCAGGCAGCGCGACCGAGATCTCGCCGGCATGCTCGGTTATATTGATCTCACCGACGACATTGTTGGATGTGATCTCACCGGCGCCAAACTTGATGTGGAGATCGCTTTCCCGCGGGACCTTGAGGTCGTAAACCAACTGAATGCTGCTGTGAAACCAGGGGGATGGCGCACTCGCCGAGATGACCAGCTTGTCAGATTGCCGGGTTGCGGCGACCTTGACGTCTTTGAGTCTTTCCTGCTTTTTGGCGCGGTCGGCCGGAGTATCGTCCGCCCTCAGCGATCTGCTGATTGTTATGACAACTTCGGGGCGATCCCAGCCTTCGACACGAACCTCGCCGTACGACCCTTTGAAGTCGATCTCTCCGCGACTGACGAAGGGGATCGTTTGGGTGTCAGTCATCTCGACTTTAGTCTTCTGTCCATCGTTGGCCTTGCCGGCGGCTTGACCCTGAATCAGAAGGGCGCTTGCGATCAACGGGATGGATATGAGTAGGCGCGGTTTCATAGGGGACCTCCTTCTGCGGGGCTCTTGTTTTCAACGCATTAAACCAGTATTACGAGCCGGGCCAGGGCTGGGGGTGCGGATTTTTATTGCTCGACGGGTTTATTTGCAAGAACCGGCGGTGTTAGTTCCATTTCCTGACGAACCGCGGTCTGGTGCAGTGAAATTCGAGTCCAACTCGCCCGATGAGGCCCAAACGCTCAACCCTGACGACGGTGGCGCAATACTGCATCCAGGTCGAGTTAGCGAAAGGCAGCTTTATCGAGACTGTAAGCTGAGCGCCTGGATGTTGATCCGCGATGAGCGGTAGCGCAGCGCCCCGCGAACTCAAATCTATCAAGACGGATTCTTCCTTGAAGGGAGCGCCGTCGCCGCCGGTGCCCTCAACAGTAGCAGGCAGTTCGAGCCTAAACCTCTCAGCTTTTCTGCGATCAGCGGTCCTCTCCGCGGCCCTGTTAGCCGGTAAACCGGCCGAAGTTGTGGCCATTCCTGGGGGCCTCCTTGGCCCGCTTCAGCGGTGAGGACGAGAGCAATTTGTAGGATTCCCACTCACGACAATATTTTGCCAACACAAACCAGACTGTCTCGTTTTTTCTTTCTCCTGGTCTTATTTCGGGGCCCAGGACAGCCTTGGTTTGGATGCTAGCCGTGCTAACATCCACCAATGGTCGGCAAAATCCATCCGGATAATAGATATATGATGTATGCGGCGGTTGTCAAGATCCCCGGTCAGGGTACGTTAAGTCCAAAGGGTCCATTGTTTAGGTGAGTCCATTCTCACCCAACGCGAACCTATCATATCCTTAACGAGGCCTGAACCTTTGAGCGTGTAGAACTCATTCAGCACGCTGAAGGACAATGCTGCCGGAAATATTGGAAATCGAGATGATGGGTCCGCCGCTGCCGATCAAGCCTCTGACTTCTGAGGGTGTCATCTTCCCTTGAATGACGACGTTGGGCACGTTGAAATAAACTTCTCCGCTGTAATGGCTGGCGTGTATCTCGCCGTTGACAGTGTCGTTGAGGCGCAGAGTGACACCGCCGCTGATGCTGTCGATGCTGATTCCACCGGCCCCGAGCTGGGCGATCGTGGCCCGGACGCTGCCGCTGATACTGGATGCCTCAAGGTGGCCGACCGCCTGTGCGATTTCCACGCTCCCGCTGATGCTCTTGACCTGCACCTGTCCGCCCGCCCTGCCAATCGACAGCCGTCCGCTGACGCTGGTCACCAAGGCTTCTCCGCTGACATCGCCGATTGTGACCGGTCCGCTTATGCTGTTAATGTGCGCGCGCCCGCCTATATCGCCTATCACGGCATGTCCGCTGATACTATTGACGTTGAGATCGACATTGATGGGAAGCTTAAGCATAACGTGTTGATTCACCTGCACGCCGTGCGGGGTTCCCCTATCGTGTTCACCGTGCACTGTCAGGCTGGTCCCGGTCTGCTCGATAATTACCCTGTGGTATTGAAGGTCGGCCTGGCTCCGAGCCGTGCGTATTATATGTACCTCAGCGGTTGAACCGGCCGCTGTCTCGATCTCGACGGGTCCGCTAATGCTAGAGACGGTAACCCGAGCGCCTGGGGATAGCTGATAACTCTGGCTTGTCTCTTCCCTTTCGCTACCGTAGCTATTCGGGGCGGTGTTGAGTGTTGAGGCCAGGAGCGGACTGCCAAGAACAAGTCTCGAACCGGCAATAGTGATGAGGCCGAGTAAGAACAATCTTCGTTTCATCGCGTCTCCATCTTCGATGTTGTCAGCCACTGGCTAATAGCGCAAAGCATCCAGCATTCTACTATGCACCTACCTCGGGGTAGTGGACGAGAACTTTGCCATCCACAGTATTGAGTGACGCCCGCAACCGAAAGGTTTCAGCAAATTCAACTCCCATCCAATCGCACTGATTGAGTAGCCTGCGAGGCGATGAATTCAGATCAGATCACCATTTTTACATGCTATCCGAAATCTCCTACGCCAATCATGAGAGAAACTGGTGCGTGGGGCAATCGCTACCAGAACCACAAAAGCTTTAACAGCTTAAAGGCGACCATGATGACAACTGCAACGAGAGTGATGAAACCCAGTAAATAGATGAGGACCATGGCGAGATGCATCGTCAGGAGTCCAATTTCCTTCCGACGCGGCGGATAAGGTGCTCCGTTTAGCTCTTTCCATTCGGCCCACTTCAGATGGGCATAGTCCGGCAATTCATCATCATCTGCCAGGTGACCTCCGATCCGAACCAGCGCAGAGACCACCGCTAAGTGATAGTAACCCGGGCAACGGTTCAACCACTCCGCGATGCTAGGTTACGGTAAGCTCGTTTTGGCTCAATCTGCATCGAATTCTGATTTCTCGATGTCTTCTGGTCGGAACATGGAAGCAAAAGGTGAAATCGCGAGGTGAGACTGCGCAATCAACAATCAACCCAGTTTGGTCCTGAATCGTGCTCCGCACAACGTCAGCGGCTGGTAGGACGTCATCGAATCGGACTGTTGAGGACAATAATGCCATGTAGAAGCCCCAGCGCGTGATCTCGCCATGACTGTCGCGTCGGGTCACGACGGTGATCATCAATTGTGTCGTGCCCCGAAAGCTACCGGGCTATGGATTTTTCCTATGCATATCGAACCAGTTGGTTATATAGGTGATCTTCTGGACGTGATGGCTTGGCGTTCGAGCGATCCCGTGAGGCTCACCGGGCACCAGCACGAGCACGGTCTCGACCTTGTTCAGTTTCAAAGCGGCGTAGAACTGCTCGGCTTCGGTAGGCGGGCATCGCCAGTCTTCCTCTCCAACCATCAGCATGGTCGGAGTCTTGACCTTGTTTACGTAGCTCAGGACCGAGCGCTTAGCATACTGGTCTCCGTAGTCCTCTGGATTGCCAGGGAACCAATACTTTGCTCCAATGATCGGGATGTCGGAGGTCAGCGTCCAACTCGTCCAATTGATCACGGGATACAGCGAGACGGCCGCTCGGAACCGGGTCGATCGATCGACCATCCAGCAGGTCAGGACGCCGCCTCCGCTGCCGCCTGTAACAAATAGATTGTCCGGATCAATGTACCCTTTTGCCAGGACCGCGTCGACGCCCGAATTCAGATCGAAGAAGTCATCCCCTGGATAGGCATGATGGATAAGATTGCCAAACTCGAGCCCGTAGCTCGTGCTGCCTCTCGGGTTTGTATAAAGGACCACGTAACCCTGTGCAGCCATCAATTGCTTCTCCAGATCGAATCGCGGGCCATAGAATGCGAACGGACCGCCGTGGATCTCGAGAATGAGCGGGTATTTCTTTGATGGATCGAAGTCCGGCGGCTTGATGATCCAACCTTCTATCTTCCGGTTATCAACCGATGACTGGTACCAGATCTCTTCGACTTGCCCCAGCTTTTTCTGGCCCAGCAGTCCCTGATTGACCGCAGTGATGACCCTCGCCGGTGAACCGGCCATATTTCCGACCGCGATGTCACCAGGAAGTCCCGGGGTCGTCAGCACGAATGCGTAATTGCCATTGGAAGCAATCGACAATCCTCCGCCGCTCACATGATCCGCAACCGTTTTGAGGGTTCCATCCAGCGAATAAAACCCGATCTTAACATCTCCCTGTTCTGCATAAGTGAAATAGACGCCGCTGCCGTCCGGCGCCCAGCGCGGCGCTCCGGCATCTCTATCCAGACCTGCCGACAAGTTTCTCGACGCGCTGCCGTCGCGATTCATTATCCAGAGCCGAGTGATCTGGTACCCCTGGTACTTCTCGTCATATCCCGTGTAAGCAATGTGTTTGCCATCGGGCGAGATCGCCGGCGAGCCATCGGGTCCGCGGCGATCGGTCAGAGCTTTGATGGCGCCGTCAGCCACTGAAACCTCGTAGACCTCGCTGTCAAATGGCTCATATTCCGCGTCAGGTCTTCGGTTGGCGGACAGAATCAGGCGTTTGCTATCCGGAGTCCACTGAGGCAAAGCGGGCGCCCCGAGGCCCGAGCCGTCACCGAGACCCTGGTCTCCGCTCGTCAACTGGTGTGGCATTCCTCCCTCCGCGGGGATGACGAACAACTGGCTGCTGGCGTAGGGCAGGTAGCCAGCGCCATTGAATCTATAAACGAGCTTATTGTAAACCCTGGCCGGCGGTTCCCATTTGGCACCCGCAGGGGCCGAGGGCATCGTCCCAATCCTGGGCGGTGCCGTGGGCACCATCGACAAAAACGCAATGGAAGTGCCGTCCGGAGACCAGGCCAGATTACTGGGGCCGAACTGCAGATTGGTCACCCTGGCCGTTTGCCCTGTATCCATCCAGCGCATATAGATCTGGCCCTTGCCATCCACATCCGAGACGTAGATGATACGGCCGCCATCGGGAGACCACCGAGGAGAGGAGTCGTTGTGATTACCGGTCGTGAGCGGCCGGTTGTCGCCGCCATCAAAGCCTACGATCCAAAGATTAGAATAATACTTGTCAGCCGTGATATCCGCGAACCTGCGCACGTACACAATCCTCTTGCCGTCCGGCGAGATC
>Ga0207155_1221_pt1 | contig 11344 bp, 10 predicted proteins | sample Alteio_BWMinHeat_26_FD_153515 | JGI IMG/M metagenome (GOLD analysis project Ga0207155, IMG submission 153515) | Enriched cells from forest soil in Barre Woods Harvard Forest LTER site, Petersham, Massachusetts, United States -... | ecosystem: Environmental > Terrestrial > Soil > Temperate forest >... | reverse complement strand
CGAGATTTTGTCATGCTTCATTTTAAGTCGTATGATTTCAACGAGTTTAGCAACCTGTCTTTCAAATAGCGGGTATTTTAAAGTCGTGTCATAAGTGTGCTCCGTAAGGAACACTGCTCTTTTCAAGTTGTATGGTTTTCTCTTCTCTACCATATCCATAATCTCATTCAAGGCATTCTCAAAATGGATTTTGCCATAGGCCTTGTTAGCAGGATAACTGTAGTCAATATTTGGAAAAGAATTTCCCGTTATTTTTTGTCCGATTTCTAATTCCCTGTACGCGTCCTCCAATGTCTCGTCAGGCTGTCGCTGCAATTCATAATTGCGCATGTCTTGCTCAATCGTTTGTCTATTCATCTGTTCAATGTTTTGGCTTGAATTGAACAGATTAGACATTGGATTTGGAATTGCAGGATTGTAATTGGGCAAGCTGGTATTTCGTATCGCTTTGGCCGTTTGCCCATAGTTGGAAATCGTAGCCCAAAACAGAACGAGCACAATGAAAACTGCTCTCATGCTTAAAGATCAAATAAAATTAAAATGGGCTTCAGTGACAAAAAAAGGGTCTTCATTTCTGAAAAGCAAATTAAATACTATCGCGGAAAACTAAATAAAATTTCAACTCAAATCTATGGGAGTTTCACCCCCCTTTGGTACATTTTATTGGGGCATTCTATTGTTAATGTGTGAATAGTGACATTTGTTTGCGAACTGCCTCGATGCTATTCTCCAAGATTATCCTCTTGTTACCATTGTGTTCGACACTGAGTTTATTTGTCAGATCCCTCTCTTGTTCTTTGAAATAATTTTTTCCAAGTTCCAATGCGCGTTCTTTTTCAAAACATTTTAGGTATAGAATCCCGTCGATCTGCTTTACATCAAACGGGCCACTAATTGAGTCTATACCAACATTTGTCCGGTCAAATCCTAAGAAGACGCCGGACTCATTCTTTACAATTGAGCCTGAATATTTTTTGCCCTGCAAACTTAACAGTTGATTGCTTAAGGAAAAGATTAACGTATCGCCTGCCATCCTGAAATTTGATAAATCGAACGACATTTTCTTCTCAGATTCCGATGGATTAAACGACATGTTTTGGCTCTTCTTGATTACAATCGATTCTTCACCCATAATGCCATCTTTACCCGAGAATAGTCCAAGGGTTATTTCACCAAGATCATTAAACGACCTTGCTGTAGGTTTGGGAGCCTTGCCTCCGAAGAGAAAACCGGTGAGGTTGTTTCCTAGTTCTATTCTAGTCGCATAAAACGATTTATATTTCCCTACGAAATCATTTTAGTTCTTTTTCTTAGTGCATCCAGCTATTAAGAAAACCAATAAAGCTGAGTACTTGATTTTGTTCATCATAGTTATTGATGTGTCGTTAGAGTTGTTCATTTTGTAAGATCGCCAGTGCCTCTTGCCACGCTATCTCGTGAGCGCCAGCGATCCCAAGGTCCTTCACATGCAAGTCGAATTCTTCATCGTATTTTTCTTTACAGAACTCCACCAGCTCTTCCGGAGTTTCGTTTTCTAATAATCTGACTCTAGCTTCAGGCGTGAGATCTGTTAATAAGCTTAGAATCGTTTGAGTCATGATTGGTACAATCCTTTCTTTGTGCATCTCGTACTTGTTATTGGTTGAAGGAAGCAAGAGGGTGTGTAACTTATCGACCTGAGCGTCCGCATACTCTTGCAGAGTGCCACTATCTATATAGTGCTGTGTCATTTCTATTTCGGTCTGATATTCCGATGAATTAGCTTGCTCGTCAACAATTTTCTTTAGTTGAAAGAAGTTTATTTTAATACCACCACGGCTTTGGGCTTCTGGTTGCGCAATAAGAAAATAGTTACCAGAAAAGTCTGTCCCCATTGGCCCAAAGGTTCCGAAGTTGAACTCGTGACGCACGTCTACAGGGAGTCCATCGTGCCATCTGATATTAAACAAGTCGTTATCATCACGTTCGTCAATGCTCTTTTCCGCCAGAAATCTGCTAATTCCATCTAAAAGGGAGATCGGCCGAAAAACATTCGGCCTCATGCCGCTTTGTAGTGCTGTGATGACAAACGTGGTATCTATTTTTCCTCTATCAGGGCTCAGCAATTTCGGATCACAATGTCCGGTGTAGATTTCAATATTGTCAAGTTCATTGTCGATTTTTCCTAGTGTGAACTCTGTAACCTCCGGTGAGCCATTATAGACGATATTCTCACACAAGAAAAGGAACTTAAAATCTTGAAGTCTACCTAAGTTATTTTGATCAAAAGACAGGTAAAGTCGCTCTGAACCAAAGCCTGAATCACCTAGGCTAAGTAGTGATGAAACCAAGTAGTAGATTTCGTCATTCCTCAATTTTTGCAAGAACTCTTTGTCTCTGAATGACCAAACTGATGTTTTCATGCTGATATTTTGATTTTGAGCCGGTTCAAAACCCAAATATAGGCAATTGCCTACAAAACGAATTCACCCTGAAAATAGCTTGCTTGGGTGAAACGAGATCTAAAAACGGCCTTTGGGGAGGTTCTTAAGGAGTTGAGGCTAAAAAGGCAGCTCACTCAACAACAACTTGCTGACTACACCGGAATGGATCGGGCCTATATCTCTGAACTGGAAAGAGGGCTATTGCTACCTTCTTTAGAAACAATTTTTAAGCTTGCTTCCGAACTAAAAATTAAGCCGGGCGATCTCGTTGAACGGGTCGACCAGAATGGTAAGTGATGAAAAAAATAGGTAGCCATGGGGTTGAATTATGCACTGGTTGTTTCAACATTATTTCAGTTCAGAGATCGTCTTCCAGAACTCAGCACGAAAAAGAATAAAAACATCATAAAGTATTTTCAGGAAACGGCATTTGATCCTAATGACGAGGAAACCCCTACTCCTGAATTAAAAGAAATAGCTCAAGTCGCTGGACTATCAAGGCCAAAAGTCAATGAGATAGTAAGGGATCTGTACGCTAAACTTCTCGATTCATTCAACAACAAACCAATAGCAATCAAACAGAGCACTATTACAGTCCATATCTCCTTCACATGGGAAGAAATACAACAATTCAGAAAAAACGATGTGGGCAAAGAATTCCTTGAGCAACAAGTAAGTGTCAATTTCAATTTACCAATTGTACCCCGAATAGGAGAAAGTATTCGTTTGGATTTTTTGGACAGCAATTTCAAATACGCGTTCGGAGAGGTTTATCACATAAGCCACGAGTTAAGCAGCGATACGCAAACAACTATCTTATGGGTGCATCCAACAAAGAATTACTACGATCACTGGGTCAAACTGAAAGAAAAACATGAGGCTCATGAAAGATGGCTCAGGCGCCTAGAAATTGAAAAAAAAGAAAACTAAGGCTTTACATCAAAGCCCAGTTTCACTTGATCCTGATATGCAGGAATGTAAAAGCTTTCAAAGAGATGATTCTCAACTTCAAAGGAAGAATAACGGTTTGTGACTTGAGCTTGAGCCGTACGGCCTCATGCTAAGGCTTTTATTTTAGCTGAAAGTATCTTCTTCCTTTCACTAACAAACTCTCTAAAATTTGAAATGTCAAGATTGATATCCTTGGGGATTAAGTGGGAATCCAAATCCACTTTGTTTGTAGCTACCCAATCTTTTAAGGGCGTATCTTTTTTACTACTATTTAAAACGCCATTAAGCATTTGTAGATTTGAAATGCTATTCCAATTGGAAGAATCTTTATAAAAATCAAAATCGTTTATTGGCACTACAGACTTGTTTTTATTGATATGCCTAAAGAAATCTGCATTGTGTAAATGATCTTTGTGAGTATCCTGATTGAAATAGTCAAGATGAGGATACAAAAGAGAAAGAATTAAATATGCATCGCCTGACTCGTATTGAGTTTTTAAAATTTCATCAATAAATGCGTCATCGAAAGTTAAATTTTTAGCAGGATCACCCGCAAATTCAAACGCTATTTTCTCAAAAGGAAATTGAATTTGCTTCAGTTCTTTTTCAAGTCTTGTAATTTTTCCTCGTAGCTCATCATTGGCACCATTTTCAAAAATGTCTTGTTCAGTCGTTTTTATCGGAATAGTGTGATCACTAAACTCTGCGTGCAAAATTCTTCTTATTCGAGTCAACACGTTATCGGATTGACCGCCAAAGACCCCTTTGAGTAAAGAAATATTTAACCACTTTTGGATTAACTCTTTATCAAGAGTATGCTTTAAAGGATGATTGATTTCATTTGTTATCCTCTTTTCGTGAATGAAATAGATTATTGGGATAACCGCATTTTTAGCTTTCAGAGTGAAATTGCTTAATCCAAAATTAGCAACCAGGTCAAAGCCAGCAATAATTGCTTTCTTTATTCCTGGCCAATGTTCCTCAAAGTTGATAACATTTGATTTGTCAAAGTTTTTGATTTGAAATTTGATGTTATCATTTAGCAAGACCAAACAGGTTTTCAGCACAAAGTCTTTGTCAATTTGAAATTCTCTACCTCGAATAGAAAATACTTTACTGATAACGTCAGGTATCTCCTTTCTCGCATCCAGTTTTTTCCAGCTAGCTGTTATGATGGACATCAACAAGTCAGAAAAGGAAAGAGGTTCACCGCCACTATTTGTTCTAATAAAAATATCAAGAACAGTTGCCAGTTCTTGATTCCTTTCTAAATAGAAATTAATAAGCGGCCTCTCATGAATTACTGCCCACAATTGTCTAATTGTCTCTTTTGTGAATTTGTTACCTAACCATCCATTGTCCTCAATATAACTATCAAGCTTGTTTCGGTCATCAATCGTCAAGATTTGACCAACTTTATACCAATTACGGGTAGGTTCATTTATTCGATACCAATCGATATCACCAATTGTTAAGAATCGAAAATCATACTTTGCCTTCTTCTCATTGTCTTCTGGCATAGGAGCGCTTAAGTCAACAAATAAATACCTGGTCGGCAAGCACTCCTCATCATCCCTCCACCATTTTTTGTACTCTTTATATGCATAAGAGCCTTTCAATCCGATGTAAATACTTGTTAATCTTTGCTGCCCATCTATGACTGCATAAAAATCAGGATTGCCGGCAGTCGGATGCTCATTATTCAACTCATTGTATCTTTGACGATATAGTTTAAGGAAATCATAGAATTTTAAATTGTTCTTGATTGAAGGCTCAGTAACTTTCCAAAACATGAAGGAGTTGATCGGGTAGTCACGCATAATGCTATCAAAGAGTATCTCTATTTGCTCACACCCCCAAACAAATTGTCTTTGTAAAGCAGGCAACAAATAGTCTCTCTTATCAATGTTAGTCATTGCCTCTCGAATTGTAATTGGTTTTTCAAAACTGCTGGTCATATTTTATGGATTTATTGGCCACCATTCAAATATTAATCTCAGGAATCGGTTTTACTTTGTATCTCATGAACTTCGGAAGAATGTTTATAAGGGCGGGGTTTCGCCAAAAACTGGTTGTACTTTTGTCGTGCTGCTTAGCTCTCTTCTGTTGAGCCAAATCGTTACATTTTGATATTTTGTATTTCCTTACTCCAAACGCCTTTGTTAATTGAGATACTAGGTATTCATCAATTTGATCAAAGTACCTTTCAATATCAAGATATGAATAGATTGCAATCCATTTTTCAATAACCTCATAGATTTCAGCAAATAACTTGGCATCCAATTTTCCGTTTTTAATAATTCTTTTTATTTGATGTTTCAAATATCCAACAGTAGCGATGCTCGGATAAATATTATCTCCATCGAACTTTACAGACAGAAATGAGAAATCGTTTTCGGCTGGATTAATAATTACAGTTTTGCCTTCCGTATCACCAAGGGGATGAATCATCAATGAATATTTGCTTTTCAGTAGTGCAGTTATTTCTTCGTAGCCATTTTTTGCATCTTCATCTGACTTAAAAATGACAATAAAATCATCTGCATATCTGACTATAGCATAGCCCGCCTCTTTTAATTGCAAGTCAAAGTCTGATAAATAAATATTTGAGAGTAATGGAGACAACGGATTGCCTTGTGGAATACCCTTGCCGGCATTCTTAAACAACTTCCTGTGCTTATTTAATCTTTTCAATCCTCCCAATTTTTGAGACATTGATTCATCTATCAATTTATTAATTGATTCGTCTGTTAAATTAGGATAGATAAGGCTCGTTAATAGTTTGTCTTTTTGCACTTCTTCGAAAAAATTTATTATGTCAGCTTTGAGAATTACTTTTCCTCCTTGCAAATAACTTGACTTCATTTTAAGTAATGCATCCCTGACTCCTTTCCCTCTTTGATAGGCAAAACTTACTCCTTCGCTTTTCGAAAGAATTCCACCCAATTGCTCCTCCAACAAAATAGCCATAGCCTTTAGGACAACTCTGTCTCTGATCTCAGGTATTTGCAGAGGTCTGTATTTTCCATTGTCTTTTTTAATAACTGCCGCTCTTGTATGAGAAAAACGAAAAGTTCTACTCCTAAGCTCTTTACTGATTTGATTGAGATTTGAATCGAGATTTTCGCCAAAATCTTTTATCGTTACTCCTGATAATCCATATGAGTCTTCATTCTCCTTTCTAAGGAGAGCCCATGCACTTTGCAAACTTTCTTCAGCAGCTAATTGATCCAGTAATGATGTACTCATCAACTTATATTCTTACCTAAATGCTGTGTTAGGATTATGTTCTATGTCAAGAATAAAGTTATGCCAAAATCAAATTTATTTGCCTTTTTTGAAAAGGTTTTTTGCTCGCTCTTTATCACCTAGATATCTAGTGCTACCCATAAATTTTGGAGAGAAATCAGAAATTTGTAAACGCTCAATAACCACGAATTGATCTGACAGCAACTCAAAGAATTGCCAATCCTGACTGGGAGTCCAATATTCCTCACAAAGACTGCGGAGATATAATTGATTCTTTCCTTTAGACTTGCGAATAAACTCACACAATACCATTGGGCACCTTATGGGATTATCTGTAATCTCAACTTGATAATAATTAACCTGTTCGTTCAGAGTAACACCGTATGCCAAAGCTTGCTCTAAGTCAAGGAAAGTAAATACGCACTTTATCCTTGAAGGTGCAGTTTCGGGTTTAAATTGCTCCAAAAGATGCTCAACCCATTCGTTACCCCTCTCTTTAGTGACCTTAAGATAGTCGTTTGACTTGATTATCTCGCCGGGTTCATAATTCCTATTTGATACATGAAAACAAATCATATCAGTATTTTAATTATAAATACTAGTCAATTTGCAATTTCTCCTTCAAAAGATTTTTTACTTCGTTTCGTTGACCTTCCAGTAGTATCTATTGTAAATCGGGTCATATGTTAGAAACTTGAGGGTGTGCCCTTTAGGATTTGGTATCCATACCCCCAAATGATTGCCTGATTCGGCGATCTTCTTTTTGTACTCAATTCTTTTCTTTACAAGTATATCGTAAAGTATTGCCGTTGTAGTAAAAATAAGATCCCATTCGTCAAATGTAAAATACTTCCTTTCCCATGGCTCACCGTGGTAGTTACCAAGAGTTATTCGATCAGTATACCAGAAAGTAAACTGGCTATGGGCGAATGCATTTCTTAACTGACTGTTATAGGAGTTAGTAATTACATCAGCAATTAACAATCCTTCCTTTTTGAATACATCCCTTATGCCCTCTCTAATAAATTCGTGACGACTAAAATCCGGGATTTCCAATAGCCACTCATAGTCCTGGTTGGTAACCAAATTTACAAGTTGTTTAAGCGTTTTAAGATTGGGGTATGCTTCCCAGAAATGAGTATAAATCATCAACTCTAAATGTAAAGACTGCCTATATATCGCTCGCTTCTTTTGAATATTTCTTGAACGATTATATTCTTTTTCGAACGGTGTTGTTACATACATCCCAAAAAACTCCATCCTATCAAAATCTGCAATACCTTCTTTACCCTGACCAACGACATATGGAGAGAACCCAGGTATAGGAGTGTCAGTTAAATAGCCATTCTCTAAGAACAAGAGAAAGTCGTTGGGGTTTTTTTGTTTCGCGATCGCCCTATCAAATAGCTCCGTGACAGCTTTTTCAACTTGAGGAACTATCTTCTTTATAATTGCATTTCTTAGCATCTAAATTTAGAAGGCTTAACTTCCTTCATCTTTTATTACCACTAATTTAAGGAAAACGATACCGTGCAAGATTACAAAGACACTGACGCGGCTCTGAAAGCTGCCGATCCAATGTTAATGACACCTTGGATCAATGTCAATATTCCCGACCCTTCATTGGGTCATAAGGGCCGACAAAAGTGCTGTGCAAATTGCTGTGCAAATCCTGATTCAGGATTTTTAAGTTGCTCTTAAGTGATTGATTATCAGAGCGGGAAACGAGGCTCGAACTCGCGACCCTCAGCTTGGGAAGCTGATGCTCTACCAACTGAGCTACTCCCGCTTTTAAATTGTATCTATCTTAAAGAACTGATGCTCTACCTCCCGAAGCTTCGGAGCTACTCCCGCTTGTCAGTCGTAGCCCAGCGAAGGCTGGCCTTCGCTTCGGCGAGCAAGCCCGCTAGCGACGCAATTCAATTCAAAAGTGAATATTCAAAATCCAAAATCCAAATGTTGATTTGCAAAAAGCCAGTCCTTTTTGGAACTGGCTCAATTAATATCTTGGATCAGTATTATTTCTTTCTCAAATAAATATCTCCGTTGTAGGTTTGGATACTAATCTCAGGTCCGCCCCCATTCACGTCAACTTTTACCCAGTCGTCAATTTTCACTTTGTATACGCCTGTTTTTGTCTCTGTATTTGTCACTGGAGCTGACTTTTGAACTTGAGCATCAAAACCGGAATAGATTTCCCCTTGCTTGGTTTTCATTTTGAAACTCGCCTTCAGTCCCGCAGGGAAACTTAAATCGATATCACCATTATAGTTTGCATACGACAATGGTGTATCGGGCGTAAGTTTATCGTAGGCTATTTTAATATCACCATTATACGTTTCAGCGATCACCGTCCCGGAAACTCCTGTGGCCGTAATTGCCCCGTTATAATTGATCAACTCAACAGTACCAGTGATATTACTTACATCAAGGTCTCCATCATTATAGGTTTTAATCTTCATGTTGATGGTAGATGGAACTTCTACGGTAACTTCAATTTTTGCACTCCAATTATCAGAAGTTACTTTTACGGTATTCTGATATTCCGAAGCTTCGAGGCTCATGGTGCCGCTGCTGATTTTCTTTAACCCATCGCGGTTACTTTTTCCATTATGATCACGATCTCTATCATGATCATGCTCACGATCGTTATCTTCATCTTTCTCGCTGCTGTATTTTACCAGCACATCTTTCCGGGCAGTGCCTTTTACTTTTACCGATCCTGTTTTTATATCCACAATTACTTTCATCGCACCCGTTGGGTTTGAGAAAGGAACTGTAAACTCTCCTGAATCCTGAGCTCTCAATACCGCACAGATCAATACCATCACTACAACCAATACATTTTTCATAACTTTTACTTTTATCGTTTCTTAATTATTTTTTTCTTTTACAATCACATCGCCATTGAAAGTTTCGAAATCAAGGAGCACACCTCCGTTGCCTACCTTAAACCGGTTCCCTCCTATTCTTAAATTCGTTCCTTCCTTGTCTTGTTTCTTCTCTATGAATGCAGGCATGCTTTGCAAATTCGGCACGTTGGTATAAAAGTCTCCGTTAAATGATTTGAAACTCATGTTTGCAGCAAGACCTTTTACAAAGAGTGCGTTGATATCTCCATTCAAAGAATAATACCGGCTGTCCTGGTTAGGGTTACGCGAATAATCTACATCCACATCGCCATTGATCGTGCTGGCATACGTTGGCCCTGCCAATGCACTCAAATGAATGGCACCATTTACATTTTCTGCTTTTACTCTTCCTTTCACATTCTCTATAGTGACGTAGCCATCGTTCACGGTCGATACCTCCACGTTAATTCCACTTGGCACTTTCACTGTGAAATTAAAAGTGTAATCATAAGGTGGGTTGCAGTCGCCATTGTTGCAGTCCCAGTTATATGACCACCCTTGATTGCTATGCCTACGATTGGCATGAGAAAATCCAAAATGGTTGCATCCTCCCCCCACGTAAACAATCAGCGTATCTACCCGATCAATCTGCTGTACTTGCATTTCTTTCTTTCCTTGCTCAAGGCGAGCTTCCGTTTTTGCTTTGATAGTGCGTTCTGCTTCAATCAAAATTTTATCTCCATCATATCCTTGCACTTTCATCGAACCATTAATATTGGCAAGGATGAGTGTATTCGATTCACCGACCTTTTCAAACTTCAACTCTCTTGTGATTTTATCGCTAAAGGATTGTGCGTTGACCAAGAGCGGCGTGCACAATAAAATCATTATGCTCTTTTTCATGTGTTAATTTTTATTTTTAATGGTCACATGGAATGCCCAGGCCTATTATCATTTCTCTGGATGAACACATTACGCGAGCATTTCATATTCAATTTTTTAAATCAAAACTTTAATACTTTCTTCAATCCGCTGCTTCACTTCTTTTGGAGTTGATCTCTGTCCGAGAATTTTTCGCAATTCCTTGACCGAGGATTTTTCCTGCATCGAAACCATCATCTCAGCCAGCGCTACCTGAACAAGCGGTGAATCTTGATGCGCAATTGACCTTACCAATCCTTCACGAACTGCAGGTGACTTTGCGTAGTTGTGAAGTGCATCAAGTGCCGCAAGCCGTACGTTGACGCTTGGATCTGAGTTCAGTGTTTTAAAAAGCGCTTCCGTTACCTTTTTGCTTGGCCCCTGAATCTCCTCGCTTAAGCTCACCGCTTTCAAACGATCCGTGGCCGACTCTTGCTCCAACATGGAAATCATCATCATCTCCTTCAAACCGCTTACTTCTTTGGCTAATTCTTTTACTTCTCCGCCGCCAGTGTTTTTTTGAAGGACTGTTCCGCCGATAAAACCTACAACAACTAAGACCATCGTAACCGAAAGCTTTGGAATCCAAGACTCAAAAGAAAACCACGATGCAAAATCAAACCGTTTCGACTTACTCGTTTCTTTCGAGAGCATGTCATAAAACTTCTGATCAAGATTCTTCGAAGCAATTGGCTCTTTAAATTTATCTAAGCTCTCATCAAGTTTAGCAAGCTCGCGAAGGCGTGTAAGATCCACCTCACCCGACTCGATGAGTAATTCCAAATGAAGTATCTCCGAAGGATCGGCCAATCCTTCGTTGTACTTGGCAATCAGCTCTTCAATTTGATTCTTGTTCATGATCTTTACTTTAAACTCTCCACTTTTTACTTTCATCCTCACATCATCTTCTCCACCTGTTGGTAAATCGCTTTCAAATCCTGGAGTGCG
>Ga0207155_1101_pt2 | contig 11361 bp, 4 predicted proteins | sample Alteio_BWMinHeat_26_FD_153515 | JGI IMG/M metagenome (GOLD analysis project Ga0207155, IMG submission 153515) | Enriched cells from forest soil in Barre Woods Harvard Forest LTER site, Petersham, Massachusetts, United States -... | ecosystem: Environmental > Terrestrial > Soil > Temperate forest >... | reverse complement strand
CCTGGAGCATAACCACCCGAAAGCGTAACAGTGCATGATGAAATAGTTGAATTAATATTCCAATACCTTTTCAGAAAATTAGTAGCACTACCATTGTTGGGGTGTTTTGCCGCAACAACTGAAATTCCGATGTACCCAGGAAGGCTACCTGCAGTGACATTTACAGTCATTGGAGAATACGTTGGACTTGAATCCCCGATAGGGAAAGTAAATGAGCCAATTGAAGAATAAGTTTTTTGGACTTCTCCACTTCCCGATGCTACAATCATTTTCGAAGACGAAGGAGAAGAAACTGAAATTGAAGAACTCGATCCTAACAATAAATTATTAGAGCCTAAAACCAGATTACCAGCATTTAAAGCAAGTACTCCATTTACAGTTGTAACTGCATTGAGTGAAGCGTTGCCCGAGGATTGATTAATTGTAAGATTATTATAAGTACCGCTCGTTACAGTTTGAGAAGATCCATAGTATTCAATTGTTCCTGTATTAAGAGCTAGTGCATTAGATGCTCCAGAAAATCTAATCGTTGCCCCAGTATTATCAATTGTGGTGGCTGATAAGGCATTCGCGCCCATATCAAGTATGGCAGCAACATTCGAAGATCCACCATTGTCCAAAGTAGTAGCAGTAATCGGTCCACTTGCGGTCTTAGTTCCTGCCGCTGAAGTATTAAGCGTGGCATAGGTGACACTGGCTATAGCTTGAGTACCTCCATTAAAATTCACGGTACCACCATTATGCGTAAATGTTCCGCTGTTAGTAAAATCACCCGCTATATTAAGCGTACCTGAAGTTGATACGAAAGTACCTGCATTTATACTTAGATTGTTTACCGTAGCAGTATTAGTACCAAAGCTTAAAGTACCTGCGCCAGCTTTCGTTAAATTACGTGTAGCGCCAGAAATCGTACCTCCGACAGTAAGTGTACCCGCACTGACTGTGACTTGAACATTTGCATTGAGCGTAACTGCACCTGTGCCTAAGTTTAAGTTTTGAGTCCCTGTGAAAGTGAAATCTGAATTCCAGGCCTGAAGATTATTATTCGATAACGCGATAGGCGCACCAGTTGTGTTGTCAATAGTTCCACCGTTGATATTGAAGACAGCTGCCGCTGCTCCTAATGCAGTGGCGCTATTAATATTCAACGTGCCGGCTGACAACGTTGTAGATCCGGTGTAAATATTATTTCCACTCAATGTGAGTGAACCGCTTCCGCTCTTCGCTAATGCGAATGTGCTAAATCCTCCATTTTGTAAAACACCTGCATAAGTATTCGATCCAGTCGAGTTAACCGTAAGTGTACGAATGCCAGCTGCTCCTCCATTTTCGATAACCGGTGTACCCACGGTTGCGTTTGTATTCAGACCTGAAACAGTAATATCAAATCCATTCAATTGAAGTTTACCTGTACTTCCCGACCCAAATGTGAGAGCATTCGGAGAACTTGAATTTAAGGCACCTGCATTACCAATTTGTAGAGTGCCGGCATTGATGGTCACTCCACCAGTGAAAGTATTCGACCCTGTAAGTGACAAAACTCCTCCGCCTGCCTTTGTTAAACCAAAGCCTGCGGATCCATCATTAATAACTCCACCTACAGTTAGTGTATTTCCGTTGACAGTGACTTGCCGACTTGCATTGAGTGTAACTGCACCTGTGCCTAAGTTTAGATTTCTAGTACCTCCGAAGGTAAAATCTGAATTCCATGTTTGAATGTTATTATTGGATAATATGATTGCTGAGCCAGTTGTATTGTCAATAGTTCCACCATTTATGTAGAATGTTCCTGTTCCTAATGCTGTGGCACTATTAATATTCAGCGTACCTGCAGATAGTGTTGTCTGTCCACCGTAGGTATTACTTCCACTTAGCGTTTGTGCACCAGCTCCACTTTTCGTTAGTGCCAATATGCCTGCAGCCCCATTTTGTAGAACACCTCCATAGGTTGTCCCACCTCCTGGGTTAACAGTCAACGTGTTGGTCCCTGCAACTCCATTTTCAATAACCGGCGTGCCCACGGTTGCATTTGTAGTTAGTCCAGAAACTGTAACATCAAATCCGTTCAGTTGAAGAACGCCTGTGCTTCCCGATCCGAACGTGACAGCATTAGGAGTGGCTGAATTTAAAGCACCAGTATTACCAACTTGTAGAGTCCCCGCATTGATTGTCACTCCTCCCGTGAAAGTGTTTGATCCTGAAAGTAAAAGTGAACCTGCACCTGATTTTATTAAAGATGAACCACCGCTAACAACAGATGAAATTGTAAAGTCAGGAGAAGCAGCACCGTTAGCTATCGTAAATGTTTGTGCAGAAGGCAATGCCACAGGTGCACTGATTGTTGTCGTTGTTGCGCTTGTATTTGATTGGGCACCAGCCGATATTGTCAATGTTCCTGTGCCAGATATTGATGCTCCGGTTATATTTAATAGCCCATTACTATTCATGTTAAAGGTACTGAGAGCAAGAGAGCCGGGAGCCGTAATTATTAACGTGCCATTAGTAGTTGTTGAAGCACCTAAAGATACAGCATCAGAGTTGATGGTTAGATTATTAAATGTGGTACTTTGACTTCCGCCAATTGTTTGACTAGTAGAACCATTCAAGGTCACAGTTGTTCCCCCTCCAGCAGTGAATGTGCCTCCATTCCTTGTAAAATTTCCTGATAAAGTTGTATTTGTTCCGGCAGTGTAAGTGCCTGCTGAAAGTAGCATGTCGCCCGAAGCAGAAAAAGTAGCAGGCGATGTAAAATTGCCTGTTGTCTCAGTAAAGTTGGCAACGTTTAGTGTGGTCGTGCTTCCTCCCACTGAAAGAGTACCGCCCCCTTTGCTTACGACAACATCATTAAATGTTTGTGTAGCAACTGTACCATTGATTTGCTGACCAAAAGAACCATTAAATGTAACTTGTACTGTTTGTAAGGAAGTGATATTACTTACTGGTGTAAATGTTCCTCCGTTATTTGTGAAGTTTCCCGTAATATTTATGAAATGATTCGCTGGTGTCGCGGCATCGTTTACCATAAGTGTACCACCTGAAGCAATTATCAATGATCCCGACACGTTCAGTGTTCTAACTACATAACCCGAATTTGTATGGACAGTGGCGCCATTATTAATAGTTAGAGATTGGCATGCATGTGTCGAAGGCGATGTGTTACCATCACTTACTTCTACTATATGTGGAGAAATAACGACAACAACATCATTAGCATCGGGTATACCGTCTGCATCTGTACCACTAACTAATGTCCAAGTGCCGGCTGCTTCCCAAAAGCCGCTTGCAGCAGAATTAAATGTTCCCTGTGCATAACTACTCTTTAAGCCAATAAAAGCGAAGGCAACCCCGAAGAGGAGAAGAAGTAGGGTAAATTTTTGAATCTTTTTCAAGCCGAAGGCCTTAGCTTTATTAAATATAAAACAGTCGATCGGTACGCTTTTTTTGCGTTTGAATCAATCCAAGACATAGACGCGAATAAGGTAAAATCAACCTATAGACTATATACAACTAAACTTCAAAAGTAACCATTTTTCCCGCCAGAAAGCCCCCTTTAATCGGCCAATTTACCATTTGGGTTAAGTTTCATCAGTGCAATTTTAAATTGGGCTGGCGGGTTTCCTAATTGCATCGTTCCCAAAACCATGATATGTCCGTCTGGCAATTCTGCCACTGCCGCTGCACTGTCGTCACCATCCCCGCCAAATTGAACATAATTAGCCTCTTGGGATGCAGGATCTCCCCACATCGGAACAAGTGCATTATTCACTTTCATCAACAGAATATCACTTTTTCCGGATGGCGTATTGTACCTATTAGCTAAAATCAAATTGTAATTGCTTTTTGATGAATAGACTGTGGCAAATCGTGGTGATCCTTTGCCAAGGAGGCTGGCAGGTGTAGCACTATTGTCCTTGAGAATTACATCGTGGGCTACGCCTGCAGGAGTGAATGTAAAAGCCGTGTCAGTACCAACTGTAATTGTAACTTTTAGATTGTCCTCATTTGCAGAGGAAGAAATGCCAACCAATATATAACCACCACTAGGTACTTTCCCAGTATCAGTAAGTTTGTTATCCAGCCCTGTTCCGGTCTTCTCAAAAATTGATAGATCTCCATTTTTAGTTGGCGTTCCATTATAGCCAAAGGCATAGGCCCAAAATTTATTATTGTTAATTCCAGCATAAAGAGCATTGGTAGCTCCAAAAATGTAGAACTCACCTGAGCTATGCTGAAAGATCTTTACACCTTCATCATTTTGTCCTGCACCAAAAGTCTCGGTCCATCCTCCAGGCCCCGCAAATTTTTTCAATTGATTGTCAACTCTCAAATGAAGTTCATCCGACTGATTAATATCTCCTAATAATCCCTCAATAATGAATCCACCATCGCTTAACTCCACCAACGAGTTGGCTTGTTCGCTAGACACATTTGATGAACCTGCAAAAACTAAGGCGCTATCCAAGAGTGTTAAATCCAACGTAAACCGAGTGAGAAGAATGTCTACATTAGTGGACGACACATTCTTGTTTGCCACAATGGCTAATTTCCCATCGGATGTTAATACAATATCCCTTGCATCCATGTCAACACCATATGTAACCTGTTGAATCAGTTCGCCAAGCGAATTAGCTTTTGCTAAATAAACTTTGTTCGTAGATCCACCTGATTGTTTGGAGTTTCCTAAAATAAAAAAAGTGCCATCTTTATTTACAATCAAGTCCCTTGCAAATTGATCGCCATCTCGACCAAAATATTTAATAAAATAATTTTTGTTTGGTGGCTGAACATTAGAAGTGGTGTCGCAGGCAAACAGAAAAGCAAGAGAAATAATATAAAACCAACGAATCATTTCCTGCTTTTTTTAATCCCTAAATTTTCTAACAAACCTGCCACTGCTTTTTTCTTTTTTCGTGGATTATAAAGAGGCTTTACGTACCCAACCGAAAAGGAGAGGTTGTCGAGCCTAAAATAATCTGTTTGATATTGAAATTGAACTAATAGCGGGTTGAATGAGCCATTCTTGGCAACATTCGTAAGACCAGCCATGTAGCGTAAGTCAAAATAAAAAAAGTTTTTGCCAACTTTATATTTGTAGCCACCACCTAACACTAATGAAGTGTTGAAGGAATTCCTCATAAAAGAAATGGATTGATCAGGAGCCGTTGAGGCTGCCTGGTTTGTCAGGTTAGGATCCATATTATAATCGGTACCTTCAGGCGACAGCATTGCACTGATTAAAAGATTAGCAGAAATTCCTGCATAAACAAAAGGCCTGAATTTGCCTGAGTCCAATGAGTACTTTAATAACAAGGGTATATCAATCCAATCCTGCTTCTCTGTAAATGAACTTCGATAGCCTTGGTTATTATCATTGAAATTCGTCTTAAAAGATTTTCTTGAGTATCCTGCGCCAAGACTAAGGCTCCATCGCTCATCAATATTCCAATCCACATCTGCTCCCGCTTGAAATCCGACTTTGAATATCTGATCTTTTGAGAGTTGATTAACCGCACTTACTGTATTTAGACTGTGTATTGTTCTTGGCAACGATGCATTTGCACCAGCTTGAAAATGAGGGGTGAAAATAGCTGTAGATGTAAATTTCTTACTAAGGTAGTATACGTCAATCGGGTCACGAGCTGGATTAGCTACATACTCTGGATCTGCTTTTAGTAATTGCAAGTAACTTTCTTCTGCAGCAGTCGGATTATCCAAGATCAAGTAGCTCTGAGTTAGTAACAAGTAGGCCCTCACCTTTTGCTCTTTGGAAAATCCCCTATCCAGGCAGGGCTTAAGAATGATTGGCAACCCATAAAATCTTCCAGCTTCAAACTCAGCTGAAGCGTAACTAAGAACTTGCTCGCAGTCGGCATTTTGAGCATTGAGATTACTTCGCGAAACACCAAGCAACAAAATAAAAATTATCACCAGGTGACGCATCAGAAACTTTTTATCAATAAACTTTTGCAAGTGGATTCATAACCCACGCTATTTCCCACATAGATCTCCCACTCCTCTGTTGTCATGTTTCTACTTAGCTTGGGACACACTTGATCAGCTAACATTTTGGGGTCGGTAGGCCACACTCGTACCTCTCCATCATTGAAAGATGCAATCAAATAATCAGATCCCTTAGAGAAAGAAAGTTTCCATACATATCCGTTGTTGTTATCCATCACAATGGGCAAGTCTTCAACGTGATCCACAACCCACATCTGCAATTTACGATCAAGACCAGCGCTGGCGAGTAATAATCCATCAGGGCTAAATTCCAAATCTGATATACCTGCCTTGTGACCACTTAATTCTTTCTCCACTTTTTGAGTATCGATATTTAATAATTTCACAGTGCCTTTTGATTTTTCACCAACAACCTCGAGCCCGTAAGCTACTATTGGCCTAGATGGATGAAACGCTATTGACAAAATCCGATTGGGAGCCTCGTCTTTAATTTCCTTAAAAGAAAAATCTTTAAGATCAACAATGATCAATTTGCCTGAGGAGGACGCTGCCGCTAGTAGCTTCCCGTCTGAACTGATATCGATAGATTTAATATCAAATGGAAGGGAAACGATTTTTTTGCTTTCTCCCGTGATTTGGTTTGTTAATCGAAGCGTTCTGTCTGCTGAAGAGGATATAAAGCCGGAATTGTCAGGCATAAATTTTATATCTGTAACAAATCCAGAATGACCATTTACCACCATAGGCTTCTTTTCTGGATTAGTGAGGTTGAAAATTTCCATGTACGTTGAATCACTTCCACTCACCAGGAGCCTTTCATCTTTACTTAAGGCCAAGACGCGATTAGGAAAGTTCTTCTCATTAATGACTTTACCTGCCTTTTGAGTTATGAAATCCCCGATAAAAATCCTCCCATCATTTCCGCTGGTGTAAAAGGTTGATGTTTTTTGTGAAACTGCAAGAGCAAACATTTTACTTTTAAATTTGCCAGGCATTTTAACAGAATTATAGTTCGCGCCAGAAAGTTTAGTCAACGCATAGTACAGTCCGCGGAATACATAGGGATCATATTTTTTTCCTCCATACTTTGTATGAAACAAATAGCCTTGCATTGCGGTGTTACCCGCTAAATCCTTGTCATCGATACCTTCTGATTTAGCTTCTAGGGATTGAGCAATGGACAGCATCAACCGGGCATTTGATAAATTGTAGTTTTTCTCTGCTCGCGCGAATTCTCGTGTAGCCTTATCTCGTTCAAGCCGTGCGCTATCACGTTGAACCTTTGCTTCATTTAGGTTCACTTCAGCAATTGCTCTCAAACTATCCGCCTCATCAAATTTTGCTTTTAATTGTTGGTTAATTAGAGCTAATTGATCTCTTTGTCGTTCGATTTCACCTTGCTTAGAAATTACTTCTTGTGTTCTTTTCTCTGCAATGGCTCGTTGTTGTTCCGCTAAATGACCTGCCGACAACGCCTTTTCCTTTTGAATGTTGGCCTCCCCCAACCTCTTATCTGCTTCTATTTTATTGATCAGTCCATAAAAGAAAAAGGCGATAGCAATCAAAAGAAAAACAGCAAGAATGATATTGGTAACTCGCGCTCTGCGGAGCATTCTCCGCTGCAACATTTCCTGATTTTTTAATTCAGCTTCATAAGTGATCCTGCTGGTGTCAAGGAATACAATAGCTCGTTCAAAAGCAATATCATACCGTTGTGCCCAAACTCGTGTTGGTCGTTGTTTCTTTTGCCAGTTGAGCGCGAGTTGTAAGTCAGGTGGACGCCATAAGCTTGTTCGGCCAATCTGATACATCGCAGCAGCATCGGAGACACGTTTATACATCAATGCAGACTCCGATTCTTCCGCCACCCAAACGGCAAGCCTTGTCCAAATGCGCATTAAGCTTTCATGAGAAAGCTCTATAATTGTATCGGCATTTAAAACGACGCTTGAGCCCGGCATAAGAAATGACCGGCCTGGTCTTCTAAACTTTTCAATTACATCAACAACTTCCCCTTCAGGTGCACCTGAAAGCTCAGAAACCAACCGTACCTTCACAGGTCTTCGCATCCCATGATCTTGACTTTTTTCGGTCAGTGCCTTAAATAATGTTTCTCCTATTTCTTTCTGCCTTGTGTTGAGCTCTTCAAATGCTTCATTGGCGTGCAATGAAAGCGCCTGACTGATCTTACCAATAGCATTATAATGCCTAATATCAAGAGGTTCTCCAGGATCATGACTAGTCACCCAATACTCCCAAGTGCGCATCATCGCATGCTGAAGTATTGGCAACTGGTCCTGATCATCACCAATATCATTCAGCAATCGCTTTAAAAGCCTTGGTGTAATTTTTCCTCCGCTCACAGTTACCGGTCCTTCTATTGCCATCCGCTTTTGCTCACGGGTCATTTGAGGAACCAGATAATTGCTAGAGTTGATCATTTCGCTAAGGCCGGCGTAAGTTGTACAGTCTCCAATAAAATCAGACCGCATGCTCAACGCAACATAAATAGGAACTTCCTTCTGTTGTATGGCCGCTAATATTAGATTGACATAAGCGGTGGCTTCATTGGCTGTATCATCATTTCCTCCATCAGCGTATCTAAAAAGTTCTTCGAATTGGTCAATGAGGAAAAATACATTTTCACTTTCATCTTGCTGAATGTACTTCGCTATCTCTATCAATCCCTGAGGACCACCATGAAGAATTGAATTAATAATGGCTCTATGTATGTGCTTATCCTGTTCCTCAATTTTCTTTGACAGGATTAATCCATCAAGGATTGAGTTTGTGAGGTTAGTAATGGGTGAATTTCCGGGCCGAGAATGAATAATGCTCCAGAACGGACCTGTTTGGGTTACAAAACCGCCGTAGAGCACAGGCATAACCCCACAAAACATTAAGCTTGACTTACCACTTCCTGAATAGCCCATAACGGCTATGGATCTATGCTTAGAAAGTTTTAATAAAATGTCATCCACCTGGCCTTCTCGTCCGAAGAAGAGAAAACACTCCTCCATAGTGAAAGGACGAAGACCTGGAAAAGGGTTGATACCAATGCGGTTCTCAGAGATCGCACTTTCTGGATAGGACTCATCCAGCTCACCGACCCGGACAGGTGAATTGAGCATTCCTCGATTATTAAATTAAACCAACTATAAACTTAAATGAAGGTAGTTCGCTAGAGCTATACTTCAAAAAATTCAAAAATAAACAACCTAATTTAGTTAGAAAACCTTGAAATCTAATGAAATTTCAAACGATCTGCAAGACTTTGTCCGTAAGCTTAACATTGTCGGATAGCAATTCATAAAACCGATCTTTGTTTATTTTAAGCAAGATAGTATCCTCCTTAGCCACAAGAAGGTTGGTGTTAATGAACCCCGAAGCAGAGAGCATTTCTCCAATAAATTGTCCCTTACCGAAGTCGCATACATATTTACTTTTCTCATAATAATGAACTGATCCTGCGTAGATGATGAAGAAATCGTTATTTAAACGTTCATCAACGGGCAAGAACTCATCCGTTTTCAATCGTTGTTCTTTAGCAATATCTGCCAAATAAGAAAGTATGAGGCCAGGGACCTGATCAAATGCTTCAATACCTTGCATGAAGACTGCTCGCTCGTAAAGCGTTAATTTATTATCTTCCTTATCCTTCAAAATTGCTCTGTCCAGCCATCGCTTATAGTCTTCATCAAGCCTCGCTACGTTTTCGGCATAGACTTGCTGGTCAATTTCATATAGCGACCAACCTGCAACCTCTCGAATCAGCCTATCAGGATTAAAAAGTTGAGCAATTAGATCCAATGTAAAATCTGATATCTTTTGTTCACCAATCTGATGGATCACACAGGCTTTCGTCCATCGATTGGCTTGTGTAAAATCTCGATTGATCAAAAATTTTAATACGAGTTTCTGATCAAGATTCACTCTGGGATGAAACACTTCAAGCCGGTTGATTTTTTCGCCATCACTAATATCATCCAATGCCGGGATTACTCTCTGCTTCAGCTGCTCAGAAAGAAACACATCTAATAGTTCAACCGCATAGGTTGTTCCTTCTGACGTTCCGCTTTCAATATTCTCTTTCACCAATTGAATGGATCGAGTATCATAGAGCATCGCCAAAAGCATGTAGATATATTCAATATCATGATTGATCTCATGGCGAAGTGCAAGCTTGACCTGAGCACTCTCCTTGTCTTCTCCCAACTCGCGAATTGCACTTAAATTCCAAGCGAGGTCGGCAATATCTGTTTCGATAGCATACTTTATTCGAGTAATCTGTGAGATGCCAGCTTTGAATCCGGCTTCACCCATCGATAACAAAACTTGAGCAACAATTATTTTGTCGGGAAAGTCAATTTTATTCCATAATAATTCTTTCGCGCGTTGTCCTCCGATACGTCCCATCACTTGAATTATCCGAATCATGGTTTGCGTATTCTGACCTGATCGATAAAATCCACTATCCAAATAACTTAGTGCCATGCTACCCATCAGAGTTAACGAATTCATAGCAAGATTAGAATATTGAGAGTTATTAAGATTATCAGCAACTGCATTTATCACTTCACCATTAAATCTCTTTGCAGCCGTTGATAATGCAGTTTTCCGCACAATGGGTTCAATATCATTTAGCAATTCAACAAGAAAGGATAAATATTCTTCACTAGACGTATGCAGTAATAACTCAGCTGCATATTGGCGATCTTCCACTGCTAAAGAGCGTGTTAACTTTTGTATTCGCGACTTTGTGATTTCGCCACCGCTATTTAGTAACTGGTACAACTCTATACTGGATAGAATATTTTTTCCCTCACTGCTCACTCGGTCTTTATCAATTCGGATAACATAATTTTCAGAAATTGATAATCCCTTCATCTCATTCATTCTCCGCTGAGCATAAACCTGTGATTCTTCCTGTTCGTTTTTTATTAGAAGGTTAACCCACTGCCCCACTCGCGATGGATTAATTTTTTCTAAAAGTTTGAATGAAAATACAGCCTTTGAGGCGGTGTTCTCTGCTAATTGTTTTTCAAGTGTTTTAGTAATTTGAGCAAACCCAATCTCCAATTTGTCTTGCTGAAATTCTGAACTTTCAAGTTTAGATCTGATTTTATTTTTGTAACCATTGTAAATATTCCTGGCCAATAAAATATAAATACTCCCAAGCACAAGGATAATGGGTGGTATCCAAAATATCTCAAAGAATGGCAACAAACCAAAACCAAAAACGAGCAACCCGGCGATAAATCTTCCAGATTCGCTAATAACTCCCTCTATCTTTGATTGGATTCCGAAACGAGATCGGCTATCCAACGGAATGAATAATAATTTATAAACCGGATTTTCCAACGATTCACGCAGCATGCCATTAAACAGACGCGTTAATGC
>Ga0207155_1220_pt1 | contig 11372 bp, 9 predicted proteins | sample Alteio_BWMinHeat_26_FD_153515 | JGI IMG/M metagenome (GOLD analysis project Ga0207155, IMG submission 153515) | Enriched cells from forest soil in Barre Woods Harvard Forest LTER site, Petersham, Massachusetts, United States -... | ecosystem: Environmental > Terrestrial > Soil > Temperate forest >... | reverse complement strand
GTCCGGCTTTGACCTGATCATAAACTACAGAGCCGACCAGTATTCCGCCGATCAAGCCCGCACGCTAGCGCTGGCCGCGAGCAATCGTGAGGGCGCAGAAATCGAGACTTTCCGAGCTGACATCTCAGACGCGACGGACCGGGCGTCGCTGGTCAGTTTTGCCAGAGAACGGTTTGGGCGCCTCGATGTGCTTGTCAACAACGCGGGTGTCGCGCCCCAGGTCAGAACGGATGTGCTAGAGGCTAGCGAGGAAAGCTTTGATCGAATGATCAGGGTGAACCTGAAGGGGCCGTATTTTCTGACTAAGACCATCGCACGATGGATGATCGAGCTCGTTGCCGACATTGCGGGGGATCACGATAAGCCGATGATCATCAACATAGGGTCTATCTCGGCCTATGCGGCGTCGCCGGACCGAGGTGACTACTGCGTCTCAAAAGCGGGGCTGTCGATGATGACCACCATATTTGCTGCGCGTCTCGCTCAACACGGCATCAATGTGTACGAAGTGCGGCCGGGAATTACGAGAACTGACATGACGGCGCCGGTCACGGAGAAGTATGACCGGCTGATTGAGGATGGCTTGACTCCGATCAGGAGATGGGGCACTCCGGAGGATGTGGGGCGGGCGGTAGCGGCAATAGCTCAGGGAGCGCTTCCCTTCTCTACCGGCGAGGTCATCAATGTCGATGGCGGCTTTCATCTGCGGACGCTGTAACGCTCATGTAGGACAAGCTTCCAGCTTGTCCAGGGAGTTTGGACAATGCGGTGAGACGCGCTCACGCCGCTGAGAAGGCTCTGACCAATAGGATAAGACCAGAGTATCCGTAACCATAAGGATGAAAAGAAGCTCAGTACGCACAAATATTGATCACGCCTTGGAATTCGCCCAATCTCAAGTAAGGGCGTTGGCTGAGCGGGATCCTGGATTTTATCCGCTGTACACTGAGGGTGGGAAATGGAGCCACGCGAAACCGCTGTGGACTGCCTGGGGCGACGGCTTCCTGCCCGGCATGATGTGGATCTTCTTTGAGGAGACTGGCGATCCGGCGTGGCGGGACCTCGCCGAGTCGTACTCCGAAGGTTTAGAACATCGTAAAGATGATCGTGACGTCCACGATCTCGGCTTTATCTTTTATCATGGAACATACAAGCGGTGGTATGAGGCGACGGTCCGCGATGGGGTCCCTGCCGATGCGCTGCTCGAGACCGTGATGCATGCGGGCCGGACGCTGGCCATGCGTTTCAATGAGCGCGCGGGGTGTCTTCGTTCTTTTCACGGCGACAACTCTAATTTCATCGATGTTATGATGAATGTTGGACTGATCTTCTATGCGGGGATCGCGGCAGATGACCGGCGCCTGATCGATCTGGCGGACCGGCACTGCCGGACAACTATCACTATGCTAGTGCGGAACGACGGCAGTACGGCTCACGAGGGAATATTCGACGTCCAGACGGGCCGGTTTCTCCGGCAGTCGACTCAGCAAGGCTATAGCGCGGAGTCGTGCTGGTCGCGGGGGCTCGCGTGGTCGCTCTATGGTTTCGGGACCTGCTACGAGCTGACGCGGGAGCTGGAATACCTGAGAATCGCCGAAGCGAACGCCGCCTACTGGTTGGCTCATATACCGGTTGATGAGGGGAGGTATGGACTCGCTCCGTGGGATTTCGATGCTCCGGCTGAGGGACCTTTTAGCCGCAATGTGCCGGATACCAGCGCATCGGCGATTGCGGCCTCGGGGCTTTTGCACCTCTCGCGACTTACGGAAGACTCGGGGCGGGGGAAGAAGTATTTGGAATGCGCGCTTCGGACGATCGATACGCTGGCCTCGAACCACCTTGGCGAGGATGAAACAGAGCCGGAAAGAGGGGCGAAGCCGGGACCAATCAAGTGGGAGGGTATTCTGAGGAACGGCGTGTACCATATTCACAAAGGACTGGGTGTTGGCGAGTCGGTTATGTGGGGGGAGTTCTTTTTCGTTGAGGGGCTTCAGAAGGCGCTCCGGGTCCTACGCGAAGGGAATAGGATGTAGGACAAGCTTCCAGCTTGTCCTCTTGACTTTGGAACATTTCTCAGCGGCACTGCCTCGAGGTGGCACAAGATGGTGTCTTGTGCCAGGACAAGCTGCCATCTTGTCCTGAGTCAGTGGGAGGACCGTCAGGTTGAACGGGAGGTATGTGGGGCTGCCGAGACAATCGTTGGGTATTGTGTAGCGTCAGGTCGAAGGGGGGTCGGGTTAGACCGGACCTGAGGGTAGGAGGGGCAATATATGCGGAAGAAGAGCGAGGTTTTGGGGTTCAAGCTACTCAAGGTCGACTTATCACCGTCGGACTATGTGTACGTACCACAAGCCCCGCGAATCGAGCGCCGGCCCATATTTACCCGAGACGGCCAGAATGAGTGGGAGATGTGGGGTGTCCTGGGAATCGGCCAGTCTGGCGAACAATTGGGGATTTCGAACCATACGTGGTCTCACCTGGATGCGCCCTATCATTTGATTGCTGATGGGCTGGGTCTCGATGAGATAGACCCGAAGCATTATCTAGCATCTCTTACGAGGGTGATTGACCTGTCCAACTCGGACTCGTCCAGGCGGGAATCGATCGACGGAGTGGAGTATCACAGCCGTATCGACGTGGCGGATTTGCCATCCGACCTCGAGGCCGCGGCGCGCGACTGCGATGCGCTGCTGTTCATCACCGGGTTTGGGGCCTTGATAGACAAAGGCTTCCCGATGGGTGTGGGCGCAGATGATCATTACCCGAATCTGACTCAGGAAGCAGCGGAGCGAGTGGCTGGCTTGCCGCACATCAACCTGGTCGCAATCGACAGCCCGAGTTTTGACAAGCCCGAGACCAACGCGATTGCCCATCGGATCCTGCTAGGCCGCAAACCGAAGCCGGTGCTCCTTCTCGAGACGTTGACGTGCGAGAGACTTCGGAGGGCGGTCCATCCGCTCCCCAGCGATCTCTTATTGACCGCGGAGCCGCTTCGAGCGTACGGCAAGAATCCTGACGGCGCTCTTGCGAGCGTCTTCGCGTATGTGCCGGCGGCCAACGGGGTAGAACGCTTCGGCGCATTTGTGGACCTGATGCGAGGCGCAGAGGTCATTGAGTCCTAGAATGCCGGCTCGTGTTCAGTTGTTCAGTTGTCAAACCACGCGATTCAGTGCCAGGTCGGCGGTTGAGCCGACACCGGACCACACCAATTGGTGAAAGATATCGTCCATATGCGCGGGGGACTCGCGCATGCCGCGGTCGAGCCACCACTGGAGCAATGACAACATAGTGCCTGCGAGCGCGAATGCCATTATGGGGCGGTGCTCAGGCGGAATCCCGCTGCCGCGAGGCAGTTCGGCCAGTCGCCGCTCTATGCCCCGCGCGAAATGTCCGCGGCCTAATTCCAGCGTGTCACTGATCTTGCCCGACGCGACGAGAGAATCGAAGAACTTGCGCATTTGGGCAACGTGAGCGAAGAACTCCCGGACCGGGACGACGCGGTCCGACCTGTCCCTGCGCGTGGACAGGGCCAGCGAAATGGCCTCAAAGAATTCCTCCGCATCGCTCATGAGGAGATCGTCTTTGTCAGAATAGTGCAGATAGAAGGTCGATCGGCCGACACCGGCCCGATCGAGCACGTCCTGAACTGTAATCGCGTCAAAGGGCTTTTCCTGCATAAGCCCGATCAGTGCATCGCCCAGACGATCGCGTGTCCTTTTGGCCCGACGATCCAATTTCGGCCCAGGGTGATGTTTATGAATGCTTCCTATTTGTTCGTTCCTGGACATTCGATGCCTCTCTGTTCAATAACGCCGATTTGGCTGCTTGCTACTCTGGACAGGCCAACTTCACATCTTTAGAGTGCCATATGATGACGGAAGTAGAAAGGCGGCAAATGAAAGTAAAATGGGCACGGGGCTTTGCTCTGGTTACCACACACCCCTCTGATGATACGAGGCATTCCAGGGAATGTTCTCTTGTCTGCCGGGTGTCTCTCGGGCGCTTGCCTGCGCTGGGGGGCGAGGGCCGAGTATGTAGGTCCTATTACTCAATGAAACCATGAAAGTCAGGAGGCACAGAAATGCGGTTGAGAAATTTGGTTATTCTGCTAGTCGTAGCGATCGTCGTGGCGGTGATGACAAGCCCAGGCCTGGCGACGCCAACTCCGGCGCGGGTTGATGCGGACCCGATTTCGGGCGAATGGAACGGATCGTTCCAGGTCGAGGGGTACTCGGCTGACTTCACATTCAAGTTCAAGCTGGATGGGAAAAAGGTGATCGGCACCGGAGAGTCCGCTCACACAGGGCCGGGAACTCTGAGTAATGGGTCCTGGGCGGACGGTAAGCTTAGCTTCACGATGGACTTTGCTGCCCACGAATCGATTGCAGTGACCGGGAGCTTGAATGACGGCAAACTGGCTGGCGAGTTCCACACGGAGGGAATGACCGGCAAATGGGAAGCGAAAAGAAAATAGAAATCGTCGATTGAGGAGGTTTGTGAAATTGGCCGGCATGGCCCTGAAAGGCGGGGTCAGGCCCCATAAGCGCTAACTTAAGAACTTCAGATTCTGAAGCTCGCGTTTCCGCGTGGGCTCTGCGAGCAGTGATCCCCATTTGTTCCATTGCGAAAGCACGCTAGTCAGGGGCGTGGCTGGTTCGACGGCCCGCTGCAGGCAATGTACGGCGAATCCGAACTCGCGCCATTCACTACGCGCCCGAAGACAGTTCATAGCCCCAGGGGGAAATGTCGCGCCCAACACGCATTAGTTTCTGCGCCAGTAGGGCAACAAACAATTTGCCGTAGAGCCAGGCGCGTGAGCTTGCGTCGTCGTACTTCGGCAAATGCCCAAGTCGGGCCAATGATTTGAGGCGACGAAAAGCCAACTCGATCTGCCACCGGACCCGATACCACGTCAAGATCTGCGCCGCCGTAGCCAGATGCCAGGTGGTGAATACGATCACATACTGGGCGTACTCGAAAGTCTCCGGCTGCACCTCGATCTGTTTCTTATAAGCTTTTCGGCGGAGCCTGCGTTCTGCTTTGCGGATCTCCGCTTCGCTTTTACGCAGAGCGCAGATCCGGCCCTCGACGATCCCATCCCGACCAGCCAAAAAAACGGGCCAGTCCCCGATCTGTCCCGCCTTAGACAGCTTACGTAGACGAGGCAATAATCGTCTCCTCTTGCCCGTCGGACCGCATGTCACTAATGTAGCAGGGTTAACACGCACCAACACGTCCGCGCCGTTGCGGACGACGTGATCTATTCCAGCCACAGTGCAATAGGCTGCGTCGGCCAGCAATAGATCTCCGCGCTGGATTGGAACTCTCGTCAGCACCTCCCCTGTACCGATCCCTTTGGCTGAAGTCAAATCGAAAAAATCACAGAGCAAACTCGGTAACCGTATGCTGTACAGTAGTCGCCATTGACTGCCGGTCTTGCCCGGTTCCCTTACGATCGTCCCATCCACCATTCGAACCGATCGCCCTCCACCTTCCCCGGTTAGCGCTACTCCACTCTCATCCAACAATGCCAGGCACAGGCTTCGCAGCCAGCCCTCAGACTTTCTAAGCCGCTTGAGCAAAGCCACATCTGACACGCTTGCCAACTGAGCGATTCGTGCCTCCACTACGGTCTCCCGCAACGAATATCCACGCGCCACGTGCAAGAGAATCGTCCGAATCAACGCCTCCGCTGACTCGAAACCCCGTAGACGCTCAAGCGCCCCGCATCGCACCGCTTCCTCCCTCCAGCCGTTCGGGAAAAGCGAAAGCAACACCTGCCAATCCTCAGATCCAATTGTCTCCATGGGCCAATAGGTTACCTCATAGGCGCAACTAACGCAAGCTTAAGTTAGCGCTTATGGGGGTCAGGCCCCCTTCCCAACCTAATATAACCACTCAAGCCCATCGTGAAATCGGGCCTCTGGTCCTTTGTTTCAGATGTCTGGCGACGGACGAAATCGTTGAATCACGATATTACGACGCCTTTCACATACTCGGGCGAGGTCTGGTCCCCGGCGAATGCGCCAGGCACGGACTCGAGCCCGTTGTAGCGGTGGGTAATGAATGGACCGACTTGAATCTTGCGTTCTTCTAGCAGGCCGAGGGCCCTGCGATACGTCACGGGCCGGCCGTCATGGTCGAAAGACCCTGATGCGCCCACCGAGGCGACCAGCGCCGGTTCAAGGAAAAGTATGCTGTTCAGAACGCTCAGGTCTACGCCAGCGTGGCCATGGCCATATAGCAGAACGGTCGCTTGCTTCCGAATTAATTGCGGAATGGTAGAGAGAACTTTGCCTGAACCGGTAGCCTCGATCAGATAGTCGACTCGCCGGCCTTGTGTCAGATCGCTGACCGCTGTTACGACGTCGGATGCGGTTGGATCGATCGGCTCTGCTCCGAACCGAGCTGCAAGATCCCTCTTCTTGCGATTTGGTTCGCTGACCATCAGGAGCCCGTCATAGCTGGCAACGTTCCGGAGATATTGAATGAAGAGGAGGCCAGCGGGGCCGGCGCCGCAGACTAGAATCGAGCGAATGCGGTTCTCGGAGGCCTCTTCTCGCAGCGAATAACGAGACCGGGCTCGACTGGCCATGTTGGACGAATGCAGTATACAACCCAACGGCTCCGTTAATGCCGCCTCAGCATCACCAATGCCGGTGGTGATCTTAATGGCGTTGACTGCCGGAATCGCCACGTATTCAGCGAGGCCACCTGGGAGGCCTGTGATGCCGTGCTCGCGATAGAAAGCGCATTGATGGGAATCACCCGTTGCGCAGTATTCGCAAAGAGGGTCGATGCCTGCGCTCAGGCAATTCAGGCCCTGATCCAGGACGACTCGGTCCCCCGGGCTGAGGCCCTTCGCCCGGGCCCCGGCATCCTCGACGACGCCGACGATCTCATGGCCCAGCGTCTGGGCCTGCCTGGCCAGCGGGATGATGGCCCCGCGCTCGTCGGTATTGTAATTCGCGTGCCCGGCGAATATGTGAAAATCCGTGCCGCAGAGGCCGACAGCTTTGACTCGGACGAGCACATCGGCTGGGCGGAGCTCTGGAAATGCCACATCCCGAAGTTCAATCCTGCCTGCGTCGACCAGGACGCTGGCGCGCATTGTTTTGGGTGAATTAGACGTGTTAATCATTTTTAGCCAGCCGAAGGCGCGCTTAAGGGCATCCTGGAAACTCGACAGCCCGCGGGAGCGGGCAAGCCCCTCTTCCTGACCCAATATAACTATTACGGCGCATCGTGAAGTTTGTTAGCCTGTTCCGTCTGGGGTGTCAGCACTCGGGCCGGCCTAATATGACCATCAGCATTTTTTGCCGGGCTAGAGGGAGATGGCTTGCTCGGCCCAGATTTGAAACTCACGGTGCTTATTCTCTTCGGCCCGCGCCAACATTTCACCGCCGGCGACTCGCTTGACGTAGTCAAAGACGCGGTCTCCCACGTGCTCGATTGATTCAGTGCCGTCGATGACGCCTCCCGCCGACAAGTCGATGTCGCGCGACATTCGTTGAAATATGTCGGTGTTAGACGCGAGCTTTATTACGGGGGCGATTGCGTTGCCGATGGTGGTTCCGCGGCCGGTGGTAAAGACTACGACGGTGGCTCCCGCTCCGACCAGGCCAGGGGTCGACTCCTGGTCGTATCCGGGGCCCTGCATGAGCCATAGTCCCCGGCCAGCCGGCGGTTGAGCGTAGTCTGTTACGCCTTCGACCCTGGTTGTGCCGGCCTTGGCGACTGCGCCGAGCGATTTGATAGTTATGTTAAGGAGGCCTCCCTTGACATTCCCCGGGCTGGGATTCTCGCCGAGAGCGGCGCCAAACCGCGATGCGAATTCCTTATACCAATCGACCATTTTGTATACGGCCAGTCCGGTCTCGCGATCTCTTGCGCGGTTGGCGAGAATATGCTCGGCGCCGCAGAATTCAGGAACTTCGGTTATGAGCACTGTGCCGCCGGACCGGACCAGGAGGTCCGCCGCTCTGCCGAGGCTCGGATTAGCCGATAGTCCTGAGAATCCGTCGGAGCCGCCGCATTTGACTCCCAGCACGAGCTCGCTGATCGGAGTCTCGGCTCTCTCGATCTGGTTTACTTCGGGCAGCATCAATTCCACTTCTTTCAAACCGCGAGCGATGGTTTCCTGGGTTCCGCCGACCTCTTGAATCCCAAACCTGACAAAGGGCTTGTTGAGCTGTCTCCCATGCCCTGAGAGGTATCGCTCGACCAGGGACAGATTGGTCTTTTCGCAACCCAGCTCGATCAGGATCACGCCGCCAACGTTTGGGTGGTCGGCATAGTTGGCGAGCGTGCGCAGCATCACGTCGATGTTCGAACCGTCCGAGCAGCCGCACCCCTTGTTGTGTGGGATTGCTACGACGCCGTCCACGTTTGGAAATCGCTGGCGGTTGTAGAGCGTGTATTCGGCGATCATCGAGATCTGCTGGGACTCTGTTGAGGCGCACATGCTGGTCGGGATAACCAGGATGTAGTTGCGCGTGCCGACACGACCGTCTGCTCTGCGAAAACCGAGGAAGGTCGGAAGATCGTCGGCCGGAAAGTAGTCAGGTGCAGGCGTAGCGAGATTCTCGGGCAAATCGCGAACCACCGGAACATCGTTGGACATGTTGGAATGAGAGATCGGATCTCCCTCATTGATGCCTAGCGATGTCCCGATGGGCTGGCCGTATTGGAGTAATAGCTGGCCCGCGGGCACGGTAGCGGTGGCGAAACGATGGCCCGGGCTAACCTCGCCCGTAATAGAGACGATCCGGCCGTCGGGCATGGCAACGGACGTGCCGGCGATGATCGGTTTCTTGACGACTGCTACATTGTCTCGATCGCTGACTATTATCGCGTAGTCGGCGATGGGCACTGAGTGATCCATGGTTAAATGTCCTCGTCTAGCAAATCCGGCTATTCTGCATTTCTCCCGCCTTTACTGTTCCAGGTCGCTTGTATCAAGGCGTCCTTCGTCACGTAGCGAGGTGAACCTTCTGATTGTGTCGCGAATACCAATGTCGAGCGGCGTCCGGGGCAAGTGGGTTATGGCTGCCCGAATGGCTCGATCATTCATCGATGGAGCGACCGGGATGGCCGGGCCGCCAAAGGTTATCAACCGTCGAAGGGGTGAGGGCAGCTCGGAGTCTATTAATCCAACGATCTCGCCGATATCCACCACGTCTCCGTGCAAATTGAAGACGTGGGCGCCCGCCGGAGAGTCGTCGGCACAAGCAATGAATGCCACGGCCGCATCGGCGGCCAGCAGAAAATCGGTGCTGCCGCTAAACCGGATGTGAAACTTGCGCGCGAGCAGCGCGGCTTTCATCGCCCTGGTCGGATCGCTGGTGAGACCGGTGTCTCGCCCAACGCCATACACGGTCAGCGGTCGCAGCCCCACGCTCGAGATCCCGAAATCCAGATAGTAGACGCGGGCATTGCCTTCGTTGGCCCTCTTATAAACTCCGTAGTGAGTCGTGGGCTCGCAGGGGGCAGATTCGTCGATGGGCTCAGTAGTATCGACCGGGCCGATGACCGCGGCGGAGCTCGCATACACAAGCCTGCCCAGGCCGGCGCTGCGGGCTGCCTCGAAGACGTTGAGCGTGCCGAGTACGTTCACGGCTGCGCCGTTTATCGGGTCGGCCTTGCAGGCCGGCACCTGGAGCCCTGCGAGGTGAATGATTCGGGTTGCCCGTGAGAGATCGAGCGCTCGGCGCACGCCGTCAGCGTCAGTTATATCGCCGGTCAGGAATCTCACTTGCTCCATTTCATCAGGAGCCATTATCGCGGTCAGCCGCCGAGCATCGCTGCTGCGATCGAATACGACCGGGGTGTCTCCCCTGGCGACCAGCGCTTTGACCACCCAGGCTCCGATGCATCCCTGCGCTCCGGTAATAAAATATGACTCGGACATATATTAAATTCGCCGTGATTCCGGCGCGCGCCCTATAACCAGGCGCGCCCAACTCTACCTGCCGAACACTACATGTTATTACGCCGGGGTGGCATCAAGCAAACGCTAGCTTTACTGGCATTTGGCGGACCTATCATCCCGCCGCCAATGCCACAGGTTGCCCGGCTTGCGATGACTGATAAATAGCGCGAGCCAGGGCCACGCTTCGACGTCCTTCAACGCCATCGCAGACGAGATGGGCGCCGGCGTTGATCGACTTTAGGAAATTCTCGATGACAGCACGGTGTCCCCGGATATCCGACACGACGGGCGAGTTCGCGCTGGGGTTTTCATCCTTGTCTTCGGAACTGACGAAGTCCGAGGCTGGATCGATGACATCAAGCGAAATAACCTTGTCTCGCTGCAAGATGGCGGTACCTTTGGACCCTGTGATTTCAACCTTGCGGTCATAGCCTGGAAACGCGGCGGTGGTCGCCTCGAGAGTTCCGACAGCGCCGCTCACAAATTCAAGGGTGGCCACCACTGTGTCTTCAGTCTCGATATAGTGGAGCGCGGTCAGAGACCGGGCATAAACACGCGAGACGTCGCCCATCAGCCAGAGCAAGAGATCCACGGTGTGGATTCCCTGATTCATCAACGCTCCGCCCCCGTCGAGCCGCCAGGTACCCCGCCAGTGCGACCTGGCGTAATATTCAGGAGGCCGGTACCATTTGACCTGCGCCGAAGCTAGACTGAGATTACCCAGCGCACCGGATGTCACCAATTGTTTGAGTCTTATTATGTCCGGTTTCATTCGGTCCTGGAAAATGACGCCAAGCTTGACGTGAGCCCTTCTACAAGCGGATATCAGGGCATCGGCTCGCTCGATGCTGATATCGATCGGTTTTTCAACCAGAACGTGGAGGCCGTGGTTGGCGGCGGCAATGCCGTGCTCGGCATGCAGGCCGGAGGGACTGCCAATTATCACTAGATCCAGGGGCCGGCGGGCGAGCAAGTCTTCAAAGTCGCGATATGGAGTTCCCCCGAATCGAGCGGCGAGGGATTTGACCCTGTCGAAGTCTTTACCGGTAACAGCAGCGACCTCGACGCCGGGAAGCGACTGGACGGCTCTGGCGTGAGTTTCGCTGATGTTGCCAGCTCCGACAATGCCAGCAAAATAGGTCAAGTCATATCCTCCCAATGGGGCTGTGGCCCTGTCATGACTACCAGAATGTAAGCGGTTACTTCAAGGGTTTGACAATGTATCGGGAACTATGTCAAAAAGAGGTGCAAAAGGTGCCTATAATCAACGGAAGGCCTGAGCGCACGACTCGTCGGCTCTTCTGAATTTAATCGTTTACGTGGAAGGAAGGGATTCTTTGAGGCTTAAGATTGCGAGGATCATACAATGGTGCCTGTTGCTTTCTCTCGGAGTCTTTCTGGCGTGCAGTTTTAGTTGCACAAAGACCTCAACTGGCGTGAA
>Ga0207155_1186_pt2 | contig 11475 bp, 7 predicted proteins | sample Alteio_BWMinHeat_26_FD_153515 | JGI IMG/M metagenome (GOLD analysis project Ga0207155, IMG submission 153515) | Enriched cells from forest soil in Barre Woods Harvard Forest LTER site, Petersham, Massachusetts, United States -... | ecosystem: Environmental > Terrestrial > Soil > Temperate forest >... | reverse complement strand
AAATTACCGCCTTTCCGTCCGCTACAGCCGAAAAAATCAAAACCAAAAGGGTTTATCGTATCTAAGGCTTGCCGATATCTTTTTTAAGGATAAGGCCGATTATATAAGCGCTAAAAAATATTATGACAGTACCTTAATGAGTTTGTCGCCAGGCTATCCAGGGTACCAGGGTATAAAAAAGAAGGGGGACAATCTGCAGCTTCTTGCCGACAGGTATGGCATCATATCCCAGGAAGACACTTTACAAATGTTAGCCAAACTGGACGATAAAGCCAGGGCCGCAAAAATTGATGCAATGGTAAATGCCGAAATTTTAAAACAGCAGGCACAAACGGCCTACGTTAACAATTCAGGCAATGCGCCGGGCAATAGTCCGGGTACAGGGGGCTCTGGCAGCAGTTTTTACTTTTATAATTCTAATGCCATAAGCCAGGGATATAATGATTTTAAGCGGCGCTGGGGTAACCGCAAGCTGGAAGATAACTGGCGCCGCAGCAATAGGGCCAGCAGCGATATTACCAGCGCCAACTCGCAAAATATTGACCCGGATGCCCCGGTTGACCAGGCGGCCAGGGCTAAAAATGCGAGCACTGCCGGCGACTATCGGAAACAGCTTACTCAAAATTTACCGCTGACTCCTGATCTGCTTGTTAAGTCAAATACCCGTATTTACAACGCATATTTTGATATAGCGAATTTTTACAGAGATGTTTTAGGCGATAAAAAAGAAGCAATTGCTGTTTATGAATTATTGCTGAGCCGTTTCCCCGATTCGCCTGATAAGCCTGCGCTATATTATAACCTGTACAGGTTGTATGCTGATGACAACCCAGCGAAATCAGAGCAATACAAAAACATGCTGCTTAAGAATTACCCCGATACGCCTTTTGCGCGGATAATTATTGACCCCGATTATGGTAAAAAGCTAAATGATGCTGATGCGGAACTGACCAGTTTATATAACCAGGTTTATGACGCTTACGCCGGTAAAGATTATAAAAATGCCATTACTTTAATTGATGCCCTGCAGAAAAAGCGCCCGGATAATAAATGGGCCTCGCAGCTGGTTTATCTGAAAGTAATATCAGAGGGGCATTTAGAAAAATTCGACCCGTTCAGGGACAGCCTGGCTAAATTAGTTGCCAAATACCCGAACGACCGTTTAATTACTCCACTTGTAAAACAACATATCACCTACCTGGACACACATAGAAGCGCGTTGATGCCGCGCCCGTTTGTGCTAACCGACAAGGACCCGAATGAGGAGCCGTTTATACCGGCTGTGGTAGCATCAGATAAAGTTATAATGCCTTTGCAGAGCAACAACAGAAAGCATTTAGACAAGCGGAAGCTGATAAACAAGCTGCGGCAGCAAAATTAGCGAAACAGAATGCCGCAACAAATCAGCCTGCGGCGACTCAGCCACCGGTTAATAAATCAACAGTTTTTCAATCCGTAAAAAAACAAACGGACACTGCGGTTCATGTGGCTGCCAATCCGGCAAGGACCGATTCTACCATCAATAATAACCTTGCAAATAATCCGCCCAAACGGCAAGTGCCTTCTATATTTTCGATGCGCGACAGTACAAACTACTATTTTGTGATCAATGTAGGAACTGCCACAACTAACCTCGCATCTTCACGTTTTGGTATAGGGCAATTTAACCGGGCAAATTTTGCAAACAGCACAATAAAACACCAGCTATTGGGCGTTGGTGATGATAACCAGCTTATTTATGTAGGCAGGTTTTACAGCATAGGCGCGGTAAAGGATTATGCGAGAGCCATAATTCCGCTTTTACCCGACATTATGAAAGTACCGAAGAATTTGTACGGATTTTTTATCATTACGCAAGAAAATTTAGATAAATTGAAAAATAAAACCATGCTGGATAGTTACATGGATTATTATCAAAATAACTATTGAAATACCTACTATTGAAAAATATTAAGCATCAAAAAAGATGGTCACTAAATTAACACCACAGGACATCAGGAGATATAATGGCTATATCTGGAAATTTTTTGGAGGTTGTTTTGCCCTCCTGGTATTACTGATAGTTGCAACATATTTGGGGGTGTTTGGAGAATTGCCCTTATTCCGCGACCTGGAAAATCCAAAAAGCAACCAGGCAACAGAGATTATTTCGTCGGATAAAGAGGTTTTGGGTACCTATTATGTAGAAAACCGGTCGAGCGTAACTTATAAGGAGATCTCGCCAAATGTTATCAACGCCCTGGTGGCCACCGAGGATGAACGCTTTTACGAACATTCGGGTATTGATTTCCGGCGGCAGTTTAGTATCATCTTCCTCAATATCTTTAAATCGCAGGGAGGAAGTACGATTACACAGCAGCTGGCCAAAAATCTTTTCACCGTTCAGCCTTCACATAATAAAATTGTACGTCTGACCCAAAAATTCAAAGAATGGATAACTGCAGTGCAATTAGAGCGCCATTATACGAAGCAGGAAATCATTACGATGTATTTGAATACAGTCAATTTTGGAGCTTATAATACCTTTGGCATTAAATCAGCAGCGCGCACCTATTTCAGTACTACACCTGATAAATTGACGCCAGACCAGGCTGCTTTATTGGTGGCAATGGTTAATGCCCCAAGTAAATACAATCCCATTAACCACCCCGACAAGGCTTTAGCACGCCGAAATAATGTGGTGCTTCCGCTGATGGCGAAACAAGGTTACCTGAGCCAGGGGCAATTAGATGAATTTAAAGCCAAACCGCTGGGCCTTGATTTTAACCCGATAACGCACAATGACGGTCCGGCGCCATACTTTAGGGCCGTACTTAAAAAAGAGGTTCAAAAAATATTCCAGGATCAATCCATAGTTAGAGCCGATGGTTCTGCCTATGACCTGGACAGGGACGGCCTAAAGATATATACTACTATTAATGCTACCATGCAGCAATATGCTGAAGAGGCCCAGGCCGAATACATGCGTCAATTGCAGGTTGTTTTTAATAATCACTGGAAGGGTTACAGCCTTTATAAAAGCATTAAAAATTTTAAATTGCTGCTGAGTGAGGGTATGCACCGGTCTGACAGATATAAGGCGGATACTGCACAAGGGATGTCGCAGGAAGAAATCAAAAAGGACTTCAATACACCTACGCAGGTGGATCTTTTTACCTGGAAAGGCGATACTACCATGACGATGAAGCCGATAGACTCTATTGTTTACTCAAAGTTGTTGCTTAGGAATTCGCTGATGAGTATGGACCCAACAACCGGCTATATAAAAGCATGGGTTGGAGGTATCAGTTTTGAGCATTTCAAGTACGACCAGGTAAAAGTAGGTGCCCGGCAAGTTGGCTCAACTGCCAAGCCCTTTACTTATGCTGTAGCTATTGATAATGGATATTCGCCTTGCATGAAGGTGAATAACGTACCGGTCACCATTGATATACCCGGTTCGCCTTCGTGGACACCGAGGCAGTCATTGTCAGACCTTCAACCGGGAGAAATAACGCTGAGAACTGCACTTGCCTACTCTCAAAACTGGGTAACAGCCTATGTAATGAAAGAGGTTGGCCCGGTACCTGTAATGAACCTGATCAAAAAAATGGGGATTACTACTCCGGTGCTGCCTTATCCTTCGATATGCCTCGGCGTTTTTGATGCTTCTGTTTATGATATGTGTGGTGCATATTCGGTATTTGCCAACCACGGTGTGTGGACAGAACCTACTTTTATACTTCGCATCGAGGACGCAAAAGGCAATGTGCTTTATACACATAAACCGCGTATAACGCAGGCCATGAACGAACAAACTGCCTACGTGATGACCTATATGATGAAGGGCGTTATAGAGAACGGCACCGGTTCGAGGTTGAGGTACAAATATCACATCGATAACCCCGTTGCCGGCAAAACCGGTACGCCGCAGGATAACTCAGACGGTTGGTTCATCGGAATGGTACCACAATTGGTTACAGGCGTTTGGACAGGCTGCGAGGACCCGGATATCCACTTCCGTTCTACCACATTGGGTGAAGGCGCCAATTCTGCACTGCCTATATTTGCGCTGTATATGAAGAAGGTATATGCCAATGAATCATTGGGCATCAAAAAGAGCGTGGACTTTGACCCGCCAAAGTCGCCGTTAACCATTACCATTGACTGTAGTGCTTACGACCAGAAAGAGCCGGGTGCTCAACCTGCAACGGATGTAGATAAGAAGCTCGGTTTTTGATTTTGCTGGAATGTGGTAAAGTTGAAATGTTGGAAGGTTAATTGGATATTGATATAATCAATGCCTAATGACCGATGACTAATGACCAATGGACAAATTCGATTACAAAGCTGCTTTAAAGAACATACCGCATAAACCGGGGGTATACCAGTATTGGGATGCCAATAATGAGCTGATATATATAGGCAAGGCGAAGGACTTGCGCAACCGCGTTACCTCCTATTTTAATAAGGATCTGAATATAAATGCCAAAACAAAGGTTTTGGTTTCTAAAATCCGCAATATCACTTTTACTATTGTAGATACAGAGGTGGATGCCTGGCTGCTGGAAAACAGCATGATAAAAAAACATCAGCCCCGGTACAATGTGATGCTCAAAGATGACAAGACCTATCCCTGGATCATCATCAAAAATGAAAACTTTCCCCGTATATTCTGGACAAGGCGGATAGTGCGCGATGGCTCGAAATACCTGGGACCTTACGCCTCGGTGAGCATGATGCATGCTATTTTGGATCTGATCAAAGAAACCTACCCCTTGCGAACCTGCAGTTTAAATTTAACACGGCAAAATATCGATGCCGGTAAATTCAAAGTATGCCTTGAATATCAGTTGGGCAATTGCAAGGGCCCGTGCCAGAATTATCAAACTGAGGACGATTACGAGCACAATATTGAGGAGATCACCAATATCCTTAACGGTAAAATTGGGGCCGTTTTGCGAAACCTGAAGACGGATATTGATGCGGCAGTTTCCAGTCTTAACTTTGAAGCTGCACACAAATTAAAACGAAAAGCCGACCTGCTTGAAAACTACCAGAGTAAGTCGACGGTTGTAAATTCGTCCATTACCGACGTTGATGTTTTCAATATCGCATCTGATGAAAAATACGCGTTTGTCAATTTCCTGAAAGTGATGAACGGTACCATTATCCAGACGCAGACTATCGAGCTTAAGAAACGTCTGGACGAAAGCGACCAGGAATTACTTACGCTGGCTATTTCAGAGTTCAGGAGCAGGTATAACAGCAAGTCCAAAGAAGTAATAGTGCCTTTCCCCCCTGATGTTGACGACGGACTAATCAAATTCACCGTGCCCAAATTGGGTGAAAAGAAAAAACTGCTTGATCTTTCGCATAAAAATGTACTATTCTTCAAAAAGGAACGAATTGACCAATATGAAAAATTAAACCCCGATATCCGTACCGACAGGCTGTTGACAACCATGATGAAAGATCTGCGTATGAATCAGTTGCCGCGGCATATCGAATGTTTTGATAATTCAAATTTTCAGGGCAAATACCCGGTTTCGGCAATTGTAGTTTTCAGGGACGGCAAACCATCAAAAAAAGACTACCGGCACTTTAACGTAAAAACCGTTGAGGGGCCAAATGATTTTGCTACAATGGAGGAAGCCGTTTTCAGAAGATACCGGCGAATGCTGGATGAAGGAACAGAATTGCCTCAACTAATCATTATTGACGGCGGCAAGGGCCAATTATCATCCGCAATAAAAAGTTTGAAGCTGTTGGGGATTGATAAACAAGTTACGGTTATCGGCATAGCCAAACGCCTGGAAGAATTATATTACCCCGGCGATCAGTACCCCTTGTATCTGGATAAAAAATCGGAAACATTAAAAATCATCCAGCAATTACGTGATGAGGCGCACCGGTTTGGTATCACTTTTCACCGTAAAAAACGCGACAAAGGCACGCTTGCTACCGAACTGGAATTGATTGAAGGTATTGGCAAAACATCTGCTGAAAAGTTGCTAAATCATTTCAGATCAGTCAAAAAAATACGGGAAGCTACCATTGAGGATTTACAGGAAGTAGTGACCACCAAACAGGCTGCTGCTATAAGAAATTATTTTGCTTTAAGTCTTAAGTCCTGAGTTCTAAGTATTAAGTCAACAGGTAATAAATCTAAAAACTAAAAAGTCTCAAGCCGAATGACGACTTAAGACTTTTTACTAAAGACTTTTGACTTAAACTAGTATTGCCACAAATTAAGTTCCCAGTTCATCAGGTCTTTCTTTATACGTTCGGCTTCGTACAGCCTGTCCATACCCTGGGCGTAATCCTTGATACGATTATTCGCATCATTTGATACCTTGACGATATAACTTGCAAATATTCTTTTCATAAATACATCGTCATAGCTCAACCCTGTATTATCATTACTGCGGCTAACTACTTCTTTTGTAGCCAATATAGGGCGCGCATCAGGGAAATAGATCCAGAAAGCCGGCTGGTAATCCAGGTTAACACCGGTTACTTTTTGTTTTACCATTGGTGCGATGCCGATGATACGCGGCTCAAATACAGAGCGCTGACGGTCGAACACCCAATCTTCCTTGATACGGAATTTAACAACACTATCAGGATTAACTTCGCCTGGCTGCATAACAGTACCTATTTTATCACCTGTTTTAGGGTCAAATTTATCCACCGGTACACTGTCCGCCATTCTTCTTTTAGCCATCTGTGGCGTAAGCGGGGTTGCAAAAGCGTCGCCATCCGGGTCATTCTTAGTTGGGTCTGGGTTGGGATTAGCATCATAAGCGGTCAATTCTCCTGCCGCAATTGCCTGCATCAATACATCATAGAGGCGGCCTTTTGGCGATGCCATGTACTGGTTCATTTTATCACGCACGTCTATTTCGCGCCACACCCGTTTGGTAAAAGCTGCGTCTGATTCGCGTATGGTAGCATAAGGGGTCACCTTAGCATTCAGGATGTTTGTTTTTTTGTAATACCCATCAAGCGGCCTGTCAAATGGCTTTGTTGGGCCGGCTGCTACTTTCTTAGTTGTATCAACAGCCAGATTTGTCGCCGGAGGCCTGTTGGTCGCTTGCGTCTGCGTAGTTGTCGCAGGTTTAGTATTTGCCGGTTTCTTCTTTTTCTTCTGACCAAAAGCGGTTACACATGCTAAGCAAAGTACGATAACCAGAATCTTCTTTTTCATGTCCTTTTTAATTTGCCGATAACACTATCGAATTCAACGCGCGTTGTGTCCCATCCGGGCCAACCGCAATAATATCCTTAAATATAACCGTCGAGCCTGGAGTAACTGTATTGATCGCCCTACGCTGTTCGCTTGATAAGTCCGCGCCTGTAGTTGGATACGTAATTGGGTCCTGCTTTGGTTTCACTACTATCAATGTAAAACGTGTAACATTAAACGTGGCATCAAAGTCAAAATTTTCCAGTTTTGCGAAAACCCTGTTCTGCGCCTTAATATTAACAGAACTGGTAGAACCATCGCTTTTGCCGGCAAACTGTGCCTTCGGGTCAGGTATACGTTTTACGCGGAATTTGGTTGTACCCAAAGTGACATTTTTCCCATCAACCTCACCAGACACGGTTACCACGTCATTATCACTAATCGTATTAACCATAGCTGTATAGTGTCCATTGGAACCCGATAAAGAGCCTGCCCCAATACTAACATGCAATTTCTCTTTAGGTATGCCAGGCGCCGATACTGATACCGGGTTTGGAACACCTATGTATAAAACATTCATTTTATCAGGCGATACCACTGCCGATGGTTTAGCTACCATATAGGTTTGCTTGGGAATATCGTATCTTTTAAAAGTTCCATCCGTCTGTTTTACATTAATAAAGCCAGCCCAGGTATGCAAGCCTTCGCTGCTGGTGCTACCATTGTATTGTCCTTTTCCATCCACTACAGGTATTGTACTACCATCTACATTAATTACAGGATTTGCTTTTGAATCATAAGCGGTGAGGAAGACATCAGCCTTATAAGGTTGCCCCACCAATACATAGCTTGTCGGCGCAACAGCTACAGCCGAGAATTTATCCAGGTTAACCTGCGCCTGGTCAACTTTTCCTAATAATTTCTTTACAACTTCGTTTTCGGAGTTTTTTACGTCCGATTGTATTTTTATTAAGGATGTCATCGCTGCGCCCATGGGAATTCCTTCGCCGAAGTTTGCCTGTTCCCAGTCTTTAGTAGGGAATACTGCTCTTGGTTTGGGAGGCGTTGCACGCAACGATAAATTCATGCCAACAGTATCTTTAGGATCCAGCAAACCCATTAGTGCTTTACGCGTAGAATCAATTCTTTTGTGCAGGGTATAGCCGTTTTTTCTCCTGTCCACCATCAGGTCAACAGAATAATCCATACCCTCGCGGCCCGAGTAATCATTGGTAGCGGGATTCATACCTCCCGATTCTTTAACAAGCGTGGTTTTTAAGTATTCAATGTAATTATCCAGGTTATCGGCAAGCTGCTTAGCTTTCTGGGCGTTTGCATAAGGTACTTTAGCTCTTTCGGGCTCCTGAACTAATTTGGTTTTTTCAAATGCTTCAAACGTATTACCAATTCCCGTTTGAACATTTGTTTTGGAAGCGTTTAAGCTATCACCAATATTTTTGAATGCGTCCAGCAAATTCTCTGGAACTTCCAGGGCAATCAAGCCTAAAAGCACCAGGTATAGGATACCTATCATTCGCTGTCTGGGGGTTTCTTTGCCGCCGGCCATGTTTTATTTATCTAGTCGTTTTAGGGTCAAATAATAATTTATTAAGCGCGGGGTTGGCTCATTGCTGATAACATATTACCATATATTGAGTTCAACGAACTCAGGTTTTTGGCCAGGCGTGTAACCTCTGCTTTAAACTGTTGCGAATCTTCAAGCGACTCGTTAAAGTTTTGCATGGTAGCTGCCATATTATGATAGAATTTATTCATTGATTTCAGGTGAACACTGGAGTCCTGCAATTCAAGTTCGTACACAGCGTTCAAAGCTGAAAGATTTTTTGCGAGATTATTTACCTGTTCGTGGTAAGCCTTAGAATCCACATTTGAATTGGCCATTTCGGCCAGGTTGCTTGCAGCTGCATCAAAAGCACTGCTTAGTTTATCATAGCTTGCACCAGCGCCTTTAACTTTACCGGCAAATTCGGTAGTTGCCGCACCGGCATCGGCTACACTTGATATTGTTGCTACTTTATCACCAAAAGTTCTCAATCCCTCGCCCAGGCTGCCTATCAGTTCAGGTCCAATTTTTGCATCTGCCAGCATTTTATCAAGTGCTGCAGTATTTGAGCCGTCGCCTACACCACGTGCAGAAGCTTCCGGCAATTCACCTTTAAAATCCTCACTTAGCTCAGGATAAACACGAGTCCAATCCACATGTGCTTCCTCTCTTTCTCTTTGAAAGCCCAAAAGGAAGAATAAAGCCGCCTCGGTTGTAAGACCTGCTGTGATAAAAAGTGTGCCGTAAGGCCAGTGCTGAATCTTAAATAAAAGTCCGATGATCACAACAGTTGCACCCCAAGACACGATATTGGTAATTCCGTAAGGTTTTTTTTTGCCTTCCATGATAACTAAAAAATAATTTGAATTAATTTGGTGATTTATGAAATAAAGTTAGTGTTTATCTTTGATATCTCTACCAAGAAAATGCGTTACACAACGGAAACCGATGTACGACTTAGCAGTATCCTGGTATTCGAAAGTCCTTGTCGAGTTTTGCAGGAAATATCCTACATCTTTCCATGACCCGCCTCTTACTACTTTTCTTTTTAACACTATTGGATCGTTAGGTTTAGCTTCATAACTCATGCTTGGTGCAAGGTCATGTGTAAAGGTTGATGCTGATTCGTCAAATGCGTCAGATGTCCATTCGGCAACGTTGCCGGCCATGTTATATAAGCCGTAATCATTAGGGAAATACGAGCGAACATTTACAGTATAGGCGCCGCCATCATCACTATAGTTACCGCGGCCCGGTTTAAAATTAGCCAGCAGGCATCCTTTAGCATTTTTGATATAAGGTCCGCCCCATGGGTAATCGGTACCTATCCTGCCACCGCGGGCGGCATATTCAAATTCAGTTTCGGTTGGCAACGAATAATGCCCCCTGACAGGCAAATTATGTGAGTATTTATAATTGTTATTGTAGTTTGTGCGCCAATTGTTAAAGGCCCTTGCCTGGCGCCAGGTTACGCCCACAACAGGATAATTACGATAAGCCGGGTGCGAGAAATACCCCTCAACCATAGGTTCGTTAGCCGAATACGAAAAATCGCTCAGCCAAACTAATGTATCAGGATAAACCGGAACGGTATCCCGCATGATAAAGTCTGAACGCTTTTTTGTTTTATCGCCACGGTAATCAGCGGCAGTACGCAGGTCTAAAAGTGAATAATTATACTTCAGTAAACGCACGTCCAGTTCGTTACGGTCAAAAACTCTGTCATCACCCTGGTAATACATGCCCTGCAGCTTTGAAATTTGCGCTGCCGCAGTTTTGTTACCTTTTGGGCTATAATATGAAAGCGGGTAATGCTTTACATAGGCCCAGTTAATATACTTTTTCCCATTATTGGTTCTGGCATTGGCGCCTTTCGCGGGTTGTATAAAATATTTAGGGTCATTAAGGTAGTTTACAATGGCGATTGAATCGCGTACCCACTGCACAAACTGCTTGTATTCTGAGTTCGAAACTTCAGTTTCGTCCATATAGAAAGCGGGCACAGTAACTTGTTTTGTTTGGGATATTTGCGAGAAAGTAACGTCCTGGTCCGTTTGCCCCATCAGGAACGAACCTGAGGGAATATAAACCATTCCATATGGCACTTCTGCTCTAAACGACCTCTGGGGTATCCCGGTCAACTCGCCTCTGTCGCCGCCATGACCACACCCGGCAAGCATTATGCCTGCGGCCAGAACAACTATCAAAAAGTAAATCTGCTTCATTTTCAAACTAATCAGTTATTTTATATAACGCAATATGACCTGTACTAATATATCAAATTACATTAATCAAAACACAAAAATGTTTTTTATTATGTAAACTATTTGCTGCCTTAAGTAACAAAAGTATAAATTAATAGTTTATTGCCATAAAAAAACAATATAACTTATACTTAAGTAGTTACCCCTTGCGGTGTTGTAAACAGTGGCATTATACGGTTTCCCGCTGCCTAAAGTTGCGGATTAATCCTTTAAATTACTATAAATTATTTGTTTACCATCTTTACATATTGCTCAATGGCCATAGTCATAGAAGGTGCGCCGGGAGTTGGCGCGGGGATGTCCAGAATTAAGCCGGCATCATGCACGGCCTTGTGAGTGGTTGCCCCAAAGGCTGCTATCCGCGTGTTATTTTGCTTAAAATCAGGGAAGTTCTTATAAAGTGATTGTATACTTGAAGGGCTAAAAAATGCTATTACATCATAAAAAACTTCGGCCAAATCCGATAAGTCGCTACATAC